>Ga0138256_10000227_pt1 | contig 66840 bp, 62 predicted proteins | sample KNB2016incub_MG_FD_105486 | JGI IMG/M metagenome (GOLD analysis project Ga0138256, IMG submission 105486) | Active sludge microbial communities from wastewater in Klosterneuburg, Austria - KNB2014incub_MG | ecosystem: Engineered > WWTP > Activated sludge > Unclassified | place: Austria...
GACGCGGCGGCGCTCGAGTCGGCGATCGACGAAGACACCATCATGCTGGTCGGGTCGGCGCCCAACTTTTCCTACGGCAGCATCGACCCCATCACCGAACTGGGCGCGATGGCGCTGCGGCGCAACGTCTGGCTGCATGTCGACGCCTGCGTCGGTGGCTATCTGGCGCCCTTCGTGCGCCAGATCGGTCGCGACATCCCGGCATTCGACTTCGCGGTGCCGGGCGTGGCGTCGATCTCGGCCGATCTGCACAAGTTCGGCTTCTGCCCCAAACCGGCGTCCACCGTGTTCTACCGTGACGCCGACAAGGCACGCCACCATCATTTCGATTGCAACGTCTGGCCCAACGGGCGCTTTCTCACCGGCACGCTGGTGGGCACTCGACCAGCCGGCGGCGTGGCCGGCGCCTGGGCCACCTTCCAGCACCTGGGGGTCGAAGGCTACCGCGACATCGCACGCGCGCTGATGGGCTTCATCGATCGTTACAAGGCGGGCATCACGGCGATCCCGGGCCTGAAGCTGCTGGGCCAGCCGCACCTGTCGATCGTGGCCTTCGGGTCCGACGAGGTCGACATCTTCCGCGTTGCCGAAGTGATGGCGCGCGACGGCTGGTTGCCCGGTCTGGTGCAAAAGCCCAAGGGCATCCACCGCATGATGTCGATGATCCACGAACCATCGCTGGACGAATACCTGCAGGCCGTGCGGACGGCGTTGGCCGAGGTGCGTGGCCAGGGGCCGCAGCGGCAGGCAACGATCAAGGCCACATACTGACGCAGTTGCGATGAGTACCTTGCCCACCGACTGGTCGAGCGCCGGCATCGCCGAGCGGCGCGAGCGCTACTACGCGGCGTCGCAGCGCAGCTTCATGCCCTATCGCAAGCCGCTGATCCTCAGCCGCGGCGAAGGGGCCCATCTGTGGGACGAAAGCGGTCGCCGCTACATCGACCTGCTGGGCATGAACGTCTGCATCTCGGTCGGCCACTGCCACCCGGTGGTGACGGCCGCGGTGCAGCAGCAGATCACGCAACTGCCGCATTGCACGACCATGTTCGGCCACCCGGTGCCGGCGCACTTTGCGCAGGAACTGGTGGCCCGCATGCCGGCGGGGCCCGACTGGGTGGTGCATTTCACCAGCAGTGGTGCCGAAGCGATCGACCTGGCGCTGGTGATGGCGCAGAGTTTCACGCGCCACAGCGACATGCTGGCGCTGCGCAACGCCTATCACGGCGCGACCCTGGGTGCACAGTCACTGACCGGCATCAGCGCGTTCCGGCATGAGGTGCCGCTGCTGGGCGGCGTGCACCACATGGCCAATCCAGATCCTTACCGCGGCATCTTCGGTGACGATACGCAGGCCTACCTGGACGAGATCGATCGCACGCTGCAGTGCGCCACGCCGGGGCGGGTGGCCGGCCTGATCGTCGAGCCGGTGCAGGGTTATGGCGGCATCGTCGAGCTGCCGGCGGGCTACCTGAAGGCAGCCGCCGACAAGGTGCGTGCCGCCGGCGGTGTCTTGATCGTTGACGAGGTGCAGTCGGGCTTCGGCCGCACCGGCGACAGCTTCTGGGCCTTCGAGGCCCACGGGGTGATGCCCGAGATCGTGGTCATGGCCAAGGGCATCGGCAACGGCTATCCGCTGGGCGCCGTGGTCGCGCAGCGCGCTGTCGCCGACAGCATGGCCGGCAAGTTCTACTTCAACACCTATGGTGCCAACCCGATGAGCTGCGCCGCCGGCCGCGCCGTGCTGCAGGTGATCGATGACGAGGGCCTGCAGCGGCGTAGCCAGCAGGTGGGTGCTGCGCTCAAGCAGGTGCTGCTGGACCTGCAGCAGCGGCATGCGCTGATCGGCGACGTTCGCGGGCGTGGTTTGATGCTGGCCATCGAACTGGTCAGCGACCGCCGCACCAAGGCGCCGGCGGTCGCGCAGACGGCCGAGATCTTCGAGCGCACGCGTGAGCAAGGCCTGGTGGTCAGCCGCTCGGGGGCGCACAAGAACATCCTGCGCCTGGTGCCGCCGATGTGCCTGTCGATGGCCGATGTGGACGAGGTGGCCACTGCCTTCGAGCGCGCCTTCGACGGCTGTTGAGGCCGCGCCTCACCGCAAATCGACCATGACACGCTTTTGCGGCGGCGTGCTGCTGGTTCTGTTCCTCTCCGGGCTGGCGCAGGCGGCGGCGCCGGCACTGCCCGTAGTCGGCGTCGACGGCCGGGTGACCCGCGTGGTCGACGGTGACAGCCTGTGGGTCAGTCCGCGATCCGGGGGCAGGGCGATCGAGGTGCGGTTGGCCGACATCGACGCGCCCGAGATCTGTCAGGACGGTGGCATCGAGTCGCGGCGCCAGCTGGCCGCGCGGGTGCTCAAGCGCAAGGTGCGGCTGCGGGTGCCGGCCGGCCGCGCCGGGCGCGACAAGTACGGCCGCACGCTGGCGACCGTGTGGCTGGGCGGCCTGCAGGTCAACCGCAGCATGGTCGAGCAAGGTCAGGCCTGGAGCCGGCGCGGCCAAGGCAACCGCGGTCCCTACCTGGCAGAGGAACGTCAGGCCAGGGCGTTGAACCGGGGCGTGTTCCGCGCGGGAACGTCTGCGATGCCGCCCTGGGACTTTCGCAAGCGGCACGGGCCCTGCCGCTGATCTGCGTTATGCGTGCAGCGCTTTCACGCGCTGCACCGCAGGCAGGTCGGCCATGCGGCGCTGATGGTCGGCAACCTTGGCGAAGCGTGAAACGTCCACGCTGTCGCCGGGCAGCCATTGAGTGACCGTGAACAGGTAGGCGTCGCAGATGCTCAGACGGTCGCCCAGCACCCAGGGGCCTTGCAGCAGGTCGCGCTCGATGAGGTCGAAGCATTCGGTCATGTTCTGCGCCACCCTGCGCTGCATCGATTCCAGTGCCGCCTCGTCGTCGACCCAGCGCGTACCACGCCGGCGGTGCGCGTGGGCCACGTGCACGGTGGAACACAGGTAGCTGTTGAAGGCCTGTGCCTGCGCCAGCACAAAGAGGTCGTCCAACGGGGCCAGGCCGCCCTCAGGGTACCGCTGCGCCAGGTACAGCAGCAGCGCGGGCGTCTCGGTGATCACGCCACGCTCGGTCACCAGCGCCGGTACCCGCGCCTTGGGGTTGACCTTCAGGTAGTCGGGCGACTGCTGTTCGTTGCGGCTGAAATCCAGTCGCACGGCCTCGTGCGGGCAACCCAGTTGCTCAAGCACGATGTGCGGCGCCATCGCACAGGTTCCGCTGGCGTAGAAGAATTTCAGCATGGGTGATCGAGGGGTGAGGTTTGAAGCGAAGGGTTTGACCTGCGTGGGCCCGTCATCGGGCTCAGCTCAGCAGTGACACGATCGGCCAGCCGCGCGTGGTCGCCAGCGCGCGCAGCGCGGGCTCGGGGTCGACGGCCACCGGCTGCTGTGCGGCTTCAAGCAGCGGCAGGTCGTTCATCGAGTCGCTGTAGAAGCTGACGGTCAGCCCGCCGATCGTCTGTCCGCGTGCGGCCAGCCAGGCCGACAGGTTCTCGATCTTGCCGGCGCGCATGTTCGGTGTGCCGCGTGTGCGCCCGGTGAAGCGGCCCTGGCCGTCGGTTTCGCAGTCGGTGCCGATCAGGTGTTCGAAACCCAATGCGCTGGCAGTGGGTTCGGTGATGAAGCGGTTGGTGGCGGTGCTCAGCATCAGCAGGTCGCCCTGCTGCCGGTGCCGGCGCAGCAGCGCCGCCGTGCCCGGCTTGATGCGCGGCAGCACGCGCTCGTCGACGAAGCGCTGGCGCAGCGGCTGCCACTGTGCCGACGTGCGGCCGGCCAGGGTACCGATGTAGAAATCGCAGAAGGCCTGCGTGCTGATGCTGCCGGCACGGTAGCCGCGTTCGGTTTCGGCGTTGCGCGGGCCGAAGGACGCACCGTCGAGCACGCCTTCGTCGATCAGGAAGGCGCACCACAACGCGTCGCTGTCGCCGTCGAGCAGGGTGTGGTCGAGATCGAAGATGGCCAGCGACTGCATCATGCGGGTGCGCGCAGATGCCAGGCCTTGGGCCGTGTGAAGGTCTGTATGCCCTGGCGCGACAGGGTCAGGCCGATTCCCGAGTCACCCCAGCCCGACCAGGGCAGGCGCGGGCTGACGCGGTCGCAGCAGTTCCAGTACACGCTGCCGGCGTTGACGCGCGCCAGCAGTTCGCGTGCCTTGGCCTCGTCGCGCGTGTAGACGCCGGCCGTCAGGCCGTAGCGCGTGTCGTTCATCAGCGCCAGCGCCTCGTCGTCGCTGTCCACCTTCTGGATGCCGACGATGGGGCCGAAGCTTTCTTCGCGCATGACCTGCATGTCGTGGTTCACGTCGACCAGCACGGTGGGCTCGAACCAGTTGCCGGGCCCGGGCAGCACCTGCCCACCGATCAGCACCCGGGCGCCGCGGCCGACGGCGTCGTCGACCTGTGCGCGCAGCACCTGCAGTTGCGGCGCGCGCGTGATGGCGCCGATGTAGCTGGCATCGTCCATCGGGTCGCCGCGCTTCATGCCACGCACGGTGTCGACAAAGTGCTGCACGAAGGCGTCGTGCACATCGGCATGCACGTAGATGCGCTCGACGCTGCAGCAGCCCTGGCCGGTGTTGTACATCGCGCCGTCAGCCAGTGATTCGGCGGCGGCGCGCACATCGACATCGGCGCGCACGTAGGTCGGGTCCTTGCCGCCGAGCTCGAGTTGCAGCTTGATCAGCCGCGCGGCCACCGCCTGCGCGATCTTCTGCCCGGTGGCGTGGCTGCCGGTGAAAAAGACGCCGTTGATGGGCTGTTCCAGCGCGGCCGCGCCGACCGCGCCAGCACCCACCAGGCACTGCATCACCGCCGGCGGCACGCCCGCTTCGTGCAGCAGCCGCGTGATATGCAGCCCGGTCAGCGTGGCGTATTCGCTGGGCTTGTAGAGCACGGTGTTGCCAGTCAGCAGCGCCGGCACGATGACGTTGCAGCCGACGAAGTAGGGGTAGTTCCAGGCCGAGATGTTGAGCACCAGGCCCAGCGGCACATGCGCGATCTGTTCGTGCAAGCCGCCGCCGTCGAACACATGCTCATCGTGCACCGCGTCTTCGGCCTGCTCGACGAAGAAGTCGATGCGCGGCAGCAGGCCGTTGATCTCGTTGCGCGACAGCGCGATCGGCTTGCCCGTTTCCTGCGTCATGGTCGCGGCCAGGGTGTCGATCTGTGCCAGCAGCGCAGCACGAAAGCGCTGCATCACGGCCAGCCGTTCCGCCATCGGCAGCGCGGCCCAGGCCGGCTGTGCGGCGCGGGCCGCTGCGGCCTTGGCGGCAACCGAGGCGTCGCTGTCGGCGTCCAGCGTGGTGATCAGGGTACCTGTGGCGGGGTTGTGGATGTCCAGCGTGGCCATGGTGTCGACGCCCTAGACGCGGCGCAGCGCGCGTGCGGTGTGGAGGAAATCGTTGAGCAGCGGGGTGTCGTCGAACACGCCGTTGTCACCGTGTGGATGGAACTCGGGGTGCCATTGCACGCCGGCGATGTAGGTCGGCCCCAGGTGGCGGATGGCCTCGATCATGCCGTCTTCGGAGCAGCGCGCCTCGATGCGGAAGCCATCCGCCAGCGTCTGGATGCCCTGGTGGTGGATGCTGTTGATGCGGGTGTCGTTCATCCCCGGATAGAGCTCGGCCAGGTGCGACCCCGGCTCAATGTGCACGCTGTGCAGATTGCGTTCGTAGTGGTTGCGGTTGATGTGCTGCACCGGCCCCGGGGCCTGGGTGTCGATGTCCTGCATCAGCGTGCCGCCGAAAGCCACGTTGAGCAGCTGATGCCCGCGGCAGATGCCGAACACCGGCTTGCCGGCATCGACGAACGCGCGGATGAGTTCGATCTCGTAGCGGTCGCGCACCGGGTCACCGGCCCATTCGGGACGCATCGGCTGCTCACCATAGGACTGTGGCGCGACGTCGTTGCCGCCTTGCAGCACCAGGGCGTCCAGGGCCTCGGCATATTGGCGCAGCTTGAAGTCGGCGCGCGTGGTCAGGCTCTGCGAATCGACGGCCGGAATCATCACCGCCAGCGCGCCACCGCGCAGCAGCCAGTGGCCCACCGACTGCTCCAGGTAGTGCAGGGTCTTGGTCCACACACCACCCAGATCGAGCACCGGGGCCGATGGGTAGTAGATGCGGGCCGATACGCCGATCAACAGGTAAGGGCGCTGGAAGGGCATGGTCACATCGCCTGGCGGAACAGGCGCTCGTAGTCGGCCGCCACCGCGGGCCGGGGGTTGGTGCTGCCGGTGAAGTCGGCCGCCGCCAGCGGCACCAGGCGCGGCAACATGGCTTCGGTGACACCGTGCGCGGCCAGGCCGCCGGTGATGCCGACCTGCTGCTTGAGGTATTTGAGCCAGCCCATGAAGGCGGGTCCGCCGCCGGCCACACCGGCCGCATGGGCCAGTTCGTCGAACTTCTGTGGCACTGCCTCGAAGTTCCAGGCCAGCACGGTGTCGATCATCAGCGCGTTGGCCAGGCCATGGTGCAGGTTGGCCACCGCACCCAGCGCGTGGGCGCAGGCATGCACCGAGCCCAGATCCTTCTGGAAGGCGATGGCACCCATCATGCTGCTCATCATCATGTCGGCCCGCGCCTGCAGGTTGCCCGGTTCCTGGACGGCGGTGAGCAGCGCGCGCGCGCCGATGCGCAGGCCTTCGAGCGCGATGCCGTCGCACAGCGGGTGATAGGCCGGCGACAGGTAACTTTCGATGTTGTGCGTCAGCGCGTCCATGCCGGTGGCGGCGGTGATGGCAGCGGGCAGCGTCAGTGTCAGTTCGGGGTCGGCGAACACCGCGCGCGCCAGGATCTGCGGGCTGAACACGGTGCGCTTGACGTGGCTGTCGTTCTCGCTGACCACGGCCGAACGGCCAACCTCGGATCCGGTGCCCGAGGTGGTGGGCAGCGCCACGAAGTAGGGCAGCGGGTTGACGATGGGCCGCACCTGCGGGTGGTCCCACACGTACTGCAGCACGTCGCCGTCATGTGTGGCCATCAGGCCGACCACCTTGGCCACGTCGAGCGCAGCACCGCCGCCGAAGCCGATCACGCAGTCGGCGGCGTGCGCCTTGAAGGCTGCGCTGCCTTCCATCACCTGCGCGCAGGTCGGGTTGCCGGCCACGCCGTCGAACAACGCCACCTGCAGGCCCGCCAGGTGCGACCTGAACTCGGCCAGCAGCGGCAGCGCGGCCAGGGCACGGTCGGTGACGATCAGCGGGCGCTTCAGGCCCTGTTCCAGCAGGTGCGCGGCCACCAGCCGGCGCGCGCCGGCGCCGAAGTGAATGGGCGTGGGAAAGGCGAAACGGGTGATGGTGCTCATGATCGTGATTGTCAAATGATCTCGAAATAGCGCTTGAGCTCCCAATCGGTCACGGCATCCTGCCACTGCCGATGTTCCCATTCGCGCGTGGCGGCAAAGTGATCGACGAAGGTGTCACCCAGCCAGTCGCGCGCGATGCTGCTGGCCTGGAAGATTCTGGTGGTCTCGATCAGCGACCGCGGTGCGCGCGGCATGTTCTCGGCGCCCTGGTTGGTGCCGGTGATGGGCGGCGCGCTGAGCTTCAGGCCTTTCTCGACACCGTGCAGCCCGGCGGCGATGACCGCGGCCATCGCCAGATAGGGGTTGACGTCGGCGCCCGGGCAGCGGGTCTCCAGCCGTGTGCCTTTCGGGCTGCCGGCGATGACCCGGAAACTGGCGGTGCGGTTGTCGATGCCCCAGGTCGGCTTGACGGGTGCCCAGAAGCCGTCGACCAGGCGCTTGTAGCTGTTGATCGTGGGCCAGAACAGCGGCGCAAACTCCATCAGGCAGGCCACCTGGCCGGCCAGGTAGCTTTCGAACAGCGGGCTCATGCGTCGCGCGCTGCGGGCGTCGAAGAAGAGGTTGGTCTTGCCGTCCGACAGGCTCTGGTGGATGTGCCCGGAACAGCCCGGGTACTGCTGGCTCCACTTGGCCATGAAGCTGGGCATGATGCCGAAGCGCTTGCCGATCTCTTTCGCACCGGTCTTGAACAGGATGGCGCGGTCGGCCTGCTCCAGCGCGCTGCTGAAGGCGATGGCCGCTTCATACACGCCGGGGCCGGTCTCGGTGTGCAGGCCCTCGATGGGCACGCCGAAGGCCGCCATGTCGTCCATCAGCGCGTTGAAGAACGGGCGCTGGTCCGCCATTCGCAGCAGCGAATAACCGAACATGCCCGGTGTCAGATTGGTCGGCGCCACGCCCTGTTTGGCGGCCCAGCTGTGCGGTGTTTCCAGGAAGTTGAACCACTCGAATTCCATGCCCGCCATGGCTGCGAAGCCGAGCTTTTCGGCTCGTTTCAAGACACGCTTGAGCGTCTGCCGTGGGCACACCGGGTAGGGTGAGCCGTCGGCCTGCACAAATTCGCCCAGGAAGAAGGGCACGCCCTCGTCCCAGGGCACGTGGCGCGCGGTGTCGAGGTCGATGCGCGCCAGCGCGTCAGGGAAGCCATGCTGCCAGCCGGTGACCTGGGCGTTGTCGTAGCAGACGTCGTGCGCGTCCCAGCCGAAGACCACGTCGCAGAAGCCGAAACCCCCCTGAGGGTGGGGCTCGGTGGCGCCGAGGAACTTGTCGCGGTGCAGGTACTTGCCGCGCAGGATGCCGTCGATGTCGCTGACGGCGACCTTGACCTTGACGCTGCTGCCGCCGCGCACGGCGGCGACGGCGGGATGTTCTTTCTGCCTGGCCATGGGGTGCTGCTCCTTAGCGTGCGGGGGCGCCGGACGGGATGCCCATCTCGCGCAAGGTGTCGGCCACGGCCTGCACCGCCTGGTTCATCTCGTTGCGGCCGATGGCGCCGATGCAGCCGACACGGAAGGTCTCGATCTGCGTCAGCTTGCCCGGGTAGAGCATGAAGCCGCGTGCCTTGGCGCCTTCGTAAAAGCGCCTGAAGTCGTACGCTGGGTGTGCGGGGGCGTGGAAGGTCACGATGATCGGGGCCTGAAGTTCGGCCCGCAACAGCGGCCTGAAGCCGAGCGCCGCCATGCCGTCGATCAGCGTGCGGCAGTTGTCGGCATAACGTGCCAGCCGCGCTGGCTGCCCGCCTTCCTCGACGTACTGCGTGACGGCCTCGGACAGCGCGGCCACCACGTGCGTGGGCGGCGTGAAGCGCCACTGCCCCGTCTTGCCCATGTAGACATGCTGGTCGTGCAGATCCATCGCCAGGCTCTGGCTGCGGCCGGCGCAACTGTCGAGGATGACCTGGCGCAGCAACACGAAGCCCATGCCGGGCACGCCTTCCAGGCATTTGCCGCTGGCTGCGATCAGGGCGTCGAAGCGCACCGAGCGGGCGTCGATCGGCAGCGCGCCGAAGCTGGACATGGCGTCGACGATCAGCCCCTTGCCATGCCGTTCGCACACTGCGGCCACCTCGACCAACGGGTTCTCGACGCCGGTGCCGGTTTCACAGTGGATCAGGATCACGTGCGTGATGCCGGGCGAGGTCGCCAGTCGCTCGTCCAGCGCAGCGGCCGAGACCGCCTCGTCTTCGCCGAAGGCCAGCACGCTGACCTGTCGCCCCATCATCTGGCTGAGCCGGGCGGCGCGCTTGCAGTAGGCGCCGTTGTCCAGCACCAGCACGTGGCCGTCGTGGGGTACCACGGTGGCCACCGCGGCTTCGACGCTGAAGGTGCCGCTGCCCTGCAAGGGCACCACGACATGCGTTTGCTGGCCGTGCACGACGTCGAGCAGGCGGCTGCGCAGGCTGGCGGTGACGGCGTTGAAGTCGGCGTCCCAGCTGCCCCAGTCCTTCAGCATCGCCAGCTTGGTGCGCAAGGTGGTGGTCAGGGGGCCGGGGGTGAGCAGGATGCGGTCGCGGTCCATGGGGTGTCTCCGGTCGGGTCTCGGTCTCGATCTTGAGTTTGAGTCGGTGGGCGGTCGATCCGGACGGAACCGGGCTCTCGGATCGGTGGGTGGGTGTGTCGGGGTGGGCGTCAGCGGGCCGTGGTTCGCCAGGCCTGGGTGCGTCGATCCACCCAGCGACCCAGCAGCGTGAACAGCACGGTGGCCACGGCCGAGGCCGCGCTGATCAGCACTGCCATCGCTGCGGCCGGGCTCAGCTCGCCGGCTTCATCCATGTTCAATACGGCAATCGAGGCCAGCCGCGTGTCGGGTGCATAGAGGAACACCACCGCCGATATCGTGGTCATCGCGTTGATGAAGAAGTAACGGGCGATGTCCACCAGGGTGGGCGTGCAGATGGGCAGCGTGACGCGCCAGAAGGTCTTGAAGAACGGCACCTTCAACGACGCCGAGACGGCTTCGAACTCACCGTCCAGCGCCTTCAGTGCCGTCACCGCCGTCAGGTGCCCGGTGGTGTAGAAGTGCACCACGGTGCACAGGGTCATCAGCAGCAGCGTGTGGTACATCCCGTTGAGCGGATTGGCCGGTGCATTGAAGAAGAAGATGTAGCCCAGGCCGAGCACCAGCCCCGGCACCGCCATCGGCAGGATGGCCAGCATGCGCAAGGTGCCGCGCAGGGTTTCCATGCCCCGGGTCTTTTCCTGCAGATACGCGCCGATGAAGACCACCGTCGTGCCCAGCACCGCCGTGCCGCCAGCCATCTCCAGGCTGTTGACGAAGCCGCTGGCAACCTCGTTGTCGATCAGGCCGTAGACATAGTGCTTGAAGCTCGGTGTCAGGTTGTACGGCCAGAAGGTCACGAACGAGGCAAACACCGCCATGCCCAGCATGGCCAGCATCAAGATCGCGATCAGGCAGCAGTAGGCCGTCATCAGGCCATCGAACCCGCGTGACGGCGCGGGCGCATAGGGCACGGCACGCGCGGTCAGCATCGCCGTCTGCTTGCGCTGCACGAAGTGATCGACCGAGAAGGTCAGTACCGCAGGCATCAGCAGCACGATCGCCACCACGGCGCCCTTGGCAAAATCCTGCTGGCCGATCACCAGCTTGAAGACATCGGTGGCCAGCACGTTGAAGCTGCCGCCGATCACCTTTGGAATGCCGAAGTCGGTGATGACCAGGGTGAACGTGACCAGGGCCGCCGAGATCAGCCCGTACTTGGCGCCGGGCAAGGTGATGGTGAAGAACTTGCGCGTCCGCGTGGTGCCCATGGCGTCGGCCACTTCGTACAGCCGCGCATCGGCCAGCGCCAGTGCCGAGATCAGGATCATCAGCGTGTGCGGAAAGATGTACATGCACTCGGCCAGCACGATGCCCGGTGCACCGTAGATCTGATCGATGCCCAGCGCCTGCAGGCTTGACTTCAACACGCCCTGATTGCCGAACCAGTAGATCAGCGAGATCGCCGACAGCAGCGACGGCGCCAGCAGCGGCACCAGTGCGATGCCCCGGAACAGCCCCTTCAGCGGCATGCACGAGCGCGTGAGCGCGTAGGCAAAACCAAAGGCCAGCGGCACCGTGATCACGGTGACCACGGCCGACACCCACAGGCTGTTCCACAGGCTCTGCAGCAGCTCGGGCGTTTGCGCGTAGACGATGAAATTGGCCAGGCCGACAAAGTGGCCGTCGGCGTTTTCCAGGGCCTGCCTGAGGATGGTCAGCAGCGGCAGCGCCAGAAACACCACCAGCACCAGCACGATCAGCACGATCGCAGTCTGCGCGACCCGCTCGGTCCAGTGGGCGCGCAGCCGCAGCGGCACGGCCTTGGCTGCGTTGGGCAGTGCGGCCATGTTCAAAACACCCGCACCCGGTCTTCCAGCAGGCGCAGGCGCAGGCTCGAGCCCACCTGCAGCGATTGTTCGGCCAGAAAATTCAGTGAAAGGTAGACGATCAGCGGGTGCGGCCCCAGGGCCGGGGTGATCACGTGCACATGGCAGAAGGACCCGAGAAACTCGATCTTCTGGATGGTGGCGTCGAACACATGGGGGTCGCCGTCGGCGATCGGTCGTGCCAGCACGTCCTCGGGCCGCAGATACACGCGCACATCACGGTCAGCGCCTTCGCCCTGCAGGTTCAAGCTGCCGGCCAGCAGCCGGCCCTGGCGCACCTGGCCGTGCAGCACATTGGCCTTGCCCACGAAGTCGGCGACGAAGGGCGAGGCCGGCTCGCGGTAGACGTCACGCGGCGAGCCGATCTGTTCGATCGCGCCGTGGTTCATGACGACGATGCGGTCGGCCACCGACAGCGCCTCTTCCTGATCGTGAGTGACCATGATCGTGGTCACGCCCAGGTCCTGCTGCAGCGCGCGGATCTCCTGGCGCAGCCGCACGCGCTCCAGGGCGTCCAGTGCCGACAGCGGTTCGTCCAGCAGCAGCAAGCCCGGTGAGGTGGCCAGCGCACGCGCCAGCGCGATGCGCTGCTGCTGCCCGCCCGACAGCTGCGCCGGGTACTTCTTTTCACTGCCCGGCAGGCCGACCAGCTTGACCAGTTCGCTCACCCGCTGATGGATCTGCGCGCGCGGCAGCTTGCGGTTGACCAGACCGTAGGCCACGTTGTCGGCCACGCTGAGGTTGGGAAACAGCGCATAGCTCTGGAACACGATGCCGTAGTCGCGCAGCGCCGGTGGCAGCCGCGAGATGTCGCGGCCGTTCTGCCGGATCTCACCCCGCGTCTGTACCTCGAGCCCGGCGATCACGCGCAACAAGGTGGTCTTGCCGCAGCCCGATGGCCCCAGAAAGCACATGAACTCGCCCTTGCGCACGCTCAGGTCGATGTGCTGCAGCGCGACGAAGTTGCCGAAGGCCTTGTGGATACCGCGAAGTTCGAGCGAGAGTTCAGCAGTCATGGGCAAGACGGGGTGCGCGCGAGCGCGCGGGCCTGAGCGCCGCGCGGGCCGTGGTATCGGTCGGCAGCGGCGTCAAGGCCCGGCGCCCGGGCGATGGCGAAGGATCAGCGCTTCTCGGACTTGGTGTTGTAGCGCTTGTTCCACTCGGCCAGGATGCGCTCGCGGTTGCTGGCCGAATAGCCGAAGTCCATCTTGATCAGTCGCTTCTCATAGTCGGCCGGAATGTTGGCCAGCTTGGGTGCCACACCGGGCTGCGCGGTGATCGCGAAGTTCTTGCCGTACAGGATCATCGCGTCCTTGCTGCTGGCCCAGTCGGCCAGCTTCTTGGCGGCGGCCAGCTTCTTGGTGCCCTTGTGGATGGCAAAGGCCTCAAGGTCCCAGCCCAGGCCTTCCTTCGGAAACACGAGGTCGATCGGTGCACCCTTGGACTTGTTGCTGTGACCGCGGTACTCGAACGAGATGCCGACCACGTATTCACCGGCGGCCGCCATGTTGCAGGGCTTGGAGCCCGAATGCGTGTACTGCGCGATGTTGTCGTGCAGCCCGTCCATGAACTTCCAGCCACCGCCCTTGCCGTTGTCGTCGCCCCACATCTGCAGCCAGGCCACGACGTCGAAGTAACCGGTGCCCGATGAGCCCGGGTTGGGCATTACGACCTGACCCTTGTAGGCCGGCTTGAGCAGGTCTTTCCAGCCCTCGGGCTTGGGGATCTTGCGCTTGGCGGCTTCGACGGTGTTGAAGCAGACCACGGCACCGTACACGTCCATGCCCCACCAGGCCGGCGGATTCTTCTTGTCGCGGTACTGGTTCATGATGGCGTCCAGATTCAGCGGCGCGTAGGGCTCGAGCATGCCCTGCTGGTCGAACAGCGCCAGGCCCGATGCCGCCACACCCCAGATCACGTCGGCCTGCGGATTGGATTTTTCGGCCAGCAGCTTGGCGATGACCACACCGGTGCTGTCGCGCACGAACTTCAGTTCGATGTCCGGGTTGACCTTGTTGAAGCCTTCCTGGTAGGCCTTGATCTGGTCGGTCTCGAGCGCGGTGTAGACCAGCAACTGGGTTTTCTGCGCCAGGGCGGATCCGCCGGGCAAGGCCAGGCACAGGGCGGCAAGGGCAAGGGTGGGAACGGACATGCGCATGAACGGCTCTCCGGTTGAAGTGATCGGGCAGATGCGGGCAAACCCCAGACCATGGCCTGCCGACGAAGCAGGCGGCAGGCGGTGCCGGCATTGCTGGCGCCGCCCCAAGCATGGGCATGCGAGGATCGTGCCCGGCCGGCAGGGCAGCTGTCAACGGTAGGAACGACAGGTTGCAGATTGTTGACACTGTGGGTCGCCCCTGCTTCAATCCTGCCGGATGCCTGAACCCGAGTTGATGGTTCGCGTCGCCCGGCCGCCGGTGCCCGACGCCGCCGACTGACCCACACCCCCCATGGATACGCTGGTCGTGGTCCTGGTGCTGTTTGGCGCGCTGCTGCATGCGGCCTGGAATGCGCTGGTCAAGTCCAGCGGCGACAAGGAACTCGACCTCGCGCTGGTGCACTTCCTGGGTGCGCTGGCGGCGCTGCCGCTGTTGCTGCTGCTGGGCCCGCCACCATCAGTGGTGTGGCCCTTCCTGGCCACATCGCTGCTGATCCACATCGCCTACTACGTGACCTTGAACGGCGCCTACCAGCATGGCGAGCTGGGCATCACCTATCCCATCATGCGCGGCAGTGCGCCGATGCTGGTGGCGCTGGGCAGCTTTACGGTGTTGGGTGAATCGCTGAGTGCTGCCGCCTGGCTGGGGGTGTGCGCGGTCACCGCCGGCGTGCTGATGGTCGGCCTGTCGCGGCCCGTCGAAGCGCTGCACCACCGCCGTGCGCTGGCTTTTGCGCTGGCCAACGCCTTCGTCATTGCCGGCTACACCTTCGTCGACGGCCAGGGCGTGCGGCACAGCGTGACCGCAGGCGGCAGCAGCTTCAGCTACATCGCCATGCTGTTCGTGCTGGACGGCATCCCGTACCCGGCGCTGGTGGTCTGGCGCCGCAATGCCGAGGGCCGCGCCCGCATCATGGCCTACGCCCGACGACGCTGGCCGCTGGCCACGCTGGGCGGCCTGGCCTCGCTGGGCAGCTACGGCATCGCGCTGTGGGCGATGACGCGTGCGCCGGTGGCCGCGGTGTCGGCGTTGCGCGAGACCTCGGTGCTGTTTGCCACCGCGCTGTCGGTGCTGGTGCTGAAGGAACGCTTCGGTGCGCAACGTGCCGTCGGCGCCTTGATCATCGTGGCGGGGGTGGTGGCCCTGCGCCTGAGTTAGCCGAGGATGACGAGATGACGATGCCCAGCCGTTTCAAGGTCGTGCGCACCGACCGCGAGCTCGAGATGCCACGCGTCGATGACCAGCTCAGGGCCTGGGGCGGCGAGCTGCTGCTGCTGCCCGACCGCACGCCGGCGCCGCAACTGGCGCAGGCGCTGGCCGATGCCGACCTGCTGCTGATGTGCTACGCGCCGATCACGCGCGCCATGATCGATGGCGCCGCGCGGCTGAAGGCCATCATCAAGTACGGGGTCGGCATCGATGCCATCGACATCGAGGCGGCGCGCGAGCGCGGCGTCCCGGTGGTCAACGTGCCGGCTTACGCCGAAGAGACGGTGGCCGAAGGCGCTTTCGCGTTGCTGCTGGGTCTGTTCAAGCGCTTCAAGCCGATCCAGCAGGCGATGCAGCAGCAGGGCTGGATCTGGCCCGAGCCGCGCTGGCTGGCCAGCGACCTGTCGGGCAAAACCCTGGGTCTGCTGGGCCTGGGGCGCATCGGCCGCAGCGTGGCGCGCATGGCGGGGGGCTTTCGCATGACCGTGCTGGCCCACGACCCCTACGTCGACCCGGCAGTCGCCGCAGCGGCGGGTGTCGAACTGTGCCCCGATATGGGCGCCATGCTGGCGCGCTGCGATGCGCTGTCGGTGCACTGCGTGCTGAACGCCGACACCCGGCACCGCATCGGCGCGGCTGAACTGGCGCTGCTCAAACCCTCGGCCGTGCTGGTCAATGTCTCGCGCGGCGAAATCGTCGACGAAGCGGCGTTGCTGCAGGCCCTGCAGTCGGGCCGCCTGGCCGGCGCTGCACTGGACGTGTACGGCCAGGAGCCGCTGTCGCTGACTGGGCATGCGCTGTCGGCGCTGTATGCGATGGACAAGGTGCTGCTGTGGCCGCACCTGAGCTTCTACACCCATGAGGCGATGCAGCGACTGCAGGACGAGACCCTGGCGCGCTGCCTGGAAGCGCTGCAGGGCCAGCCGTTGACGGTGGCCTCGGCCGACCCGCGGCTGCGCGCACAGACCCGGGGCGTTCGCTTCGTCGACGATCTCGGTTGAAGGCCATGCCCGCAGTTTGCCTATTGTTGACAATCTGCAAACCTCTGCCGAAAATCCGCGACCTCGGGCCTGGCCCCGCACCACCGTCATCGACCCGACATGCCTGCTGAGTTCAACCATCGAATGGCCGGCGCCGCGCAGGCGATCGAGCTGCTGCGCGAGCAGTCGCTGGCCACGCTGGCGCAGCAAGAGCTCGAGCGCCGCATCGTCTGCGGCGAGATTGCCGCCGGCACCAAGCTCAACGAAGTCGACGTCGCCGGCACGCTGGGTGTGTCGCGCGGTCCGGTGCGCGAGGCCTTTCGTGCACTCAGCCAGGCCGGCCTGGTGCGCGTGGAGAAGAACCGCGGCGTCTTCGTGCGCCAGGTCTCGCTGGACGAAGCCAGCGAGTTCTACGAGGTGCGCGCCGCCCTCGAGGGCCTGATTGGTCGCCTGGCCGCGCGGCGCATCGCGATCGACGAGATCGAACAGCTGCGTGCCGTGGTCAGGCGCATGCACCAGGTGCACAAGACGCGCAATGCCGAAACCTACTTTGCGTTGAACGTCGAGTTCCACGACCTGCTGGCGCGCGCCGCACGCAACAACGCGCTGCTGGCCAACTACCGCGGCGTGGTCAACCAGCTCGACCTGTACCGCCGCGCCAGCATCTCGCGCAGCGTGGACATCATCACGCTGTCGACGCAGGAACACGAAACCATCGTCGAGGCCGTGGCCGCGCGCGACGAGGCGCGTGTCGAGGCCTTGCTGACCCGGCACGTGCTGCTCAGCCGCGAGCGGATGTATCAGGCGCTGGGGATCACGCCCCCATCGATCGGCAGCGCCTGAGCGCGTGGCCGCCCACCACCCCACCACGGCATTGCCGCCCCCAGCGACCATGAACCCCAATCAGCCCTCCGTCGTCGTCAACGACACCCCTTACCGCTGGCCCTTGCGGCCGGTGGTGGTCGTGTGTGTCGACGGCGGCGACCCGAGCTACCTGCAGCAGTACCTGGCCGACGGCAGCGTGCCGAACATCGCGCGCTTCATCAGCCAGGGCTTTGCCGGCGTCGCCGACGGTTCGATGCCGTCGTTCACCTGCCCGAACAACATGTCGCTGATCACGGGCACGCCCACCGCCCGGCATGGCATCTCGGGCAACTACTACCTCGACACCGCAACCTGGCAGCCGGTGGTGATGACCGGGCCCGAACTGTTGCGCGGCGACACCATCATCGCCCGCTTTGCCGCCGCTGGCGCCCGCGTGGTGTCGATCACCGCCAAGGACAAGCTGCGCCGCCAGCTGGCCAAGGGACTCGACGTGTCGCAGGGTCATGTGTCGTTCTCGAGCGAGTTCGCCGACCGCTGCACGCTGGCCGAGAACGGCATCGAGAATGTGCTCGAGTTGGTCGGCATGGACAAGCCGGGCATGTATTCGATGGAACTGTCGCTGCTCGTGCTCGAGGCCGGGCTGAAGCTGCTGCAGCAGCGCCGGCCCGATCTGCTGTACCTGTCGCTGACCGACTGGGTGCAGCACAAGTGGGCACCGCAGGAAGAGGATGCGCGCGCCTTCTACCGCAAGCTCGACGACGTCTTCGGCCGCCTGGCCGCGTGCGACGTCACATTGGCGCTGACCGCCGACCACGGCATGAGCGACAAGAGCAATGCCGCGGGCGAGCCCAACGTGATCTGGTTGCAGGACATCCTGGACGCCAGGTTCGGCGCCGGCGAAACGGTGGTGATCTGCCCGATCACCGACGCCTTCGTCGCCCACCACGGTGCGCTGGGCGGCTTCGTTCGCGTCTGGTCGCGCGGCAAGGTGAGCGCGCAGCAGATCATCCAGCACATCGTCAGCATCGACGGCATCGAGCTGGCGCTGGACAAGGCCACCGCCTGCCGCATGTTTGACCTGCCGGCCGACCGCGAGGCCGACGTCGCGGTCGTCTCGCGGCATGACGTGTGCATCGGCGCGTCGGCGGTCAACCACGACCTCACCGGCTTGAAGGGCAACCGCCTGCGCACGCATGGCGGCACCTCGGAAACCAAGGTGCCCTTCATCCTGAACCGGCCCTTGAACGATGCCTACAAGGCCAAGGCCGCGTCGCAGCCGCTCAAGAGCTGGCAGCTCTTCGACTACGCCATCAACGGCACGCTGTGAGGCTGGCTTGAAGCCTGGCGACCTGCTCCCCGGTCCCGGCGAAGGCGACGTCAACGGCACGCCGCTGCGCACCGCCTGGCAGCAGCAGCACCTGGACCCAGCCAGCCGGCAACTGCTGGCGCGCGACAGCGCGGCCTTCGTGCACCAGTCGCTGTCCACGCCCTGCCTGGCGCCGATCGTGCGCGCGCAGGGCCTGTACATCGAAGACCTGAGCGGCCGGCGCTACATGGACTTTCACGGCAACAACGTGCACCACCTGGGCCATGGCCATCCCGAGGTGATTGCCGCCATCAAGGCCCAACTCGATGAACTGAGCTTTGCGCCGCGCCGCTTTGCGCCACTGCGCGCGGTCGAACTGGCCGAGCGCCTGGGTGAGAAGTTCCGCGGCTTGACCGGGCAGCCGGGGCGGGTGCTGTTCACCACCGGCGGCAGCGACGCCCTGGAAGTGGCGCTGAAGCTGGCGCGCGCAGCCACCGGCCGCTTCAAGACCTTGAGCTTCTGGGATTCGTTCCACGGTGCCGGTTTCGGCGCCAGCAGTGTCGGCGGCGAAGCGCTGTTCCGCTCGGGCCGGCTGGGCCCGCTTTTGCCGGGCAGCGAACATGTGGCGCCGTTCGGCTGCTACCGCTGCGCTTACGGGCACGCGGTGGACGAGCGCGGGCAACCCGATCTGGCCACCTGCAAGCTGGCCTGCGCGGCCATGGTGCGCTACGTGCTGGAGCGCGAAGGCGACGTCGCCGCGGTGGTGGCCGAACCGGCGCGCGCCGTGCCCTACATCCCGCCGCCGGGCTACTGGCAGGCGGTGCAGCAGGCCTGCCAAGAGCACGGCACGTTGCTGATCTTCGACGAGATCCCCACCGGCCTGGGCAAGACCGGGCGCTTCTTCGCCGCCGAACACGACCAGGTCGCACCCGACATCGTGGTGCTGGGCAAGGCGCTGGGCGGCGGTGTACTGCCGATCGCGGCCTGCATCGCGCGCGACGGCCTGAACATGGCCACCGACTTTGCGCTGGGCCACTACACACACGAGAAGAATCCGGTCATGGCCGCCGCCGCCCTGGCCACGCTGGACGTGATCGAGCGCGACGACCTGGTCGCCAACGCCGAGCGCGTCGGCCGCCAGGCGCTCGAGCGCCTGCACGCGATGAAGGAACGCCATTCGATCATCGGCGACGTGCGCGGCCGCGGCCTGCTGCTGGGGCTGGAGCTGGTCGAGCAGCGCAGCAGCAAGGTGCCGGCGCGTGCCGCGGCCGAGCGTGTGCTGTACCGTGCGCTCAGCCGTGGCCTGTCGTTCAAGACCACGATGGGCAATGTGATCACGCTGACGCCGCCGCTGACCATCACGCCGGCGCAGATGAGCCAGGCGCTGGACATCCTGGACGATTGCCTGGCCGAAGAGGCCGTCCACTGAACCGTACCCCCAAGCTGCAGGAGATCCCGATGAACGCCCGAACCCCCGTCGTCGACCAGCCGCTGCGCGAAGCCATGCGCATTGCCGGCGACAAGGTGCATGCCGCTTCGCCCGAGCGTGTGATCGAGATCCGATACCCCTATACCGGCGAGCTGGTGGCCACGGTGCCCAAGGCCACGGTCGAGGACGTGCGGCGCGCCATTCAGATCGCGCACCAGTACAAACCCAAGCTGACGCGGCACGATCGCTACCGCATCCTGATGAAGGCCGGTGAGTTGATCGCCGCGCGCAAGGCGCAGATGGCGCGGTTGATCACGCTGGAATCGGGCCTGTGCATCAAGGACACGCTGTACGAGGTGGGCCGTGCCAGCGACGTGCTGCTGTTCGCCGCGCAGCAGGCGCTGGTGGACGACGGCCAGTCGTTCGCGTGCGACCTCACGCACCACGGCAAGAGCCGGCGTGTGCACACCATGCGCGAGCCGATGATGGGCGTGATTTCGGCCATCACGCCGTTCAATCACCCGCTGAACCAGGTGATCCACAAGGTGGCACCGTCGGTGGCCACGAACAACCGCATGGTGCTGAAGCCGACCGAGAAGACGCCGCTGGCGGCGATCGCCCTGGCCGACGTGCTGTACGAGGCCGGGCTGCCGCCCGAGATGCTGAGCGTGATCACCGGTGACCCGAAAGAGATCGCCGACGAGATGCTGACCCACCCGCTGGTCGACATCGTCACCTTCACCGGCGGCGTGCCGATTGGCAAGTACATCGCGGCCAAGGCGGTGTACAAGCGCCAGGTGCTCGAGCTCGGCGGCAACGACCCGCTGGTGGTGATGGACGATGCCGACGTGGTGAAGGCGGCCGATCTGGCAGCCAACGGCTCTTACAAGAACTCGGGCCAGCGCTGCACGGCGGTCAAGCGCATCCTCGTGCACGAGAAGATCGCCGCCGACTTCACCGATGCCTTGCTGGCCAAGACCCGCGCCTGGACCTACGGTGACCCGCTGGACCCGGCGGTCGACATGGGTACGGTGATCGACGAAGGGGCGGCGCGGCTGTTCGAGCGCCGCGTCAACGACGCGGTGGCGCAGGGGGCGCGGCTGCTGCACGGCAACCAGCGCCAGGGTGCGCTGTACGCGCCGACGCTGATCGACCAGGTGCATGGCGAGATGGAGGTCGTGAAGCTGGAGACCTTCGGCCCGGTGTCGCCGGTGATGACGTTCAAGGATGTCGACGACGCCATCGCGCAGGTCAATTCCACCGTCTATGGCCTCAGTTCGGGTGTGTGCACAAACCGGCTGGACGACATCATGCGCTTCGTGCGCGAGCTCAACCTCGGCTCGGTCAACGTCTGGGAGGTGCCCGGCTACCGGCTCGAAGTGACGCCCTTCGGCGGCATCAAGGACTCAGGCACTGGCGTTAAGGAAGGTGTGCAGGAATGCTGCAAGGCCTTCACCAACGTGAAGACCTACTCACTGCCGTGGTGAACGTGCACGCCGCTCGGCTCGAGCGCATCCGTCTCCCGCGGCATGATCACCGGTTCCTCCGCCTGCGGGCCGCCCCGTGATCCACCTGCTCAATCTGCTCGCTGCCATTGCCCTGCTGGTGTGGGGTACGCACATCGTGCGCACCGGCGTCCTGCGCGTGTTCGGCGAGAACCTGCGCCATGTGCTGTCGCGCAGCTTCAGCAACCGCTTCACGGCTGCCCTGGCCGGCCTGGGCGTGACCGGGCTGGTGCAGAGCAGTACCGCCACCTGCCTGATCGTAGCCTCGTTCGTCGGCACCGGACTGGTCGGCACATCGGCTGCGCTGGCTGTGATGCTGGGGGCCGACGTCGGCACCGCGATGATGGTGCTGGTGTTCTCGTTCGATCTGTCGTGGCTGTCGCCGCTGCTGATCTTCGTCGGCGTGGTGCTGTTCCTCAGCCGCCAGACCAGCACCATCGGCCATGTCGGCCGTGTGCTGATCGGACTGGGGCTGATCACGCTGGCGCTGCAACTGATCGTCGGTGCCACCAAGCCGCTGACGGCAGCGCCCGAGGTGCGCGCCCTGCTGCTGGCCTTGCCCAACGAGATCATGCTCGACATGTTCGTCGGTGCGCTGCTGGCGGTGGTGTCGTACTCCAGCCTGGCCGTCGTGCTGCTGGTGGCGACGCTCGGCGCACAAGGCCTGCTGCCTGCCTCGGTGGTGTTCGGGCTGGTGCTGGGCGCCAACGTCGGCAGCGGTTTTCTGGCCATGCTGGTCACCGCATCGGGCAAGGCCGAACTGCGCCGTCTGCCGCTGGGCAATTTCATCTTCAAGGCGGTGGGCGTGGTGCTGGCCGTGCCCTTGATGGGCGATGCCCAGGCGCTGCTGCAGACTTACGTCCCCGAGGTGCACCAGCAGGTCGTGCTGTTCCACCTGGGCTTCAACGTGCTGATGGCGATGACCTTCATCGGCCTCACCGGCCCGATGGCCCGGCTGGTCGAGCGCATCCTGCCCAAGCCCAGCAACGAGGCCGGGTCCGACCGGCCGCGCCACCTCGACCCGGTGGCGCTGGCCACGCCTTCGCTGGCGATCAGCTGTGCCGCGCGCGAGGCGCTGCACCAGGCCGACGTGGTCGAGACCATGCTGCGCGGGTCGCTGACGGTGATTCGCGAGAACGATCTCGAACTGGGCGGACGCCTGCGCAAGCTCGACGACACGGTCGACGAGCTGTACTCGGCGATCAAGTTCTACCTGACGCAGATCTCGCGTGAGGCGCTGTCCGAGCGTGAAGGCCGGCGCTGGACCGACATCGTCAGCTTCACGATCAACATGGAGCAGATCGGCGACATCATCGAGCGTGTGCTGCAGGACGTCGAGGACAAGAAGATCCGCAAGAACCGCCGTTTCAGCGAAGCCGGCATGGCCGAGATCTGCCACCTGCATGAACGCCTGACCAGCAACCTGCGCCTGGGCATGAGCGTGTTTCTCGACGGCCACCTGCGCGACGCACAGAAGCTGCTGGAAGAGAAGGCCCGCTTTCGCGACCTGGAGCATGAATACGCGGCCAACCACATTGCGCGGCTGCAGGACAACACCGCCCAGAGCATCGAGACCAGCTCACTGCACCTGGACCTGATCAGCGAGTTGAAGCGCATCAATTCGCACATCTGCTCGATCGCCTACCCGATCCTGGAATCGGCCGGCGCGCTGACCAACACGCGGCTGCGCCATTCGCAGCTGGCCGGGCTGGACGACGGCCGCTGATCCGGATCAGTCGCGTCGTTCGTTGGTGATGACGTTGGACTCGGATGCGGCCGGGGCCTCATCGTCCGGCCGCGGTGGCGGTGCTGTTGCCGGCGTGGCCTGCGGTTGCAGGGCCGGCAGGGCGGGCCCAACGACGGGCGGCGGGGCCAAACCGGCGTCGAGGGCCGCGGTGGTGTCGGTGATGGGTGTGCCGTCGGCCCTTTCGGACAGCACCGCCTGCTGCGGCAGGGCGGCGCCTGCCGTCTTGGCCAGCGGTGGCGCGGCCTGCAGGGCGGCCAGTCGGGCTTGTGCGGCGTTCATCTGCTCGATGCGCGCATAACGTTCGACAAGTTCCTTTGATTGCGCCACGTTGAAGCGCTCGCGCGCGTCCAGCACCGGCTGCGGATCGGCGATCTCGCCGGCCGCCAGCAGCATGCCGTCGCTGCGCGCCTGCATCAGCTCGGCCATGACCTCGGCGCGTGTCAACGTGGACGCGGCGGTGGCCTCGCGGTCCAGCCGCATCTGCACTTCGGGCGGGTCGGCTTCACCGGCCTGGGCGGTCAGGCTGAGCAAGGCGGCCAGGCCGCCGCTGCAGGTCAGGCGCAGGATCTTGTGTTTCATCGGGGTGCTCCGGTTCGTGGGCACGTCCGCGCAGGCCGGCCGGGCCGTCTGCAGCGTCGCGTGTGCGCATGCTGGCGGCTTCGCCGGTGACCGTCTGTTGGAAAGTGTGCGCAGGCGCTCGGCGGCAACGCCGTGCCGCTCGGCGTTCTCAGGGCGTTGGCGGTGGCCGGCGGCGCGGCCGCGCCTGCCGTGCCTGTCGTTCGGCCTCAATCGCCTGGCCGGCCGTCCACCAGGCGTCGAACTCGGCGGGCGCCTCCAGCGTGATGCGGCCCCAGGCGCCGGCGCGAAAGTCGTTCAGCGTGATCTCGGCCGCCTTTGCGCGGTTGATGCGTCCGCCGCTCATCAGCGCACCGCGCCGGCGGCCCACGGCCGTCAGCAGGCTGTCGCTGCTGGCCAGCGCCGCGTCGTCGAGTTGGTAGCGCGTGCGCAGTCGGTCGGCGTAGCGCAGGCGCACGCTGTCCAGCAGTTGCAGCGCCACGTCTTCGTCGTCGTAGGCGTTGCGGCCGATGCCGCCGCTGGCCGCCAGGTGGTAGCCGCTGCGTTCGACCGTGATGCGCGGCCACAGCATGCCCGGCGTGTCGAACAGGTCGACGTCGCTGGCCAGCGCGATGCGCTGCTCGTTGCGCGTGATGCCGGCCTCGTCACCGGTGTTCGCCGCGCGCTGCCCCGCCAGCGTATTGATCAGCGTCGACTTGCCGACGTTGGGGATGCCGCAGATCAGCACGCGCAGCGGTTTGACCATGCCGCCGCGGCGCGGCGCCAGTTCACGGCAGGCGTCGATCAGCAGGCGTGCCGGTGCGCGCTCGCCGGCATCGAGCGCGATCGCCCGCGTGCCCGGGTGCGACTGCAGGTGGGCAAGCCACTGCGGGGTGAGCTCAGGGTCGGCCAGGTCCCGCTTGTTCAGGACCTTCAGCGCCGGTTTGCCTGCGGTCAGCTCGGCCAGCAGCGGGTTGCTGCTGGACCCCGGCAGCCGCGCGTCCAGCATTTCGATCACCACGTCAATGTCAGGCAGACGCTCCAGCAACGCCTTCTTTGTCGTGTGCATGTGCCCCGGAAACCACTGGATGGCCATCAGACCAGGTCCAGTTCGGGGTAACGGCGAAAGATCCCCTGTTCATTGAACGCAAGTCGCCGCGGGCTGCGCAGGTAGGCGGCGACGCGCGGCTGCGCCTGCACCCGCTGGTGCAGCTGCAGCACCAGCAGGGCCAGGCCTTTTGCTTGCGCCTGCGCCATCGCACGCGGAAAGGCGTACCGCAGGCCCTCCACCACTTGAAACAAGGACAGGTCGGCATAACTCAGCCGTCCCCCTACCAGGTGTCGCGGCCCGGCTGGGTTGTGCGCCAGGATGCGCTCGAACCAGTGCAGGTACTTGGACAGCCGCGTGCGGCAGAAGTCGGCGGCGCGGCGCTGCGCCTCGGCCTTCTGGTCCTCGTAGAACAGGCTGTTGGCGATCGGGTGATGGGTGTCGTGGGCCTCGGTTACCAAGTCGGCGATGGTCAGCTGGATCTGCTGCGTCCACACGCGGGCCTGTTCGTTGCGCGCCACCAGCTTCAGCGCGGGTGCCAGGTAATGCAGGATGGCGGCCGTCTGCCCGACCAGAATCTTGCCGTCCTTCAGGAAGGGCGGCGCAAAGGGCGGGTGCGGCTGCGCGGCGTCGTCCATCGTGCGCTGCATCGCGGCCACACCCTGGCCTTGATCGTCTCGGCCCCGCGCCACATCGACATAGGGCGCACCGGCCGCCTCCAGCGCCAGGCGCACAAATTCGCCGCGGCCCAGGATCGTCGGCCAATAGTGCAGTTCGTAGCTCATGCGACGCACTGTAGCGCCGCACTGCGGCACCCGCGCGCTGCGCTTCTATTTAACCGCTCGACCCGCTTCGGCTGGCGGTCGGATGTGCGGGTCTGCACGACCGCAGGGGCCCAACCTCAGCGCGGGCTGCTGGCTGCGCGGCGCGGCGCTGTCGACTCGGCCGGCACCGTCATCTCGTGGACCACGGCGCCTTCGGCGACGCTGCCTTTGGTCTTGCCCTCACCCAGGGCCATGCGCTCGCAGGCGCTGCGTTTCTGCACGTCGTGGTGTACAGCGCAGCGCGCCTGCGCATTGCGGCGCCAGTCGGCGGCGGAACTGCGGTCGCCGAGGTCGCCGCGCAGCGCCTCCTGCCGCGCCGCGGCCGCTTCACGCAGACAGGCCTGACGGGTCGGCGCCGCCTCAGCCAGGCAGGCCTGCCGGTCGCTGCGGTACTGCGACTCGGCGGCACTGCGGTCGACCGCGGCCTGCGCGCCCATCAGCGGCGCCAGGGCGAACAGGGAACACAAAAGGGTGGGGATTTTTTTCATCGGGTTCTCCATGCCGTAAGCGTCGGCATCGGTTTCGAGCCTAGGCCCAACCCTTGCCGACACCTGTCCGAGAGCATCGAGCCGGCGTGTAGGACGCCGCCGCGCGGCGGCATTCGCCGCTTCTCAGGCCACCGGCAGCAGTGCTTGCACGGTCGTGCCCTTGCCTGGCGCGGAGCGAATCGTCACGTCGCCGCCGCAGGCGCGGATGCGAAACCGCATGCCCTGCAGCCCATGGCCTCCGGTCGCCACGCTTGTGGTCGGATCGAAACCGCGGCCATCGTCCTCGACCCGCAGCTCGATCTGGTCGCCACGACGCTGCAGCAGCACCTGCACATGGCGGGCCTCGGCGTACTTCGCGATGTTGGTCAGCGCTTCCTGGACCAGGCGGTAGATTGCCAGCGCGTGTTCAGCTGGCAGGGTCAGGTCCTCGAACTGCGTGTCCACGGTCACTTCGGCGCGCTCGGCGAACTCGGCGCACTGGATCGACAGCGTGGCCTGCAGGCCGAGGTTCGACAGCGACGACGGCCGCAGGTCTTCGATGATGCGCCGCTTCAGCGCGATGCCTGCGTCCAGCGAGTCACCGAGGTGAGTCATCAGCTGCTGTTTGTAGCCCGTGTCGTCGTGGATGCGCTTGCGGATGCGCGCGACGTCCAGTTTTGCCGCCGTCAGCAGCCCGCCGAGCTCGTCGTGCAGCTCGCGTGCCAGCCGCGCCCGTTCGTCCTCGCGCACCCGTTCCATGTGGCGCGCGAGCTCGACGGTTTCGGCGGTGCGCTGGTTGACCTCGTCGTCCAGCCGGTCGCGCTCGGCGTGCAGCTCCAGCAGGTGCGCGCGGCGCTCACGTTCCTGCTCGCGCCCGAGGCGCATCAGCGCGAGTGCGCCCGCGATGCAAACCAGCACCAGCAGCCAGATGCCGCCTCGAGTCCAGCGGAACACCTGCTCGCGGGCGCTGGTGTTTTGCCGGTAGTAGATGGCCTCTTGGTGCAGGATCACTTCAGTCAGTGTGCTGAAGTCGACCATCATCTCTCGCCCGAAACCCGTCAGCATCAGTTCCGTCGCGCCGCCGCGGTCACCGGCGTCGAAACGTTTCAGGACTTCGCGCATGTGCGAGTACTTGCGCTGCGCCAGTTCGATCAGCTTGTTCAGTTCGTCGCGCTGCTCGTTGCCTTCACGGGCTGCTCGGGCGGTTTCATCGATGGTCTGCGAGAAGACCTTCTCCTGTGCCTTGAACGGTTCCAGGTACTCGGCACGGCCAGTCAGCATGTAGCCGCGCTGCGCGCTTTCCATGAACACCAGTGCACGTCGAAGCCGGCCTGCCGCGAGCTGGGTCTCGACACTGGCCGAGCGATACACGCTGATGTCCTGCAAGCGCTGGAAACCCATCTCGCTGACGACGAGCACGAGCAACGCAAGTGCCACCGCCATCGGGCCGACGATGCGGCCCGAGACCCAGGTCGTCAGCTCGTTGATCCTCGTTTTCATGGACCCTCCGCAGACTGCAGGCAGTCGACGCTGCTGGTTCGAGGATCGCCACCATCCCAACCGAATTCAGCGACAACCACGACATCGTGCGTGTGGGCCTGCGGCACATGAAGACTGCGAGCACCGATCGCACGCGGCTGCTGCGGAAACTGTCCCTGGCCACAAACAGCGAGCTGACTTGAAAGGCGCTGAAGAATGGTCTGACAACTTGAGGTCGCGGGCATGTCGGGACCGACAGGGCGCCCGACAGCGCTGGCCATCAGTCCGCAGCGATCCGCATGCAGTAATTGACCAGGGCTTCGATGTCGCGCGACTTGTCGAACACCTCTGACGCGCCAAGCGCGAGGCATTCGGCGCGGATGCCCGGCGTGGCGTAGTTCGTCAGCACGACGCGCCGCAGCGATGAATCCTGGCCGCGCAGGCTGCGCAGCACGTCCAGGCCCGAGCCCGACTTGAGGAAGATGTCGACGATGACGAGGTCGCAGCCGCCGGCGGCTTCGAGCGCCGTGAGTTGATGGCAGGCATCGTTGGCAGACTCGGCATGGCCGACCACGTTGACGGGGGCCAGATCTTCCAATGCGGCGATGAGGTTGGACCGGATCACCGGGCTGTCTTCGACGAGAAAGGTCTTCAGATTCGACATCGTTGGGTACTGCTCACGACACCATGAGCTGACTGGGTCTCTCGCGCTCGGTGCTCGATGCATTCTAGGAGTGGCACCCGACATCCCCTGTAGGACATGTCCGACAGTGACGTTCCCCGTGCTCCTTGTGTCACGCTCGATGCCGTTGTGAAGTTGACGATCGGTCATCACTGCACCTGTACACCAGACGTGCTGCCGGTGATTGGGCGTGCTGCGGCCCCATCTGAGCAGCCGCGCCTTGCCGTTGCCGCGCGACCGGGTCTGACTTCAAGGAAGACATAGCCGATCAGCGCCGCTGCCAGCGGCAGCCCGTAGTAGGCCGCGCGGTAGGCCAGCAGTGCTGCGAGCAGCGTCGACGGCGGTACGACGCCGCCCAGTGTGCTCAGCAATACCGCCTCCAGAACACCCAGGCCGGCAGGCACATGCGTGATCACGCCGGCGATCGCAGCCAGCAACATCGCGCCGGCCACCGTCCACCAGGGTAGGGCGCTCTGCAGCAGCATCCAGACCACGGTGGAGATCAGCGCCCACGACATCACCGCCAGCAGCAACCACGCGCTGGCCTGGGGCAGTGACGGGAAGCGCAGGGCCGACAGCATCGGCAGCCGGCGCCATGTGGGCAGCGGTTGCCCGGACCGGCGTGCACAGGCGAACAGCACCAGGGCCGGCACCGCCAGGGCCGGCAGCGCGAGTGCCACACGCCAGGCTCCGCCAGGGGCCTGGCCCTGACCGGGCCAGGGCAGTGGGTCGGCCCACAGCAGCGCGCCGGCCAGCAGAGCCGCCCAGCCGCACCAGTTGGCCAGCATGCCACCGGCCACCACCGCGCCTGCCTGGGGCAGCGGCACACCGGCGCGCTGATACAGACGCAGACGAACCGCGACACCGCCGATCAAGGCGCCGAAGTTCAGGTTCAGGGCGTAACCGATCGCGCCGATCAGTGCGCTGCGTTGTACTGAGGCGTAGTGTCCGACCACGCGGCGGGCGACGAGGTCGTAGCTGGCGAAAGCGGCATGCCCTGCGAAGGCGACGGCAGCGGCCCCGGCCAGAACCGGCCAGGGCAGACCGGCAAGCGCCAGCCGCACGGCCGGCCAGTCGAGACCCACCGCCTGCCGCACCACGAGCGTGAGCACGATTCCGGCGAGCAGCCAGGGTGCGATGCGCACCAGGTACCGCCATACCGGTTGCCGGTCTGGGCCCGCGGTGGTGCCCGATGCACGGCCTGGGTCCCTGCGCTTGTTCATGGCAGATCCCGCAGCGGCTGGATCACCGCCTGCTGGGCCGGCAGGGCATGCAGCCAGCGCGGCCACCAGTGCAGCAAGCGGTACAGCAGGGCATGGTTCCAGCGCGACCACCAAAGCGTCGACGGCGAGGGCATCGCCAGCTCGACCTCGCGGCAGCGGTGCACCACCAGTTCGCGCAGCCTGGCTTGCAGTCCGAGGGCGAAGTCGCGGTCTCGGATCAGCACATTGGCCTCGAGGTTCAGGCCCAGGCTGAGCGGGTCGAGGTTGCTCGAGCCCACGGTGGCCCATTCGCCGTCGACCACGGCCACCTTGCCGTGCAGCGGGCGTTCGCAATACTCGAAGATGCGCACGCCGCTGCGGATCAGCTGGGCGTGCAGCAACGAGGCTGCGACCTTCACGATCGGCATGTCGGGCCGGCCCTGCAGGATCAGTTCGACGCGCACGCCACGGGTGGCCGCGCGTCGCATCTCGCGCAGCAGCCGGTGGCCGGGAAAGAAGTAGGCATTGGCGATGATCACGTGGCTGCGCGCGCTGCGCAGCGCAAGTCGGTACTGGCGCTCGATGTCATGTCGGTGCAGGCCGTTGTCGCGCACGACGAAGGCGGCCCAGCCCTGCTCGCCGGCGCGCACGCGGCGTGCGCGACGGTGTTGCAGCCAGCGCGTCCACAAAGATTCGCGCGGGCCCGTTCGCGCCTGCTGGCGGCAGAAGGCGTGGACCTGTGCCACCACCGGCCCTTTCAGCAACACGGCGTAGTCCTGCTTGGCCAGCGCGCCGAAGCTGGCCAGATGGTCGGCCGAGTAGTTGATGCCACCGACGAATGCGATCTCGGCATCGACCACCACCAGCTTGCGGTGCATGCGCCGGAAGGCATTCAGGCGCCAGCCGAAACAGCGCAAGGCGGGCTCGAAAACGCGCCAGCGCACGCCCGCGTCAAGCAAGGCGCGCAGGAAATCTTCGTCGAGGTCGGGTGAACCCCAGCCGTCGACCAGCACCTCCACCCGAACGCCGCGCCGTGCCGCGGCCAGCAGCGCGGTGCGCAGCTCTCGGCCGACTGGATCGTCGAACAGGATGAAGGTCTCGAGCAGAACCTCGGACCGCGCTGCGGCGATTGCTGCGAACACGCGCGGGTAGAAGGCTTCGCCGTTTTCCAGCAACTCGAACTGGTTGCCGGCAACCCAGTGCGGCTTCATGCGACAGCTCCCTCCAGGGTCAGCGCGGCGGCCACCGGCACATGGTCTGACAGTGCGCGCCAGGGCCGGCGCGGCATCGGCAGCGGCCGGCTCGCGGCGATGCCGCGCAGGTAGATGCGGTCCAGTGCCAGCACCGGCCAGCGTGCCGGGAAGCTGCGCGCCGGGCTGCCGTGGTGGCGCACATGCACCTCGTGCAGCCCGACCGGCGACAGGATGCGGTCGGCGCGCTGGCGCCAGTCGTTGAAGTCGCCGGCCACGATCAGCGGGGCGCTGTCAGGCACAGTGGCCACCAGGCCGAGCAGGCGATCGAGCTGCCATCGACGGTGTGACTCGCGCAGGCCCAGATGCACGCAGATCAGCTGCAGATCCTGCGCCAGCCCGGGCAGGGCGAGCACACAGTGCAACAGGCCGCGCGCCTCGTCGCCGGGCACGGTGACATCATGGTTGCGGGTGAACAGGATCGGCCAGCGCGACAACACGGCGTTGCCGTGGTCGCTGGTCGGTCCGGCGGCATTGCGGCCGTAGGCATGCTGCGGCCACAGGCCGTCGGCCAGGGCCTCGTACTGCGGCACTGCGGCGGGCGTTCCGCCGCGCACTTCCTGCAGGCAGACGATATCGGCGCCGACCATGGCAACCGCCTCGCGCAGGTGTTTGAGAATCGGCCGCCGCCACAGACCGACACCCTTGTGAACGTTGATCGTCAGCAGCTTCAGGCTGAGTTGCGGATGGCGTGGCGGCATGCCGTCATCGTGCCTCGCAACGCGCCGCATTGCGATCGGGGGAGGCCGCCTCATCGTGTAGGACCAGGCCTATGTCGAGACCAGGCCGGGCCCGTTGGTATCGGCGTCAACAGCAGCAGACGCGGGCGTTGCTGACGCCGTGGCGGGGCCCTCAGGGCGGAGCTGTCGACTCTGTCCTACAAGCTGCCGCTGCAGCCTCCGACACCATGGATGCAGGCTCAGGCGCACGCTCCGGGCTGTTCAATCAACCCCGTTCGAGGACACCATGACCACCCTGCCCGTGCCACCGTCGGAAGCCGAGATCGCCACCCCGCCGACAAGCGTCCGCGACCTGCTGCTGGCGGCGGCACTGGTGGCCGCGCTGCTGATGCTTTCGATGCTGACGGATCTGCTGCAGCAGAACATCGAGCGCGGTGCTCGCATTCGCGACGCACAACGGGCGGACGCGACGACCCTGGTCAGCCGGTCTGCTGCGGCAGGCCAGGTGCTGCAGGACCAGCGGCTCGACCTTCGCGCTGTGGCCAGTGTCATCGAACGTTGATTGCCGAAGGGTTGGCAGCCATTCTTTCTATGGTTCAGTGCGGCCGGGCAGCTCGATGGGGCGTGAAGCGGGTGGGTGCTGATTCCAGGTCGCAAACGGGATCAGCCCAGCAGTGCCGGATTGAGCTGCCAGGTCGCGAACGTCAGCGCGGCTGCAAGTGACACCCAGGCCAGGTAAGGCAGCATCAGTACGGCGGCGCCCTTGCTGACGCGGCGGAAGAGGACGATGGTGGCGGCAATGGCTGTCCACAACAGCAGAACCTCGACGAATGCCATGGCGCCCAGGCGCCATTTGAAGAAGAGCCAGGTCCAAAGGGCGTTCAACAACAGTTGGGCGATGAACAGGCCCAGCGCAAAGCCCGCACCGGCGAACCCGCGAAGGCGCCACACGCGCCAGGCTGCAACGCCCATCAGCAGGTACAGAATCGTCCACACCGGCGCGAACAGCCAGGCCGGCGGCGCCCAGCCCGGACGAATCAGCCCGGCATAGAAATCAGCGGCCTGGGCCGAGGCGAATCCGCCCACTGCCGCAGCCGCGAAGACCACCAGCAACCATGCGACAAGGCCCCAGTACGGGTGCCTTTCGAACATCATCTGGGGATGATGGACAGGTGATGAGCGACGTTGCATACCTGATCTTACCGAGATGACACACGAACTCGAGGCTGGTTCTGGCGTCGCAGTTGGCCGCGCCTGTCAGACGAGTGTTAACCGATCCGGGAACGCGCCTGCTCAAGCCTGGCCGGCCAGATCAGCATCTCCGATAACAAGCCAACCAACAGAACGGCGAGTGAAGCGATCGCCACGCCCGCCAACACGACCATCAAATGCATCACCCATGGCATTGCAGACTCCAGACGTTGAAACAAGCTTGCGGCGCTGGATTCAGGGCGAATACAGGGCCGCTGATGCGCTGCGGCAGCCCCACCAAGCTGGTGCACACGGTCTGTTTGCAGGTCATGCACTGATCCAGCGGGCGGGGCAAAGCCATCAGTAGCCGTAGTAGCTGTTCACGCGATTGCCGTAGCTGGTATCGGTCGTGAAGGGCGGCACGTCGCTGCTCGTGTAGCGCGGCGCATCCTTCAACCGATCCTTGTCGAGCGGGACCACGTAGCCGTCCTTGCTGGTGTCGTAGTGCAACATGCTCCACGGCAGTGGGTAGCGGTCGGTGCCGATGCCCAAGAAACCGCCGAATTCAAGCACGGCATGCCGGACCTGGCCAGAGCGCTTGTCAATCACGAGCTTGTCGATGGAGCCGAGCTTGTCGCCAGCGTTGTTGTAGACGGCCGTGCCTTCGACCTTGTCCGAGCAGATGACGGCGCTGTTGGTGCTTGTGATGTCCATGGGATCTACCTTTCAGTTGAGTTGCAAGGCCGGATGTTCTCCCGGCGCTGGACTTCAATTTACGTAGTGCAGATCGACTGCGCAGTCGGTCATCGGCGTGAACGCCTGTAGGAGGCGTCCTAGTTGAACGCAGTTATCCGCAGGTGAATCGCCCGACGGAACAGGGCTCGGCGGGCAGACCTGGACAGGTCTTGACTCCTCTCCCATGCGACAACGCTCATCGCAATCCCCAAGTCTTACGGCCTTTCAGCGCAGTTCAGCTTGAAGGCTTACCTGTCGAAGCCCCCGCGCAACCCGCCAATATCTACGGATGCAGCGCCGGTGCCCTTTCAGGACAACGCGGCGAACTGCAATCGGCAAGCGTGTGGCAGGCGTTGCACCGAGGCAATCGGTGGCAGACCCAGTCAGGGTCAGACCGCTCCTACGTTGATTTGGCGTTCTCGCCGATGCTGCGGGCAGGTGCGCCGCTGCATATTTCACTGACCGATTTGTTTCCCAACGACCACCCGCAAGCAGCGGTGTCACCAACCCAAGGAAGAAGAGAAATGGCGACTGCAAAGAAGGCATCGACGCGGCCCGAATCGAAGAAGAACCAGGAAGCCACCGCGCTGCTGCGCGCTGACCACAAGCAGGTCAGCCAGTTGTTCGAGGAGTTCGAGAAGGCTCGATCTACAACGCGCAAACAAGGGATCGTGGCGAACATCTGCCGGGAGTTGACGGTGCATGCTCTGATTGAAGAGGAGATCTTCTACCCTGCGGTTAAGAAGGCGCTGAAGGACAGCGAATTGGTGCCCGAGGCCACCGTCGAGCATGCCACCTTGAAAGACCTGATCTCGCAGCTGGACGGTGTTGCTGCTGGCGGCGAGATGTACGACGCCAAGGTGAAGGTTCTTTCAGAGTACGTGAAGCATCACGTCAAGGAAGAGCAGACCGAGATGTTCCCCAAGGTCAGAAAGAGCAAGCTGGATCTCAAGGCCTTGGGCGCCGCCCTGGCGGCACGCAAGCAGGCGCTGTTGGCCGCTTACCGCTGATGGGAGGGGGCATGGCCGCCTTCGTGGCGCTGCCCCGTGCGATGATCTCCATGGTTCGATGTTGCCGGAGATCCGCAGTTGTGAAGACGATCGACGAGATGCTGACGCTCGAGCTGCTGACACAGGCTCAGCACCGCGAGATCTCCGCCTGGATTGCGCGCGCCAGAACGCCCGAGGCCATCATGGCGATGCAGCCGACGCTGTGGCGTGCGCTGGAGCGCGCCAGTCTGGTGATGAACATCGACGCCGACCTCACGCGCACGCCGCTGCTGGGCGGTGACGACTGAGCAGTTGCAGGCATGAACCTGCAGGCCATCGTTGACGAGATCACGGCCACGCTGCGCCCGCAGGCCGGACAGCAGGGCCAGGTGGCCAGCTACATCCCGGCACTGGCGCGTGTTCGAGCCGACCGGTTCGGCATCGCGTTGCGAACTTTCGATGGCCTCGAGGCAGCCGCCGGCGACAGCGACGTGCCGTTCTCGATCCAGAGCGTGTCCAAACTGTTCTCGCTCACGCTCGGCCTGCAGCTGATCGGAGAATCGATGTGGGACCGCATCGGCCGTGAGCCTTCGGGCAACCCGTTCAACTCGCTGGTGCAACTCGAGCGCGAAGAAGGCAAGCCGCGCAACCCCTTCATCAATGCCGGGTCGATCGCGGTGGCCGACCGCCTGATCAGCCAGGGACGAACCGAGATCGACCTGGTGGCCATGCTGTCCGACCTGGCTGGTGCACCGATCGACATCGACGAAGAGGTGGCCGCGTCGGAGGCCGCCACCGGTTTTCGCAACGTTGCGCTGGCCAATTTCATGAAGAGCTTTGGTCAGATCGACAACGAGGTGGCCGCAGTGCTCAGGCTGTACTTTGGCCAATGTTCGATTCGCATGAACTGCCGGCAGCTGGCGCGCGCGGCCGGCTACCTGTGCCGCGACGGTGCACACCCGGGTGGCGGCGCAGCGGTGGTGTCCGAGCGCCAGGCGCGCCGCATCAACGCGCTGATGCTGACCTGCGGCACCTACGACATGGCCGGCGAGTTTGCCTATCTGATCGGGCTGCCTTGCAAGAGTGGTGTCGGCGGCGGCATCGTGGCCGTGGTGCCCGACCGGCTGACGCTGTGTGTCTGGTCACCGGCGCTCGATGTCAGCGGCAATTCGTGGCTGGGCATGCGGGCGCTGGAAATGTTCGTCGCACGCACCGGCTTGTCGGTGTTCTGACGCTTTGACCGCCGGGCCTGCGGCCTGGATGTTCAGGCGATCGTTCCGATCCTCTGACCTTGCTCTGCCAACGACAAGCTTGCCACCGATCTGCTTCAAGCAATCACTCAAGGACCACCATGCTTTTCGAACCCCTCGTCGCCACTTCGCTTCAGCTTGCCAACCGCATCGTCATGGCGCCGATGACGCGCAGCCGTGCGGTCGATGCCAACACCCCCAACGCCTTGATGGCCGAGTACTACGGCCAGCGTGCAACGGCCGGACTGATCATCACCGAGGGCACGTCGCCGTCGCCCAACGGCTTGGGTTACGCGCGCATCCCCGGGCTCTTCAACGATGGGCAGGTGCGTGGGTGGAAGGCGATCACCGAGGCGGTGCACGCCCGCGGCGGCAAGATCGTCGTGCAGCTCATGCACACCGGCCGCGTCAGTCATGTGGCGAACCTGCCTGCCGGCGCTGAAGTGCTCGGCCCCGTGGCCCAGGCATGCCCCGGCAAGATGTACACCGACCTGCAGGGCATGCAGCCGCACAGCATGCCGCGCGCGATGACCACGACCGACATCGCGCATGCCGTGGACGGGTACGCCCGCTCGGCACGGCTCGCCATCGACGCGGGCTTCGACGGAGTCGAATTGCATGCCGCCAATGGTTACCTGATCGAGCAGTTTCTGAATGCCAACGTGAACCTGCGCAGCGACGCCTACGGCGGCAGTATTGAGGGCCGCAACCGCTTTGCGCTCGAGATCGCGTGTGCCACGGCAACGGCGATCGGCGCCCATCGGGTCGGCATCCGGCTGTCGCCCTACGGCGTGTTCAATGGCACCGGCGCCTTCGCGGATGTCGATGGCCAGTACCTGGCGCTCACCGAGGAATTGTCGAAGCTGGGCCTGCTGTATGTCCATCTGCTGGACCACTCGGCCCTGGGCACGCCGCCGGTGCCTGCTGCATTGAAGTCGCGGCTTCGCGCCGCCTTTGACGGCTGGTTCATCCTGGCCGGCGGCTTCGATCGTGCCAGTGCGCAGGCTGCGCTCGATGCCGGCCAGGCCGATCTCATCGCCTTCGCCCGCCCGTTCCTCGCCAATCCAGATCTGGTGCTGCGCATGCGCGCCGACGCGGCGCTGAATGTGCCCGACATGACGACGTTCTATACCCCGGGCCCGAAGGGCTACACCGACTATCCGGCCCTTGCGGCCGCCGCGGGCCGTTCAAAGGTCGATCAGGGGCCGTCGGCCAGCAGCACGCGATCGCGGCCCTCGCTCTTGGCGCGGTAAAGCGCCACGTCGGCGGCCAGCATCAGCGATTCGACGGCACGCGCAGGGCTGGCCCCCGGCTGCAGCGTGGCCACGCCGATGCTCACCGTGTAGGCCACGGTGCCGCTGTCCAGCAGCACCGGCCGTGCGCGCACCAGGGTCTGCAGCCGCTGCGCCAGCGCCGCCGCACCGGCCAGGTCGGTCTGCGGCAGCAAGGCCGCGAACTCCTCGCCACCCACGCGACCGAGCAGGTCGCTGCCGCGGATGACCGCGCGCGCGGTCTTCACGAAGTCCTGCAGCACGGCGTCGCCGCCAGCATGGCCATGACGGTCGTTGACCGACTTGAAGTGATCGAGGTCGACCATCAGCAGCGCCACCGGCTGACCATGGCGCAGGCCACGCGAGACCTCGACATCGGCCAGTTCGAGAAAGCGCCGCCGCGTCAGCGTGCCGGTCAGGCTGTCGGTGAAGGCCTGCTGCTCGAGCACCTGCTCGGCCTGCTTGCGGCGCGTGATGTCGACGCGGCTGCCGACCACCAGCAAGGCACGGCCGTTTGCGTCGCGTTCGATCGCACGGCCGCGCGCCAGCATCCAGCGCCATTGACCGTCCTTGTGGCGCAGCCGGAACTCGGATTCGTAGGCCGCACTGCGGCCCTGCACATGGGCGCGCCAGGACTCGTGACGCGAAGCTGCGTCGTCGGGGTGCACCAGTTCGTCCCAGGCCCGGAGCCCGGGCGCGATTTCGCCGGGCGCATAGCCCAGCGACCGCGCCAGCCATTGCGGGTTGGCCGAGCTGATGTCGTCGGCGGCAAGGTCGACGCGCCAGAACACGATGTCGGCGTCGACCATCGCCATGTCCATCTGCGCCGTGGTTTCGAGCTCGCGCTGGCGAATGCGCACTTCGTCGGAGACGTCGGACAGGATCGACAGGTGCACGCCGGGCTGGATGTTGGCCACCGAGCTGAATCGCGCCACCGGGCGGCTGCTGTCCTTGCGCGTCAGCGCGACCAGGCCATTGGCCTTGCCCTGGCGCAGGAAATCGGCCCAGACGGCGCTGAACTGCTCGGCATCGAGCCCGGTCACCTCGGCCACCGTCAGGCGCAGCAGTTCGTCGCGGCTGCGGTCCAGCAGCGTGCAGGCGGCGGCGTTGGCGTCCAGGTAGCGGCCCTGGTCGTCGGTGAGCAGGATGGCGTTGAGCGCATGGTCGAACACGGCCTCGGTGCGCGCGCGCAACTGCACCAGCGCCCGCTCGGCCACGCGCTGGCGCGTGACGTCGCGCCAGCGTGCCACCACCGCGCCCGGAATGCCGGCATCGCCGAGCGGCGCCACCTGGCGCTCGAGGATGCGGCCATCGCAATGCTCGAATTCGGTCACGTCGACGCTGTGACCGTCGATGGCGTGCGTCGGCAAGCCATGCAGAAAGGCGTTCGGGTCCTTCAGCTGGGGCGCCACGATCTGGCGCAGCGTGAGCACGTCGCCAATCGGCGGCGCGCCCGGCGACAGGCCCCAGAGGGTCATGAAGCTGGCGTTCATGGCCACCACCCGGCCACCGACGGCCACCACCACCAGGCCGTCGGGTGCCGATTCGAAGGTGGCCTGAATGACCCGGGCGTCGTCGGGGTTCGTCGAGGGCGGCAGTGGTGGGGTCATGGCGGCGCGATCGGGGTTCAATGCGGCACGAACGATCAGACCGCGCAGCTGCGAAATCCGCAGAAGGCCTGATCGGCCTGCGGCGGCGCGAAACGACGCGCCTTCGGGTGCCGCCAGCGTGGTGCGGTGACAAACGACGCACCCCGCAGCACGCCCTGGCCGAGCGGGGCGGGCAGGCGGTCCAGGCTGCCGGGGGTGGTGGCATGGCCGGTCCAGGCCCGGGCACTGCCGGCCACCCACTCGAAGACATCGCCCCAGACGAAGCCGCGGCTGCCTGCGCGCAGCGCCGCCAGCTCCCATTCAGGCTCGGTGGGCAGGCGGCGGCCCGCCCATTGGCACCAGGCCTGGGCCTCGTGGCGGCTGACGTGCAACACCGGCTGGCCCGCGGGCACACGTTGCAACTCACCCAGGCGCTGCACGAGCACACCACCACGCAACTGCTCGACGTCGCGCGGCGCACGGCGGCCGCTGGCCTGCAGCCAGTCCCAGCCGGCCTCGGTCCAGAGTTCGCGCTGGTCGTAGCCACCGTCTTCGGCAAACTCGATGTAGCGTGCCCAGCTCACGGCCTGGGCATCGATCTCGAACTCGGGCAGGTCCAGTGGCTGCGCCCAGCGCTCGTTGTCGGGCACAAAACCGCCGCGTTCGCTGCCCAGGTCCAGGCGCGCCGCCGGCAGCCACAGCGGCGGCTGCTCGACACGGGCCGGCAGCGGCGGAAACGGCGGTGGCGGGTCGGGCCGGCGACGCAGCTGCAGCTGCGCGGCACGTTCGGCCAGGGCCTCGATCAGCCGGTCTTCATGCAACAGTGCGGCGCGAAAGAAATGCAGCGTCGGGTCGTCGTCGTCGGCCGCGGCCAGCAGTTCGAGCGTGGTTTCCAGCGTGCCGGCCAGATGCTCGCGCACGGTGGCGGCATCGGGCGGCATGGCGCCCGCTTCGAACCAGCCGTCGCTGCGCGGATCGATCGACGCCAGCCGCGGGCCGGCACCGTCGCAAAGTTCGCCGCGGCCGCGCTGCACGTGGCGGCCGATCCACCATTCCTGGAACCAGCCTGCATGCGCGGCCAGCCACAGCGCAGGGCGGCCGCCTTCGGCATCGCGCTCACGGTCGCGGCGTTCGAACACCTCAAGCCAGCGCAGGCACAGGTTGCGCGCGTCGATCAGCGCCAGCGACAGCAGATCGCGCCCGGCGTGCCGAATGGCCCGAGCGTCATCGAGCGCAGCCGTGCGCAAGCTCACTGGCGCACCCTACGGCCTCCGGCCGCTCCCGCCAAGCGGGAATGAGCCCCTTCGGGCGGCCGGGCGGTGCTCATTCACCCACCAGCCCGTTGCGGATGGCGTAGACCGTGAGCTCGGAGTTGTTGCCCAGCTGCAGTTTCTCGAGCACGCGGGCGCGATAGACCGACACCGTCTTCGGGCTCAGCATCAAGTCTTCGGCGATGTCGGACAGCCGCTTGCCCGACGCGATCATGACCAGCGTCTGCAGTTCGCGGTCGGACAGCTTGTGGTGCGGCATCTCGGCCACCGGCGTGGTCAGGCTTTCAACCAGCATCTGCGCGATCTCGGGCGTGACGTACTTGCGGCCCTGGGCCACGGTGCGCACGGCGGCCACGATCTGCTGCGGGTCACCGCCCTTGTTGACGTAGCCGTAGGCGCCGGCGCGCAGGGCTCGGATGGCGTACTGGTCCTCGGGGTACATGCTGACCACCAGTACCTTGACCGGCGAGCCCTCGTCCTTCAGCGCATGCAGCGCGTCGAGGCCGCTGCGCCCGGGCAGGTTGATGTCGAGCACCAGCACGTCGCAGGCCTCGCCGCGCATCAGGCTGCGCAGTTCGGTGTAGTCGCCGGCCTCGCCGACCACGCGCATGTCGGGCGCGTCGGCCAGCGTGTCGCGGATGCCGCGGCGGATCAGCGCATGGTCGTCGCACAGGATGACACGGATCATGGGGCCGGAGGCTTCACAGTGAGGTCCAGGACGAGGGATCGTGGTCGCGATTGTCGCCGTCGTGGCCGTCGTCTTCCACCGGGTTGCCCCCGGTGGGCGCATCGATCGGGATCGACAGGATCAGCGTCGTGCCCTGGGCGTCGCCCGACAGATCGACCCAGCCGCCGACCGTGCTGGCCCTTTCATGCAGGCCGCGGATGCCGAAGCTGCCCGACTTGGCCAGGTCGGCTCGGCTCAGGCCGCGGCCGTTGTCGCTGATCTCCAGCGACAACACGCCGGCGCTGAACGACAGGTCGATGCCCACGCGCGTGGCCCGGGCGTGCTTGCTGATGTTGGTCAGCGCCTCTTGTGCGGTGCGATAGGCCACCAGCGGCACGCCTTCGGGCAGCGCGGGCCCTTGGGTGCCGATCTGCTCATCGCTGGTGCGAAAGCGGCACATGACACCGGTGCGTTTTTCGAAGCGGCTGGTCAGCCACTGCAGCGCGGCCACCAGGCCCTGCTCCAGGATGGCTGGCCGCAGGTTGTGCATCACGCGCTGGCTGGCGCCGATGGCATGCGTCACCGTCTCCAGCGCCGAGATCGCACGCTGCTGCACCGCGGCCTCGCTGCTGTGCCTGCGGATCCAGTCGATGTCGAACTTCAGCGCCGTCAGCGACCCGCCCACGTCGTCGTGGATCTCGCGCGCGATCGCAGCGCGCTCGGCTTCGACGCGGGTCTGCAGGTGCTGCGCCAGCTCGGCCAGGCGTTGGCGCGACGCGGCCAGGTCGCGGTCGGCCTGCAGGCGTGCTGCGGCCGTGCGTGCGGCCGCGATCGTGTGCTCCAGCGCCGGCGCCAGCCGCGCCAGGTTGTTCTTCAATAGGTAGTCGCTGGCGCCATGGCGCATGGCAGCCACTGCGGTGTCCTCGCCGATCTCGCCCGACAGCAGGATGAAGGGGATGACGCTGTCGCGTGCGCGCACGATCTGCAGCGCCTGCAGGCCCGAGAAACCGGGCAGGTTGAAGTCGGACACGATGGCGTCCCAGGGCGCGGACAGCGCCGCCTCGAACTCGGGCCGGGTGTCGACGCGCAGGCCGCGCACCGCCAGTCCGCCGCGTCGCAGCTGCGCCAGCACCAGTTCATGGTCGGGCTCCGAATCCTCCAGGTGCAGGATGCGCAGCGGCACCACGTTGGCAGTCATGGCGCCAGTATCGCAAAGGCGGCCGCTCAGGCTCGAATTGCGGCCTGATCGCGCGCTTGTTCGGGGCTACGGCTGGCGCCGGGCTGCCGAAAATGCAAGACAAGGAAGGCCGTGGCCCTGCGTTCGGACGACGTGGCCGCCGCATGTGCGACCCGCCGTACTGGACCCCCGATGCTTGCTTCTCCCGACCCTTCACGATCAGGTGCGCCGGCAATGAACGTGCTGGCGGCCACCGAACTGCAGGACCAGCTGCTGGTGGCCAAGTGCGACCTGGAACGGCTGCAGCGGCTGCTTGACGACGCCAGCCAGGCCCTGCTGCAGCATTTCACCTTCGCATCGGACCACATGGACGCAGCACTGTTGCAGCTGCATGCCGATGCCACCGAGCAGCCCGCACGCATCCGCCTGGCGCGCCAGACGCTGGGCAGCGCCATCACCGCGTTGCAGTTTCAGGACATGGCCACCCAGCTCATCGCCCACACCAGCCAGCGCCTGCGCCATTGCGCCGACCGGCTGGCGCGTGACGCGCTGGGCGACGACGACGAGGACGGTGCTGCCCTGGTCGAGCCTGCCGCGCAGGGCCCGAACCCGGTGACGCAGGACGAGATGCACGCCGGCTCGATCGAGCTGTTCTAGCCCCCGCACGATTCACGACCACGGAGTACCCCATGCACACAATTCTTGCCGTCGACGATTCGGCCTCGATGCGCCAGATGGTGTCATTCACCCTGAAGAACGCCGGCTTCAACGTGGTCGAGGCCGTGGATGGCCAGGATGCCTGCGAAAAGGCCAATGGCCGTGATTTCAACCTGGTGCTGACCGACCAGAACATGCCCCGCATGGACGGCATCAGCCTGACGCGAAAGCTGCGCGAGAACCCGCGCTTCAAGACGACGCCGATCCTGATCCTGACCACTGAGTCGAGCGACCAGATGAAGCAGGCGGGCCGTGCGGCCGGGGCCACCGGCTGGCTGGTCAAGCCCTTCGACCCAGCCAAGCTGATCGAGGTGATCGGCAAGGTCATTCGCTGACGCCGGCGCGTCGACTTCGTTCGCGTCGCGAGGACATCTTCCATGAGCGAGACCACACCCTATAGCGCCAGCCTGAATGCCGGCATCGACCTCAGCCAGTTCTACCAGGTCTTCTTCGAGGAGGCCGGCGAGAACCTGGAGAACATGGAGCGCATGCTGCTGGCGCTGGACATCGACAGTGCCGACGATGAGGAGCTGAACGCCATCTTTCGCTGTGCGCACTCGGTCAAGGGCGGTGCGGCGACCTTCGGCTTCAGCGACGTGGCCGAACTGACGCATCAGATGGAGACGCTGCTGGACAAGCTGCGCCGCCACGAACTGGCGCCGACCAAGGAGATGGTGGATGTGCTGCTGCAGTCGGGCGACGCGCTGAAGGCGCAATTGGCGCGCCACCAGGGCAATGGCGCCGATGCGATCGACACGGCCGCGCTGGTGCATTCGATCCGCGGCATGGCCGATCAGCGGATGGCTGCGACAGCGCCGCGCCAGAACGTGGCGGCCGAGACGTCCGCGCCGTCCGCGCCGTCCGCCCCGTCAGCGCCGCTTGCCCTTGCCAACGATGCGCAGCCAGACACGGCCGGTGGCGCGGTCGAGTCTCGTGTGCTGGTGCTGACGGTCGGCCCCTTGCCCGACGCGAACCAGGCCGAGCAGCTGTTCGAACTGTTCCGCGAGATCCCCGACCTGGGCAGCTTCGAGGCCATCGACGGCGGCCAGCCGGCCGAAGGCCTGCGCCGCTTTCGCATCGTTTCCAGCAGCAGCGAGTCCGAACTGCTGGACCTGTGCACCTTCCACGTGGCGCGTGAGCATCTGCGACTGGAGTCAGCTTCGCCGGGCTACGGCTTCTTTGCCGGCGCGCCCGGGGCGCCGGCCGATGCCGCGCCGGTGGCCGCAAGCGAACCCGCCTACGGATTCTTCGACCGTGCGCCCGGCGCACTGGCCGCCGAGTCGACCGGCCCGACCGGCCCGACCGGATCGGCCGTCGCCGGCACGGCGGCGCGTACAGCAGCGCCCAAGGCCGACAAGGCCGCGGCCAACCCCGAATCGAGCACGCTGCGCGTGTCGGTGGAGAAGGTCGACCAGCTGATCAACCTGGTCGGCGAACTCGTGATCACGCAGGCCATGCTGGCGCTGAACGGCAAGAGCATCGATGCCGCGTTGTACCAGCAACTGGCGTCGGGTCTGGCCGACCTGGAGCGCAACACACGCGATCTGCAGGAAGCGGTGATGTCGATCCGCATGATCCCGATGTCGCTGGTGTTCAACCGTTTTCCGCGCATGTTGCGCGACCTGGCCGGCAAGCTGGGCAAGAAGGTCGAACTGGTCACCCAGGGTGAAGCGACCGAACTCGACAAGGGTCTGGTGGAGAAGATCACCGACCCGCTGACCCATCTGGTGCGCAACAGTTGCGACCATGGCATCGAGATGCCGGCCGATCGCCTGGCCAAGGGCAAGCCAGAAACCGGCACCATCACGCTGGTGGCCAGCCATCAGGGTGGCAGCATCGTGATCGAGGTGCGCGACGACGGCCGCGGTCTGAACCGCGCCAAGCTGATCGCCAAGGCGCGCGAGCGTGGCATCGAAGCCAGTGAGGCCATGAGTGACCAGGAGGCCTGGGCCCTGATCCTCGCCCCCGGTTTTTCCACCGCCGAGGTGGTAACCGACGTGTCGGGCCGTGGCGTGGGCATGGACGTGGTGAAGAAGAACATCACTTCACTCGGCGGCACGGTGGAGATCGACTCGGCCGAAGGCCATGGCATGAAGGTGCGCGTGCGCCTGCCGTTGACGCTGGCCATCATGGACGGCATGAGCGTGGGCGTGGGCGAGGAGTGCTACATCCTGCCGCTGGCCAGCGTGGTCGAGTCGTTCCAGGTGCAGCCGGGCATGATCAAGACCATCGGCGGCAGCGGCCGCGTGGTCGAGGTGCGCGACGAATTCATGCCCGTGATCGATCTCGAGCAGGTGTTCGAAGTGCCTCGTTTCGACTTCGAGCGCGCCAGCAGCATCATGGTCGTGGTCGAGGCCGAAGGCGGCCGCGTGGCCCTGCTGGTCGACGAGCTGCTCGGTCAGCAGCAGGTGGTGGTGAAGAACCTCGAAGCCAACTACCGCAAGGTCGACGACGTGTCGGGCGCCACCATCCTGGGTGACGGGCGCGTGGCGCTGATCCTGGACGTGGGCTCGCTGGTGCGGCACTCGCGACATTGACCGCACCCGATTAACGAGCCAGCTGACACGGCACGGGGCCCTCAGGCTCATGCGCAGGGTCGTCCCGTTGCAGCTCGGTGACGGTGCAAGCCCAGTTCGAACGACCCAGGCGGCGTGCACTGCGCGGGACTTCAGTCGAGCGGCCATTGGCCGATATCGATTCGACGAGCCCGCGACAGGGCCCGACTTGCAACAGGAGCAGTCATGGACATGATCACCGACGCCGCCGTGGTGGCGCGCCACGAAGCGGCCCGCCAGGCCGGCAAGCCCGGCAGCACGGCCAAGAGCGGCGAATACCTGACCTTCCGCCTGGGTGGCGAGGAATACGGCATCGACATCCTGCGGGTGCAGGAGATCCGCTCTTACGAGCCGCCCACGCGCATCGCCAATTCGCCGAACTTCATCAAGGGCGTGGTCAACCTGCGCGGTGTGATCGTGCCGATCATCGACCTGCGCCTGAAGCTGGGCTGCGAGAGCGCCGAGTACAACGCCTTCACGGTGGTGATCGTGCTCAACGTGAAGGGCCGTGTGGTGGGCGCGGTGGTCGACTCGGTGTCCGACGTGCTGGAGCTCACGCGCGAGCAGATCAAGCCGGCGCCCGAGCTGAGCAGCAGCGTCGACGGCAACTTCATCACCGGCATCGGCAGCGTGGCCGAGCGCATGCTGATCCTGATGGACATCGAGGGCCTGATGAGCAGCGCCGACATGGGCTTGATTGGCTGATCGCCCAGTCAACCCGAGCGCACAAGCCGACACGAGCGCGGGCCACCGATCGGCACTACGTCCGTCGCTGTCAAGAAGCCCTGACTCAGCCGGGCGCCTGGCCCGTCGATATCAGGGAACCCATCAGTGCACACCACAGGTCGAGCGCCTCGTTCCGATGCGCGGCCACTTTTGTAGCCTTCATTTGTCCAGGAGACCGAAACATGAAACAGTTTTCCACTGCGCTGATCGCTGCCGCTGCCACCATGCTCTGCGGCACCGCCCTGGCCAACAGTGGCCCCAGCAAGGACGATGCCGTGGCCATGGTCAAGAAGGGCGTGGCCTTTCTCAAGGCCAATGGGGTCGACAAGGCCTATGCGGAGATCACCGCCAAGAACCCGCAGTTCATCGACCGCGACCTTTACCTGGTGGTGTACGGCCTGGACGGCAAATGCCTGGCCCATGGCGCCAACACCAAGCAGGTCGGCAAGGAGCTGATCGAGCTGACCGATATCGACGGCAAGTACTTCGTCAAGGAGCGCGTCGCGCTGGTCAAGAGCAAGCCCGCCGGCGTCTGGCAGGAATACAAGTTCACCAACCCGGTGAGCAAGAAGATCGAACAGAAGGTGATGTATTGCGAGAAGGTCGGCGAGACCGCGCTGTGCGGCGGCGTCTACCCCTGATGCGAGCCTGACTCCCTCCACGCGCTCCTGACCCGAAGACCCCGAGTCCCCGAGGAAACTGACATGAAACTGCGCGGCAAGCTGCTGGCTGCCCCCTTGATCACCGCTGCCGTGGCGCTGGGCGCCGCGGCCGGCCATTCATGGAGCCTGCAGGCCGGCGCCGTGCAGGAGCGTCGTGCGCTGGTCGAGGACATCGATACCTACAAGACGCTGGGCCAGGCCCATGCCCAGCTCGGTACGTTGCAGGCCGGGGTCTACCGCACGCTGGCCATCCTGGATTCTCTGGACGCCGCGCAGGTCAAGACCTTCGTCGCCAGCTCGCTGCAGCAGCTCGAGGGCATGACACGCACGCTGCAGACCCTGGGTTCGGCAGCGTCGGTCGACGCCGATCTGAAGCAGCAGATCGCCGCGCTGCTGCCGCTGCTCGACACCTACAAGAAGCAGTTGCTGAAGGCGGTGGAGCTGAGTGCCGTCGAGACCAACATGGGCGTGAGCGCGATGAAGGCGGCCGAACAGAGTTTCGGGCTGCTGGGCAAGGGCATGGCCGCTGCGGTGGCGCGCACCGAAGCCGCCTATCAGCAGCGCCAGATCGCCAGTGAGGCGCAAGCGCGCTGGCGCGCCGCGCTGTTCGGCCTGCTGGCCCTGCTCGCCACTGCTGCTGCCCTGGCGGCCAGCTGGGTGATGCAGCGCCGCCTGGTGGCCGACCTGTCGCGTGCCGTGCAGCTCAGTCACGAGGTCGCGTCCGGCACCCTGACGGCAGAGGCCCACAGCGATCGCAAGGACGAGATCGGAGAACTGCTGCGTGCGCTGGGTGAGATGGTGGTCAAGCTGCGCACCACCTTGCAGACCGTGCATGCGGCCAGCAACAGCATCGGCACCGCGTCGTCCGAAATCGCAGCCGGCAACGCCGACCTGTCGCAGCGCACCGAAGAGACGGCGTCCAACCTGCAGCAGTCGGCCAGTTCGATCGAGCAGTTGTCGGGCGCGGTGCGGCAAAGTGCCGACGCCGCGTCGCAGGCCAATCAGCTGGCCACGTCGGCCGCCAGCGTCGCGAAACGCGGCGGCGAGGTGGTGGCCAAGGTGGTCTCGACGATGGACGAGATCAACAGCAGCAGCCGCAAGATCGGCGACATCATCGGCACCATCGACGGCATCGCCTTCCAGACCAACATCCTGGCGCTGAACGCAGCGGTGGAAGCGGCGCGCGCCGGTGAGCAGGGCCGCGGCTTCGCCGTTGTGGCCAGCGAAGTGCGCAGCCTGGCCCAGCGCAGTGCCGAGGCCGCACGCGAGATCAAGGCGCTGATCGGTGCCAGCGTCGAGCGTGTCGAGGCAGGCGCCCGCCTGGTGCAGGACGCCGGCGGCACGATGGGCGAGATCGTCAACAGCGTGCAGCGCGTGTCGGACATCATCGCCGAGATCTCGGTCGCGGCCGGCGAGCAGAGCACCGGCATCACGCAGGTCAACGCGTCGGTGTCGCAGCTCGATCAGATGACGCAACAGAACGCGGCGCTGGTCGAACAATCGGCCGCCGCCGCCGAAAGCCTGAAGCAGCAGTCCGTGCGGCTGGGCGAGGTGGTGAATCGCTTTGTGCTGACGGCCTGAGCCAAGGGCCCCGTCATACTGCGCCCGCGCGGCGCAAGGTTTCGAGCACCGGGCGGCGCAGCACCTCGCGCAGGCTCCACCAGCCGGCCATCAGGGCCAGCACGGCGCCGGCACCGGCGCCGGCCAGAACGACCCAGGGCGAGGGGTTCCAGCTGAACTCGAAGGCGTAACGCGCCAGCAGCGAGCCGATCAGCACCGCGGCCACCGATGCCAGCGTGCCGGCCAGCGCGCCCACGCCCAGCAGTTCGGCACGCTGCACCTGCGCCAGCAGGCGGCTGCCGGCGCCCATTGCCCGCATCAATGCGAATTCGCGCGCACGCACCTCGCGCGTGGCGCTGATGGCAGCGAACAGCACGATCAGGCCCGCCATCAGCGTGAAGCCGAACAGGAATTCGACCGCGCGGATCACCTGGTCCAGCACGCGCTGCACCTGGCCGATCGACGCCGACACGTCGACGTTGGTGATGTTCGGAAACTGGCGCGACAGCCGGTTGTCGAAACCCGGTGTGGCCGGCGCGCGAAAGGCGCTGATCGACGTGCTGGGCAGATCGGGCATCGCCGAGAGCGGGAACATGACGAAGAAGTTGACCCGCATCGAGCCCCAGTCGACCTTGCGCAGGCTGGTGATGCGTGCCTCTTTCATCTGCCCCGCGACGTCGAAGCGCAGGCGGTCGCCCAGCTTCAGGCCCAGGGTCTGCGCCAGGCCGTCTTCGACCGACAGCGCGTCGGCCTCTTCAGGCTGCCAGCGCCCCGCGGACAGCGTGTTTTGCTGCGGCAGCGTGGCGGCGTGGCTGATGTTGAATTCGCGCTCGACCAGGCGCTGCGCGCGTGCGTCGCTGAAGTGGGTGGGCGTGATGTCCTGGCCGTTGATCGCCACCAGGCGGCCCCGAATCATCGGGTACCAGTCGTAGCGCGTGACACCAGCGTCGGCCAGTGTCTTGCGGAACGCGTCGCCCTGGTCGGGCTGCAGGTTGATCACGAAGCGGTTGGGGGCATCGGGCGGTGTCGCTTGACGCCAGGCGCCGATGAGGTCGGTGCGCAGCAGCACCAGCAGCACCAGGGCCAGCAGACCCACCGCCAGCGCGCTGACCTGCAGCACGGCGAAGGCCGGCCGCGCCGCCAGCTGCCGTGTGGCCAGAACCAGCCAGCGCGGCGCACTGGCACCCAGCAGCCACCAACGCGGTTCACCGGCTTCGGGTACCAGGCGGCGCAGCAGCTGCACCGCGGCCCAGGCCAGCAGCGCGAACACGCCGATGGCCACCGCAAAACCGCCCACGGCAATCGCGCCCAGTTTCAGGTCCGACGACACCGCCATCAGCAAGGCGACAAAGCCGCCGGCACCGGCAGCCAATACCAGCAGCGAGCTGGCCTTGAGGTTGCCGACGTCGCGGCGGATCACGCGCAACGGTGGCACGCGTGCCAGTTGCAGCACCGGCGGCAGGCCGAAGCCCAGCAGCAGCGTCAGCCCCACGCCCAGGCCGAACAAGGCCGGCCAGGGCCCGGGCGGCGGCAGCTGCGCGTCGACCAGGCCGCGCAGCAGCCAGACGAAGACGTTGTGCACCAGCAGCCCCAGCAGCACGCCGCCCACACTGGCCAGCACGCCGACAAAGGCGAATTCCAGCGTGTAGGCGCCGGCGATGCGGCCTTGCGACTGGCCCAGCACGCGCAGCATCGCGCAGTCGTCCAGGTGCGATTCGGCGAAGTCGCGCGCAGCAATGCCCACCGCCACCGCGGCCAGCAGCGCGGCCAGCAGCGCCACCAGGTTGAGGAACTTCTCGGCCCGGTCCAACGTCTGCCGCATCTCGGGGCGGCCGGATTCCAGCGATTCGACCCGCACGCCACGCAGCTTGGCCTGCTGGATGTGCGCGTCGGCCCAGGCCACGAAGGCCTTGACCGGGGCGTCGCTGGCGCCGGTTGCGGCCACCGCCAGCCGCCAGCCGACGCGGCTGGCCGGCTGGATCAGCCCGGTGGCGTCGAGGTCGGCGCGGTTGATCATCACGCGCGGTGCAAAGCTCATGAAGCCGGCACCGCGGTCGGGTTCGATCACGATCAGCCGCGCGATGCGCAGCCTGGCGTCACCCAGCAGCAAGGGATCACCCAGCCGGATCTGCAGCGCGTCGAGCAGCGAGGCATCGATCCAAACCGTGCCGGCCTCGGGCGCCGCAGCCAGCGTCAGGACCGGCCCGTCGACGGCGTTTCGCAGCTGCAACTGGCCGCGCAGCGGGTAGTCTGCGCTGACCGCCTTCACCGCCACCAGCCGGGTGGTGCCGCCTTGCGCATCGGTAGCGCGCGCCATGCTGGGAAAGGCGGCGCTGGTGGCGACCTTCAGACCCATGGCGCGCGCCTTGGCGATCATGTCGGGCGGCGTCGGCTGGTCGCTGCCGATGATGGCATCGCCACCTAGCAGTTGCCGTGCGTCGCGTGCCAGCCCGGTGTTCAGCCGGTCGGCGAAGAAGCCGACCGCGGTCAGCGCCGCCACCGCCAGCATCACCGCCACCGCCAGCAGCCGCAGCTCACCCGCGCGCAGGTCGCGCAGCGTCTGCCGCCAGGCCAGCAGCAGCACCGAGGGCGGACGAGCAGTGGAGGGGTTCATGCAGCAACTTTGGAGTGACCCGGGACGGTAGCGCATCGGCCGTCGCACCATTCGAATCCTGCGTGCAAGGCCCTTGAACGCGCACGGCCGGTGGCGGTGCTTCAATCGTGGCATGACGCGATTGCCGACCCTGTACCTGTCTCATGGCTCACCGATGACGGCGCTGGAACCTGGCGCTGCCGGCGCCTTCATGCAGCGCCTGGGCCCGGCCATCGACGCCCGCTTCGGCCGCCCCAGGGCGGTGCTGGCGCTGTCGGCGCATACGCTGGCACGCGAGCCGGTGCTGCTGGCAGCGCCGCGGCACGAGACATTGCACGACTTCTCGGGCTTCCCCGAGGCGCTGTACCGGTTGCGCTACGACACCGCCGGTGCGCCTGAGCTGGCCACACAGGTGCAGCAGCTGCTGGGCGATGCCGGCGTGCCCGTGCAGCGGCTGGATCAAGGTGGTCTCGACCATGGCATCTGGACGCCGCTGCGCTACATGTACCCAGGCGCCGAGGTGCCGGTTTTGCCGCTGGGCTTTGTGCCCGACTGGACCCCGCAGCGCCTGCATGCCTTCGGCCAGGCGCTGGCACCGCTGGCCGACGAAGGCGTGCTGATCATCGGCAGCGGCAGCATCACGCACAACCTGCGCTTGCTGTTCGGCAGCGAGCGGCCACCGGTTGACGCGCCCGAGATCGCCCAGAGCGCAGCCTTCCGCGCCTGGGTGGCCGAGCGCGCCGCAGCGGCCGACTGGGGCGCGCTGAACGACTATCGCCGGCAGGCACCGTTTGCAGCACTGATGCACCCGACCGACGAACATTGGCTGCCCTGGTACCCGGCCGGCGGCGCGGCCGGCCTTGCCGCGGCGGGAACGCGGCTGCACGACAGCGTGACCTACGGCTGCCTGGGCATGGACGCCTACGCCTTCGGGGCGCAGGGGCAGGCGCTGCTGCAGGCCCTGGCGCACTGACGAGACCTTGCCGGCTTGGTCGGCCCTTGCAGCTTGTAGCATGGCCGCCTGTCGCGGAGCCCTGCCATGATCGTTGCCATCTGGATCGTCACCTTGCTGCTGGTCGGCCTTTGGAGCCTGGCCGCGTGGGGCCTGAGCAGTCTGCTGGCAATCAACGGCGCCTGGGTCGCTCAGCTCGAGCCCTGGCTGCAACGGGTGCCCTTCGGTGCCTGGCTGGAGACCTGGTTCCCCGACTGGCTGCAGGTGGCCAAGGCCCTGCTCGACGCTGCGCAGATGGGCCTGTCGTGGCTGGGCAGTGCAGGGCCGACGCTGGTCTGGCTGAGCTGGGGCGTGGTGACCGGGCTGATGCTGTTGCTGGCGGGTGGGCTGAGCCTGCTGGTAGCGCTGATCCAAAAATCGACGCCGCGGCTGCCACCGAACCCGCCACCGAACCCACCCCTGCCGCCGACGGCGGCGGCCTGATCAGGCCGCGCCGGCGATCACCGCGTCAAGCTCGCGCAGCCAGACCGCCTTGCGCTCGGCCGGCACAAAGCTGGCCTCGAAACTGTTGGCGGCCATCTGCCGCGCGTGCGCAGCCGTGAGTTGCGGCAGCGCCGCGAAGGTCTCGACGAAGTTCTGGTTGATGTAGCCACCGAAATAGGCTGGGTCATCGCTGTTGATGGTCACGCACAGGCCGGCGTCCAGCAGCGCCGGCAGGTTGTGCTCGGCCAGCGACTTGAACACGCACAGCTTGACGTTGGACAGTGGGCACACGGTCAGCGGCATGCGCGTCGCCGCCAAGCGCTGCACCAGCGCCGGGCTTTCCAGGCAGCGCACGCCATGGTCGATGCGCTCGACCTTCAGCACGTCGAGCGCGCTCTCGATGTAGGCCGGCGGGCCTTCTTCGCCGGCATGGGCCACAAGTCGCAGCCCTAGATCCCGCGCTTTCGAAAACACACGCGCGAACTTCTCTGGCGGATGGCCTCGTTCGCTGCTGTCCAGGCCCACGCCGATGAAGTGTTCGCGGTAGGGCAGCGCCTGCGTCAGCGCGGTCAGCGCCGCGTCTTCGCTCAGGTGGCGCAAAAAGCACAGGATCAGCGACGCGCTGAGGCCGAATTCGGCGTGCGCGCGACGGCAGGCATGGGACAGGCCGAGGATCACCGCCTCGATCGGCACGCCGCGATCGGTGTGCGTCTGCGGGTCGAAGAAGATCTCGGCATGCACCACGTTGTCGGCCGCTGCACGCTCGAAATAGGCCCAGGCCATGTCGAAGAAGTCTTCTTCCTTCAACAGCACCGATGCGCCAGCGTAGTAGATGTCGAGAAAGCTCTGCAGATCGCTGAACGCGTAGGCCGCGCGCAGCGCCTCGACGCTGGGGTAGGGTAGGGTGACGCCATTGCGCGCCGCCAGCTTGAAGATCAGCTCGGGCTCGAGACTGCCTTCGATGTGCAGGTGCAGTTCGGCTTTGGGGATGCGGCGAAGAAGGGTGGGGAGGTGATGGGCGCGGATCTCGTCGACAGTCATGATGCGTTCCGACAGTAGCCGTTCACTATAGCCAACGAGTTCGGTCAAACCCGTTCGTCACTTTCGCTGCCCCGCTTTCGCCGAGCGCGCGCTTTGTGCCAGAGGTGCGGTAGCAACAGGTGAATCGGCATGCGCCCCCAGTGGTAGCGCGTCAGCAATGCCGTGGCAGCGAGACCTTGTTGCCAGGAGTCACGGGCATCGGGCAGGGTGGGCGTCAGGACGGCATCCAGCAACGGCAAGAGCCAACGTCGTCGAATGGGCCCGGGGCCTTGGCGCCTGAATTCTCGATGCACATCAGCCGGTATCGGCGTCTGCAGCCACTTCGTGGTGTAGTGAACGGCTAGGGCAACCGGTTCGAGTAGTCCAAGGGCATTCGAGCGATCCACGAGTTCAGTCCAGAACGACGGCGAACGACCGAAGTGACGGCCTAATTCGTCAAGATCGACCAGATCACGAATGCGGTCGCGCAATTCGGAGTCCAGCATCAGGTGGACGGCACAGTGGATCCACTGGTCAACCGGCGCAAACACCGACCATCCGGGCTGCCCCGAGGGAATGATCCGGGCGAGCAGGAGATCGGCGTCGACCGTCGTACTCGCTACGGGTGGCAGGATTCCATGGTGCACATCCAGTTCAAGAGAGAACAGGGCGTGACGCATGGGTGGAATCTCGTGGCTCCACTCGTTGTAATAGCGCTGATCATGAGCATCCAGTTCAACTGTTTTCCATTCGTGCTCACCCAGTCTTTGCTGCGCATCTGCCAGCATCGCGCGGGGGACAAGGATGTCCAGGTCGGATGGCAGGCGGCCCTGCGAATTGGGCAGGCGCTGTGCCATGTAAGCTGCACCCTTGAGCAACACTTTGGGATATTCCGTATCCGCTAATGCCTGCCCGACATGCGCCAAGGTCCACCACATCGCGCGACCGCGTGCCTGCGACTGCCGCCGTTCGGCCAGCAAGTGCCGCTGAACAGGTTCAGGGAGCCTGCCTTGGAGTTCGGCGCTGTGAACTCGCTCGGCCAGTCGACCCAGCAGTCGCAGCCTCCGCGCCAAACGTATCCGGTCCTGCCAATCGGGCAAGGACCATCCTGTGACGATTTCAGGGTCCCGTAGCGCTTGCAGCCAATGCAGGTCAGTGCCGATGGATTCGATCAAGACCAATCACCCGCTGGAAGTGCTTGCCATTCGACGTCAAGCGCCTTGATCGCATCGTCAAGGTCGCTGTAAACCAGTTCCCAGGCGGGAGACTGGCGCACGATGTCCAGCACGGCGTCAAATCCTGCTTCACCGAGTAGCTGGTAGTTGAAGGCGTTGAAGGCCAGCGAGGAAAAGGCAGTCTCCGGCGATGCCCGCTGCAATTTCGTCGGACTTCCTGCCTCCCAGCGGGGTAGGACGATGGCGCCGGGCCGCGCACCTTCCTTTCGTCGCCGTACTGCCAGCGCCGACGCGGCCATGTGGGCTACGTCTCCTTTGCGAGTCTTCGGGAATATCGGTCCAATGCAGGCGCTGGGTTCAAACTTACGGATGACCTCGATCGACTCGTTCTTCAAGGCGACTGGCTTGAGCATGGCGCGAAACTGGCCGGTCATCGGGTCGAAAGCACCGAACTCGTCAGATAGCAGACGCCAGCCTCGGTGCGAAAGCGCCGCGGTCAAGGTGCTCTTGCCTGAACCTGGCAAGGCAGGCAGGACGAGCGCACGCCCGTCGCGCTCCAAGGCCCCGGCATGCAGCAGCAACAGGTGATGGGTTCTTTGTCCGATCAGCCAGTTGGCACCCCACTCCATCAATGGCAGCGGCGAATCAGCCGGGAAAGGCGCAAACACTTCACGGGCATCGGCCAGAAATACAGCTTGCGGCTTTATGAAGCGCCGTAAACCGCGCCCCGGCTCTAGTCGAACATGCACGTCTGCCCAATCGCTACGAGTGACAAACGGAAACTCAGGGTAGCAAGCCTGCAACTGTGCTGGAAGATTTTCAGCGCAACTCCGTACGTGCAGGGTTAAGGCCCCCAGATCGAGCCACAGGCCTTTCCCTTTGAGGGCCTCGGCCACGTGGGCCCTAGAGATGTCAGCAAGTCGCGCAGCGGTAGCGGTGGCGTCAATGACTCGTTTGGTTGCGGTCACGCCGCGGATTCTCGCGCAGGGCGAACGACACCAGCGCTGATGAGATACGGCCAAGTCATCTCCACGACAAACCGCAGGGATTCACGACCTGCCGCGGCGGCGACCCCTTCAGCAACCAACTTCGACACCAGCGTGCCGGCGTCCATGACGCCACATTCCGCCAGCACCTCAACGATGGCCGCCGCTTCGTCGTTCAAGACGTGCGTTTCACCGCTTGCTGGGCTCCACGTGACCCAGGCTTCTCCGACCGACTCGACCCTCAATCCCGGGACGAGTTCAAAGCGGGGCATGAATCAGGGCTTGACCGACGACCAGCAGGAGGCGTTAGCGCCCGATTGATTGGTACCCGCGCTCGACTGCCCCGGCTTGACATAGCCGACTACCTTGATGACACCGGAGTAGTTCTGCAACAGGACTGCTGCGCGAGTCGATGTCCCGGTCGTGCTGCCGATGGGCGTCACATACTGATACGGGGCCGTTGCGCTGAACTCTACCCAAGTTGTTCCACTGCCGGAGGCTGGCGCGACAAACCCACCTACATAGGTGCCAACCGTCAACAAATCACTGACCAAAATGTAGTATTTGGTCTCGGTCATTGTGGTTGCCGAATACACCTTCACCCAGCCGTTCTTCTTGCGAAGGCCGTTCGGAGCCGGCTGCGGGAAAACTTGTGCGCCAGTCAAAGTCGTCGCATTGATCATGCAGCGGAACTGATTCGACGTCGCTGCCAGCGCGCTGCCGTTATGCACCGCCAATACCGCCGGCAGCGAAAAAGACCCGCGCAGCAGGCGGCGCCGGGCGCTTGACCGGGCTGGGGTTGCTGGTTGAGTTTGGTCCATTCGGCTTCCCTGATTCAGTTCTGATGGTCGCTTGCAAGAGTCATGCCAGTCTTGGGCCGGCGGCTATGGGTGGCTTGGATCTCTTGCCTGCAGACCGCCTGCCGCAGCACGCACGCTGCTGGTTGTTTCCAGATGTCCCATTTTGACGGCAATAACCCTTGAAAAGGAGTCAAAGGCCGGTACTGTGACGCAAGACCCCTGAATCGAGGGGGCGGGCGCCCCGCTTGTCCGCCGATCGGCCGCCGTACCCGGGTGTAAAGCAGACCGACACCCGCTCAGACCGCCACCGTGTAGTTCAAGGTCATCCTGCCCCCATCCACCACCACGATCTCGCCCGTCACGTAGCTGGCGGCGTCACTCAGCAGCCAGGCGCAGACATCGGCGATCTCTCGGGGTTCACCAAGCCGTTTCATTGGCGTCCGGCTCATGATGCGCGCCTTCGCGTCTTCGCTGGTCAGCACCGCCTTGGCGGCCAGTTCGGTGGCGATGGTGCCCGGGGCCACCGCGTTGACGCGCACGCCGCGGTCGGCCAGGCTGAGCGCCATCACGCGGGTCAACTGGTTGATGCCGCCCTTGCTGACGTTGTAGCTGGCGATGGTCGGGATGGTCAGCGTGGCGTTGACCGAGCTCATGTTGACGATGGCGCCGCGCCCGGTCGCCACCATGGCCCGTGCCACCGCCTGGCCGACCAGAAAGCTGCCTTTCAGGTTGACGGCGATCACGGCGTCCCAGTCGGACTCGGCGATGTCGAGGAAATCCGCCGCCTTGAAGATGCCGGCGTTGTTGACCAGGCCGTCGACCTGGCCGAAGCGCGCCAGCGTGGCCGCCAAGGCCGCGTCGACTTGCGCCTTGTCGGCCACGTCGCAATGCTGGTAGGCCACGTCGGCGCCTTCGGCATGCAGTGCGGCGGCCAGCGCCTGGCCCGGGCCGTCGGCCAGGTCCCAGATCGACACGCGGGCGCCGTCGGCGGTCAGCCTGCGCACGCAGGCCTCGCCGATGCCCTGCGAACCGCCGGTCACCACCATTGCGCGGCCGTTCAGGCCGAATCGAATCGCTTGTTCTTTCATGGGTCTCTCGTCAAAAGGTTCAGGCCGCTGCCGGCGGTTGCCGCCTGGCCTTCCAGGCACCGTACAGCACGACCAGGCCCGGCAGCAGGATCATCGCCCAGATGATCTTCGACAGGTTCGTCTGCACCCAGGGCACGTTGCCGAACAGATAGCCGGCGGTGACCACGCTGCCCACCCACAGCACGCCCCCGGTCACGTCGTACAGGCTGAACTTGCGGCGCGACATCTCGGCCACGCCGGCAACAAACGGCGCGAAGGTACGCACAAAGGGCATGAAGCGGCCGGCCACCAAGGTGATGCCGCCGTACTTTTCGAAGAAGGCATGCGTTTGGTCGAAAGCGCGGCGGTTGAACCAGCGCGACTGCTCCCACTGGAACGCACGCTGGCCGACCCGGCGGCCGATGGCGTAGTTGGACTGGTTGCCCAGCACCGCAGCGGTGGTCAGCAGGACATAGGTCAGCGGCAGGTTCATCAGCCCCAGCCCGCACAGCGCGCCCACCACGAACAGCAAGGAATCGCCGGGCAGGAAGGGCATCACGACGACGCCGGTCTCGACGAAGATGATCAGGAACAGCAGCGCATACACCCAGTTGCCGTAGCCCAGCACAAACTCGCGCAGATGCACGTCCACGTGCAGGATGAAGTCGATCAGCCACAGCAGCAGGTCCATGCGGCCGATTATCGGCAGGGGTCGGGGGCCGGCTCCTAGAATGCCCCGCAATGAATGCCGTGAATCCGCGAATTGAGGCTGCACCACGCCGCCCGATTCGCGAACTGCCCGACGAACTGATCAGCCAGATCGCCGCCGGCGAGGTGGTCGAGCGCCCGGCCTCGGTGGTGCGCGAACTGGTCGACAACGCGCTCGACGCGGGTGCGCAGCAGATCACGGTGCGCATGACCGCCGGCGGCGTGCGCAGCACCGTGGTCGAGGACGACGGCCTGGGCATTGCACCCGACGAACTGACCCTGGCGCTGCGCCGTCACGCCACCAGCAAGATCGCCAGCCTGTCCGATCTGGAATCGGTGGCTACCATGGGTTTTCGCGGCGAAGCGCTGGCCGCGATCGCGTCGGTGGCCGATGTCACGATCACCAGCCGCACGGCTGGCGCCAGCCACGCCATGCGCCTGGACGCACGCGGTGGCGAGCTGCAGCCGGCGGCACGCGCGCAAGGTACGACGGTCGAGGTGCGTGAGCTGTTCTTCAACACGCCCGCGCGGCGCAAGTTCCTGAAGACCGACGCCACCGAACTGGCGCATGCGCTGGACGCGGTGCGCCGCCATGCCCTGGCCCGGCCCGATGTCGGTTTTGCGGTCTGGCACGAAGGGCGTCTGGTGGTGCAATGGCGTGCGGTGCAGCAGGCGCTGCTCGACGACGCCGCCACGCAGCGCCTGGGCGACGTGCTGGGCGCTGACTTCATGGCCGCCAGCCGCACGCTGGCGGTGCAACGCGGCCCGTTGGCCATCAGCGGCCGCGTCGGCCTGCCCGAGGCGGCACGCAGCCGCGCAGACCAGCAGTACCTGTTCGTCAACGGCCGCTTCGTGCGTGACCGCCTGGTCGCGCATGCGGTGCGCAGCGCCTACGACGACCAGCTGCACGGCGGTCGGCAGCCGGCCTACGCGCTGTTTCTGCAGATATCGCCTGAGCTGGTCGACGTCAACGTGCACCCGACCAAGATCGAAGTTCGCTTTCGTGATGGCCGCGCCGTGCATGGTGTGGTGCAGTCGGCGGTGCACGAGGCGCTGGCGATCACGCGTGCGATGCAGCCTGCGGCTGAGCCGGCCGCCAACAGCCTCGCTGTGGCCGCAGCACCGGCCTGGCAGGCACCGCTGGGACTGGTACCGATGCAGGCGCATGAGCCCGCGCCTGCCTGGTCGCGCCCGGCGCCTGCGGGCGGCGCGGCGGGCCTGGCGCAATGGGCCGCGTTGCGGCCGCCCGCGTCAGCCCAGCAGCCACCCGATCCCGGCGCCTGGCCGCTGGGGCGCGCCATCGCGCAGATCGCCGGCGTCTACGTGCTGGCCGAAAACGACCAGGGTCTGGTCATCGTCGACATGCACGCTGCGCACGAACGCATCGTCTACGAACGCCTGAAGGCGGCGCAGCAGGGCACGCCGCGCATGCCCGCGCAGCCGCTGCTGCTGCCGCTGAGTTTTGCCGCCACTGCGGCCGAGATCGCCACTGCAGAAAGTGAGCAGCAGACCCTGCTCGACCTCGGCCTGGATGTGGCACCGCTGTCGGCGGCCACGCTGGCGGTGCGCAGTCGCCCGGCCGCGCTGCCCGATGCCGACCTGGCCGAGCTGACGCGCTCGGTGCTGGCCGAACTGCAGGCGGTGGGGTCCAGTCGCGTGGTGCAGCGTTCACGCGATGAACTGCTGGCCACCATGGCCTGCCACGGCGCCGTGCGGGCCAACCGGCGGCTGACGATCGAAGAGATGAACGCGCTGCTGCGCGACATGGAAGCCACCGAGCGTGCCGACCAGTGCAATCACGGCCGGCCCACCTGGCGCCAGGTGACGATGAAGGAACTGGACGCCCAGTTCCTGCGCGGTCGCTGAACAACCCCCAAGGACCCGTCATGACCACCCGATTGAGCCTGCAGGTGAATGGCCGCACGGTCGACGCCGACATCGATGTGCAAACCCTGCTGGTCGAGCTGATCCGCGGACCGCTGGGCTTGACCGGCACCCATGTCGGCTGCGACACCAGCCAGTGCGGCGCCTGCACCGTGTTGCTCGATGGTCTGGCGGTCAAGAGCTGCAGCGTGCTGGCGCTGCAGGCCGCCGGCCGCAGCGTGACGACGATCGAAGGCCTGGCCCGTGACGGCCAGCTGCACCCGGTACAGGACGCCTTCATCGCCTGCCACGGTCTGCAGTGCGGCTTCTGCACGCCGGGCATGATCATGAGCGCCGTGTGCCTGCTGTCGTCCAACGCCCAACCCGGTGAAGACCAGATCGCGCAGGCGCTGGAAGGCAACCTGTGCCGTTGCACGGGTTACACCAACATCGTCGAATCGGTGCAGCGGGCAGCACGCACGATGCAGGGGCCATCGGCATGAGCGCCGACAGCGTGGCCGGCCGCTACGGCAGCGGGCAGGCCGTCCGCCGCATCGAAGACCCGGCATTGGTGCAGGGCCTGGGCCGCTACACCGACGACGTGAGCCTGCCGGACCAGTTGTACCTGGCTTTCGTTCGCAGCAGCGTGGCGCATGGCCAGATCGTCGGCATCGACCTCGACGACGCGCGCGCAACGCCCGGTGTGGTGGCGGTCTACACCGGCGCTGACCTGGTGGCCGCCGGCGTCAAGCCGATCCCCACTGCACCCGCCTTCAAGCGCCCCGACGGTCAGCCTATGGCGGCACCGCCCAAGCTGCCGCTGGCGCATCAACGTGTGCGTTATGTCGGTGAACCGGTGGTGGCGATCGTGGCCTCATCGCGCCAGGCCGCCAAGGCCGCGGCCGACCTCGTCATCGTTGAAACCGAAGACCTGCCGGTCAACGTCGATCCGATGCGCGCGCTGCAACCCGGCGCGCCAGTGCTGTGGGAAGGTGCGCCCGACAACATCAGCGCCGAGATGTGCCATGGCGATGCGGCGGCGACCGAGGCCGCCTTTGCAAGCGCCGCGCACCGCGTCTCGCTGGATCTGGTCAACCAGCGTGTGGCGCCGTCACCGATGGAGCCGCGCAGCGTGCTGGCCTACGTCGACGGCGGGCGGCTGACGGTGCGCCTGTCCAGCCAGATGCCGACCGGCGTTCGCGGCAGCCTGGTCGATGCGATCCCCGGGTTGAGCGTCGACACGGTTCGCGTGCTGGTGGGCGATGTGGGTGGCGGCTTCGGCATGAAGACCGGCATCTACCCCGAGGACATCGCGGTCGCCTGGTGCGCGCTGCAGCTGCAGCGGCCGGTCAAATGGCAGGCCGAGCGGCTGGAGGACTTCTTGTCGGCCGTGCATGGCCGCGACGTGCTCAGCCGGGCCGAGCTGGCGCTCGATGCCCAGGGCCGCGTGCTGGCGATGCGGGTGCACTCGGTGGCCAATTGCGGCGCCTATCCGTCGACCACGTCGGCGGCGATCCAGCTGCTGATCGGGCCCTGGGTGGCGACCAGCATCTACGACATCGCGGTGATCGACTTTCGCTTCACCGCGGTGCTGACCCACTGCGCGCCCACCGGCGCCTACCGTGGCGCCGGCCGGCCCGAGGCGATCTACATCACCGAGCGGCTGATGGACGCCGCCGCTCGCGAGCTCAGGCTCGACGGCGCCGAGCTGCGCCGGCGCAACATGATCCGCCCCGAACAGATGCCCTACCGCAATCTGATGGGGCAGGTCTACGACAGCGGTCGTTTCGAATCGATCATGGACCAGGGCCTGGCCTTGGCGGACTGGGCCGGCTTTGACCAGCGCAAGGCCGACAGCGCGCAGCGCGGCAAGTTGCGCGGCCGTGGCATCGCGACCTTTCTCGAATGGACCGGTGGCAACGTGTTCGAAGAACGAGTCACTGTCGACGTCACGCCCGACGGCTTCATCGAGATCGGTTCGGCCACCCAGGCCATGGGCCAGGGCATCGCCACCAGCTATGCGCAGCTGGCGGTCGACGTGTTCGACGTGCCGATCGAGCGTGTGCGCATCGTGCAAGGCGACACCGATCGGCTGAACGGTTTCGGCAGTGCCGGCAGCCGATCGCTGTTCACCGGCGGCAGTGCGGTGCGTGTGGCGGCCCAGCGCACGGTCGACAAGGGCAGGGAACTGGCCGCGCAGGCGCTGGAAGCACCACTGGCCGACGTCGAGTACCGCGCCGGCCGCTTCAACGTGGCCGGCACCGACCTCGGCGTCGAGCTTGCAACGCTGGCGGGTCAGCAGCCCGAGCAGCGCATCTTCGTCGACAGCACGTCCAGCGTCGGCGGCCCCACCTGGCCCAACGGCTGCCATGTCTGCGAGGTCGAGATCGACCCCGAAACCGGCGCTGTGCAGATCGTGGCCTACGCCTCGGTGAACGACATCGGCCGCGTCGTCAGCCCGGCCATCGTTCGGGGTCAGATCGACGGCGGTGCGGTTCAGGGCATCGGCCAGGCGCTGTGCGAACGCATCACCTACGACCCGGACACCGGCCAGCTGCTGTCGGCCAGCTTCATGGACTACGCCATGCCGCATGCCGATGGGTTTCGGGCCTTCAAGACGCGTTTCGACACCTCGATCCCGTGCCTCAACAACACCATGGGCGTCAAGGGCGTGGGAGAGCTGGGCACCATCGGCGCCACGCCGGCGGTGGTCAACGCCGTGGTCGATGCGCTGGCCTCGGCCGGCCTGGGCCGCAATGCCGAACGCGTGCAGATGCCGTTGACCAGCGAGGTGGTCTGGCGCGCGCTGAAGGGTGATTTCGGGCCATCGGTGTGGCCCGCGTGATTTGAAGCGAAACGCGGCCGGCGTCTATTCGATCGCCCACTTCGAGGTCTCGTTGCTGCCCTTGTAGTGCAGGTAGCTCGAGCGTCTGCGCAGGCCGAAGTCGTCACAGATCGGCCACTCGTTGCGCGCGAGGTTGTCGGCTTCGATTTCGGCGATGCCACCGGATCCGCTGGCAAACAAGGTGGCGTAGGTCGGCATTTCGCCGATGTGCTGCGCGGCGTGACCCAGCTCGTGGATCAGCACGATCTCTGGCGGCAAGGGTGACAGCTTGGCCGCGGTCTTCGTGGTCGTGAGATCCTTTCCCATGAACTTCCTCGTCGTACTGACCTGGGTGGCGTCGACGAGGATCGGAAACTCGACCTTCTCGTCCCAGACCAGCTTTGAAGTGGTCTCGCTGCCGGTGGCGCCACGAAAGGCAGATTCCTGACCCACCGACGGGCCGATCACCACTTCAATGACGTGCAGGCTGCTTTCGACGAGCTTGATGATCTCCGCCGCCCGCTTCGACTTCGCGATCAGGACGGCGCGCGCCCGCTGATACGACGCGTTGGGGTCGTCGTTGCTGGTGAAGGCATAGATCGTGTCGACGAACTTCAGCATGTCGGCTCTCCGGGCGCGGTGGTTGATCGCTGAATCGTCGTCGCCCGCATGGTCGCTGTCGAGTGGATTTGCCCGCATGCAATCCCGATCGGCACTATTCACGCAACCCAAGTCGGTGCCCGCGCCCGCCTGGTAGCAGCGAGCGATCAGGTGCGCCGCATCAGCTCAGTTGTGCGGCCAGCAGTCTTGCCACATGCACCGCCTGGCGCTGCGTGCCGTCGGCGATCTGATGCCGGCAGCTGGTGCCGTCGGCGACGACGATGGCGTCGGGCTGCTGGCGGATGGCCGGCAGCAGCGTGGCCTCGGCCATCTGCATCGAGATGTCGTGATGCCGCGCCTCGTAGCCGAAGCTGCCGGCCATGCCGCAGCATGAGCTTTCGATCAGCTGCGGCTTGGCGCCGGGGATCAGCTTGAGCACGTCCATGATCGCGCTGACCGCACCGAAGGCCTTCTGGTGGCAGTGCCCGTGCAGCAGCAGCGGCTTGTCGACCGGCTTGAACGCGAGATCGAATCGACCGGCCTTGTGCTCGCGCGCGATGAACTCCTCGAACAGCAGCGCGTGCTGTGCCACGGTCTGCGCCTTCTGACCCAGGCCCAGCACCAGCGCCTCGTCGCGCAAGGTCAACAGGCAGCTGGGCTCCAGCCCGACGATGGCGATGCCGGCCTGGGCAAAGGGCAGCAGCGCGTCGACCAGTTCCCCGGCCTTGGCGCGGGCCTGCTCGACCATGCCGCCGGCCAGGTAGGTGCGGCCGCAGCAGACATGGCCACCGGCCTTGGTCACGGTGTGCAACGTGTAGCCCGCGGCCTTCAGCACGCGTGCTGCGGCGTGTGCGTTTTCGCCTTCGAAGCTGCCGTTGAAGGTGTCGACGAACAATACCGCGGCCTTGGGTGCGGCCGCCAGCGTTTGCGCGCGGCTGGCAAAGTTCGAAGGGTCGATCGTCTTCCAGAAGGTGTCGCTGCGCCAGCGCGGCAATGACCGCCGGGCCGACAGGCCCAGCCAGCGTTCGCCCAGCGTCTTGGCCAAAGGCAACTGCTCACGCAGGTTCATCAGCCAGGGCCAGCGGCTGGCCGCAGCGGCGTAGTCGGGCAGCCGCGCCACCAGGCGGTCGAGCAGGCTGTGGCCGTGGCGGCGCCGGTGTTGCGCGGTGCTCTCGATCTTCATGCGCGCCATGTCGACACCGGTCGGGCATTCACGCTTGCAGCCCTTGCAGCCGACACACAGGTCCATCGCTTCGGCGACCGCGTCGCTGCCCAGTGCGTCGGGGCCCAGTTGGCCCGACAAGGCCAGTCGCAAGGTGTTGGCGCGGCCGCGCGTCAGGTGCTGTTCGTCACGCGTGACGCGGTAGCTGGGGCACATGGTGCCGGCATCGAACTTGCGGCAATGGCCGTTGTTGTTGCACATCTCCACCGCCATCGCCAGGCCGCCGGTGCTGTCGCCACCGCTGCCCGGTGCGCTGGCGATCTCGGTGACCGCATCGACCTTGACGTTCCAGGCCGACCAGTCGAGCGCAGGCTGGATCACGATGCGCTTGTAGGGCTGCGGCGCATCGGCCGGTGGAAAGCGGAACAAGGCGCCGTCGTCCATCTTCGGCGGATCGATGATCTTGCCCGGATTGAACAGACCGCGCGGGTCGAGCTCGGACTTGATCGCACGAAAGGCCTGGTTGATCGCCGGGCCGAACTGCCACTCGATCCATTCGCCGCGGCACAGGCCGTCGCCATGCTCGCCACTGAACGCACCCTTGTACCGGCGCACCAGCTGCGCGGCCTCTTCGGCGATGGCGCGCATCTTGGTGGCGCCATCGCTGCGCATGTCCAGGATGGGCCGCACGTGCAGCGTGCCCACCGACGCATGCGCGTACCAGGTGCCGCGTGTGCCATGGCGCGCAAAGACCTCGGTCAGCGCGTCGGTGTAGTCGGCCAGGTGTTCGAGCGGCACCGCGCAGTCTTCGATGAAGCTGACCGGCTTGCCGTCGCCCTTCAGGCTCATCATGATGTTCAGCCCGGCCTTGCGCACCTCCCACAGCGCCTTCTGCGCTGCTTCATCGGGCATTGCAACCACACGGCCGGGCTGGCCCAGCTCGCTTCCCAAATCACCCATCAGCTCGACCAGGCGTTGCAGCTGCTGCAGCAGTGCGCCGCGGTCATCGCCGGCAAACTCAACCAGCAGGATGGCCTCGGGCTGGCCGATCAGCGCGCCCTGCATCGTCGGCCTGAACGCCGGGTTGGCCAGTGCCAGCTCGACCATCGTGCGGTCGACCAGTTCCACCGCCGTGGGCATCAGCTTGACGATGTGCTGCGCACTGGCCATGGCGTCGCGAAAGCGCGCAAAGTTCACCACACCCAGCACCTTGGCGCGCGGCAGGGGGCTGAGTTTGAGCGTCAGGCTGCGCGTGAAGGCCAGTGTGCCTTCAGACCCCACCAGCAGCTGCGCCAGGTTGACGCTGCCGTCCGCCGTATAAGGGCGTTCGCTTTGAGGGTGGAAGATGTCCAGGTTGTAGCCGGCCACGCGGCGCAGCAGCTTGGGCCAGTGCGCCTCGATCTCGGCACGGTGCTGCTCGGCCAGTGCCCGCACGAAAGCCGCGATGTGCGCGGCGCGGCCCGTGGCTGCGTCGACCGGACCGAAGCGCACCAACTCACCGTCGGCCAGCCAGGCTTGGGCGCCGACCACGTTGTGCACCATGTTGCCGTAGGCGATGCTGCGCGAGCCGCAGCTGTTGTTGCCCGCCATGCCGCCCAGCGTGGCCTGGGCACTGGTGGAGACATCGACCGGGAACCACAGGCCATGGCCCTTGAGCTGCGCGTTCAGGTGGTCCAGCACCAGACCGGGTTCGACGGTGGCGCGCTGGCCCTCGACATCAAGGTCGAGCAGGCCGCGCAGGTGCTTGCTGCAATCGATCACCAGTGCGGCGCCGGTGGTTTGGCCGCACTGGCTGGTGCCGCCGCCGCGTGGCAGCACCGGCACCTTCAGCTCGGCTGCGACCGCCAGTGCGGTGGCCACGTCGGCGGGCGTGCGTGGCACCAGCACACCCACCGGCATGATCTGGTAGATCGATGCGTCGGTGGCATAACGGCCCCGTGAAGCGGCATCGAACAACAGCTCAGCCTGCGTCTCTTCACGCAAACGGCGCGCCAGCTGCTGACACAGATCGTCGGGTGGCATTTGCGTGCCCGCCGCCGTTCGGGTCATGGGGCGGACCCCTGCAGGCCGACGTAGGCAGTGCCGCTGTGCATCAGCTGCAAGACGGCGTCGCGCTTGTGCTGCAGGTGCTGCACCAGCACCTGGCGCAGCGCGGCGCCGTCGCGCGCGCTCAGCGCCTGCACCATCTGTTCGTGCTCGAGCACCGCGCGCTGCCACTTGGCCGCGTCCTGGTTGGTGCGAAAGCGCAGCGACTGCACGCGCGCGTTCATGGCCGTGAAGGTCTGCATCAGCACCGGGTTACCGGCCGCGGCATTGATGGCGGCATGAATCTGCGCGTTCAACCGGTAGTAGCCCGACAGGTCGCGCCGCGCATGGCAGGCGCGCATCTCGTAGTGCAGGGCCTGGATCTCGGCAATGCCGGCGTCGCTGGCGCGCGTGGCAGCCAGTTCACCCGACAGGCCTTCCAGTGCGGCCAGCACCTCGAAGGCATGTTCCACATCAGCCGTCGTCAGCTTGACAGCCACCGCGCCACGGTTGGGCAGCAGGTCGACCAGGCCTTCGGCGGCCAGGCGTTTGATGGCCTCGCGCAGCGGCGTGCGTGACACCTTCAGCAACTCGCACAGCTCACGCTCGTTGAGCTTGGCGCCGGGGGCGATGCGACCCTCGACCAGCAGGGTGCGCAGCCGCTGCGTGACCTGGTCGTGCAGGCCGCCGCGGGTGATGTCGATGATGTCGGCCATGATCAATCGGCATTTTGCATTCAAAATCGAATGAGTCGGTCAGCAGGGAAATCCTCGTAATCCCTGATCGTGTTTCGTGCTTTGAATGCAAAAATAACCAGCGAAAGGTCTACCCATGCTGCAACTCGACGCCCATCCCTCGGGCCGCCACTTCCTTCAGATCCCCGGTCCCAGCCCCGTGCCAGACCGCATCCTGCGCGCGCTGAGCCTGCCCACGATCGACCATCGCGGGCCCGAATTCGGCGGCCTGGGGCGCAAGGTGCTGGTCGGCCTGCAGGCCGTGTTCAAGACCCGGCATCCGGTGGTGATCTACCCGGCCTCGGGCACCGGCGCCTGGGAGGCGGCGCTGGTCAACGTCACCAGCCCGGGCGACGCGGTGCTGATGGTCGAAACCGGGCACTTTGCCGCGCTGTGGGCCAAGATGGCCGGCAAGCTGGGCCTGCAGACCGAGGTGCTGGC
>Ga0138256_10000228_pt1 | contig 66476 bp, 65 predicted proteins | sample KNB2016incub_MG_FD_105486 | JGI IMG/M metagenome (GOLD analysis project Ga0138256, IMG submission 105486) | Active sludge microbial communities from wastewater in Klosterneuburg, Austria - KNB2014incub_MG | ecosystem: Engineered > WWTP > Activated sludge > Unclassified | place: Austria...
CCCACAATCGCTTGGAAAAGCCCAAAAGCGACTTTCCCACATTCCCACAGCCACGACTACTAAACCTAAACCAATAAAAGGAGCAATAAGAGACTTTTTTGTCCTAAATACTTGACGGGCTCAAATAGAGACACGGTACGGTATGGACTCGGACGCATATAAAGAGGCAAAACGAGGGGTCGAGGCGTTTGGGAATCCCGGTGAAAAGGGTGTACTTGTCGAAAATGGAAGCCTGCAAACGGGTGGAGTTGGTGCAGAAGTTAGGCCCCAAAAGGACGGAGGTGGTAACGTCGTGGTGACGTTCGATTCACGAACGCTTAACTCGGGAGTGGAGTCTCTTCAATCTCTTGTTGGACATGAGGGCACCCACGTGGACGATGTGGCCAATGGCCGCGGCGAGAGTATTTCTTCATGGGGATCTGAATATACCGGTAACTATGTGCAGTCGGTCTTAGCTGAGATGGAAAATGAACCATCAGTTTCATTTGGTGGGAAGGGAACAACGTTTGAGATGCATGGTATGGGGGGTGGAATTCTCTTTGACCCGGCTTGGGGCACTATGACGCGCCCGCAGGTGATTTTTAACGGTAATCCAAATGGTGATGTCCGCGTATTTGTAAGCGAAGATTTGCGCCGACAGGCAATCGAGAATGTACTGCGAAATGGATATGGACTCGCTAAGCCGTAAGGAAGTATTGATCATGAAAGCTCTAGTATCGATTTGCGTCCTTGTATGTCTTTTCGGTGTGCCGTTCAGCGAACGAATGTTTAGCCAATCGACGACTTCGGCCACAAAGGTCGATAAGAAGCAGCCAAGTGTCTATATCAGCTTCGACAGGTTTGAGACGGTCACTTCGCAAGACAAACGGACTGGCAAAGTGCGTTCCGCCGATCTGGTTTGGTTGCGGCTCCATAACAATCTCTCATCCGATATCAGTGTTTGCACGTATGACGGTGATTTTACGTTGACCAAGAAACCGGGGATCAATTACCGGATCGAGTCACTTTGGGATATTTCCGGTACCAAACCGATACCGCCAACAATACTATATACTTTTCCCGCCATCGACTTTTGCCGAGAAGGCGTGATCCGTTCGGGGGAGAGTATGCCATTCAGCGTTCGCAGAGACGTGTTGGTGGATTGGTCGCGGATCCGTATCAATTTTCAGTATGCATGGGAAGACAGCTTAGACGTGTTCTATGGCCGCGAGCCTGAACACATCGTTTTTATGGAATCTCAAAAGATATTAACCCGAAAAGATGCACCGAAGCCTGCCCCGAGATCGGATTAAAGATTTGAGTAGAGCTATTTTCAACAGTTTAGGAAACACCACTGCCGACCCGCAAGGCCGAAGCTTCGTCTATGACGCAGAAAATAAGCAAACCTCAGTCTCGAACGGCGGCACTCTCGGCACCTATTTCTACGACGGCGACGGGAAAAGAGTCAAGAAAACTTCCACCGGCGACAACACGATCTTTGTTTACGACGCTTTTGATAAACTGATCGAGGAACGCGATTCTACAACTGGCACATTGCAGACGAGTTACGTTTACGCCGGCTCTCGATTACTCGCCACCGAAGACGCCAGCGGTACAAATTACCTAACCGCAGATCATCTAGGCTCGCCGCGCATCAACACCGACGCGAACGGCTCAGTCACTGCAAGACACGATTATCACCCCTTCGGTGAAGATGTTTATACGCCGGAGCGGACTCAAAACCTTGGTTACGGCCCGGACGATGTTCGTCAAAAATTTACGGGTTATGAACGTGATACAGAAAGTGGCCTCGACTTCGCACAGGCACGTTACTTCAATCCATTAGTAGGAAGGTTTAGTAGTCCGGATGAATTCTTTAATGATACTGATCTTGGCGACCCAATGAGCTGGAACCTATATGTTTACGTGAGAAACAATCCATTTAGATATGTAGATCCTTCGGGCGAACAAATTCTAATTAAGTTCATTGATGAGGATGGCAATGAGCACACCGTTCAGTATCTTAACGGAAAGTTATATTCGGGAGCTTTCGATAAGAAGGGGAACTTTGTGCGTGGTGATGAGTACACTGGTGACAATCAGTACGCTTTGGACGCTAAAAATATTCTTAATGAGTTGATTACAGATAAGGAAAGTGACTTTCGCTCAAAAATTGCCACGCTTGAAAAGAGCAAACAGGTTCATACGATTCAGCAAGACCCAAATAATCCCGATCGAAATGAAGCCGTCCCGTTATCTGAAACGGCAGCAAAAAGCGGCATTCCAACTGGCTCAACTATCTATTGGTCCGGCAAATCATACCATTCGGCCGCCCTAGATTCAGCACCGGGATTTCCGGTGCCTTCATTTGCAAGCTTAGCTCACGAATTAATAGGTCACGGCCATGACTTCGATCAAGGCTTGGACCGGAGTAACAACGTCTATCTACCTATTGAAGACTATCAAGGCCACCCTGCGTACATTCTTGTAAGTGACCGCGAAATGAACGCCGTAGGCGTAGAAAATGCTGCTCGTGCTTTCCGAGGGGTTGAGAGACGAACGTGGTACGGTAGGTACAAACTCCCAGACCTCAGGCCTGTACTTAAGCCAGGTCCAAGTCGACCACGAAAAAGACGGAACTAAGTGAGGTGGCGAAGTTATGATCACTAGGAAATGGATACGTTTTTCGGTTTTGATGGTTCTCGCAATTTGCTGGTCGGCCACTTTCTCGAAAGGGATATGTGCACAGGCTCCCTCATTTCTCGATAGAGTACTGAACTATCGTGATTGTAGACAGTGCTATTTTGTTTCCGTGGAAGTTGCATCAAACGCCTATCGTGGAAAAGTAGTGATCGAAACTGACGATTTCTTTTCATTCCTGAATGAGGCGAATGGACTGGATCCTAAGGAGTACAAGGGCTTCGTAAAAGACCTCTTGAAGAGTGGAAAACCGTTGATCATTAAAAATGCCGCCGTGGGGCCGGAGGGCCTGTCACTTAACGTCGGCAAATTGAGTATTAACCAATTTCGAATCCCAAAAACGGACGACACCGAGCTAAAGGAGACCTTATCAAAAGGTTGTGTTGCGACCATCGCGAAGTATTTTCTAGGAAACATAGCTGTCGTAGACACCAAAGCTCCGAGCTGCTCAAGCTTTGTTGAGAGACAAGAGGAAAAGCAACTGATGATACGCAAATCGCTTGATGCCGGCTCTGATGCTGCTTTAATCGCTCAATTATTTGAATGGCAAATATCTGTGAGACTTGATGACTTGTCTGGACGATTAGTAATTGAGAAGTAGTCAGAGATTGGAAAGCCGCCGAAAACAAAACCGGTTCGACACAAGCGTTGAAGCAAGAGTTGAGTTACGATGCTTCTGGTAAAACAGTGGCCGAATATTCAACTATGATCGCATCTACGAACGACGCAAAAGTAAACTACCTCACCGCCGACCATCTCGGCTCGCCGCGAATCAACACCGACCAAAGCGGTGCAGTCACAGCCCGCCACGACTACTTACCCTTCGGCGAAGAGATATTTACGTCGCTCACTGCCCAGCGGACCACCGCCGTCGGATACTCAGGCGACACCATTCGCAAGCAATTCACCGGCTATGAAAGAGATACGGAAACAGGACTCGACTTCGCTCAGGCCCGAATGTATGCAAGTTTCCACGGGCGATTTCTGTCTCCGGACCCGCTGTTTTTATTCCGGACCGCCTATTTTCTCCACAACAATTCAACGCCTACGCTTATGTTGGTAACAATCCGCTCACGTCAGTTGACCCGGATGGAGAACGCACTCTGCCGCTTGGCAATCAGGCGGTTATCGATTTGCAGACGAAGATCGCAGAGATCAAGAAGCAGTTGAAGGCGGACAAAGGAAATCAATCGCTGAAGGATCAGCTAGCCCAAGCAAAAGCCGACCTAAACATGACACGTGAGGCCAATCGCGTTGTTTCAGCTTGGATCAATCCCTTAATGATCGCGGAGAAGGCTCTGGCTATAAACTTGAGGACTTTACGATTTCAACAGCCCCCGTAGCCGACATGAAGCAGGCAACTGAGGAATATAACAAAGCAAATCCAACAGCGCCGATCAGTGTAGATCTTACCGTATCGTTGGTTGGTCTCCATGGAACGAACGCATTTACGATCGGGACCAGCATTTACATCTTTACTGACAGAGACTACTATACGCAGACCCTCGGCGCTCTGGACGGCGAAAAGTATCTAAGCTCCAGCCTCGGGACGGTCGGAAGAAATAATTTGGTCACAGCATTTGCAACCGGGCTATCACATGAAAAAAAGCATGCGGCCGATAAAAGGTTCAGCGAGACGGACGCATATAACTTTCAGCTACGGGTACTTACGAATATGAACAACATTAGACCATTCAAGAATCAAAAGTTTTTCGAATACTATAAAGGGCACCTAACATCTTGCGCTAAGAACAATGGATGCTGACAGTTTATGAAGATCATTTGCGTACGTTGTTTTGGATTGTCCTTCTGACCGGAGCGGTTTTGACGATTAGTCAGGACTCAACCGCGCAGTCTTTAGTAGAGTTCCGAGTAACGGACGCTCATGCTATCGACAGGCGCCCTTTCGGCCATATGGGTATTTACGTTGACTGGAAGGTTACGTTCTCGATCGAGAACACTTCATCAAACGATGTCATTGTCTATGGCATGGACAAGGAAGACGGCACGATCGATCCCGTCCTGTATCTACTGAGCTTTAACAAGAAGACGGGTACTTGGGACTATCCCAACTCAAGCAACGCCCCAACGCCGTGGGAAAAAGAATCGAGCATCATGAAGCATGAGAAGATACTCAGGCCCGGCGAATCGATCGCATTCTCCCGAAATGTTTCGCGCACTTCCGACTGCGACCTAAGAATGGTATATACCGCACAGATCGGTGCTCCCAAATCAAAGAAAACCCATGAGATCCGCTCGGAAGAGTACGTCGTGCCTTGTTCCGATCAAAATCCGGACAAGTCGTCGATCGTGCACGGAGAAGAAACATTATGAAATGCCTACTTTTTCTATGCGGATTGATGGGCGTTTTGGCGTTCTCCGTCCACTCACAAACCTGCGATGTTCAACCAGTGAAGATCGTCATTCCGCCTTATCCCGCAGTAGCGCTTGCCTCAAAGGAAAGTGGAAGGGTAGTTGTCCGGGTAACGATCGATAAAGAGGGTGATGTTTTGCGAGCGGAGTCAACCGAAGGTCCCAAATGGCTGACCAAGAGTGCGGATGCAATCGCGAAAATATGGAAATTCTCCGCTGTTAAAGCGAGCGAGACGTCAAGCTGTAAGACACGGTCTGCAGATCTGACGTTCGATTTTGAAGTTCTGCCCGCAGGCACAAACCCAAGTCCGGAAACACGACCCTACGTCGTATTGCCATTCCACGTAACAGTTCAGGAAATTCTCGGCCGCGTCACGGTCAACCCGTCGCATAGCCCGAGGGTCAATAAAAATAGGCAGTGACGGACAGAAGGTCAGCAACTGATCTGGTCGCGGAAGCAACGATAAGTCTCGTTGTAGAATCAATTGCTCCAACAACTGTCTCATGAGGAAAGCGTTTGTAATTCTTTTGATCGTTTGTTCGACGTTCCTTGTCGCCGGGGTCGGCACAGGAGCGGCGCAGGCCCTTTAAGCATCGTCATTTCGCATATCTATACCGCAAGATCGACTTTTGCGTGGACAACCCGTGCCCGTCGAACTGACGCTAACGCAGTTGTCGTCGGCACCCGCGCCGAAGATGCGCGGTCGGATCACGGCCATCGTAACCGATGCGAGCAGCGTAAAGGAGTTCAGCCGCTTTTCGTACAACATCACCCAGGGCGAACCGCAAGCCATGCCGCCCGTGAAGGTCGATGCGCTTCCTGCCAGTTTGCGTCCTGCGAAGTCGGATGAGCCACTAAGGTCATACACAGAACATCTGACGATCTATACCGCTTCGACGATCTTTCCGACTGCTGGTCGGTATCAGATCCAATTTCGCTTGGAAGATTCGCATCTGTCCAACACTTTGTCCATAGATATCGAAGAACCAGCCGGCATCTATGCGGAAGCCTTCAATGAGGTTGGCGGGCGAAAAGACTTCTACTCTTTCGATTGGGTGAACCGCGAAAAAACCGGGCTTGCCAACCTCAGGCGGTTTGTGGCAGCTTACGGAAATACTCCGTATGGCGGTTACGCGATCGAATTCCTAGCGAACATTTATCGCGCAGAGGGCGAAATCGAGAAGGCGAAAGTGGAATTCGAGAAGTTGGTCTCAAACGAAGACCCATCGGTCGCGAAACGAGCGAATGCGGCCCTTTGTGAACTCTCAAAACGCTGCCCGCCATCGGCCAAGGCAAATTAGAAGTTTGAGCCTCAACTTTCCACCGCTCGGAGAAGGGCACGGCGAAGGATATCCAAGGCGGCTTGGCTTGAGCGCCAGCGAATGAGGTAGCGGTCGCCGGGCAGGAAGAGTTTGATCGAGCGCGTGCCTGTCGGGCCGGAGTATGCGAAATATACCGTTCCCACGGGCTTATCGTCGGTGCCGCCGTCAGGGCCTGCGATGCCGGTAATTGAGACGGAATGCGTCGCGCCCGACACTCTCACGGCGCCTTTGGCCATCTCTTGCGCACATTCTGCCGAAACGGCGCCGAATTCGTCCAATGTTTCCTGCCGAACGCCGAGCATACGCACCTTTGCGGGGTATGAATATGCGACAAGGCCTTCGAGAAAATAGGCGGACGAACCCGGAACTTCCGTAATTCGGCGCGAGACAAGACCGCCGGTGCAGCTCTCGGCAAATGCGACGGTCTCGCCGCGTTCGCTCAAAAGGCGACCGACGACCGCCTCCATCGTCTCGCCCGAGGTTGTGAACATCGCTATCCCGAAAGCATCCGAAAGCTTCGCGGTCAATTCGTCCGCGGTCGCATCGGCCTCCGCTCTCGAATCGCGTCTGACGGCGATCTGCAGTTCGACTTCGGTCTTGTTGAATAAGATCGAAGTTTGCACGCCTTCGTACGCGGTATAGATCGGCGCCCCGACCTCATCGACCGCGGATTCGCCGAGACCTACGATCTTCATCTCCCGACGGGTGATAAAAACATCGCCAACAAGCGCTTTCAATCTTGGGAGAACAAGTTCGGTGAACATCGGCTGATTCTCGCGCGGCGGGCCGGGAAGATTTATGACGCGTTTGTCGCCGATCTCAAGCAGCATCCCTACGGCCGAACCACGTGGATTTTCGAGGATCTCTGAGCCTTCGACGACGAATGCCTGACGCTTGTTGATCTCCGGCATTTCGCGTCCCCAAGCCTTGAATCTTTCGCGTAAATTCGCCTCGATCTCGTCGTGATATACAAGCTCGCGGCCTATGGCGTTTGCCGTACAAGCTCGCGTGATGTCGTCCTCGGTCGGTCCAAGCCCGCCCGTCGTAATTATTACGTCTGCACGCTTTACGGCATCGGCAACAGCCTCTTCAAGCCGCGCTTTATCATCGCCGACGACCGTCTTGAGTTGCACTTCAACGCCGATGTCGCCGAGCTTTTCGGTAAGCCAAAGGCTGTTCGTATCGACGCGGCTCGGGCCCAAAAGCTCCGAACCGATCGCAATGATCTCCGCAGTTCTCATAAGACTGCCCGCGAAACACGCGAAACACGCGATGTGGTTCGCGTGGCTATTCGAGTCCATCCGCGGGCGACTCCCTTACTATTTATATATTTCGACGACCGGCTTGCCGTCCTTGTCGATGTAGGCTCGATACATTCCCTCGCTGTTGAACGAGATCGCCATATTGCCGAATTTGTCCATCGCAATAACGCCGCCGTCCCCGCCCGCGTTCTGAAGTTTTGTGTGAATGACGAGGTCGGCCGCGGCCTGGATCGGCATCGCTCGATATTCCATCAGCGAGGAAATATCGCGTGCGACGCCAAGCCGAATAAAGTATTCGCCCCAACCTGTCGCGGAAACGCCGCACGTCGCGTTATTCGCATAAGTTCCGGCGCCGATGATCGGCGAATCACCGATGCGGCCGTACTTCTTGTTCGTCATACCGCCGGTCGAGGTTCCCGCCGCGATGTTGCCGTTCTTATCGAGTGCGACGGCGCCGACCGTGCCGAATCGATTCTGCGGCTCCTGCGACGCGGGCATTTCCGCGATCGAAGGTTTTACGGGCGGAGCTTGCTTTTCGCCCGCGCCCTTTTTCTTCTTGTCTTCTTCCTCTTTTTTCACGAGTTGAAGAGCGTCCCAGCGTGATTGCGTGAAGAAGTATTTCTCATCCACAAGCTCAATGCCCTGCTCTTTTGCGAATTTCTCAGCGCCTTCGCCGGCCAACATTACGTGCGGCGATCTTTCCATAACGGCACGCGCAAGCGTGATCGGATTCTTGACGTGATGCAGTTCCGCGACGGCACCGGCCGAGAGGTCCTTGCCGTTCATTATCGACGCATCGAGTTCGTTCTTGCCGTCGGCATTGAAAACAGCGCCTTTGCCGGCATTGAAAAGCGGATCGTCTTCCATCATCCGGATCGCGATCTCAACGGCATCGAGACTCGACTTCCCTTCCTGCAAGGCCTTGTAGCCCGCGAGCACGACCTCGGCGAGTTTGTCTCGATACGCCTTTTCTCGCTCGGGAGAAAGGGTGCCTTTTCGGATCACGCCCGCACCGCCGTGGATGATAAAACCGATCCGCGGATTCTGCGGCCCTTGAAGCTGCTTGATCTCAGGCTTTGCGACCTTCTGAGCGAAGCTCGCCATCGGGAATACGATGAAGGCCGCGATAACAAGAACAACAACGAGATCCCTGCAAAAGCGTGTTTTCATTTATCCATTCTCCTTTATAGAAACCGAATTCAAATACTCCCGAACGATCTTCATATCTTCCCAAACCTCGCGTTTCTTATTCGGGTCGCGAAGCAAGTATGCGGGATGAAATGTCGGCATAACCTTGACGCCGTAATAGTCGTGAAAGCGGCCGCGAAGCTTCCCTATCGGCACGTTCGTTTCGAGCAGGTTGTGGGCCGCTGTTGCTCCAAGCACAACTATGACCCTCGGCCGCACTACCGAGATCTCGCGAAGCAGAAAAGGCTTGCACGCTGCCGTCTCGTCCGGCTCCGGAGCGCGATTCTTCGGCGGGCGGCATCGATTGATGTTGCCGATAAAAACGTCTTTACGCTCGATACCGATGCTCTCAATTATCTTCGTCAAAAGCTGGCCCGCACGCCCGACGAACGGTTCGCCTTGCTCGTCTTCATCAGCGCCGGGAGCTTCGCCGACGAACATCAGCGTCGCGTTCGGATTCCCGGTCGAATTCACCACCTGGTTGCGTCCGAGCGCGCTCAATTTGCAGCGTGTGCAGTCCGGCCCGATATCGGCACGAATTTCTTCGAGCGTTTCTGCCGAAACGGGAATTTCGAAAGCGATCGCGTCCAGCGGTGCTTCGACAATTTGCTCGGCATTTATCTGCGGTCTTTTCTTTTCAATTTTCATTTTCCGCGGCGACGAAAGTGAACCAAGCGAAGGCAGGTCCTTTAGACGCGATCCTGGCTTTGGCTTGTCAGGTTGAGGAAGAGCCGCGCTCAGCGGCGTCAAAATTGAAGCGGGCGGAACCTCGCGTCGTGCTTCAACGATGTTTACAGGTGACGGCGTTGCACATCTCGGCAGATCGATAGCCTCGATCTTCGCCTCGATATTCTCAACGCCAAGTTCCTGAAAGAACTTCAAATACTCACGCACTTCATCGTAAGCGTTCATTTCGCACGCTCCTCGCGAAGGCGCTTTATCGCATCGCACACGCGGTCGGCTGCTTCGCGCTTCGGCATCAACGCGAAATTGTCCTCGGAATTCGCCGTTAGTATCGAAATGATATTCGTGTTCGTATCGAATCCCGCGCCGGGCTTTGAAACGTCGTTCGCGACAACAATATCGAGTTTCTTCTTCTCAAGTTTGTTGCGTGCGAATTCAATGACGTTGTTCGTCTCGGCAGCAAACCCTACGACGATCAGCCCGTCGTGCCGGCGCGTTGAAACCTCTGCGAGAATGTCGGGCGTTTTCTTGAGCTCGAGCGTAAGCGTATCGCGTCCGTCTTTCTTTATCTTTGCGTCCGCGGCATTCGAAGGGGCATAGTCGGCAACGGCGGCGGCGCCGACAAAGACCGTCGCATTTTCGAGTTCGCCCGACACGGCGTCGTGCATTTCGTTGGCGGATACTGCGCGTATCACTTTAACTCCTTTCGGTGGCTCGACCGTCGTAACACCTGCAACAACGGCAACTTCCGCGCCTCTCGCCGCTGCGGCCTCCGCCATCGCGAATCCCATCTTCCCCGAAGAATGATTCGAAATGAACCGCACGGGATCGATCGCCTCACGCGTACCGCCGACGGTGATTAGAAATCTCTCTGCAGAAAGGTCGCGGGCGTCTCCTGCCTCTCGTCTCTCGTCTTCCGCCTCCCGTCTCCCGTCTCTTGTCTTAAGCAAATCGATCGCCTGAGCGACGATATTCTCGACGTCCTCGAGCTTACCCGTACCGACGGTTTTGCACGCCAATTCGCCGGCGACCGGCTCGACGAACTTCACGCCATCGGCCTTGAGCCGAGCGATATTTCGCTGCGTCGCGGGCTGCTCCCACATCGTCGTGTTCATCGCCGGAGCGATCAGCACCTGAGCGGTCGAGGCGAGGTAGGTCGAGGTCAAAAAATCGTCGGCAACGCCATTTGCGAATTTTGCAATGATATTCGCAGTCGCGGGAACGATGAGCAAAAGGTCGATATTCTGCGAGAAATTCACGTGCGCGATCGGGTCTGCGTTCTCCGGATCGTAATCATCAACGACGACCTCTGCGTCCGAAAGCGCTCGAAACGTAAGCGGAGCAACGAATTCTGTCGCGTGCCGCGTCATCGCAACACGCACCTCGCAGCCCGCTTTTTGCAAGGCCCGCATAACCTCGACAGCTTTATAAGCCGCGATGCCGCCCGTTACACCCAATCCGACGCGAAATTTCGTCATAGGCACATTCTACACTCCAAACTGTTTCAAATGATGATCGACGTGTTTGTATTGCAATTCGCCCCACTCCCTGCCGTTCAGTTTGCCGAAGAAAGCGTGCACTCGTCCATCCGCACCTGATTCACCGCGAACGTAAAAATCGTTCATTAGTTCCGAAAGCCGCAAACGGGCCGTGTCAAAGTCCGGCTCCTCGGTAACTATAAGCGTCGGTCCGGTCGGCGAGTTTTTCGGCATCGGGGCCTCGCCTATGTACTTCTTTTTCACGGCCCACGCAATGAGCTTTCCGATCAGTGCCTGCTTCATTTCGGTGCGGCCTGTCGCCACTTCGAGAGCGCGTGCGCAATGTTCCACAGCCTGCGAGGGCGACATCTTGCCCCATTCGCGTTGCGAACTCGCTGATAAGCCGGCAATACGATCCTGCAATTCGGCATACGCCGCGTCATCGAATAGAGTTTTCATAACGCCTGAATTTTACACCAAAAGATCGTTTCCTGTGTCGTCCGGGCGCGTTGTGGTAATAATTATCTAAATGAAACCCGAGACCACCAGTTCCGAAACTATTTACAACGGCCGCGTTTTTGACCTCACGCTCGACTCGATCCGCGAGGACGGGCACGAATACACGCGTGAGATCGTGCATCATAAAGGAAGCGCCGTGATAATGCCGGTATTCGATGACCGGACGATCGCGCTTGTGCGGCAATACCGACACGCCGCCGGAAAATATCTGTTGGAACTGCCCGCAGGCACGCTTAATGAGGGCGAAGACCCGTTGATCGGCGCCCGCCGCGAACTCGAGGAAGAGATCGGGGTCGTTGCCGAAAATATCGAGAAGCTGTGTGAATTCTACGTCTCGCCCGGCTTTTTGACCGAAAAAATGCACCTTTTCGCAGCCTACGGCCTTACCGAAACGGCACAGAACCTCGACGACGACGAATTCATCGAGATCGAGAAGTATTCCCTCCCCGAACTCACCGCAATGATCGCCGACGGCCGCATCCAAGACGCAAAAACCATCATCGGCATCACACTCCTGACCGCGAGCCCTAGAATTGTAAGTACATTTCAAAATGACTGATAAAGTTGATTTTTCGGTAATAATACGGGAACCGAGCGCTTCGATAGTGCGATCGCTAGCTTAGATTATCACCGAAACCTTCGGAAACCGCGGATTTTGGCGGTTGAGAGTGGGAAAGGTGTGGTCGGGAGCGGAATTCGTTGCCGTCGGCCACCCGAAATCGGGCGTTTCGGCTTGACGTTGATGACCTTATTTAGATATTCTGTCAGTTCGCATTTTTGCGGATTACGCTGATAGTGTGTGTGATATGAGTACTTATTTTCCAAGCGGAAAGGAATTGGCGAACGGCCGCAAGTGGTTTGTGGTCGATGCCAAAGGCAAAACGGTCGGAAGGCTTGCAACCGAAGTTGCACGCATCCTTTCGGGCAAGAACAATCCTGCGTGGACGCCTTTTATGGATATGGGCGACCACTGCGTTGTCGTAAATGCACGTCTGGCTGTATTTAACGGATCCAAGAACGACCAGAAGATGTATCGCCGTCACACGCTCTATCCGGGCGGTCTTCGCGAAACTTCGGTCAAGGAAATGTTCGAAAAGCACCCGGAACGCGTCATCGAACTCGCAGTTAAGGGAATGCTCCCGAAAACGAAGCTCGGCCGCGCAATGGTAAAGAAATTAAAGGTTTACGCCGACGGCGAACATCGCCACACGGCTCAAAAACCGGAGGCGATCACCATCTAGTCCGAGATCGGACATAGACTTTGGACATACGGTAAGTTATGGCAGATATTCAGTATTACGGCACCGGACGCAGAAAGACCTCGACAGCGCGCGTGTATCTTCGCCCCGGTTCGGGCGCGATCACGGTCAACAAACGCGACTTCAACTCATATTTTCCGAATGAAGCCCTGCAAATGATCATCCGTCAGCCGCTTCGCCTTACGGAAACCGTTGAAAAATTCGACATTCTGGTTAATGTTGACGGCGGCGGCACGGCCGGACAGGCCGGAGCGGTTCGCCACGGCATCACGCGTGCTCTTCTCGAATTCAACTCGGACCTTCGCTCGACGTTGAAGAAAGCGGGTCTGATCACTCGCGATCCGCGTAAGAAAGAGCGTAAGAAATACGGTCAGAAAGGCGCTCGCGCTCGGTTCCAGTTCTCGAAACGCTAGTTTGTTCATTGCCGGCTGCAAGTGGTTGGTTGGGAATATCCCCAAATTAACCGTTTCGCAAGCCCCGCAATTAACGATAAATAAACCATTGCGGCCGTTCTTGGTTGAACAGCAGCGGCCGCGAGTACATAAACCAAGGAGATTTAAGTTTTGGCTACAGTAACGATGAAAGAACTCCTCGAAGCAGGAGTCCATTTTGGTCACCAGGTTCGCCGTTGGAACCCGAAGATGAAGGAGTATATCTTCGGCGAAAGGAATGGCATCTACATCATCGACCTTCAAAAAACACAGAAGCTTTTCCGCGATTCGCTCAACTACGTTACGGAATCCCTAACGCAAAAGCCGAACCAGAAAGTGCTTTTTGTCGGCACAAAGCGTCAAGCTCAAGACGCCATCAAAGAGGAAGCCGAACGCGCAGGAATGTTCTATGTGAACAACCGCTGGCTCGGCGGCCTTTTGACGAACTATCAGACGGTCCAGAAATCGATCCATAAGCTAAAAGAGATCGAAGCGATGCGTGAAGACGGCCGCTTCGATATGCTCAAGAAAAAGGAGCGTCTCAAGCTTGACCGCGAACACGAAAGCTTGATGAAGAACCTCGCCGGCATCAAAGAGATGAACGGCGCACCGGATATGATCTTCATCATCGACGTCCGCAAGGAAGAGATCGCCGTAAAGGAAGCAAATCGCCTCGGGATCCCGATCGTCGCCGTCGTTGACACAAATTGTTCGCCCGACGGCATCGACCACGTCATTCCCGGCAACGATGACGCTCTTCGCGCGATCAGATTGTTCGCTTCGCGTATCGCCGATGCGATCCTCGAAGGGAAACAGATCGGCACCGAAGGCGGTGTTGCGGTTGCCGCAGGAGCCGAAGGTGAAGGCAATGCCGCGGCTGAGGTTGAGATCGGTTCGCTCACTGCGATCCCTGCTCAGTACCTGAGCGATGACGAAAAGGCTGAGATGGAAGCTGCTGCGAACGAGACCGAAGAGGAAGACGCAACTGACGAAGCCGCTGAAGTCGCCGCAGAAGAACCTGCCGCCGCTGACGCTGCGCCGGAAGAGGCCGCTGCCGTCGAAGTAGCAGCATCAGAAGGTTCAAGCGAAGCCACGGCTAGCTAAAGTAGATCACACTTTTTTCGGGCGTAGCTTTTTCCGGCTAAGACGGCAAACGGGCTACGCCTTTTTGTAAAGGTTTTTATTATTTTGTTCTAGAAGAGATAGGCGCCGGTTCGTTTACCGCCGCTAAAGATTGAAAAAGATCGGAGTTTTTATGGCAGAAATAACAGCAAGTGCAGTTAAGGCTCTACGTGAAAAGACAGGAGCCGGAATGATCGATTGCAAGAACGCCCTTGTCGAGGCGAACGGCGATGAGGCCGCGGCCGTCGAGCTTCTTCGCAAAAAAGGCATCGCAACCGCCGACAAGAAGGCCGGACGCGTTACCGCGGAAGGCGCCGTCGGCAGCTACATTCATATGGGCGGAAAGGTCGGCGTTCTCGTCGAGATCAATTGCGAAAGCGACTTCGTTGCCCGCGGTGAAGAGTTCCAGCAACTCGTCAAAGACGTTGCGATGCACATCGCGGCTTCCGATCCGCGGTTTACGAACCGTTCGGACGTCCCTTCCGACGAGGTCGCAAAAGAGCGTGAGATCCTGCTGGAACAGCTCAAGAACGACCCGAAGAATGCTAACAAACCCGCAGACGTTCTCGACAAGATCATCGACGGCCGCCTGAACAAATTCTACGAAGAGAACGTTCTCGTCGATCAGCCGTTCGTAAAAGACCCGGCAAAGACCATCGGCGAACTCGTTACAGAAAAGATCGCCTCGATCAAAGAGAATATCTCCATCCGCCGTTTTTCGCGTTTCAAAATGGGCGAAGGGATCGAGAAGAAAGCGGACGATTTCGCTTCCGAAGTCGCCTCAATGGTCGGCTAAATATCGAAGATCAAGGTTCAAGGTTCAACGTTTCGGTTTTTTTGGTTCAGAGCGAATATGGCAAACTGTTAATTTCAATGTCGGCCTCTTCGCTTTGAACCCTTAACCGTTGAACGCTGAACTTATTTTCTTATGCCTCCAACATACGATCGAATTCTCCTTAAGCTTTCCGGCGAAGCCCTAATGGGCGGGCAGAATTACGGGATCGATACGCAGGTCGCGTCTGCTCTCGCCGCCGAGATCAAGACCGTGCACGACCTAGGCGTTGAGGTCGCGATCGTTGTCGGCGGCGGCAATATATTTCGCGGCGTGTCCGAATCGGCGGGAAATATGGATCGTGCGGCAGCCGATTATATCGGTATGCTCGCAACGATAATGAACGCCGTCGTGCTGCAGGATGCTCTGGAAAAGGCAGACGTTTTCACCCGCGTAATGTCCGCGATCGACATACCCGAGCTCGCCGAACCTTTTATTCATAGACGCGCGATCCGTCACCTCGAAAAGAAGCGTGTGGTTATCTTCGCCGCCGGAACCGGCAACCCGTTCTTTACGACGGATTCCGCTGCGGCCCTTCGTGCCCTCGAGATCAAAGCGGACGTTATCTTTAAGGCGACAAAGGTCGATGGCATCTTCGACGCCGATCCCATGAAGGTCCCGACCGCAACGAAATTCGATCGGATCTCTTACAAAGAAGTGCTCGAACGGCGTCTGCAGGTAATGGACTCGTCCGCGATCTCATTGTGTATGGACAACAACCTGCCGATAATGGTCTTTAATATGCGGGAGTCCGGCAACATCGTAAAAGCTGTCAACGGCGACCTGTCGATCGGCACCGTCGTTACGACCGAAGAAAAATTATGAGCGTACAGGATGTTACAAATGAGACCGGACCGAAAATGGCTGCGGTCGTTGAAGATTTTAAGCGTAAACTCTCGAACGTTCGCACCGGACGTGCGTCAGTCGGTCTGCTCGATACCGTCAGTGTCGATTATTACGGCACGCCGACGCCGCTGATCCAGATGGCTTCGGTCGCGGTACCCGAGCCGCAGCTAATAACGGTTCAGCCGTGGGATATGTCGCAGCTCGGGGCCGTCGAAAAGGCGATCATCGGGGCGAACCTCGGGCTTAATCCGTCGAACGACGGCAAATTGATCCGCCTGCCCGTGCCGCCGCTCAATGAAGAGCGCCGCAAGCAACTCGCAAAGCAAGTCCACGAGATAGCTGAAGAACATCGCATCGCGATCCGCAACACGCGCCATTCAGCGAACGATTCGCTCAAGAAGCTTGCAAAAGACAAATCGATCTCCGAGGACGACGAACGCGGCGGCCTCGACGATGTTCAAAAACTCACCAATACACACATAGGCAAGATCGACGAACTCGCCAAAGGCAAAGAGACCGAGATAATGACGGTCTGAAGCCGGAGTGAGGAAGTTATGAGACTTCCTAGTTGGCTTTCTTCTTTTGTTCGGCTAGATTCTTCTCGAGCTGGTCGCGGAATTCACGGCAGGTCTTCACAAGATCTTCCGTGTTCGAATTCCCTTTCGTCTTGTTTTCGTCCACGGCCTTTTTGATGCCGTCCTTGATTCGGTTCAATATCGTCGTCTTTGCCGCACGCGTGATGAAATTATCATCCGGGTTATTCGTTTCGCGGTTGATGATGTCGATCGCCTGATCGCATTCAGGAACGCCGCTCGTCTCGCCCGTCGATTCCGGTGCGCCTGTGCTTGGCGTTGAGCCAGTCTGTGGTCTGCTCGTTGACGGCGATTCCTTACTGCTTAGCGGATTGAGCCTTCCGCAGCCGAGTACCGCCAGCAGAAGAGCCAATAGCGCTGCAGCCGCAAATTTATTCCTATTCATATAAAAACTACGGCGACCTCGCTCGCCCTCTCCTAAGAACGACGGTATCTTATTGCTCTTTTTGCAGATTCGCAAATTTTTCGATCAGCTTCTTTTGCCCAAAGCCCGGAAAGCTGATGGTGAGTTTTACGTTATCGCCCGAACCTTCACGCCTAAGGATCAGCCCGCGGCCATATTTTTCGTGAATAACGTTCGTGCCCGGGAGCAGTGAGTTGCCCGCGCTTTCCGATCCGCTTTTCGGCCGTCCGGAACCTGCGGCCTTCAGCCGGTCGTAGGCACTAGATTGCGGCGGCCTGGGCGCCTCAAGGGGAGCGGCGGACGACGAACTGCCGCCTCGATTCTTGAAGAATTCCGCGACTGCGTCCGCGTTATTGTACGTCTTGCCCGTGTAGGTCTTTCTCTCAACGCGCGTTGGCGTTTCGCCGCGTAAAGCGCCGATCGTCGCCTTCGCAGACATCGTCGAAGGATGTTTTGCGTACGATAGCCAAGAACCCTTGCCTGAAAGATCTTCGATCAGTTCGAGCGGCATTTCGTTCAGGAATTGCGACGGCTCAGCGGCTATCTCTTCGCCGTAAACGCGTCGGCGCATCGCGTGCGTTATATAAAGCATCCGCTCTGCACGAGTGATCGCAACGTACGCAAGCCGCCGTTCTTCCTCAAGCTCCTTCTGATCGTTCTGCGAACGTGAATGCGGGAAGATGCCGTCTTCGAGCCCTACGAGGAACACGATCGGAAACTCAAGGCCCTTTGCCATATGGACGGTCATCATCGTAACGGCCGCCGAACTGTCGTACTTGTCCGTGTCTGAAGTGAGCGCGGCGTGGTCGATGAATTCCCGGATCCCGTCGGTCTCGTGCCTGTCGTAATCGACAGCGGCGTTGACCAACTCTTCGAGATTCTCGAGGCGAGCCGCGGATTCGTCCGTCCCTTCTGTGCGGAGGCTTCCCGCGTAACCGGTGTCCTCTATCGCCGCGACGACAACGTCCGAAACGGGATGAGGCGTATCCCTAAGCTCCGTCACTTTGCGGATAAGGCTCTCGACGACAAATGAGAACTGCGAGAGAGCCTTCACGGCCCTCGGCGTCAGACCGACGCTCTTGCCGAACTGCGTGCCTTGAGTGATGTCGAGCAAAGCAATCCAGAGCGACGTTCCCATCTCTTTCGCATACCGCGTCAATTCGTCGAGACTCGTCTTGCCAATGCCTCGTGCCGGTGTATTAACAACGCGCAGGAACGCGATATCGTCTTGCGGATTCAAGGCAAGTTTTAGATACGCAACGATGTCTTTTACCTCGGCCCGTTCGTAGAATGAGAAGCCGCCGACAATGTTGTAATCGATGCGAAGGCGACGCAAAGCTTCTTCGAACACGCGTGACTGCGCGTTCGTGCGATATAGGATCGCGACCCTTTCTTTGAGCGAACGCCGTTGGTGCTCTTCGATCTTTGCGGCAACAAAGCGAGCCTCGCCGTCGCCATCGTAAGCCTGATAATAAAAGATGCGCTCACCGCCGGGATTTGCTGTCCAGAGCTTCTTTTTCTTCTGGTTTACGTTGTTCTTGATGATCGCGTCGGCAGTATCGAGGATCGTCTGCGTCGAGCGGTAATTCTGTTCGAGCAGGATGGTTTTCGCCGACGGGAAGCTATATTCGAACTCGAGAATATTACGGATATCGGCCTGCCGAAACCCGTAGATACTCTGAGCATCGTCGCCGACGACGCAAATATTCTGCTGCTTCTCGGTCAGAAAACTAATGAGATTGAACTGAAGCGCGTTCGTATCCTGATATTCATCGACGAGTATGTACTTGAAACGATCGTTGTATTTCTCACGCGTATCGGGCGAATGCCGCAGCAACTCGACCGTCTTGATCAAAAGGTCGTCAAAATCGAGTGCATTCGCAACTTGCAGACGTCCGTCGTACATTCGAAAGACCTTTGCGATCGCGAGCTTCTTTTCGTCGCCGTGCTCGATCTTCGCGGCAAAATCTTCGGCCGATTCGCCTCGATTCTTTGCCGTGCTGATCGCACTGCGGACATTGCGCACGGGCAAACCCTTTTCGTCGATGCCGAGGTCCTTGATGCACGCTTTTACGACCTTTGTGGAATCGTCCGTGTCGTAGATCGTGAACGTCTTTTTGTACCCTTGTTCGAGTTTATCGATGTCCTGCCGAAGGATGCGGACGCAAAGGCTGTGAAACGTCGAAATAAGCGGCGCGGACTGCAACCCACTGCCCTTAAAAAGCTCTTCGACGCGGGAGCGCATTTCGCCGGCGGCCTTATTCGTGAATGTAACAGCGAGGATGCTATGCGGTGCAACCCCTTTTTCTGCAATAAGATACGCAATGCGTACAGTAATGACGCGCGTCTTTCCCGATCCCGCGCCTGCGAGGATCAGGAGCGGTCCTTCGGTCGTCGTAACGGCTTCCGCTTGTTGTGGGTTAAGTGTCGAGAGAAGGTCCATTTACTACTTCGGCGGCCTGTTCCTTTTCGGCTTTTTCGGCAGCTTCCTTTGCCAGACGTTTTGCCTCACGCTGCTCTTTGCGTTCTTTCATTTCCCTTTGATAAGTCTTTGCGAAAAAGTAACACACCGCCCCGCAAATGATGAAAATGAAGACCATCATCAGCGAAATAAAAATGATCTCGGCGCGGATATTCGCTGGCATATCTCTATTCTAATGGGTGTAGGGATAGAGTGCCAATTCAGGCGTCGAAAAGCTTTCGGTATTCGAGCGGCAGCGAGCGTACGTTTCGGGATTTGTCTGTAACCACGTGGAGCGTTTCGCCGGTAGCGAGCAGTTCCGAATCCGACCTTCTCACTACCTCGTAGCCGAATCGCAAGCTACGGCTGCGGATCTCTTTGGCACGCACGCGTACAACGAGCAGATCGTCGTAGAATGCCGGGCGTTTGTACTGCAGGGAAACTTCCGCGACGATCAACTGCACGTCGTTCGCCTCCATCTCGGTGTATGGGACGCCGACCGTGCGGCAATAGTCGCTCCGTGCGACCTCGAACCAAACGATATAGTTCGAATGATGGACAATGCCCATCTGGTCGGTCTCGGCGTACCGGACGCGAAGTTCCGTTTCATGCCAATCCGGGGTCATAGGCCAAAAATGGTCGAAGGAAAAGAAGATTTTGGCTGGGAGACAGGGATTCGAACCCCGATAGGCAGATCCAGAGACTGCAGTCCTACCATTAGACGATCTCCCAGCGTCCTTAATAATTTACGAATCCATACCGAGACTGTCAAACAGGTCGAGTCCAAAGTCCGCAGCCGTGAACCGTTCTCGACGAAACCCGCCGTTGAACCTTGCGCCTTGAACTCCGGGTCGATTTGCTACACTTAATCTCTTATGTCCGACGAGAAGGAGATCGTGAACAATCGGCAGGCGTATTTCGAGTATCATATACTCGACAAATACGAGGCCGGGGCTGTGCTTTTGGGGACCGAGGTCAAGAGCGCGATGGCCGGACGAATTCAGCTAAAAGAGTCATTCGTGCAGATCAAGGACGGCGAAATTTGGCTGCTCGGAGCGCATATTTCGCACTATTCGCACGGGAATATCAACAACCACGACGTACTTCGGCCGCGAAAATTATTACTCCACAAACGTGAGATCGAAAAGCTCGTAAGAGAGACCACGCAAAAGGGTATGACGCTCGTAGTAACCCGTATTTATTGGAAGAACGGGCGTATAAAGTTCGAGATCGGGGTCGCGAAGGGCAAGAAACTGTACGATAAGCGCGAGACCGAGATGCGGCGCACCATCGAGAAAGAAACGCGTGCAGAGTTGAAACAAAAACTGAGATAAGTTATAGATAGTAAACGAGTTTTTCATTTTTAACACAAATTTTTAGAGAGGTAGTTGATGAAATTTCAGGGCATTTCCGGCACATTTGCCGAAGCTAATGCGGACGCCCTCGCTTTTCCCCTTTTTCGCGGGGAGAAAGCGTCCGATAAAGATATCAAACCGCTGGACAAACTGACCGGCGGACAGATCACGGACATCCTCGCGGCCGAGGAGATGAAAGGAGAATCCGGAGAGATCGCGACGCTTCGTTTTCGTACGAAAAAAGGTGCCGGACGCTTGATCCTCATCGGAGCCGGCGAACGCAAAGACTATGACGCTCCCGGCGTCGAATGCTTTGCGGGAACTGCCGCAAGAGCCGTCGGCAAGCTTAAGGTAAAAACGCTTGCCATACTTCCGCGTTTCAAGGGAGATCAGGCGGCGGCGATCCAAAATGCTGTTCAGGGCGTCGTTACGAGCCAGTTCGAGCTCCATAAATACCGAACGAAGGACAAAAAAGAACCCAAGCTCTCGACCGTTCTTCTGTCGAGCGAAGGTCAAAAGCCTGCCGATGTAAAGGCAGCGATCAGCCGCGGCGTCGCGATCGGTGAATCGATGAATTTCACCCGCGACCTTGCGAACGAACCGCCGAATATTCTCACTCCGAGCGAGATGGCACGCCGCGCTCAAGCGATGGCAGCAGAGGTCGGCCTTAAATGCGACATCCTTGACGAAGCTAAGATGATCAAGCTCGGAATGGGATCGTTGATGAGCGTATCGATCGGCTCCGAGCAGCCCGCAAAGCTCATTACGCTCCGCTACACGCCGGCAAGATCAACAGGCAAAGACGGCGAGCTTCTGGCACTTGTCGGAAAAGGCATTACCTTCGACACCGGCGGCATTTCGCTCAAGCCCGGCGACGGTATGGAGGCAATGAAATACGATATGAGCGGCGGCGCGACCGTTCTCGGCACGATGCGTGCCATCGCGCTTCTAAAGCCGAGCGTGCCTGTGATCGGCGTTGTCGCGGCCGTCGAGAATATGCCGGACGGAAAGGCTTCGCGTCCGAGCGACGTCGTTACCGCGATGAACGGCAAGACCATCGAGATCCTTAATACAGACGCCGAAGGCCGCCTAATTCTCGCCGACGCCGTCGCTTGGGCCGAGAAGCAAGGCGCAACGCGTATCGTTGATATGGCGACCTTGACCGGTGCCGTGATCGTCGCTCTCGGCGGCGAGAACACGGGTATTATGGGCAACGATCAAGCTCTCGTGGACGAGATCATCGCTTGCGGCAAGAAAACGGGCGAAGGCTTTTGGCAACTTCCCGTGGGAAAGGCTTACAGCAAGATGATCAAGAGCGACATCGCCGACGTCAAAAATATCGGACCGCGCGGAAAGGCCGGAACGATCATCGGTGCCGTGTTCATTCAGGAGTTCGTCGATAAAGCTAAATGGGCTCACCTCGACATCGCCGGTACGGCGTGGTGCGACAGCGTGCGTCCGTTTCAAGCAAAAGGCCCGACGGCGGTCGCCGTGCGCAGCCTCGTCGAACTTGTTGAACGGGCACAATAGCGGGGCTTCGCAACCCTTCTGAATATTTGCGGCTTTCGTCGTTATCAAAACGCGAAAGCCGCAAAGTCATCTCTACCCCTTGAATTCCCACTCACACAACACTCCTTGGGACTTTGCCGCCTTCTCACGATCGGTTGCAGATAACTATTGCTTTGCGTTCAATGATGTGGTAATTTTCCTGCCAGCGAATTCTGATCTCCAAGAGTCGATCGGTTCGCACCGCATCCCCACAATGCACGCAAAATAATAGCGAACTAGCCGATACAAGCTAGTCCGGGTACTGCACATCTCCCAAATGGCAGTTCCTGCGGAGATCATTGTCAAAAGATGTCATTCCTCACTCGAGCGCGTAACGAACGTGAACTTTGGTTCGTCGGCCTTTTGTCGATCATTATTTTCGTACCCGGAATAGGCTGGGGCTTACCGCACGCGACGCACCCGCTTGCTGTGCACGGTTGGGATCTGGGCGCCGTCGCCGGACTGCCGACGCTTGTAGAACTTCATCATTTATTTGTTGCTCCACAACCGGACTGGTATTTGGCGTACCCACCGTTCCATTACCTCGTATTGGGATCTTTCTATGCTCCTTACATTGCGTTCCTTTATGTGACCGGCGGACTTTCAGGTACGTCATCTCAATACCCTTTCGGGTTTCACGATCCGGTCGCGGCGCTTCAACATCTTGCCCTTATCGGCCGCGGGGTTTCCGTCCTGATGGCTAGCGGCGTGGTCGTTAGCTGCTATGTTACCGCCCGGACGATCTGGGACAGAAAGGCTGCGAGATTCGCTGCTGCGGCGGTTGCGCTGCCAACACCGATCTTCTATAACGCTCGCGTCGGAACGCTGGACATACCGCTTCTGTTCTGGGAAAGCCTTTGCATCCTGATGATCGCGCGTTGTCTGGTTTTCGGGTTTACTGCAAAACGCGGCATTTGGCTCGGAGTTTTCTGTGCATTCGCAGTTGCGACAAAAGATCAGGCCTTCGGCCCGCTGGCCTTTGGTGTACTTGCTCTCTTGACGATCTACTTCTTACGCCACAAAGCTGATATTTCTGTCTCTAAAACGTGGAAATTCCCGGTCGCGCTCGGTTTGTCGGGCCTGATCGTGTTTGCATTTGCCAGCGGGTTATTATTTAGCCCACACAGATTCTTCGGCCACTTCGTTTATATCAGAAATTACGAGCAGAACTTCTTTGGAATCCTTGGCCGCTTCGGACAGCCGGCGACCGCAGCAGGCTATGCGGTCTTAACGTGGGAAGTTCTAACAGAGCTCTTCTTTTCGATCGGGCCGATCTTTCTTGCGGTTGGTTTCGCAGGACTCATCTTAACTTTCCGCGCAAATCCGTTTACAAGGGTTCTGTGTGCAATGCTGATCGGACATTTGATCTTAGTTGTCTGGGCGGTTCGCTTTACGCAGTTTCGGTACGTGATGCTTGCAACGTACATCTTTTCATTTTTCATCGCTCGAGCGCTGGCTTTGACGTTCAGGAAGAAAAGTCCGAGATGGCTCGTTCCGGCGGCAGTCACGTTCTCAATTCTTGGTTTCGGATGGTTAGGGTTGCGGTGCGTAAATCTGATTTATCAAATGCACTACGATTCTCGCTATCAAGCCGGCAAGTGGATCGACCAACAGTCCAAGCCGGGCGATCAACTCGCATTTTTTACATCACAAAATGTCGTCCCGCCCTTCGATGGCGAAGTACGGGTGATAAAACTGTTCGCCGACCCCGCACCAATGGAAAAGCTCGTTGCGTCACGGCCTAGGTTCATACTCGCTCAGCCTGATTTCGCAAGTAAGATCGGCTCCGACCGCAGCTATTTCTTCCCCAATGCTATTTACGATGAATTGGGCAATATGGGCTATACCGCTTCAGCCAAGTTCGAGACGCCGCCCCTCTTTTCCGGGCTTCTTCTAAACGATACATTGGTCGGTCCCGGATATTATGTGAACCCGCCGATCACCGTTTTTGAACTGACCAAGAAATAGCGATTTCATTGCCCGACGCTTGCAGAGTCCTGCAATGATTGACATCGGTGCGCCAAAACTTGTCTAATCAGATATCCGAAGTTCCCACGGCGTCTATGCGACAGAATTTAACGAATTTGCTGATCGTCCTCGGGCTGCTTTTCGTTATAACGGCGTGCGTTTGGCGTTCGGATCGTGCCGACCCGGCGGCTAAACCGGTCGCGGTTCCGACGGCGGAAACTCCCTCGTCGAATTTCATCTCGGAGCAGGGCGATTTCAAGGTCGAGCATCGCGACGTTCAGTCGGCGAAATTCGCTGAGCTTGACCGGCAAGTTCGCAACGCCAAGTTGCTCGAAAAGGCTGCCGACAAGCTGAATGCCGCGTTGGCGCCGCCGCGCGACGTTATTTTGCGAACTGCAGAATGCGGCCGCGTAAACGCGTTCTACACACCGAAAGAGCCTTCCGTAACCGTCTGCTTCGAGCTGATGGATCACTTCTACAAGGTCTTCCGATCGTCGGGCGAATCGAGCGACGAAGCTTATAGCCAGATGTTCGACGCCGTGCGCTTCGTATTTTTGCACGAGGTCGGACACGCTCTCATCGACCTTTACGCGCTTCCGATCACGGGCAACGAAGAGGACGCAGCCGACCGCTGTTCGGCCTATATCAATATCGAATACTTAGGAAAAGACGGCGTCGATGCCGTACTTGCTGCCGCCAAGGCCTTCGAGATCGAATCCAAACGATCGCCGTCGAACCGTCTCGACCTCGCAGACGAGCATCTTCTTCAGGAACAGCGTTTTTACAACTCGCTTTGTATGCTCTATGGCTCGGACACGGTGAAATATCAGTACCTCGTAACCAATAAAACACTGCCTTCAGAGCGCGCCGGACGATGTCAGGCCGAGTACTCACGCTCGAAGAATAGCTGGACGCTGCTCCTCGAACCATATCGAAGAAAGTAGGGCTTTTTGCTTCGCAACGGGCATTTCGATAAAATTCTCTTTTATGAAAATTCACGAATATCAAGGCAAGGCCATCCTTAAAGAATATGGCGTTCCTGTGCCGCGAGGCATCGTCGCCCGTACTGCCGAAGAAGCCGAAACCGCGGCAAGAGAACTCGGCACCGACATCGTCGTTGTAAAGGCTCAGATCCACGCCGGCGGACGCGGAAAAGGCGGCGGCGTCAAACTCGCGAAGTCTCCCGAGGAAGCAAAGCAGATCGCCGGCGAGATGCTCGGAATGATGCTCGTTACGCATCAGACCGGCCCGGAAGGCCGCGAAGTCAAGACGCTCCTCATCGAGGAAGGCCTGCCGATCGACAAGGAATTCTATCTCGGCATTACGCTTGACCGCGTTACGGGCCGCAACGTCTTTATGGCGTCGTCCGCGGGCGGGATGGATATCGAGAAAGTTGCCGAAGAGACGCCTGAACTGATCCTTAAAGAAACGATCGATCCGGCCGTCGGCCTCCAGTCCTTTCAGGCTCGAAATCTTGCCTTCGGCCTCGGCATCCCGAACGAACTCGTCAACCAAGCCGTAAAGTTTATGCTCTCACTCTACAAGGCGTACGAGAGCACGGACGCTTCGCTCGTTGAGATCAACCCCTTCCTCCTGACAAAAGACGGACGTTTGATCGCTCTCGATGCAAAGCTCAATTTCGACGATAATGCGATGTTCCGCCACAAGGATTTCGCCGAACTTCGCGATCTCAACGAAGAAGAACCGCTCGAGATCGAGGCTTCGAAATTCGACCTGAATTACATCAAGCTCGACGGCAACATCGGCTGTATGGTCAACGGCGCCGGCCTCGCGATGGCGACGATGGACATCATCAAACTCGCAGGCGGCGAACCGGCGAACTTCCTCGATGTCGGCGGCGGCGCTTCGCAGGAACGTGTCGAACAGGCTTTCAAGATCCTGCTCGCGGACGAGAACGTCAAGGCCGTCCTCATCAACATCTTCGGCGGGATCGTTCGCTGCGATATGGTCGCGAACGGCGTTGTAGCTGCCGCAAAGAATCTCGGCGTCTCGATTCCGATCGTTGCGCGCCTCGAAGGCACGAACGTCGAAGAAGGCCGCCGCGTCCTCGAATCCTCAGGCATCGGCATCATCCCCGCGAACGGTATGAACGACGCCGCCGAAAAGGTTGTCGCCGCCGCCGCGGGTTAAGCTCGTTATCGGCAATACTCGAAAAAGACGCGGGCGGGAGAAACTTCTGTCTCCCGCGCGTCTTTTCCACTCCCTTCCATTTGTCTTTTCAAAACGTGTTGCATTTTGCGGCATACCGCAGCTATCGTATAGATCGGAAGTTTCAAAGGCTAAGGCATCAACGACGATCAAGGCCGACAATATTCACTTTCGCATCCCTTGAAAAAGGTCCGAAAGCGTTAGGCTGATGACGCGCGCAGCTTAAAGTCTGAGTGCTAAAAGCAACCAATCTTCGTTCTATTCCATCTGTACGGGCAGGTTTACTTAGCCACAAGCGAGGAAAAAAATTATGAAGCGAGTTCTCACACTCTTCCTATTCGTCGTGTGCCCGATCTCCGGCATTGCACAAACCGTACGCGGACAGCGCGCCGTCGTCACTCCGCGCTCCGCCGTTGCGGACGCTGCGAGCGTACTGCCGATACGGCGTGTCATTTTGTATTCGAACGGCGTCGCGTATATCGAACGCCGGGGTATCATCTCGGGCAATGCCGAGGTCAACCTTTCTTTCAAGCAATCGCAGGTCGATGACGTGCTGAAATCGATGGTCGTGCTCGACCTTGGTCAAGGCAAGATCGGAGCGGTCAGCTACAATTCGTCCGAGCCGGTTGCCGCGCGTATGGCCGAGATACCTTTCTCGGTCGCGCCTATTGCGGGCGACGGCGGCGGAATTTCGTCGATCCTCGCGCAGTTGCAAGGCGCTAAGGTCGCGGTCGTTTCGTCAAAAGGCTCGGCGGTGGGCTCGGTCTTGACGATCGAGCGAAGGCCCGTAACGACAGACAAGGAGACGCGTACGATCAGCATTCTCACGATCGCGTCCGAGACGGGCGAGCTTTCGAGCTTTGACCTCGACGACGTCCGCAGCGTCAAGTTGATCGAGGACGGCACGCGAAAGGATGTCAGTGAATTTGCCGGCGCCGCGGCGTCTGCTCGCCGTCTCGACGCAAAGACGATCACGGTTACGTCGCAGGGTGCAGGCCAGCGGGAGATGGTCGTAAGCTATACGATCGCGGCCCCGATATGGAAAACGACGTACCGCGTCGTGCTCGATAAAGAAGGCAAACCGTTCTTTCAGGGCTGGGCGATCGTTGATAACGTAAGCGAAGAGGATTGGCAGAGCGTGCAGCTCTCGCTCGTGTCCGGTTCGCCGATATCATTCATCCAGCCGCTTCAGAAACCGTTTTACCGCTATCGCCCGATCGTTCCGATGCCGAGAGACCTGCAGATACAGCCGCAGGTTTACGAACCCGAAGAAGTTGGGCGGGGCTCCGGCAGCGGCAGCACGAGTCAGAAGCTGATGACGAACCTTCCTCAAGGCACCACCTTCTCCAACAATCTCAAGAGCTCACTGAACGGCGGCCTTCAGGTCGATGGCGCTTCCGGACGCGAGAACGTCTGGGTTGCCGACGGTCAGGAGGTTACGAACTTTCGGTCCGGTAGTTTGAACTCAAATAGCAGTATCCCGCTGAGCAACACGCGGGTGAGCGACGCGCTTGTCGGCACAAGTTCCGGCGTCGATACTGCCGCAAAAGGCGAAGAGATCGGCGATATGTTCGAATATCGCATCGCGCAGCCCATCACCGTTGCAAGAAATCGTTCCGCGTTGATCCCGATCGTCCAGACAAAGATGGATGGCGAGCGCGTCGCGGTCTATAACGAAGCAGTGCGGCGCGACCGTCCTCTGAGCGGCGTACGCCTTACGAACGGCACCGATCTCACGCTCGAGAGTGGAAGTATTACCGTGATCGACGACGACGCCTATGCCGGCGAAGCCTTGATGGAACGCCTCAAACCGAAGGAACAGCGGCTGATCTCGTTCGCGCTCGATCTCGGCACACACGTTCGTGTTCGTACGAACGCCGACCGCGAGCCCGCAAAGCTCGTCAAGGCCGTCGGCGGTATTTTCCAAATACACTATTTCCAAGGCGAGCAAAAAACCTACGAGATATCGAACCAGACCGACAAACCGAAGGTTCTCTATATCGAATTTCCGGTCCGTGACGGCTGGGAACTCGACAAAGACGGACCGCAGCCTGATTACACAACGCAGCGATATTACCGATTTCGCGTCCCGCTCGCTCCGCTAGAGGAAAAGAAGATGACCATCTCGCTGCGCCAACCGCTGATGGATTCGTACACGCTTACCGATTTGACAAAGGCACAACTCGACGTCTTCTTAAAAGGAGGATACCTGAAAGACGACGTGCGCGCTAAGCTCGAACGCCTTGTCGAGATTCGTTCGAAGCTAGCTTCGCTCGAAGAAAAGACGAGCACCCTCGATGATGAGGTCAGAAAGATCGAGGCCGATCAGAAACGGCTTCGCGAAAATATCGAGGCACTTTCGAAGACTCCGGAAGCGAAGGTGCTTATCACTCGCTACATCTCAAAGGCCGGCGAGCAGGAAACACGTCTCGAAGAGATCGAAAAGGAACGCAGATCTCTCGACGCCCAACGCCAACAACTCGCCACTGAACAGGCAACGGAGATCCGGAACTTCGCGGTGGACTAGACACACACCGGCTCAGTTCGAACGTCCCACTTCGGCATACTGGCCACGCCATTAATGGCGTGGCTATATGCCTATTCGCGACCTTCGGCGAAACCGCCACGTCTTCCGCAGATCGGGGTCCGTCACCGCCCGGCAACGGTAGATTCTACTCGGCCGAAAGCAACCAAATCCACGGCTCGGCGCATCTTGTTAGCTGTACAGAAATTTAACCCTTCGTAGTAAATAGAGCACCACAATTCTATGAGATACCTTTTTATCGTCTTCGTTATCGCGGCACTCGCGCCTAACATCTTTCCCCAAAGCCGTCCCCAAAAGGCCGTTAGGCCCGACCCGCCTTCGTCCGCCGCGACGAGCGCGTCGGTAACGACGCTGCCGATAAAGCGCGTCGTCCTTTATTCGAACGGCGTTGCATTTATCGAGCGTCGAGGTTTTGTGACGGGAACGGCCGAGGTCAACCTTGCGTTCAAGCAATCGCAGGTCGATGACGTCTTAAAGTCCATGGTCGTCGTCGATATGGGAGCGGGCAATATCGGCTCGATCAGTTATGGTTCGTCGCAGCCGGCATCTGCCCGAACTGCAGAGATCCCATTTAGCGTCGATGCAGAAACGGAAGATTCCAAAGAATCTCGCGGCGGCCTTGCGAATATCCTGAGCCAACTCCAAGGCGATAACGTCAGCATCGTCTATGGAAAAGGCTCGGCGTCCGGCGCGGTCGTTACAGTAAATAAAAGAGAGATGAGCCTTGACACGAAAAGCGAGGCAAAAGAGATCGCGCCCGAATACACCGTCGTTATCGGGTCGCAGGCCGGCGAACTGACGAGCATTCCATTGAGCGATATCCGCAGCGTGAAATTGCTCGACGCGAACACACGCCGCGACCTGAACGAATTCTCCGATGCGGTTGCTTCGGCAAGACGGCGGGATTCGAAGACGATCACGATCACGTCAAAGGGCAGCGGCCAACGCGAAATATCGGTAAGCTACGTGGTCGCGGCTCCGATCTGGAAAACAAGCTATCGCGTCGTCCTTGACGAAAAAGGCGATCCATTCTTCCAAGGCTGGGCGATCGTTGACAACGTGAGCGACGACGATTGGCGTGCGGTCGAGCTTTCCATGATATCGGGTTCACCCGTCTCGTTCATCCAAAATCTGCAAAAACCGCTCTATCGCTACCGCCCGATCGTCCCGATCCCGGACGACCTGAATCTCACTCCGCAGATCTATGATCCGGAGGCAGGAAATGGCATCGGTTTCGGCAGCGGAGAAGGCAGCGGTTTCGGAAGTGGATCGGGAAGCGGTAACGGCGACGGCGTAGCAACGCCCGCGACAAAAGGCTTTTTCGATTCCGCTAACGGAAATTACATCATTTCCTCCGGCTTCAAAGGTTCGGGACTTAGCGACTCGCTCGCCTCTGACGATCAAGGCGTGAGCACCGCCGCGACCGGCGAAGCCGTCGGCGACCTTTTCGAATATAAGATCCTAGCGCCGGTAACCGTCGAGAAGAACCGTTCCGCTTTGATCCCGATCGTCCAGACAAGAATGGAAGGTGAACGCGTGTCGGTTTACCGCGACGAAGCTGTGCCTTCGGCGCAGCAAGAAAGTTCGACGAACGACGAGGGTGAGGCGGCCGCTACGCCATCGAGTTCGACGCCGCGGGCACGCATCGGCTTACGACTGAAGAACACGACGAACCTCACGTTCGAAGGCGGGCCGCTCACCGTTATGGACAGCGGCGCGTACGCGGGCGAAGCCCTGATGGAGCGTTTAAAGCCTCGCGAAGACCGTCTTATTTCTTTTGGCGTCGATCTTGGCACGCTCATTCGCACGAAAACCGAAGAAGACCGCCAACCCGCAAAGATCATCAAGGCCGTCGAAGGCGTCTTTCAGCTACATTATTTCAAGACGCTCAAGAAGACCTATTGGCTCTCGAACCAAACGCCGAACCCGCGCGTTTTCTACATCGAGCGTCCCGTGCGAAAGGGTTGGGAACTTTCCGCAGACACGCCGAAACCCGCATCGACGACCGCGAGGTTCTATCGCTTTCGTGTCGATCTAAAGCCTTATGAAACGCAGGAGATCACGATCAGCGAGAATCTCGGGATGATGGATCGATACGAACTTCGGACGCTCTCGCCCAAAGACCTGCTCGCACTCGTCGTCAAAAAAACGATCGACGAAACAACGCGGGCAAAGCTCGCACCGCTCGTTGATCTGCGAATAAAGTTGAACGACATCGACGTGAAGATCGCGCGTGGCGAAAAAGAGACCGAGGAGATCAACGCCGACCAATCCCGCCTACGCGAGAATATCGAGGCCTTAACGAAAACGAATAGCGCTAAGGACCTGATCGCACGCTATATCGCCAAGGCAAATGAACAGGAGTCGATGCTCGCAAAGATCGCGACCGAAAAGCGTTCAATGCTCGCCGAAAAAGACGCCCTCGAAAAGCAACTCGCAAACGCGATCATCGACCTCGAACTAAAGTAGCCCGACCTCATACCTTTGCTATCTCTGCGGTAAACAATCTCCTTTACCGCACAGACGCTTTTACCGAAGGCTTCCACGGCTGTTTGCCGCCGGTTCAAGAACCTCGGTTTTGGCCGTCGCGGGCGGTGCCGTTTTTGTCAAATCGTTGATTTTCCGCTCTTTTTGGCATAAAATAAGACTGAAATACAAATATTCAGATCGAGGAGGTTTGTGTAATGACTAAGTTTTCGCGTATTTTATGCGGTTTCTTTGGCAGCATCGTGCTTTTTGCCGCCGCAGGTGCCGTTTCGGCTCAGAGTTCCGGTGCTGCCGCTAAGCCTGCAGCGACGCCGCCCGCAGACCGCGGTAAGATGTCGGAATTTCGCGGCATCAGGATCGGGATGGAGAAGAATGAGGTCAAAAAGGCTATTGATAAAGACCCTGTCGTAAGCGATGACAGCGGCTTTTACTATGTGTTCTCCGACAGCGAGAGCGCGCAGATCAGCCTGGATGACCATAAAAAGGTTCGAGCGATCGCGGTAATGTACTCATCGGTCGATGCGTCAACACCGAAGCTCATCGACGTACTCGGTAAAGACGCGACCGTTAAGCCGGCCGACGACGGTCAGGTTTACGATATGGTGCGATATCCGGAAGCCGGTTATTGGATCTCATACAATCGTTCCGGCGGTGATTCACCGAGAGTTACGATAATGATCCAGAAGATCGAGATCGCTGCGAACTAGGTCCCGAACTACACCTTGATGTAGATGCGCTTTCGGTAAAGCAGCCACATCAGAAAGAGCCAGAAGAGGATAAAGCTGACGGCATACATCCACGAGGCGTCGATAGGTTGCGCAACAGGCAAAAAGATATTGTTCATCACCCATCCGTGCAGAGAGACGCGTTTCTCACCGTCCATCACGCGATAGCCGTTCATCATCCGCGCAAAGAAGCCGCTAAAGACGAAGAGCGCGATGGCGTTCGCACCGAAAACCTCAAAGCTCCAAGCCCAACGCCTGACGCCTTTCAGGTCGATGAGCCAATAGCAGCAGGCAAGGACGATGAGCGCAAGCCCTGTGGTCGCAAGGACATAGGAACTCGTCCACAACGCCTTGTTCATCGGGAACCAGCTATTCCAAATATACCCAAGGGCGAGAAACGCCGCCCCAAAAAAGAACATCCCCGCCGCCTTCTCATAGCTCGCGGCGAACTTGCCGCTCTCTTCCTCGCCGTCGTGCCGCCTAAGCAGCCAAGTTCCCGCAAGAACGCCCGCGATGGTCGAAACGATCGCGGGGAACGTCGATAGAATGCCTTCGGGATCATAGACCTTTCCGTAACGCCAGATGTGGTCCTCAGTAAGGACCACTCGGTCAACATAGGCGGCGAGGTTGCACGCCTTGTCGCTCAAGTTCGTGATCTCGCAACCCGGAACGGGAATGAGAGTCATCGCCGCCCAGTAGAGCAGCAGGATCACGGCTGAGATCGAAAGTTGCTGCTTCCACGTGGTGTGCAGGAAAATGATCGCGGTCACCAAATAGCAAACAGCGATCCGCTGCAGGACCCCGGCGATGCGGAGCGTGCCGTAGTCATAGCCGATGACGTTGAAGCCTGCGAGGTTCATTCCCGCAATACCGAGCAGACCGACGCCGCACAAAACACCGGCCGCAAGGAATCTTCGCTGTAGAAGAAGCAGAAGAGACGCGCAAAGGACGAGCCAGATCGCAAGCTTCAGCGCGTCGGGCGCGTCCGTTGATTGAAACTGAAAGAACGGCAGGATCGAGACCGACGCTCCGAGCAGATAGATCACGGCCGACCTGCGAAAGATCTTGCCGTAGCCTTTTGCGGGAGACGCTTTAGCGTTGCCGAGAGAGATCGCGATCGAGACGCCGACGATAAATAGAAAGAACGGGAAGATCCAATCCGTCGGCGTAAGGCCGTTCCATTCAGCGTGTTCGAGCGGCCAATAGGTCGGCGACGTGCCCGGATTGTTGACGAGCACCATGCCTGCGATCGTAATGCCGCGAAAGACATCGAGTGAGATAAGTCGATCTGGCCGCGCTTCGCACATCGGAAAAAATGAGTTACCAGCCGTTTCGCTCTCGCGTACGGGTGATGTGAGCGGTGTGGTGCGTCGAATGCCAGGCGTAAAGCGCAATGGCTTTGTCGATCGTCCAAACGCCCGTCTCGGGGTGAATGTACGCTTTTTGAAGATCGGCTTCCGAAAGCGATCCAAGCAGAGCGACCCATCTTGCGTGAATGCCCTCAAGCATCGTCAGCGAGATCGAGACAGGCATCGCCGAATCGGCAAGCTCGGCCCAGCGATCTTCAAAATACGGACGGATCGTCGGTGATTCGTCTTCGGTAAGGGCGAGCTTAAATCGCGTGTATGACGTCGCGTGACTGTCAGCGATATGGTGCACTGTCTGGCGGATCGTCCAGCCGCCGGGACGATATTGCGTCGAAAGCTGCTCGTCGTTCAGGCCTTCGACGGCGGCCGCAAGGCGCTTTGGAAGCTCGCGAAGGGTTTCAATACGCTCGCTTCGCGCAGCCGTGGAAAATTCGACATTTGCATCGAATTCACCGATCGGATACCTGAGGTCTTCGTTCATATCGGTCTGTTCGGCGCAAGATTCTCGAACCGCGTATGTTCTTTGATGAATGCCAGATTGACGACGCCTGTCGGGCCGTTGCGCTGCTTCGCGATTATCAATTCGGCAAGTCCCATCAGCGATTCGTCGGTCCGGTTGTAGTATTCGGGCCGGTATATGAACCCGACAACGTCTGCGTCCTGCTCGATAGAACCGGATTCACGCAGATCGCTCAAGACCGGCGTCGGCGGATTGCGGGATTCGGCCGCACGTGACAACTGCGAGAGCGCGACGACCGGAACGTCAAGTTCCTTCGCAAGAGCCTTTAGTTCGCGCGAGATCTGCGAGACTTCCTGCTGCCGCGATTCTGTTCGCTTCGATCCTCCCATTAGCTGCAAATAATCGACGACGATAAGGTCGAGGCCCTTCTGCTCGGCAACGAGACGGCGGCATTTGGCACGCATTTCCATCACGGAAATACCGGGCGTGTCGTCGATAAAGATACGGGCGGCACTTAGGACCGAGATCGCTTCGGCGAGACGCTCCCATTCGCTCTGAATAAGATGGCCGCTGCGGAACCTGTGGGCGTTGATACGGCCCTCGGACGCAAGAAGCCGCGTTACGAGTTGCTCTTTGGACATTTCGAGCGAGAATAGAGCAACAACGGCGTTCGCTTTCAATGCCGCGTTCTGCGCGAGCGTCAGGCAAAGCGCCGTCTTTCCCATCGACGGGCGGCCCGCAATAATAATGAGGTCGGTTCGCTGAAAGCCGGATGTTAGCTCGTCGAGCTCGTGAAAGCCGGTCGTCAAGCCCGTAATGCCGGCGGAACCGCCCGCCATATGCTCTTTCACGCGGGCAAGGATGCGTTCGGCGACAGGCGCGATGCGGGCAAAGCTCTCACGCGTACGAGCCTCTGCAAGAGCGAAGATCTGCTGTTCGGCGTGGTCGAGAATGTCGGCGGATTCCTGCTGTTCTTCGAGAGCCTCGCTCGTGATCGAATTGCACGTACGAACGAGTTGGCGGAGGACGGACTTGTCGTGAACGACCTTTATGTACTCTTGGACGTTCGAAAAATGCGGCAATCCGAGAGCAAGATTCGCAACCGCGGTCACGCCGCCGACCGCCTCGAGCGAACCTTCTTTTTTGAGTTCTTCGCCGATGAGAACCGCGTCGATCTGCCGCTGCCGTTCAAATAGCGAGAGCATCGCAACATAGACGGAACGATTGAACTGCGAGTAAAAATCCTCGGGCTTCAGATGCTCGATGGCCTCGGCAATGACGCCATTGTCGAGAAGGATCGCGCCAAGGATCACGCGCTCGCTCGCCTCGCTCGAAGGAAGAGGTTTTTCGAGATATTGCTCTCGTCTGCTGTCGGGAAAAGCGCTTACCATCTTGGTTGGTCTCTGTATTCTAGAACGAAAGCCGTGTGTTGTCGATTACCCCGCGCGGTACTCTTCTTGAAAGCCCAGCCCTGCGGCCTGCTCTTTGACGGCCAAGCGGGAAAGACCAAGCCCTCGAACCGGAAGAACCGATCCGAGGGCCAGTGGAATTACACGGTTAAAGGCCTCAGGGAAGCCGTTCGAACGTTCGAAGCGAAAGAAAAATTAAGATTCCACAGACTCCGCGGCAGCCGCAGTTTCTTCTGCCGGAGCCGCTTCCGCTTCAGCCTTAGCGGCTTTCTTCGAAGCTTTCGCCGCGGGTTTTTCAGCTTCGCCGCCATCCTCGGCCGAAACCGTGACCGGGATCGGGATCGCGACTTCTCGATGAAGTTTCACATTGACGGTGTATTCGCCGGTCTCTTTGATCGGATCGCGGAGCGAAATGCGTTTGCGGTCGATCTCGTAGCCTTTTGCCTTCAGGGCGTCGGCGATATCCATCGAAGTAACCGAACCGAAAAGCGTTCCGTGTTCGCCCGCCTTCCGCTCGAAGTTGAGCGAGATGGATGCCATTTGTTCCTTCTGTGCCTGAGCCGTCGCGACTTCGACAGCGGCTTTCTTCAACAGGGCTTCACGCTCCTGCTCGATCTGTTTGATATTTCCTTTGGTCGCGAGGGTCGCAATTCCCTGCGGCAGTAGGAAATTGCGTGCGTACCCGGCCTTGACCTTGACGATCTCGCCGCGTCCGCCGAGGCTATCGACATCCTCGCGTAAAAGTACGGTTGTATTTGCCATTATAAAGCTCTCCATTTTCGCCGAAGCCGCCGCTAAGCCTCTTTTGCTGAGGTAACGCGAGCGGGCAAACGGCGAAGAAAATTAACCTAGTCCGCAACGAACGGGAGCATCGCCATCGAGCGTGCTCGTTTGATCGCCTTCGCAACGCGACGCTGATCCTTTGCCGTTATGCCTGAAATACGACGCGGCATTATCTTGCCGCGCTCCGGAATGAACTGACGCAGGAAATCCACGTCCTTCCAATCGACGTAGGCCGGAATTACCTGCCGCGGACGGCGGCGCTGATATCTACGCGGACGATCGCCGATAACGTCTTCACCGACGCCTAGGTCGCGGTCATCTACCATTTCCATTTCTTTATCTGCCATAAAAACTCTCCTGTACTAGGCTTCCGCCGGTGCCTCCGCCGGTTCGGTCGCTGCCGGCTTGAACGAAGCGCGTTTTGCTGCCTTTGCGTCCTTCTTTGCCTTGACCGCGTCGGCTTTCTTACGATCTTCATCAACGCGGACGGTGATATAACGCATGATCATATCGTTGACGCGCATACGCCGTTCGAGTTCTGCGATCTCCTGTCCCGTGCCTTCGATCTCGAACAGGACATAGTGTCCCTGGTTCTTCTTTTCGATCGGATAAGCAAGGTCCCTGAGGCCGATATTATCGAGCCTGACGACGCTGCCGCCTTCTTTTTCGATCAACTTCCCGACGGCGTCATTGAGCTTTTCAATGCGATCGCCGGCCGTCTCAGGGTTGACGATATACATAACTTCGTACGTTCTGTTTGCCATTTCTTATCTATTCTCCTTTTGGCTTACAAACCTCGATCTAAACTAAGTTCGAAGTAAGGAAATCTCTTCATCTTCAATTAAACTTCTGCATCGCCTCATCGACGCCGTCGCGTAGGATGGTCTCGATCGCATCGCCCGCACGATCGAGCAGTTCGGGCAATTCGCCCGTTTCCTTGCGGGTGAACTCCTCGAGAACAAATCGCGACGCATCCGAGATCGGATGCTCCGGCATTATGCCGATCCGCAGACGAATGAACTCCTGCGTTCCGGCGCGGTCGATTATCGACCGAAGTCCATTTTGTCCGCCGTGCGTTCCCTTGGGCCGAATGCGGATCGAACCGAAAGGAAGAGCGAGGTCATCCGAGATGACGATCAAATTTTCAATACGACGCTCTGCCTTTGAAAGCAGGCACTTTACCGAATCTCCTGAGAGATTCATAAATGTCTGCGGCTTTGCGAACTCAACGCTCTCACCGGCGATCACCGTACGCCCGATAAGTGCTTTGCACTCTTCGCGGCCAACTCGTGTCTGATGTCTGCCGGCTAAAAGATCGACCAACATAAACCCGAGATTATGACGCGTTCGCTCGTACTGCCGCCCTGGATTCCCAAGCCCGACAACGAGCCAATGCCATTTGTCCGTTTCATCGAACATTAAGCGAGACCGTTGACCTGCACGCTATTATGAAGCGTCGCCTTCAGGCTTAGCTTCACCCTCGACCGCAGGCTCTGCGCCGGCTTCGACCTGTGGTTCAAGTTCAGGCTCCTTGGCAAGAACAACGTGCGCCACGACGGCGTCAGGCTCGCCGTGAATGTCGATCCCTTTTTCGACCTTGAGATCCGAAATGTGAACCGCATCGCCGACCTTCAGAGCCGCAACGTCAACGACGATCGCATCAGGAGCATTTGCAGGTTCGCAAAGAACCTTGACCTCACGAAGGATCTGGTCGAGTATGCCGCCTTCTTCCTTAACGCCGATCGGATCGCCTTCTAAATGGACAGGAACGGTCAATTCCATCTTCTCGCCCTTGACGAGACGACGTAGATCCGCGTGTGTCAGGCGACCCATAAGCGGGTCGATCTGACGATCCTGAAAGATCACGTCCGATCTGCCTTCGCCTGCGATATCAAGCGAGAAAACGGTATTCGCACCGCTCTCAAGCCTAAGGATCGCGGCAAGGTCGCCGAGAGCCGCTGACGCCGCAACGCTTCCGCCTTCACCGCCATAAACAACGAGCGGAACGCTGCCGCTTGCACGGAGCCTTCGAGCTTCGTTCTTACCGCGAGTCTCTCTTTTTTCAGCTTTTACAGTAATTTTTTCAGCCATAACACTCTCTCTAAACTAAATGAATAGTGACGAAACACTTGTCTCGTCGTGTATCAACCTGATCGCCGAAGCGAGCAGTTTGCCGATACTTAGAACCTCTATCCTGCCCTCTTCGATCAGCGGTGCGGCATTGCCGCTCGTTGGAATGGTGTTCGTTACGATCACCTTCTTCAAATGCGACGAGCGAATGTTCGCGACCGCGCTTCCCGAAAATACTCCGTGCGTAAAACAAGCCGAGATCTCGTTCGCGCCTGCGTTATGCAACGCCTCCGCAACCTTGCAGATCGTGCCGCCCGTATCGCACATATCGTCGATGATGAGGCAATTCTTGCCCTCAACATCGCCGACGATATTCATCACATCGGCCTCGTTCGCCCGTTCGCGTCGTTTATCGCAAAGAGCAAGTCCCGCGTCGAGCCTTTTTGCGTAGGCACGGGCTCTTTCGGCTCCGCCCGTGTCCGGCGCGACGACAATAAGATTCTCGATCGGGTTCGCCCGAAAATAATCCACGACCACAGGCGCCGCATAAAGGTGATCGACGGGAATGTCGAAAAACCCTTGGATCTGCGAAGCGTGCAGGTCGATCGTCAAAACGCGTTCTGCGCCCGCCTTAGTTATCAAATTTGCGACCAGCTTGGCCGCGATCGGCACACGCGGACGGTCTTTCTTGTCCGAGCGTGCATACCCGAAATACGGGATCACAGCCGTAACGCGTTCGGCCGAAGCCCTTACGAACGCGTCCATCATAATGAGCAGCTCCATCAGGTGCTTATCGCTCGGCGGACACGTCGGCTGTACGATAAATACGTCGTGGCCTCGGACGTTCTCCTCGATCTGAAAGTTGAACTCTCCGTCCGAGAATGTCGCCGTTACGGCCTTTCCGAGGTCGCAGCCGAGATAGCCGCAGATCTCTTCCGCAAGTGCGGGATGCGCGTTGCCTGCGAATATCTTTATCCTTCCGGTTACGCTCATAACTCGTCGAGCATGCTCAAAGCTCGAAAGACTCCAAAATAAAAACGGACAACCACTCTATATCCGAGAGACTGTCCGTTCTTAATATTCACATCTGGCTGGGGCGGGAGGATTCGAACCTACGAATGCCGGCTCCAAAGGCCGGTGCCTTACCACTTGGCGACGCCCCAATTCAAAAAGGTGAAGAAACTAACGGAAACAGCCGTGGAACTAGCCCAAAAGGCCAAGCTCTTCGCGATACCGTGAACGCGAAACGGCTGATACGGCAAACTTTCGCCAGGTCGATTCACTATCGAGGGCTTTTTTAGCAGTTTGCCGTGTCTCTTGTTTGTCAAAAACGCCTAAAACGCTTGCTCCGCTGCCGCAAAGGACGGCGTTCACCGCACCAAGCTCCAAAAGAGCCGTTTTAACGCGGGCAACCTCGGGAAAGGCTTCAAACACAACGCCTTCGAGGTCATTTACAAGTTCGGACGCTACCGGCTCGAGCATTTCAGCTTCCGCTCGGCAAACAGAAAGAGTATGATTTCGAGCCGTCCGTGTCAAGGTCTCAGCTCGAAATCGAGCAAAGATATGGGCGGTCGGAACTGCGGCCTCCGGAGTTACGATCAGCAGCGAATCCGACGGAATATCCTCGATCGCTTCGATAATTTCACCACGCCCGGTCCCGATCGCCGTCCCTCCGCATAGAAAAAAAGGCACGTCCGAGCCGAGTCCGGCAGCGATATGCGGCAATATTCTAAGTGTATCAACCTCCCAAAGCCGCGAAAGGCCGATCAGAGCAACGGCTGCGTTCGACGAGCCGCCGCCAAGGCCGCCGGGCGAAGGAATTTGCTTCTCAAGGTGAATTCTCGCCCCTTTTTTGACGCCTGTCGCGGCACCGAGCATTTCCGCCGCTCTTAGGATCAAATTGTCGCCCGTTGTCGGAATTCGCAGATCGGAACACGTCAGCGAAAGCGTTCCCGCGTCCTCGAACTCAATGCGATCGCGTAGCGAAATCGTTTGAAAGACCGTAAATAATTCGTGGTATCCGTCGCTTCGCTTACCGAGTACGCGAAGGGTCCAATTGATCTTTGCGAACGACGGCAGCGAGAATCTCATCGCGTCTAGCATAGCAAAATGCCCGGATTTCGCTTATTTATCTCACGAAAGCCGAGCATTCCGAAATTGTTTGCGTTTGGAAGATTATTTCTAGTCCAAGAAAACCTGTGTGAAGAAATACGAACCGTCGCTTGCGACCGCAATTCCGACCGCAGACTCTTTCCAGTGATCGTCAAGCAGATTTTGCCGGTGCGATGTCGAGTTCATCCAAAGTTCGACGGTTCGCGCCAACGGGTCGGCAAATCCCTTGTTGAATGCGATATTCTCGCCGATCGCACGCCATTTCTTCAATCCAAGCGAGTCCGCCCGATCGCTCACATATCGGCCGTTCATATCCTTGTGGCTGAAGTAGTTCATCGTCGCCATATCGACGGAATGCTCTCTCGCCACTGCGGCAACGGAGTCGCTCCAGACTAAGACCGGCAGGCCGCGTTCCCTGCGTTTTTCGTTCAGAAGGTCGAAGGTCGTCCGCTCAAGTTCAACGATCGTTGCCGGCGTCGGCATCGTAAATGTCCCTATACGGCGCGGTCGAGCGAGATCGTTTGAGCCAACGACAACATTTGTTGTGTTAAGGGATTGAGCCGGAGTTGCGATGAACGCAAATGCTGAGATGACAAAAGCTAACGCGAACTTCATTGATCCTCACTTCGGCAGCCGCGGCTTACGATCGGATTGCTGATCGCTCTTTCGGCTTTGCGTAACGCTCAAAAAACGGGAAGCGTCGTGCCTTTTCGGTTAAGGTTCCTATATAGACGGGAATTTCCGCCTATCATTAAGAATATATGCTTATTTGCGCTTCTTTTCCACAGTTTTGTTTGGTGGGTTAGGATAGTCTAAAGAGTATGTTCACAGCTTCGAGCCTGGCAAAAAGGGCAAACGTCCCGCTTTTTACCGTCCGCTACTACACGCGGATCGGCCTTCTAAAGCCAACAAAGAACAGCCTCAACGGCTATAAGATCTATTCGGACGCAGACCGCGACCGCCTTCGCTTTATCGCATCTGCAAAGGAATTGGGCTTTACGCTGGCTGAGATCGAGGAGATATTGCGGCATTCGACCTCCGGGGATTCGCCCTGCCCGATGGTGCGAGATGTCGTCGAAAAACGGCTTGAAGAAAACCGGCAAAAGATCGCGGAACTTCGTCGTTTGCAAAAACGCCTCGAAACCGCTGCGGAAATGTGGAAAGGCATCGAAAATGCCGCTCCCGATGGCCACACCGTTTGTCGTCTGATCGAAGCTTTCGCCGAAAGTGCAAAATAGCGCTTGACCTGACACTAACTCACAGGTTGTAGGATGTTGTTTAAGGAGATTCGAACCAAATGAAAGAAGAGACGCCACAACCTATCCAACTCGGCAGGAAAAAGCCGGAGATCGTCGAGATCCACACCGATCCGGTATGCGGAATGTCGGTTACCGAGAACCTTGCCGCCGCTCAAGCGGAATTCGAAGTAAAGAAATTTTACTTCTGCGCAACGAGTTGCCGCGAACGCTTTTTGAAAGACCCGAAAAAATATATCGACGGTGGGACCGAATCGATGCGGGGTTCGTGCTGCGGTTCCGGCGGAGAAACAAATGCGGCGGACACGCATATAGATCCTGTTTGCGGAATGACGGTCGATCCAAACTCTGCCGCCGGTACCCACCGGCACGAGGGCAAAGACTTTTACTTCTGCTCGAAGGGCTGTCTTGAAAAATTCAAGGCCGATCCCGAAAAGTTCTTAAGCCCGCGTGAAGCAAAAGCTCAGCCGCTAGATGCCGAATACACCTGTCCGATGCACCCGGAGATCGTACAGATCGGGCCGGGGACGTGTCCAAAATGCGGAATGGCCCTTGAACCTTTGGAGGTTTCCCTCGAAGACGTCGAAGATCCTGAATTCATCGATATGCGTCGCCGATTTTGGATATCGGCCGTTTTAACGCTGCCGGTCTTCATACTCGCGATGGCGGAAATGCTTCCCGGATTCTCCACGTTCGTTTCGCCGGGAGTCTCGATCTGGGTACAGTTCATCCTTGCGACGCCGGTCGTACTTTGGGGCGGCTTCCCTTTCTTCGAACGCGCCGTGCAGTCGATCAAGAACGTAAGCCCGAATATGTTCACGCTCATCGCGATCGGCACGGGTGCGGCGTATTTGCTCAGCCTCGCGGCGTTGTTCGTCCCCGGCGCCTTTCCCGACGCGATGCGCGATATGCACACCGGCATCGTCCCCGCGTATTTTGAGTCCGCGGCGGTCATCACGACACTCGTTCTGCTCGGACAGGTCCTCGAGCTGAAGGCTCGTTCGCAGACATCTTCGGCGATAAAGGAACTCCTGCGTCTTGCTCCCGAAAGCGCCGTTCGCATCGACGAAGTCGGCAACTCAAGCGTCATTTCCATTGCCGAAGTGCACGTCGGCGATCTGCTGCTGGTGAACGCGAACGAGAAGATTCCCGTCGATGGAAAGATCGAGAAGGGCGAGTCTTCAGTCAACGAATCGATGGTTACGGGTGAATCATTGCCCGTCGAAAAGAGCGTCGGAGACACCGTGATCGGCGGCACGCTCAACGGGCCAAGAGTCTTCGAGATGCGCGCCCTACACGTCGGACGCGACACCGTGCTTGCGCAGATAGTAAAAATGGTGAGCGAAGCGCAGCGTTCGCGCGCGCCGATACAGCGGTTCGCGGACGTCGTTGCAGCTTACTTCGTTCCTGCCGTCGTGGTCGCTGCGATCATCGCATTCGCCGTCTGGCTTCTATTGGGCAGCCTTGCGTTCGCGATCGTTGCGGCAGTCTCGGTCTTGATAATTGCGTGTCCTTGCGCACTCGGCCTCGCCACGCCAATGTCCGTAATGGTCGCTACCGGCCAAGGCGCACGCAATGGAATTCTCGTCAAAAAAGCCGCCGCGCTCGAAAACCTTGCGAAGGTCGATGTCATCGCCGTCGATAAGACAGGGACGCTCACCGAAGGCAGGCCGGCAGTTAAGTCTGTCGTCGCCAAGGGCACGTGGAACGAACCTGATCTGCTCGCGCTCGCTGCCTCGGTCGAAAAGCACAGCGAACATCCGCTTGCCCGCGCCGTCGTTGCCGAGGCAGAAGAACGCGGCATTTCGATCCCGAAAGCCGAAGACTTCGCCTCGCAGACAGGCGTTGGTGTAACCGCCGTCGTAAACGGGAAAAATGTTGCGATCGCGGCCGCGTCGAATGACACGGTCGTGGACGAACTTCGCCGCAAAGGCCAAACTGTCATCGCCGTAAACGTTGACGGCAAGACCGCAGGCTACATCGGCTTGGCAGATGCGATCAAACCTTCCGCAGCGGCAGTCATCAAAGAGCTGCACGCACAGGGAAAGCAGATCGTAATGATGACGGGCGACAACGAACTCACTGCCGACGCCGTCGCAAAAGAACTCGGCATCGATTCCTACATTGCGGGCGTTACGCCCGATAAGAAGGCCGACAAGATCGCCGAACTTCAAGCCGCAGGCAAGATCGTCGCAATGGCGGGAGACGGCGTCAACGACGCGCCGGCCCTTGTTACCGCCGATGTCGGGATCGCCTTCGCCGAAGGGACGAGCGTTGCGATCGAATCCGCCGACATCACGCTGCTGCATTCGGATCTCAGCGGCATCTTAAAGGCCATCAACCTCAGTCGCGCGGCAATGCGTAACATTCGCGAGAACCTCTTCTTCGCGTTCGCGTACAACGTCCTCGGCATCCCGATCGCGGCCGGCGTGCTTTTCCCCGTGTTTGGGTTGCTGCTCTCGCCGATGATCGCGAGCGCCGCGATGACATTCAGTTCGGTGTCGGTGATCGCGAACGCACTTCGTCTGCGAAACAAGCGTTTCTAAGACGCCGCGTTTAGGCAAGCCAAAGAGAGACCTTGCAGGGCGAACGCCAAAAGGTCTCTCCATCTTCTTGAAAATGATTTTCATTTTCTATACAATCCGTCCTTATGAGGATCGACCCTATGAAAAACCACATTCCGCTCGTCTGCCGCTTGAACCGCCTCTTCGTTTTCGTCGCCGTCTTGGCTCTTGCGGCGATGCCCGTGTTTGCACAGCACGGCGATCATTCCGGACATAATATGCCGTCTGCAAGGAGCAAGATCGGCGTACTGCTGTTGGCGCACGGCGGGCAGGCCGCTTGGAATGACGAGGTCAATAACGTCGCAGCGGAGGTCGGCAAGCAGTTCCCTGTCGAAGTCGCCTTCGGTATGGCGACAAAACGTAATATTCAGAACGCCATCGACAGCCTCGAAGCCCAAGGCGTAACTTCGATCGTCGCCGTTCCGCTCTTTATTTCCTCGAATAGCTCGGTCATCACTTCGACGGAATATCTCCTCGGCCTGCGAAAGGACGCACCGAAGGATCTCGCCGTTTTTGCAAAAATGGATCACGGCAGCGGCGGGCATGACGCTCATTCCGGTCATACGAATGCGACGAACGCCGAACCGTTCGACCCGACAACGCCCGTCGCTCACAAAGTGCCGATCGCGATGCGAAAGGCTCTCGACGCTGACCCGACGGTCGCGGATATTCTGCTCACACGTGCGTCTTCGATCAGCAAAGACCCAAAGAACGAGGTCGTCATCGTCGTCGCGCACGGTCCCGTTTCGGCCGAGACCAATCGACTCTGGCTGAACGATATGGGCAAACTCGCCGACGGTATGAAAGCAAAAAGCACCTATCGCGGCATCGAATATCTGACCGTTCGGGATGACGCTCCCGAACCGATCCGCGGCCAGGCAACAGCGGAATTCCGTGCGCTCGTCGAAAAGGCGAACGCTCAAAAAGCGCGTGTCCTTATCGTCCCGCTGCTGCTTTCCTTCGGCGGCATCGAGGAAGGTGTCAAGCAGCGCCTCGATGGCCTTAGCTATACGATCACATCGCAAGCTCTCTTGCCGGACGCGCGTATCGCTCAGTGGGCGATCAGGTCCGTAGAGACCGCCGATCCCACAAGAGTCTCGGAATCGCACGTGCATTAGGCATCAGAGAGTTTGGAGAGTTTGGAGTTTCGATTTCTGATTTCTGATTTCCGATTTTTGATTTCTAATTTCTGCTTTTTGACTTTTGATTTCTGATTCCTAATTTCTGCTTTCTGATTCCTGATTTCTGCTTTCCGATTCTTGCCTTGATCGCGGTTTTCAGTCCGCTCGCGGACGGCAGACTTTTAGCTACACGCGTGAGCGTGTAGAAAGCGACGAATATCCCTCCAGAACCCGCGTTGCGGACGACAGACACTCCGTCGCCGAGCGGAAATGCGGCTTCTTCTCGCCGAGAAAAAAATTCGAAGAGACTTATCTTTGAAGAGGAATATTAAGGCAACACCGCCTTTGGACCAATTCTGCCAAACCACGATCCATCGTATAATCGCATCATAATATGAACGCTATATGATGAACGAGACAACAAATGCTGAGCCTGCAACGGCGCGAGTTCGCGTAAAGCGGCTTCCGGATCGCGGTCGTTACGATCGCGACACTATCGAGGCTATACTCGACGAAGCCTTCATCTGCCACGTCGGCTTCAATTCGGAACACGGCCCCGTAGTCATTCCGACAGGTTTCGGACGCGACGGTTCCGACCTGATCATTCACGGTTCTGCCGCAAGCCGAATGCTCCGCGACCTCTCGAACGGCATCGATGTTTGCGTAACGGTAACGATCCTCGACGGCCTCGTTCTCGCGCGGTCTGCGTTCCATCATTCGATGAATTACCGCTCGGTCGTGATCTTCGGAAAAGCCGAACTGATCACCGAGCGGGAGAAGAAGGTTCGGGCCCTCGAGATCCTTAGCGAGCACATTATTCGCGGGCGTTGGGCCGACGTTCGGCCGCCTTCGGAAAAAGAGTTGAAGGGCACGACGGTGCTTCGCCTTCCGATCGACGAGGCTTCCGCGAAAATTCGCGTCGGCCCGCCAAAAGATGACGAAGAGGACTATTCGCTGCCGATCTGGGCGGGCGTTGTGCCGCTTCGGACGACGGTTGGGACGCCGGTCGCCGACGAACGAAATCTTGCCGGTGTCGAGATGCCCGGCTATTTCGACCACAAATAGCCGAACGATCTTTTTTTGGATTCTTGAAAACAAAACGCCTGTCGCGTGCGTATATTCCTAGATTCTATGAACAACTCTACGCGTTTCGGCATAACACTCGTTATGCTTTTCATCGGAATTTTGTTCACCGTGCAAAATAGTTCAGCTCAAAGTGATATGGGGAATGTGCCTGCCGAATGGCAGACCGTCGCCGAAAAGACCAACTACGACCGCACCGGAACCTACGATCAGGCCGTCGCTTACGCAAAGAAACTCGACGCCGCCTCGCCGCTCATCAAGTACGCAACCTATGGAAAAAGCGGCGAAGGCCGCGACCTGCCGCTGCTGATCGCCGCAAAAGACGGCGCATTCTCGCCGCAGCTTGCAAAGGAGCAAGGCAAGGCGGTCGTGCTCATCCAAGCCGGGATCCACGCCGGCGAGATCGACGGCAAGGACGCAGGATTCGCGCTTCTGCGCGACATCGCGATCACCAAGTCGCGCACCGACCTGCTCGATAACGTCGTCATACTTTTCCAAGTTATCTACAACGTCGATGGCCACGAAAATTCGAATCCGTATATGCGTTTTGCGCAGAACGGCCCGGCGGAAATGGGCTTTCGCGGGAACGCTACGAACTTGAATCTCAATCGTGATTATATGAAAGCCGACGCGCCCGAGACACGCGGCTTTCTGAAACTTTGGAACGAATGGAACCCGGACGTATTCATTGATTGCCATGTTACGGACGGCGCGGACTTTCAATACAACATCACATACGAGTACGCGCATTTTCAGGAGATCGATCCCGCGATCAAGGGCTGGATGGACGAGCATTTTGACAAAAATGTCGTCCCGAAGATCGAGGGAGAAGGCAATATACTTACGCACTACATCGAGTTCGCCGGACGTGAGATCACAAGCGGGATCGCGACCTTCATTGCGACGCCGCGCTTCGCGACGGGCTACACGCCGCTGCGGAACCGCGTCGGACTGCTTATCGAAACTCACGTCTATAAACCGTATAAGTCCCGTGTCCGCGGCACTTACGACACGCTCCGATACTTTATCGACGAGATCGGCAAGTCAAAGAAGAGCCTCTTCGCCGTCAATACAGCCGCCGATACCGCAACGGTCGAACGCGGCAAGACCTACGACGCGAAACGCCAATATCCGCTGAACCTTTCAGTAACGGACAAAGCGACCGAGATGAAATTCAAGGGCGTCGAATATTCCATACAGGACTCGGACATCTCCGGCGGCAAGATGCTAGTTTACAGCTCGACGCCGAAGGAATACACGATCAAGAAATACGATGAAGGCCGCGTGGTCGATTCTGTCGCACCGCCGCTCGCGTATATCATTCCGCCGCAATACAAGGACGTGATCGAGGTCTTAAAGCTTCAGGGATTGAAGCTGCAGACCATTCGAAAGCCGCTTACGATCGAGGTCGAAAGCTATCATCTGACGGAACCGAAGTGGGCGACGTCGTCATTCGAGAACCGCATCACTCTGCGTACGAAACCGGTTCCGTACTCCGAAAAACGGACGTTCATCACGGGTTCCGTTATCGTCCCGCTCGACCAGGAAGCGGCGAATGTTGCCGTCCATCTGCTCGAACCCGCCGGCCCGGATTCGTTCGTCCTCTGGGGATTCTTCAACTCGATCTTCGAACTGAAGGAATTCGGTTCAGGCTACGCTCTCGAAAAACTCGCCCGCCAGATGCTTGCAAAAGATCCAAAGCTAAAGGACGAATTCGATAAGAAACTTCTCGATCCGGCCTTTGCGAAGAATCCGCGCGCACGCCTCCAGTTCTTCTATGAAAGGACGCCGTATTTTCTCAACCAGAAGCAAGGCGTCTATCCCGTCGGGCGGATAATTACTCCTTGGAAATAACAGAGTGCGCAACCGTCAATTTTCTGCGTGGAGCACAGTGGCCGTTGCTGCCCTCTCACTTGCCGTCAGCAACGGCCTTTCGATCGGCGGACTTCCGCCGTTCTACAAACCTCTGCGTGAGGACTTCGTCGCGAGCGGCGCCGTCGCTGCCGCGCATGCCGAGACGTTCATCGCGAATTCCGCGAACATCACCTTCCTGCTCTCCGGCGTTTTTTCGCTCATCGGCGGCTGGCTCGCTCTTCGCTTTCCGCTAAAGAATTTGATGATCGCGGGCTGTGTCTTGCTCGGCGGCGGCCTCGTTCTCCATTCGCAGGGCGAAACTGCGAACGCGATCTACATCGCACGAGCTTTGATGGGAGCATCACTCGGCTTCATCGGCGTCGCGCCGTGCGTCGTGCTTGTCTCACGCTGGTTCGAGGAAAACCGCGGAACGGCACTTGGCATCACGCTCGTCGGAACAAGTTTGGGCGGAGCTCTCATCCCGTTGATCGCGTCCCCGCTGATCACGCATTACGGATGGCGTCTCGCGATGCTTGGCCTTAGCGGCATCGTTTTTCTCGTGTTGCTGCCCGCCGTCCTCCTCTTTGTCCGCGAACCCGAAGCAGTTGAGCCGGTTGCGGGCAGGATCGGGAACGTTCCGCAACTCGATGGCAATTCGTGGTCGCAGGCGCTTGGCACGCCTATCTTTTGGGCACTCGCCGTCTGTTCAGCACTCGTCTTTTACCCGATATTCGCGACAAGCCAGCAGTTCATTCTATACCTCCAAACTCCGAAGATCGGCGTGTCCGCGGAGACGGCGGCATTCGCCCAATCCGCGCTTTTCGCGATCAGCATCGGCGGCAAGTTTCTCGCAGGCTTCGCAAGCGACAAGCTCGGGGCCGTGCGCGTGATGGTGTTCTGCTCGTTCCTGTTGTTCGCGGCTTCGCTTGTGCTTTTTCACCTGACATCGGCAACCGCGCTTCTCTTTCTGCTACCGTTCGCCTTAGGTTACGGCGGAACGTTCGTGCTGATTCAGCGACTCGCCTCCGACCTTTTCGGGCGTGCCGACGCGGGTCGAATTCTCGGCACCATCACGCTCATCGAGGTCATCGGCGCGGCCATCGGCGGCAAGATCACCGGCTACCTCGCCGACCTTCACGGAGGCGATTACACCGTCGCATTTTACGGCGTTACCATCGCCGCCGCAGGAGCATTTTTCGCCGCCGTCATCGTCGCCCTTCTCTCTTCTCCCGAACTCCGAAGGCAAAAACGCGACCGGTAGGGAGCATGTTCCATCAGACGTCCGACGCTCCCGTCTCTCGTCTCCCGTCTCCCGTCTCCATTACGGCACGAGGACGATCTTGCCGGCGGCTTTTGTTTCGATGACGGCGAGGTGTGCGGCGGGTGCTTCTGCGAGAGTGAAAGTGCGGTTCACGATCGGCTTCAGCGAACCGTCCGAAAGGCCATTGAATACGGCTTCGCGGATCTCTTGGCGATTCGCTTCAGAATAGTTAAAAAGCGACATTCCGAAGATCGTTGCGTCCTTTCCCATCGTCAGCCGCGGTGAAAATTCGAGGCTTCCGCGGCTGCCGACGATAACGATCCTGCCGAACATCGCGAGCGTTTTGAAGTCGCGTTCGAGATTCTCGTTCGCAAGCATTTCGATAATCACATCGACGCCTATGCCGCCCGTATATTCGAGAATGGCGTCGAGATGCCCCTCGTCGGAATGATCGAAGGCGGCATCGGCCCCGTTCGCTCGGATAAGGTCAAGCCCCGCCGCGGAACTCGCCGTGCCGATCACGGAGATCCCCGCTCCTTTTGCCCATTGCACGGCGGCAAGGCCGACGCCGCCGGACGCTCCGTGAACCAAAACCGTGTCGCCGGAGGCTGCCTTCGCCTTCTGAAACAGCGCCCGAAACGCGGTCGCATACGGCGTCCAGACGCCCGCACCTTGCTCGAACGTAATATTGTCCGGCAGGCGTGCGGCGTCCCGCTCTTCGCAGAGCGTGAACTCGGCATACGTACCCGTGAGCGAACCCGAAGTATATACGCGATCACCCGACTTGAACTCCCGAACATCACTGCCGATCGCCTCGACAACCCCCGCAGAATCTTTTCCCGGCGTGTAAGGCAGCGGCGGCAGTTTCGGATACACCCCTGACCTAAGATAAGTATCTACAGGATTTACGCCGACAGCTTTAACCTTTACGAGTACTTGCGTTGGTCCGACAGACGGTGTTTCGACGGCTTCGACCTTAAGGACTTCAGGTGAGCCGAACTCACGGATAACGATCGCGTTCATAGAATCAGTTTAACAAATCGGCGTTTGAAATTTTCATCCGCTGTAAGCCGAGTTGTGATAGACTTCTTTCCGTTCAAAACATAATTCAGAACGCGTTTGGGAATGTATCCGCATTCGCGGTCGATCAATTGGTGTCCAAAGGAGGCTTCAGATGCGTATTCGCCCGATCTTTGTCGTTGTCGTTTCTCTCTTTCTTGCCGCTTCGCTAGTGGCTCAAACTAAAGCTGTAACCGGCACGCCGCAATACAAGATCTTCGATATTGGCTTTGTCCAATCCGGAGATACGGCCGCCCAAGCCTTTCGCATTTCGCCGAACAACGTCGCCGTCGGACGCTCGCTTCGCAGCGGAGGTGCGCAGGCCTTCACCTGGTCGCTGAACGGCGGCATCGTCGGATTGCCGAACCTCTCGGGGTTCCCATATTGTGTTGCAAATAGCGCGAACGACTCCGGCGTAACGGTCGGCGTTTGCGCGACGACCGTTTTTGGTTCGGGCCGTGTTCCTGTGGTTTGGCAGAATGGCGTCGCAACACAACTCCCGCTGCCTTCCGGCGAGTCCATCGGTGACGCGAATGGAGTAAATGCTTCGGGCAATGCTGCCGGTTCGGCCGATGGCGGTTCTGCTCAGGGAGCCGTCCTTTACAGCGGCGGGACAGGCACATGGCTCTCGCAAACGACCACGACAGGCTGTTTTTTCCGAACGGCCTTCGATATCAACAATTCGAACCTCGTCGTTGGCTTCGGAATAGACCCATCGAATGCAGCGCGCAACGTCGGGATGATCTATCACGTCGGCGATGCGAATGCCACCGAGGTCGGCTCACTGCCGGACGGCAACGGAGCTCTCGCTTTTGGCGTCAGCAACGCCGGGCACGTTGTTGGTTCAAGTATGATGAACCAAGGTTCGGGCACTCCCTTTATTTGGACCGAGACGGGCGGAATGGTCGCTATTCCTCTTGCGAGCGGAACTTCGCAAGGTTCGGCGCGAGGCGTAAATTCTGCCGGCTGGGCAGTCGGCACGGATTCGTCCGCGTTCGCCATTCCCTTCCTTTACGACGGGACGACGACATACCGTGTCGCCGACCTGATCCCATCAGGCACAGGATGGGATCTTTCGACGAACACATCTTCGTCGGCAATGGGCATTAGCGAAGACAACGTGATCGTGGGTACAGGCATTCTCGGCGGCTCGGTGCACGCCTATGCGTTGGTGCCTGTCAAACCGATCGCGATCAGCGGACGAGCTACGACCGCCGGCGGTGCCGGCATACGAAATGCCGTTCTTACGATATCGGGCGGCGACCTTGCGACGCCGATCCGTACGATGTCGAGCGGATTCGGATATTTCACATTTCCGATCTCACATGGCCTGCTTTCGGGGACGACATATACGATCACGATCGCGTCCAAGCGTTTTACGTTCACGCCGTCAACCCGAACCGTAACGGGCATAAACGATGTGAGCGATCTGAGCTTCGTCGCGAATTAGCAGGCCGCTTAACGGTCGTTGACGGCTCTGCGGACACGAAAATGGGCGTCTTCAGTTAACTAGATCATGCTTTCCATTCGTTATCCGGAATGGATGCGTTTTCGAGAATATTGCGAAGTGTGCCGATAGGAAGATCTTTGCCGCTGTGAAACGGAACAATGACCTGTCGGGCGGTAGAATAGTTTCGCCACTTTTTATGGCTACCCTTTTGCGAGATCAATGTCATAAACCTCGCGGACGACCGCTTGCGGAGCGAACGGCAAGGCGTCAGGTTCAAGATAGAGTTCGATCGCCTCTTTAATGTTGGCCAATGCCTCTTCTTCTGTGGCGCCCGCAGTCGCGCATCCGGGCAATTCCGGACACCAAACGGCCCATTCGCCGGTGCTTTCATCTCTTTCTAAAACAACTCGCCATTTCATACGGCTACGTTACTCCACCGTTACGGATTTCGCAAGATTTCTGGGCTGATCGACATCGCAGCCTCGGCGGACAGCGATGTGATACGAAAGCAACTGCAATGGCACGATCGAGACGATCGGCGAGAGAAGGTCGCTTGCTTCCGGCACCTCGATGATGTGGCTTGAGACCTTGCTCGACATCGTGTCGCCTTCGGTGAGGACGGAGATGATCACGCCGTCGCGGGCCTTCACCTCGACGATATTCGAGTGAGTTTTCTCGTAACGAAGCTCGCTGCCCGCGTTGCCGGTCTCGCGGGTGTTTATCACAACCACAGGAAGTTTCTCATCGATAAGCGCGTTCGGGCCGTGCTTCATTTCACCCGCGGGGTAGCCTTCAGCGTGAATGTAGCTGATCTCTTTTAGCTTCAGAGCGCCTTCGAGGGCGACCGGGAAATTGATGCCGCGACCGAGATACAAGAAATCCTGCACGCGGAAAAAATCCTTCGAAAGTTCCTCGATCGAATCTGCGTCGTTCAGTATCTGCTCGATCTTCAGCGGCAGTTCAGCGAGATCCTGCGCGAGCTTTTTCAGCTCATCTTCGCTCAGTTTTCCGCGCACGTCACCCAAATAAAGCGCAAAGAGATACAGGGCGACCATCTGCGATGTGAAAGCCTTTGTCGAGGCAACGCCGATCTCCGGACCGGCATGCGTAAGGATCGTGCCGTCCGCTTCGCGTGTGATCATCGAGCCTTCGACGTTACAGATCGCAAGCACTTTGCAGCCCGCGGCCTTTGCTTCGCGAAGAGCGGCGATCGTGTCGGCGGTCTCGCCGGATTGCGAAATAACGATGAGAAGATCATTCGGTGAAAGCACCGGATCGCGATAGCGGAATTCCGATGCATAATCGACATCGACCGGTACACGCGCGAGTTTTTCGAGCATATACTTGCCCGCAAGCCCCGCATGCCAGGATGTACCGCAAGCCGCGATCTTGATCGACGTGACGGTCCGAAATTCCTCTTCCGAGATATCCATCGCGTCGAGATAGACCTTGCCGGTATCAAGCGAAACGCGGCCTTGCACCGTGTCTCGGACAGCGCGCGGCTGCTCAAAGATCTCCTTGAGCATAAAGTGCTTGAAGCCGCCTTTCTCCGCCATTATCGGATCCCAAGTGATGCGTTGGCGTTCGGGCTCGACTATATTGCCGTCAAAATCCGTAACGCGGACGCTGTCCTTTGTTAGCACGGCGATCTCGCGGTCGCCGAGGAAAAAGACGTCGCGAGTGTGCGCAAGTATCGGCGGAACGTCGCTCGCCACAAAGAATTCACCATCGCCGAGACCGATCACGACGGGCGGGCCTTCGCGAACCGCTATCACCTGATCCGGTTCGTTCTTCGAGATGATCGCAAGCGCAAAGATACCGCGAAGTTCCTTGACCGCTTTTCGGACAGCAAGCTCAAGTTTTAAGCCTTCCGCTTCGACATACTGGCCAATGAGGTGCGCTACGACCTCTGTGTCCGTCTCGGTACGGAATTCGTGACCCTCGGCCTGCAGACGTTCTTTGAGGGTGAGATAGTTCTCGATGATTCCGTTGTGCACGACGACGACATTGCCGGTCTGGTCGCGGTGCGGGTGAGCATTTTCCTCGGTCGGACGCCCGTGTGTCGCCCAGCGCGTGTGGCTGATCCCGTATGTGCCATCGAGCGGGTCGAGCCGGATCGCTTCTTCAAGATTGCGAAGTTTGCCCTCTGCACGCCGAAGCGAGAGATGACAATCCTCATCCACGACGGCGATGCCAGCCGAATCATAACCGCGATATTCGAGCTTTCGAAGCCCGTCAATGATCAGCGGCACAACTTGCTTATTTCCAACGTAACCTACAATTCCACACATAAATATAATTCTTTGTTGTTAAAGTCTTCGGTCTGCTTCTGCTGCACGCCTTAACGCTAAAAATGCTTCTTTCAATGGTTGCGAAACCGAACTTGTTGGCTCTACATTTGCGATATAATGTTGTTCCACTCTTTTTTGTGTTCAAATTTCAATGCGGTGTCTGTTTCAATTAGGTTCACATAGTTTTCAATGAACTCCGAAGTGTCGGAAAGCAAACGCAAATAATACTTCAACGAATTTGTCAAGCCGTTGGCAATGACGTGGCAACCGTGAATATTTTTGATACGTTCCACTTCTTTGTTGATTTCGTCTGCTTGTGAAGCGTCAATGTTGGCAGTTGAAAGCAAGTAATAACGAGTTACTTGCGTTGTCTTAAACTTTTCAAAAGCGTCCCTTACAAGTTGTGCTGTAATTGCAATTCCGTGTTTCACCTCAACGGCTTCAAAAGCTCGTTCCTTTTCATCAACGATGTCAATGTCGCCAATTCGTCCACTTCTCGTGTCGGCCGAAGTATGGCTTTCCATTGGCAGCAAAGTTTTTCCGTCAAATCTTTTCGTTTCATTTACCAAACATTGATAAGCCGCATACAAAGCCAAAACAGGCAAACGTGATGCTCCTTCTGCCGAATACTTTGTATCAAAGTGTTTTGTCAGCAGATCAATGATAGTAGCTATCTGTAAATTGTGGGGCTTTGCTAAATCAATTTGCTGTGCATTTCGTTGAATGATTAAGCCTTGAAACAGAAAACTTAAAACTCTGTCCAAGTCTTTACCTTTCTGAATGAAAGCGATTGTTTCTAAAAATGCAATTTTCAAAGAATCGGGGCGTATTGCTCCCGAATAATTGAAATCATAAGGAACTTTCTGCTCTAACGAACGAGTTAGCCAACCGCTTTCCGCCATTGCTGGAAACTTTACACTTTTCAAAAACGGTGTGATGAATTTTGAATCAAATGTTCTACCCGAATATCCGTTCGGAATACTCGTTTGGTGGTTTCTGATGTCTTGTTCTGGATTAAGTGTTTTGTAAACCGCACTTGTAAGAATAACGGTAATTACGGCTTTTGCAGATTCTGACCTGCTTAAAATTTCGCCTAAATGGTTGCCGATTTTTGGGTCTAAATCTAATTTTATTGTATCATCCGAACCAACAATTTGCATTGATTCATTGTAAATCTGTTCCAAACATTCTGTTGGCTCCATTCTATTTCTTTACGCTTAAAAGTTGCGATTTAATTTCTTCTGCAACAGCTTTAATCATTGGAATTGCAACAGAATTTCCAACTTGTCTGTAAAGTTCAGATTTGTTGTTCAGCAACTTGAATTTGTTGGGAAACCCCATAATTCTGTAACACTCTTGAATAGTTAATTTCCTAACAGATCCTTCGTGCCAAATCCAAAATCTACCCGAAGATTCTTGCGAAGGCAACGCAGGGTGAACACCTTCGGTTGAGTAAATTCTGTTCGGCTGTTTGTGAACTCTTGATAAATGTTCTGTTCCAGGCCGTACGCCTGATTTGCGAAAAGTTTTGTTGCGATAGCCAGCAAAAATCAGACCCGACTCCTGCTTCTTTTGCACTTTCAAAATTGTGTATGGTTCTTCCAAATACTCAAAATCATTTTCCTTGTCCAAAAAAGTTTTTAGCGCTAGTTTTGCTTTTTTCTTGATTTTTGAAAAGTCAAATTTTTTACCCTTGTGTCCGATGATGATAATTCTTTCACGGTTTTGTGGCAAACCAAAATCTGAAGCGTTCAAGACCTTTTTAGAAACCGTGTAGCCCAATTCTTCCAAATGTTGAACAATGATTGCCAATGTTCTCTTTTTGTCGTGGTAAACCAAATGTTTTACGTTTTCAAGAAAAATGACTTTTGGCTGATGTTTTTCAATGATTTCAAATACGTGGTAAATCAAAGTGCCTCTCGTGTCATCAAAGCCTTTCATTTTTCCAGAAATGCTGAACGGTTGGCACGGAAAACCTGCACAAAGAATATCGTGTTTGGGAACAATGTCTGTGTTTAGTTTTGTGATGTCACCAAAAGGAACTTCGCCAAAATTCAATTCATACGCTCTTTGAGCGTGGTGATCGAACTCTGATGAAAACACACAATTTCCGCCAAGCTCCTGCATTGGAATACGGAAACCGCCAATTCCTGCAAACAAGTCAATAAAAGTAAATTCAGGTTTTTCGGGTGCTGGAAACGGAATATCCCATTTTATGGGGAACATTGAATGCAGATCTGGCTTTACAAAGAGACGGAGTTGCTGGTGAATGGCATTAAAAAAATCGTTAGCTCTTTTTTCATAAGACTTAGACACCCCATTCTCATGGTTATGCAAGTAATGTGTGAAATACGCCAAATCTTCTGCGTAACCATTCTGTGTTCCGTATATGAGGTCTTTTCTGATTGTGGAATATCGTGTCATTGTGAATTGATGGTCTTTGATTTTGATCCTTCAATATCATAGTTTACCCAAAGAACTTCTTGCCGAATGTCTTTTGTAGAGTGAATTGTTTTTTCAGGGCTGTAAACTTTTGTCCACTTGCTTGCAGGATAAAGTTCTTCCATTAATTCACACTCATAGTTTGAAACGGCAGCAAGACCTTCAATAGAATTAAGTGTTTCGGCTAATTCTTTGTGGTCATAATCGCTCATTTCAAATGCATAGGATTTGGTGTCGCCACGAGTTTCGTGAATGTATGGCGGATCGCAATAAAACAAAGTTTCTTTGTTGTCGTAGAGTTTAATAACATCTATTGCAGGGCGGTTTTCTATTTGAACCCTCAAAAGCCTTTCAGCTATAAAATCAAGTTGTTCCACACCGCCAAGCCAACGGCTTACAACACCGCTCATTCCTGCACGACTTGTATTCTTGCAGTTTGCCCAACGTCCGATTGAGGCAGTTTGTGCCAAGCCTGTTCTTACCTGTCTTGCACGAATGTAAAAACGTCTTGCTCGTTCAAGGGTGGTTAAGTTTGGGTCTAACTCGCAAGCAATGCCAAATTCCTCTCTTGAAAATGGGGTTAATGCGATTTGCTCAATCAAAGTGTCCTTTTCTTCTCGCAACACTTTGAAAAAGTTCACAACTTCTCCGTCAATGTCGTTATATGTTTCAACGGGTGAAGGGTCTCGGTTTAGCAAAACTGCTCCCGAACCCGCAAATGGTTCACAATAATGTAAACACTCAGGAAGTTGGGGCAGAAGCCAATCTAAATGCGAAAACTTACCGCCATACCAACCGAATGCGATCAGTTTTTTGGGCCGCGTCAGCCGTTTAATTTTAGGCGGTAGGTTATTTCTTTTTTTTGCCGTTGCTCCCATTGCTTTACTATACTATGAGGAACATTTTTCTGTCTCATTCTTCAACGGTTTCGCCGGGACGCCGACGACCAATTCGCCTGTTTCAACATCCTTCGTTACGACACTTCCCGCTCCGGTGGCGGCACCGTCGCCAACCTTCACGGGGGCGACGAGCATCGTGTCGGAACCGATCTTTACGTTATCGCCGATGGTGGTCGGATGTTTATCTTTGCCGTCGTAGTTGCAGGTGATGGTGCCGGCACCGATATTCGTCTTTTCGCCGATCGTAGCGTCACCGAGATATGTAAGGTGATTCGCTTTCGAACCCTTACCGAGGCGCGTTTTCTTTAGCTCGACGAAGTTCCCAACGCGGCTGTTCTCGGCCATTTCAGCATTCCCGCGAAGATGCGCCATAGGCCCGATAATGCAGTTGTCCGCGATGGTCGAATCTGCGATCAGACAGTTGTCTCGGACCTCGACATTATTCCCGATCTTCGAAGCGGAAATGCGCGTTCCGGGGCGAATGATGCAATTCTCGCCAACCGTTGTTCGGCCCTCGATGGTAACGTTCTGATAGATGACCGTGTCGCGTCCGATCGAGGCTCGAGAGCTGATGCAAGCGCTCGCGGGGTCTGTGAAAGTAACGCCCGATTCGAGCATCAGCCGTTCGATCGTGCGAAGACGGAGTCGCCGCTCCATCTCGGCGAGTTGACGGCGGTCGTTTACGCCTTCGATCTCGAGCGGATCGCTGTGATGAAATAATGCGACGGTCTCGCCCTCACTCTTCAAAATGCCGGGAACGTCGGTCAGGTAATATTCGCCCTGGGCGTTTTCGTTGCCAACTTTCGCGAGAGCGTCAAAGAGCTTCTTCGTTTCGAAGCAGTAGATGCCCGAGTTGATCTCATCAACTTCGAGTTCCGAGGGCGAAGCGTCTTTTTGCTCGACGATACGCTCGAATCCGCCTTCGTGCGAGCGAACAACTCGCCCGTAACCCTTTGGATCATCTAGGGTTACGGTAAGGATCGTCGCTGCGGCGTCTGCGGCGGAATGTTGCGCGAGGAATCGCGTCAATGTCTCATCCGAGATCAACGGGACATCGCCCGAAAGGATCAGAAGCGTAGAATTTCGCCCTTTCAAAGCTTCGCGGGCCGAGGCGACAGCATCGCCTGTCCCAAGCTGTTTCTCCTGCCGCACGAACGCGATCCGCGCGTCGTCGAATTCCTCTCGAACCGCAGCCTCGACCTTCTCGGCTTGATGGCCGACGACAACGAAAATATTCGTCGGATCGAGCGTCGCCGCGGTTTCGCAGACGTGAGCGATCAGCGGCCGTCGGTCGAGTTGATGCAGGACCTTTGCTTTACCGGAACGCATTCGCGTGCCCAAACCGGCCGCGAGTATAAGTATGTCGAGTTCAGAGTTCACTAAAATTTCAGATGCCGACGGCCACAGAGTTTGCCGTTTGAACGGCACAGAGAAGGACGACGTCCGCAAGCCGCGCGGGATCGTGCCTTACCATTTCTCCCTCGTCAAGAAGATTACCACAAACAACCTCAGCGTTTGAGATGGCGCCGGGTGAGATCGAACCGCGGACGCCGATCTGCTCGGCACCCAAATTCGCATATTTCTCTGCCTGCTCCGCCGAGATCGGACGATCGTTCACGACAACGAAATCGATATCGAGTCCGCCGGCATACTTCTGGAAAGTTTCAAGATGTCCGCGTGCGTTGATGCCGTCGGTTTCGCCGGGCTGTGTCATCAAATTGCAGATAAAGATCTTGAGCGCTTTTGAATCCGCGATCGCCTTTGCGACGCCCGGAACAAGGATCGGCGGGATCAGGCTCGTAAAAAGCGATCCCGGCCCGATCGTAATGACGTCGGCGTTCTCGATGGCCGCAAGCGCATCAGGGAGCGGCGCGCAGTCGGCGGGTTCGAGGAAAATGCGTCTTATCGCGGGGCCGACCAGCGAGATCTTTGTCTCACCGCGAACCGTCTTGCCGTTATTCAATTCCGCGGCGAGCCGCACATCTGCCGCCGTCGCGGGATAGATATGTCCTTTGCTTGCGAGGATCTCTGAAGAGAGTTTTACCGCTTCGGCGAAATCGCCTGTGATCTCCGACAGCGCGGCAAGAAAAAGATTCCCGAAATTATGTCCGCTGAGGTCGCCGTCTCCCGTGAACCGATGTTGAAAAAGCTGCGAGAGCATCCGCGAATCTTCGCTCAGGGCGACCATACAGTTCCGTATGTCGCCGGGCGGCGGCATATTAAGTTCATCGCGAAGGCGGCCGGAACTTCCGCCGTCGTCAGTAACGGCGACGATCGCCGAAAGGCTCGCGATCCATACAGGTTCGCTTCGTTTCGCCCCGACATAGTGTTTGAGGCCGGAAAGCAGAGTCGAAAGGCCGTTGCCGCCGCCGATCGCAACGACATTCAAGCCCTCGCTCGCATCGGCAAAGATATGGTGTTTCATAAGGATAGGCGCCGCATTCCTTGTCCGCGGGCAAGCGTCAAGAATGGTGAGGAGTCTCAAAAATATGTGGTCCCCGGAAAAAGTCCGCAGGAACTTATGAGCGCGTTCAGCCAATAACTATTATTTGGCTGAAAAAAAGTATAACATTCAGTAGTTGGGGCTATCAACAGATCTTTTGAATAGGCCGTTTATCGGTAGATTCGCACGGTCGCGAAAAATTTCCTTGTCGAAGCCGACCGGGATGTGGTAATTTTGTAATGCGGCAATTCACGCCGTTCGTGCCCTACCGGCTCTAAAACTTAGTACAAAGCTACTTTTCTTCGCCTCTACTTCCGATGGCTGACACGCCTTTTATAATACAAGAACATCAATTTCAGCGTATCAAAGGGATACTTGCACGGGTGTGCGTGGAATGCGCGGCTCGGGCGGTCTTCCTGGTCGATCGCGACGGCCAACCGATCGCCTTCCACGGCGATATCGGTGATATGGATACTACGAGCTTTGCGAGCCTCGCGGCCGGCAACGTCGCGGCTACGACCAGTATGGCAAAACTGATCGGCGAAGACGTATTTCCGGCGGTCGTTCACGAAGGCGAACACGAAAGCATTTACATCAGTGTTATCGGCAGAAGCCTTTTAGTGGTAGTATTCGACGAGCGTTCAACTCTCGGCCTTGTTAAGATACGTACAAAGCGCGCAAGCCATGAGGTGGCAAATCTCCTTGAAGAGATGAGCCGCGAGTCCGCCGCTCAGGTGGCTGCGAACAATACATTTTTCTCAGAGATCACTGACGAAGACATCGACAGTTTGTTTAGCTGATCGGTTTTTGGATATGACTTTTATTAACTACGCATCGCGCGAGATCAACTGCAAGATCGTCTATTACGGGCCGGGACTTTGCGGCAAGACGACGAATCTGCAATATATCTACGATTCCACCGCGCCGCAGGCAAAGGGCAAGCTTATCAGCCTCGCAACTGAAACTGACAGAACTCTCTTCTTCGATTTTATGCCGCTCGAGCTTGGAACGGTTCGCGGTTTCAAGACGAGGTTTCACCTCTACACGGTTCCCGGTCAGGTATATTACGATGCATCCCGCAAACTTATTCTAAAAGGCGTGGACGGCGTCGTTTTCGTCGCCGACAGCCAGGACGAGCGAATGGACGCGAATATCGAGTCACTCTACAATCTCGAAGAGAATTTGCAGTCTCAGGGCTATGACCTCGCGTCGATCCCATACGTCCTTCAGTTGAACAAACGCGACCTCCCGAATGTCACCCCGATGGATGAGCTTACACAGGAACTTCTCCGAAAGGATGAACCTGTCTTCGAAGCTGTTGCAACGACCGGCACCGGCGTATTTGATACGCTCAAGGCCGTCGCGAAACAGGTGCTGACCGAGTTGCGCAAAGGTTAGTCTGAACCGCCTGCCTTAGCGGGCGGCCAGTTTCCTACACATCGAAATCGGGTTATGATCATTGTTATGAAACTGCCCGGCGAAGAGTTTGTAAATGACGGCATCGTCGATTTGTGTGCCGGGCGTGAGACGATCCCTGCGCTTCTTGTCGCTATTGGAGCACCGCGTCTAAGGCAGCTTGGCATTGACCTGCCTAAACCTACGTTCGAGTCGCCTGAGCACCGACTGTATTTGAAATTGGCGGCAGAAAACCCCGACTCCGCACATTCGCGCTACAACGCACTTATTGCCCGCCTTGTAAGCTACGAGGACGCATATAAATGCGCGGTCTAACCGACAAAGGTCTAATACTCGGTCGCCGTGCAAATAATTTAAAAGCAAAAGAGGGCAAAAAGCTTACAGCTTTTGCCCTCTTTTGCTCGAAAGAATGGCGGGGCCGACGGGGCTCGAACCCGCGACCTCCAACGTGACAGGCTGGCGTTCTAACCAAACTGAACTACGACCCCGCACTATTGAGTCAGGAGTCGGGAGTTAGAAGTCAGGAGTCAAAGACTCTCGACCGACGACTCACGGCTGTCGACTCGTTTCTGGTGGGCACGAAGGGACTCGAACCCCTAACTTCCTCCTTGTAAGGGAGGCTGTCTACCAATTGACGTACGTGCCCGAGATACCTCTGAGGCTCTTCTTGCCCCGAAATCCTGTTGTAAAGATCAAACCCACTCGAAAAATGGGCGAACTGTAACCTTACGAAAATCGGAATTCGTAGTCAAGTATTCACAAGCGTCATTCGCCGATCTTTGGTGAAATTACAGGTATCCCCTCTTTTGGCAGGTTAAAACCGGGGCCTTTTGCCAGTATTGTTCCGCCGAAGCCGATCGCAAACCCGGAAGTGCCGTTGAAGACTATCTTGTTTAGGTTGTGCGTTATGCGGGTCTTCTCTAAGAACCAATGAACTCCGGCATCAGTCGTGTGCAGGATCGTGCCATCATTGCCGGCCGCGTATCCATCGCGGGAACTCGTAAAATAGACGTTATTTAGCGTCGATGTCGTTTCGTCCTGCGGTACAAGCCGCCAAAGTCTGCCGCCGCCGTTCGCGGTAAATATCGCGCCGTTCGTCCCGACCGCCCAGCCTTGCTTTGCGCTCGTAAAGAACACTGAATTTATGCGTGTCTCGGTCTCATGAAGGATCGTTGCTTGCTCCCAAGTAAGGCCGCTATCCTGCGTAAAAACGATCGTGCCGCCGGCGCCGACTATCGCGCCGTTCGTCCCCGTAGTGTACGCACCGTCCAGGAGTAGGAAATGGATCGCCGCGCGTGATTTTTTCCACGTCTTGCCGTCTTCCTGCAGGCGATAGAATATTCCGCCTTCGCCGAATGCAAGGCCGAGGCCGCTGCGGTCAAAGAGTATGCGCGTTACGCGTTCGCGGTCTGCGTCCTCGAACTCGATCTTGCTCCAATGAACGCCGCCGTCCGTTGTTTTTCGAAGGTACGAGGTCGGATTGTTTCCGCGGCTGTAAACGCTGCGTTCGCAGAGCATCCAGCCGGTCGATGGGTCGGTAAAATATATCTGAAGGATCGAGTCGGTCGTAAATTTCTGCACCGGCAGCCACGTCTTTCCGCCATCGTCCGTGCGTAGAAGCGTGCCGTCCGTCCCTGTGATCCAGCCGGTCTCAGCGTTCTGGAAGAAAATGTCCTTGAGATTTGCGAAGTTTCGCGTCGGGAGCTTTACCCATTCGGCACGAACCATCGCGCTCGCGGCGAAAAGAAGTGTAAGAATTAACGCGATCCTAAATTTCATTTAGATCCCCAACCTCTCGTAATTAGAACGGGCTGCCGAACAAGAACCTCACGACGCTCGCCTTACCAAGTACGTCGAAGATCGTGTCGATGCCAAATCCCTTACCCGGCACAAAGACCTGGTCGCCGGGAGCTAAAAAGACCATCGCCGTCTTGCCGCTCTCCATATCGGAGATCGAAACTTCGCGCTTTGTCAGATGTCCGTCCGGCGCGTAGCTCACGATGTACGCACGCTTCTTGTCGCCGCCTTTTGCGACGCCGCCGGCATCGAGTATCGCTTCGTAAACGCTGATCTTGCGATCCATCGCTCGTACGCCCGGCGAGGCGACCTTGCCCATAACGCTGTAACGCGTTGAGACGGCCTTATCGAGCGTTACCGTAACCTTCGGGTCGATGATATATTCGTTGAGTTTCTTCGTAACCTCGGCCGCGACCTGCTCGACCGTTCTGCCCGCCACGAATATCCCGCCGGGAACCAACGGATACGAGATGCGTGCGTTCGGCGGAACCGTAATGCCCGCTTTGCAGTAGTCAGGGCACTGGCCGAAGACCTCGACGGTGATAACATCCGACGGGCCAAGCCTGTATTCCTTCAAATAATTGTCGTAATACGGAAGGATGACGTCGTCCTCTGCCGTCGCATTCTCACTTTCGGGCGTAGCCGTCGGCTTTGCTTCAGACGCTTTCGCATCGTCCGTTTTGACCGCTTCCACTCCTGTATCTTGGGCTGATACTGCCGTCGCGAAACACATCGCGGCAAGGAATAGCGAGATCAAGGCGTATTTTACTGCTTTCATAACGATCACTTGTAGTATTTACGGTTCGTTAAAACGTCGATTAGACGGAAAAATCCAGATTTTTACCGTCCGCCGCGGCCGAAAAGTACAGTTTTAACTGTCTCAAAGATGATCACAAGATCGAGCGTCAGGCTCTGATTCTTGATGTAATAAAGGTCGTACTGCAGCTTTTGCCGCGCATCATCGACCGAGGCTCCGTACGGATATTTGATCTGTGCCCAGCCCGTTAAACCGGGTGCGACAAGGTGCCGATGCTCGTAATATGAGATCTCCTTTGCCAACTGTTTTACGAAATGCGGGCGTTCGGGACGCGGCCCAACGAAGTTCATCTCGCCTTTTAGGATGTTCCAGAACTGCGGGATCTCGTCGATACGCACCTTTCTGATAAATTTGCCGACCAGTGTCGTCCGATCGTCATTGTCGGTCGCCCAAACCGGCTTGCCATCGGCCTCTGCGTCCTCTCGCATCGAGCGAAACTTTATCACCTTGAACGTGCGGCCGTTCTTGCCTACACGATCTTGCCTGTAAAAGACCGGCCCGCGCGATTCGATCTTGATCAGAATTGCGGTAACGACGGCGATCGGCGCGGAAATAATTATCCCCGCTAAAGCCAGCGTCCGATAGACGACCTCGCGAACCACGGCCTTTAGACGCGTCTCTCGATTTCGTCCGGCGAAGATCAGCCACGACGGTCGAAGCATATCGACGTGAACCTTTCCGGTGATCCGTTCAAAGAACGACGTACATTCTTCGATCGAGATGTCGCCCGCAAGGCTCATCTTCAAAAGTGCCTCGGTCGGAAACGCCCCGCGGCGTTCGCGTACGGCGATCACAACGCGATCGACACGCTCGTTCCTGATGACCTCTTCGAGTTCCCAAGCCTTGCCGAGAACCTCCGAGCGTCCCAATTTTTCACGCGGTTTTGCTCCGTTCTCTGAAACAAAGCCGACGATCCGATATCCTGCGTCACGACGCTGCCAAACCGCTTCCGCCGTGTCGAGCGCGGTCGGCCCCGTGCCGACAACGAGGATCTTCTCGCCGATGTCCGGATGGCCGGTCAGAATGTGTATGAAATTCCTCCAAACCAGAAGGAATACGAGGACAAGCGGTACCGATATCACGGAAACGCCGCGGCCGATCATTGCCGGCGGCGCGAAATAGAAGACGATCGCAAGCAAAACCCACGCTACCCCGAGAGCCTGCACCGAACGCAGCAGCAGCTCGCGGCGATTCGTCATCACAACATAGTCGTAAAGGTCGTAGAAATACAGATTGAGGACGCAGACCGCGGTAGCAAAACCGATCTTGAGCCAGCCGTTGCGGTTCGAGAGTTCATTTGCGGAGCCGTCGATACCAAGGCGAATGTGCATCGCCAAAATGATACTCGCGTAAATTATCACGGTATCTGCGATGACTAGCCATAGTTTTCTAAGTTGGGACCCGCTTGCTGGCATTTCTCATTTAGGACGCTGCGTCTTCCGCCGTTCGGCGATAGTTGTAATAGCCGTAGTTGTAATGCGATTCGTCAAGAACCTCTTCGGACTGATTCAAAATAACGCCGAGCATCCGATCCTTCGGCAAGGGTTCGAGGATGCGGTCAAGCGCCCCATACTTCGTGCGGTTTGCTCGAACTACGAGCAGCGCGCCATCCGCCTTATTGATCAGGACGGTAGCGTCCGTAAATATCGCGAGCGGCGGCGCGTCGATGATGATGTAATCGAACATCTCGCGAGCTTCGGCAAGGATCTCTGCGAACTTCGGCCCGGAGATCAGTTCCGCAACGTCAGGACGCGCTGTCCCGCCGGCAAGCATATAAAGGCCGGAAGGTTCGAGCCGAACGACCGTGTCTTGAAGGTTTGCATCGCCGGTCAGAATGTCCGAGAGCCCTTTCTCCGTCTCGATACCGAGGTAATCCGCAAGGCTCGGCATACGAAGATCGCTGTCGATTATGAGCGCTCGCACGCCGTCAGTTTGGGCGAGCATCCAAGCGAGATTGACCGCTGTAACGCTCTTGCCTTCGCTCGGATTCGCGCTCGCGACGACGATCGACTGCAAATTCTGTCGCTGACTCTTGTGCAGCACGTGTGTGCGCAAACTGCGATATTCCTCGCAGTAGCTTGAGTTGGGGCTTGTGATCGCCACGAGGCGAGGCTCAACCCGCTCGGCATCGACGGTCCAGCTGACACAATCTGGCAGCGGCCGTCGATGCGAACGCGTTAAGGTATCGGCATTCGGTTTTGCCCCGGCAGTTAGGCCCGTTTCTACGTCAGGGAGTGCCGTCCCGAGCGGAGAATTCGGCTGCCCGTCGAAC
>Ga0138256_10000229_pt1 | contig 66348 bp, 62 predicted proteins | sample KNB2016incub_MG_FD_105486 | JGI IMG/M metagenome (GOLD analysis project Ga0138256, IMG submission 105486) | Active sludge microbial communities from wastewater in Klosterneuburg, Austria - KNB2014incub_MG | ecosystem: Engineered > WWTP > Activated sludge > Unclassified | place: Austria...
AATTACAGCAATTACACGGGCTTCTCCCCCCGGAAGCCACACTGCCAAACAACCTGGAAACCAGAAGGAACCAACATGGCCGCTGACAAGAAAAAAGCCGCGAAGGCAGCACCGAAGAAGGCTGCTGCGAAGGCAGCTCCCAAGAAGGCTGCCGCGAAGGCAGCACCGAAGGCTGCTGCAAAGCCGACCCCGGTCAAGGAAAGCTGGAGCAAGACCCAGATCCTCAACGAGATCGCCGAGCGCACCCAGCTGTCGCGCAAGCAGGTCACCGCGGTGATGGCGGAGCTCGAAGGCATCATGAGCCGCCACATCGCCAAGAACGGCCCGGGCGATTTCGTGCTGCCTGGCCTGCTCAAGATCACCACGGTAAAGAAGCCTGCCACAAAGGCTCGCAAGGGCATCGACCCGTTCACCAAGCAGGAGCGCATGTTTGCCGCCAAGCCCGCCTCGGTGAAGGTGAAGATCCGTCCGCTGAAGAAGCTCAAGGACATGGCCGGCTGAGGCTGATCCGCCGGCCTGTCTCTCGAACCCCTCTGCGAGCAATCCAGGGGGGTTTTTCGTTTCTGGAGCCTCCTGCGCCGCCGGGTGGCCACGCGCCGACACGGTGTAATCCGCGCCGTTGCTGCGACATTCTGCGGTCTCTGTACCACCCCGCTCGCCTGTACGCTGATCCCGCCTGACCGTAGAATTTGCGCCTGATCCAGCGGACCCCACAGCGGAACCCCAGCATGCGCTCCAGCCAGCTATTGATAGCCACCCTCAAGCAGACGCCGGCGGACGCCGAGGTCGTCAGCCACCAGCTGATGTTGCGCGCCGGCCTGATCCGCCGCCTGGCATCGGGACTCTATACCTGGCTGCCGCTCGGTCTGCGCGTGCTGCGCAAGGTCGAGACCATCGTGCGCGAGGAAATGGACCGCAGCGGCGCGCAGGAGGTGCTGATGCCGGTGGTGCAGCCCGCCGAGCTGTGGCAGGAATCGGGGCGCTGGCAACAGTACGGCCCCGAGTTGCTGCGCATCAGTGACCGCCACGAGCGCGCGTTCTGCCTCGGCCCCACGCACGAGGAGGTGATCACCGACCTCGCGCGCAACGAGTTGCGCAGCTACCGCCAGCTGCCGGTCAACTTCTACCAGATCCAGACCAAGTTCCGCGACGAGATCCGCCCGCGCTTCGGCGTGATGCGCGCTCGCGAGTTCATCATGAAGGATGCCTATTCCTTCCACCTCGATGCCGAGTCGCTGGACCAGACCTATCGCGGGATGCACCGGGCGTACTGTCGCATCTTCGATCGCATCGGGCTGGGCTACCGGCCCGTCATCGCCGACACCGGCAGCATCGGGGGCAGCGAATCACACGAATTCCACGTGCTGGCGGATTCCGGCGAAGACGCGATCGCGTTCAGCGACGCCAGCGATTACGCCGCCAACGTCGAGAAAGCCGAGGCGCTGGCGCCCACTGCGCCGCGCGCGCACCCCGCCGCGGCGCGCGCGATGGTCGCCACTCCCGGCAAGCACACCATCGCCGACGTCGCGACGTTCCTCGGCGTGCCCGAGGCGCGCATGGTCAAGACACTGGTGGTGAACGGCTCGAGCGAGGCGGCGCCGCTGGTGGCGCTGGCGCTGCGCGGCGATCACCAGCTGAACGCTGTCAAGGCCGAGGCGCACCCGCTGGTGGCCTCGCCGCTGTGCCTGGCCTCCGAAGCCGCGATCACGGCGGCGCTTGGCTGTCGCCCCGGCTCGATCGGCCCGGCGGACCTCGGCATCCCCGTCATCGCCGACCGCAGCGCCGCTGCGCTCGCCGATTTCGTGTGCGGAGCCAACCAGGACGGGCAACACCTCACGGGCGTGAACTGGGAGCGCGACTGCAACTACGCCGAGGTTTGCGACCTGCGCAACGTGGTCGACGGCGACCCGAGCCCCGACGGCCACGGCAACATCGTGGTGCGTCGCGGCATCGAGGTCGGCCACATCTTCAAGCTCGGGCAGAAGTACAGCGCCGCGCTAGGCGCCAGCGTGCTGGACGATGCCGGCGCGGAACGCACCATGACGATGGGCTGCTATGGCATCGGCGTGTCGCGCATCGTCGCGGCGGCGATCGAGCAGAACCACGACGCGGCCGGCATCGTCTGGCCGGATGCCATCGCGCCGTTCACCGTGGTGCTGCTGCCGCTGAACATGCACAAGTCGGCGCTGGTGCGCGAGACCGCGGAGCGGCTCTATGCGCAACTCGCCGCCGCCGGCATCGACGTGCTGCTCGATGACCGCGACGAGCGCCCGGGCGTGAAGTTCGCCGACATGGAACTGATCGGCATCCCGCACCACGTCGTGATCGGGGAGCGCTCGCTGGGCGCGGGGATGCTCGAGTACAAGCACCGCGCCGGCGGCGAGCGCGAGGAAGTGCCGGTGGGCTCGATTGGCGATTTCCTGTCCGCGCGCATCAAGACGGCTACGGCCTGAACCGGGAGACTATGACATGCTGAACCTGATCGTGCTGCTCGCCATAGCCTGGCTGCTGTGGCTCATCCGCGAGGAACTCGCGCAGATGAGCGAACGCCAGCGCAGCCTCAAGCTGACGCTGGAACGCCTGGCCGAACGCCTCGATACGTCGGGGAAGAACGAGACGTAGGTCAGCCGGTGCGCAGCCAGCGCGCGACGTCCTCGGCGTAGTAGCTGAGGATCATGTCGGCGCCGGCGCGCCGGAATGCCATCATCGTTTCCAGCACCAGCGGGCGCTCCTCCATCACGCCGGCCGCGACGGCGGCCTTGATCATCGCGTATTCGCCACTGACCTGGTAGACGGCCAGCGGGCGCGCGCAGTGCGCACGGATGTTCGCCAGCACGTCGAGGTAGGCCAGCCCCGGCTTGACCATCAGGATGTCCGCGCCTTCCTGCTCGTCGCGCACCGATTCCGCCAGCGCCTCGCGGCCGTTGGCCATGTCGAGCTGGTAGCTGGAGCGGCTGCCCTTGAAGCTGCTGTCCACCGCGTCGCGGAACGGGCCGTAGAACGCCGAGGCGAACTTCGTCGAGTAGGACATGATCGGCAGCTGCCCGAAGCCGGCCGAATCGAGCCCGCCGCGCAGCGCGGCGACCATGCCGTCCATCATTCCCGAGGGCGCGATCATGTCGACGCCGGCGTGCGCGGCAGTCAGCGCCTGGCGCACCAGGTTCTCCAGCGTCGCGTCGTTCTGCACCTGGTCACCGGCGACCACGCCGCAGTGCCCGTGATCGGTGTATTCGCAGAAGCAGTTGTCGCTGATGACCAGCATGTCCGGCGCGGCCTGCTTCGCGCTGCGGATCATGCGCGCCATGAGCCCGTCGGGATTCCAGGTGTCGCTGCCGCAGGCATCCTTGCGATGCGAGACGCCGAACAGCATGACCGCCCCGATGCCACTGTCGCGCGCGCGCGCCACCACCTCGCCGAGCGCGGCTTCGGGGTGGCGCACCACGCCCGGCATGCTCGCAATGGGCACCGCGGCGGCCACGCCCTCCTCGACGAAGACCGGCAGGATCAGCTGCGCGGAGGTGAGGGAATGCTCCCGCACCAGGCTGCGCAGGCGCTCGGTGCGGCGCAGCCGACGGAAGCGAAACGGCATCTCGGTCACGCGAAGGACTCCGGTACGGGGCAACGACGGGGCGCGGCAGGCGGGCTCAGACGCCCATGCTGCCGAGCGCAACCAGCATGTTGTTGACGATCGCGGTCAGGTTGGGATGGCGGGCCTCGAAGCCGGTGATGGCCTCTTCGAGCTCGTCGACCAGGCCGGCGGGATCACCGACCGCATTCTCCTCGTCCAGTTCGCGCTGGACCTGCCCCGCAAGCTCCTCCAGGCGCGCGAGCGCATCGCGGTCACCCGCGTCCGCGCGCGCGATTTCCTCGCGCAGGCGCCCCAGGTCGGCGCGCAGTCTGTCGATCGCCATATGCACTCTCCCGCTGCTGATGGTGCCGATTATCGGCCATCGCGCGGGCGGGGCATACCCCTCTGCTCAGGGCGCGCCGTCGAAGAAGCTCGCGAAGCCACTCGGCGCGTGACGCCCGAAGCAGATCGTCTCCAGAGTACCCAGCCCCACGCGCTCGCCCATGCGCGCACGCACCAGTTGGTGGACATGGATATTGGGGTAGTCCAGCGGGTCGATCTCGTCCAAGCGCCAGGATTCGCCCGCGATCGCCTCCTCGCCCTTCCAGATCCCGTGCCCCCAGGAGGGATGCGAGTAACCTATGCCCTTCATCTGGAACGTGAGCACGGGCTCGAGCGTGATCCGGTGCTCGACGCCCGCAGCCTCGACGAGCACGATTTCCGCGCCTTTTGCGCGCCGCGTGCCGCTGGCCCAGTGGATGCGGTGCCGCGCGGTCTGCATGTGCTGCAGCGCGGGTTCCTCGGCGGGAATCAGCTCCGGCGCACCGTACACCGGCACCATGCAGGCGCCGAGCTGCGTCGGATGCCCGTCGCGGTCCTCGAAGGTATTGAACTGCGTGGCGACGTCACCGAAATCGATCGGCGACCACACCCAGTACACGCCAGGCTCGCCGTTCAACTTGCCCGGCGCGCCGCCCTCGGGCTCCCCGACCGGCCGCACGCCCCAGGACTTGTCGCGCGCGCCCAGGGACTGCTCCGCACGCACCTCGTGGCGCACACCGCCGACCTTGAACCAGCCCGACCAGCAGCCGAACTGCGTGAAACGACTGTTGTGCATGATCAGCCGGCCATCGTCGAACATCAGGTTCTTCGGTTCCTCGACCGGCACGCTGCGCGCGGCGAACAGCAGGTCGCACTCGATGCCGGTTTCATTCGACACGAGGCGCACGCGCACGCGGCGCAACGGCTCCTGCACCTCGATGGCGAGCGGCCCGACCACGGTCTGGGCACGGTCCGCCGGCGCGCGACGCGACCCGTGGAAGCTGTGCTGCACGCCGTCCACGACCACGCTGAAGTGCCCATCCATCACGCGCCGGTTCGGGTACAGCCCGAAGCCGATCTCGAACAGGAACGCGCCGCCCGTGTCGAAGCCGTTGAACCAGTAGCGGTCGTAGAAGTTGCGGTCGCTCTGCGAGGGCTGGGCGACGGGTTCGTGGGTCTGGTGGATGCAGTAATCGTCGAAGGACGTGATCATCGTGGTGTCTCCCGGTCGGACGCGCTGCCGCGCGCGAAGGTTGTTGCGGGCAATGGCCGGCACTATCCATACGCCCACCCAGGGTGACAAGTTACGTTTTGGCCAGAGTGCGGGCGCGACGCCGCGGCCCCGCTAGTCCGCGAACGTGCTGATCGAGACGTCGTAGACGCCGGCCTCGCGCGACTGGTCCGCTATGCCCGCGAAGACTTCGGTATCGGAGTCCTCGTGGGCGCGGATCAGCACCGCGGCCTCCGGATTGCCGGCGTGCAGGCGCTCGATGGTGGCGCGCACCGAGCGCGCGTCGACGCGGCGCTCGCCGAGCCATATCTCGTTGCCGGCGGTCACGGTGAGCAGGATGTTGCGCTTGCCCGCTTCCCCGACCTGCGGCTGCGGCCGCGCGACGTGGATGCCGGTCTCCTTCACGAACGATGCCGTCACGACGAAGAAAATCAGCATGATGAAGACCACGTCGAGCATCGGCGTGAGGTCGATCTCGGACTCGTCCTGGCTCGCGCGGCGGCGCGGGATGTGCGTCGGCATCGGTGTTCCCGGGCGCCGCTCAGGCCAGCGCCGACGCCGCGCGCTCTAGGTAGCGCTCGACGATGCGCGCGACCTGCTCCGGCGGCGCGGTCTTCATGCCGCCGCTGGCGCCCTTGACCAGCCGCGCGTAGACGCCCTCCACGATGCAGGCCTGCTTCCACCAGCCGAACGCGGTATAGAACGCCGCGTGCGGCAGCGCCTGCCCCGTGATCTCCTCGTAGCAGGCCACGACATCGGCGCGACGCGGGAACTGCGGTAGCCGCGTGGGGGGATCGGGAAGGAAGCTGATCTCGTCCCCGGGTTCGGCCCAGTACATCAGCGACCAGAAGAAGTCCGCCACCGGATCGCCGATGGTGCAGAGCTCCCAGTCGAGCACCGCGCGCACGCGGTGGTCCGGCCCGAGCACGGTGTTGTCGAAGCGGTAATCGCCGTGCGCCAGCCCGGCACGCCGCGTCTCTGGCGGGATCCCGGCGCTCAGGCGCTCGTGCAGCTGGCCCAGCAGCGGCAGGTCGCGCGTCTTCGACGCCTCCACCTGCCGCCGCCAGCGTGAGAGCTGCCGCGCGACGTAGCCTTCGTGCTTCCCGAGATCGCCGAGGCCAACGGCCGCGGGATCGAGCATGTGGAAGGCGGCCTGCGTGGCCACCAGCGAGCGCATCGCGGCGCGGCAGGCCGCGGCATCCATGTCTGCAGCGCCGGCGCGGTCGCGCAGGATCAGCCCGTCGACGAACTCCATCACGTAAAAGGGAGCCCCGGTCACCGCGGGATCGTCACAGAAAGCCAGCATCGCGGGCACCGGCACCTGCGGGGCATGCGCGCCGAGCGCGTGCATGATGCGCCACTCGCGGCCCATGTCGTGGGCCGTGGCCAGTGCACCGGCCACCGGCGGACGGCGCAGGATGAACGCGCCGCCGCGCGCGTCTTCGAAGCGGTACGTGAGGTTGGAGCCGCCGGCGGCGATCAGGCGAAACGCAAACGGCGGCGCCGCCCGCGGCAGCTTTTCAGCCAGCCATTGCGTCACGCGCTCGCGCTCGATTCCTTTCAGCGGTTTCTCTTCGCTCATGGCTCGTCCTCAGGACACCGTGGCGCGGATCGCGCGCACCCGCTCGCCGAAGAGCTCCCCGGCGCGCCGGCGCCGGGCCGGCACGTATTCGCTGGGCTCGGCGACCGCCGCCATGCCGCGCGTCAGCTCGCGCGCGACCGTCTGCTTGTGCACCTCGTCGGCGCCGTCGGCGATGCGCAGCGCGCGCGCCACGCGGTACATCCCCTCGAGCGGCATGTCGGTGGTGTAGCCGAGCGCGCCATGCACCTGGATCGCGCGATCGATGATCGCGAGCAGCGTGCGCGGCACCACGAACTTGACCATCGCGATCTCGCGGCGTGCCTCGCGGCTGTAGTCGCCCTGCTGGTCCATGCGCCAGGCCGCGCGCAGCACCAGAAGCCGCGCCATCTCGAGCTCCGCGCTCGATTCCGCGATCATCTCCTGCACCAACTGCTGCTTCGCGAGTGGCCGGTCCCGGGTGTCGCGCGACACGGCGCGCTCGAGCATCATCTCCAGCGCGCGATCGGCCTGCCCGATGCAGCGCATCGCGTGGTGGATGCGCCCGCCGCCCAGGCGCTTCTGCGCCAGCACGAAACCGTCACCCGGCGCGCCGATCATGTGGTCCAGCGGCACGCGGCAGTTCTCGAAGCGCACCTCGGTGTGGCCGCCGATGCGATCCATCAGCGCGTCGCCCGCGAGCGGGTGGTGCATCGAGCCCACGTCGCGCACGAGCACCACGCCGGGATGGCGGCACGGCACGACGAGCATCGCGGCACGCCGGTGCGGCGGCGCCTCGGGGTCGGTCACCGCCATCACGATCATGAAGTCGCTGACGCTGGCGTTCGAGGCGAACCACTTGTGCCCGTTGATCACCCACTCCTCGCCCTCGCGCTCGCAGCGCGTGGTGATGCCGGTGGGATCGGAGCCGCTGTTGTGGGGCTCGGTCAGCGCGAAGGTGCTGCGCACGTGGCCGGCGAGCAGCGGCTCGAGCCAGCGCCTGGCCTGCTCGGCGTTCGCGCCGGCGGCCAGCAGTTCGGCGTTGCCGGAATCGGGTGCCTGGCAGCCGAAGATCTCGGGCGCGAGCACGCTGCGCCCGAGCACCTCGTGCAGCAGCGCGAGGCGCAACTGCCCCATGCCGCAGCCGCCATGCGCGGGTGGCAGGTGCGCCGCCCACAGGCCGCGCTCCTTCACCTGCTGCTTGAACGGCGCCCACAGCGCATCGAGCTGGCGCTGGTTCAGCCCCTCGCCGGCCAGTTCGAGCGGCAAAATGGTTTCGTCGACGAAGCGGCGCGCCCAGCCGAGATCGGCCTCGAAGTCCGGATCGGTACTGAAGTCCCATGCCATGCGGCAGTTCGCTCTGCTGGTTGTGTTCCGGGCATGTTACGCGAGACCGGGGCGCGCGCAATTCTTGTCACGCGCCGCGCGCCCTGATACGCGATCAGCGCGCGCGCGCTGACCGATCGGCCTGTATTGCCTCGATGATCGGCGCATTGGCCGCGGGAAAATCGGCGGGATCGAGTGCCGTGACGGGCAACCAGCGCAGCGGCTGGCCTTCGCGCCCGTGCGCCGTGCCGCTGAACGCGAGCACATGCCACACCTCGAGGCGCACCGAGCGCTCGGGATAATCGTGTTCGATGCTGAGCAGCGGCGCAGCGTCCTCGACGCGGATGCCCAGCTCTTCGTGCAGCTCGCGCGCCAGCGCTTCCAGCACGCTCTCGCCGGCGGCGACCTTGCCGCCGGGGAATTCCCACAGCCCGCCCTGGTGCAGGTGCTCGTGGCGGCGCGCGACCAGCACCTCGCCGGCGGCGTTGGTGATGACGCCCACGGCCACGCGCAGCATGGTGCGGCTCCCGGCGGCCCCGGGCGACGCTGCGCTGCGCCCGCTCAGGTGCGGTATTCCGCGTTGATGCGCACGTAGTCGTGCGACAGATCTGTGGTCCACACGGTCGCCTGTGCCGCACCGCGCGCGAGATCGATCGCGATCAGGATCTCCTCCCCGGCCATGACCCGCTGCCCGGCGGCCTCGGTATAGGCGGGATCGCGCGCGCCGTTGCTCACGATGACGACGTCGTTCAGGCGTATGCCCACGCGCTCGACCTCCAGCCCCGGCACGCCGGCACGCCCCACGGCGGCCAGGATGCGCCCCCAGTTCGGATCGCTCGCGAACAGCGCGGTCTTCACCAGCGGCGACTCGGCCACCGCGTAGGCGACGCGACGGCACTCGGCGTGATCGGCGCCGCCGCTCACCGCGACGGTCACGAATTTCGTCGCGCCCTCGCCGTCGCGGATGATCGCCTGCGCCAGCTCCAGGCAGACCTCGTGCACGGCCCGTTCGAGCAGGGCGGCGGCAGGGTCATCGGCCGATGCGATGGCCGGCGCGCCCGCCCGGCCGGTGGCCACCAGCACGCAGGCGTCGTTGGTCGAGGTGTCGCCATCGATCGTGATGCAGTTGAAGCTGCCATCGACCGCGCGCGCAACGATCCCCTCCAGCACCGCTTGCGCCACCTCGGCATCCGTGGCAACGAAGCCGAGCATGGTCGCCATGTCCGGGCGGATCATGCCGGCGCCCTTGGCGATGCCGCTGACCGTGACCTCGACCGTACCGATCCGCACGCGGCGGCTCGCACCCTTGGGACGCGTGTCGGTGGTCATGATGCCTTCGGCCGCTGCCTCCCAGGCCTCGGCATCCAGCGCCGCCAGCGCCTCGGGCATGCCGCCGGTGACCCGCTCCAGCGGCAGCGGCTCGCCGATCACGCCGGTGGAGAACGGCAGCACCGCCTGTTCGGCCACGGCGCCGAGGCGGGCGAGCTCGCGGCAGCAGGCACGCGCATCCTCCATGCCGCGCGCGCCGGTGCCGGCGTTGGCGTTGCCGGTGTTGACAAGCAGGTAGCGGATGCCGCCGGGAGCCGCCGCCAGGTGCTCGCGCGCCACCGTCACCGGCGCGGCGCAGAAGGCATTGCGCGTGAAACGGGCCGCGACGCGGCTGCCCGGCGCGAGCTCCAGGATCACGAGATCGCGCCGGCCGGGCTTCCTGACGCCGGCGCGCGCCACGCCGAGACGAACGCCCCGCACGGCGGACAGGGGGAAACGGGAAGGCGCGCCCACGGGCATCGGTTGCGGTCCTCGAAGTGGATCAGCCGCTCAGGCGATCTGCCCGTGGCACTGCTTGTATTTCTTGCCCGAGCCGCAGGGGCAGGGTTCGTTGCGACCGACCTTGGGCATGTCGCGCACGAAGGGCGCGGGCGCCGCGACCTGCGCGGTCTCGCCCGCCGGCTCCTCGCCGGGCACCAGTTCGGGCGCCTCGGCATGCACGTAACGCGCGCCCTGCGCCTCGCGCTCCTGCGCCTCGCGTTGCTGGCGCTCCAGGGCCTCGACCTCGTCCTCGCTGCGCACCTGCACCTTGGAGAGAAAGCGGACCACCTCGTACTTGACGTTCTCCAGCAGTTCCTCGAACAGCTTGAACGCTTCGCGCTTGTATTCCTGCTTGGGATTGCGCGCGGCATAGGCGCGCAGGTGGATGCCCTGGCGCAGCGCGTCCATCGCCGAGAGGTGCTCCTTCCACAGCGTATCGAGCACCTGCAGCATGATGTGGCGTTCGAGCTTGTGCATGTCGGCCCCCAGCGGTGCCACGCGCTCGGCATAGCCGGCCTCCACCGCCGCCACGATGCGCTCGCGCAGGCGCTGCTCCTCGAGCCCCGACTCTTCCTCGAGCCAGCGCGCGATGGACAGCGTCAGGCCGTACTCGGCATGAAGGTGCTGCTCGAGCCCGCTCACGTTCCACTGCTCTTCCAGGGTCTGCGGCGGGATGAAACCGCTGATCACGCCGTTGACCACATCGGCGCGGATCTGCCGGATGGTGTCGCTCACGTCCGCCGAGGCCAGCAGCTCGTTACGCTGCTGGTAGATCACGCGGCGCTGGTCGTTGGCGACGTCGTCGTACTCGAGCAGCTGCTTGCGGATGTCGAAGTTGCGGCCCTCGACCTTGCGTTGCGCCTTCTCGATAGCGTTGCTGACCATGCGGTGCTCGATCGCCTCGCCGCGCTCCATCCCGAGCTTCTGCATGAAGCCCTTCACCCGGTCCGAGGCGAAGATGCGCATCAGGCTGTCCTCGAGGGACAGGTAGAAGCGCGACAGGCCCGGATCGCCCTGGCGTCCGGCGCGACCGCGCAACTGGTTGTCGATGCGCCGCGACTCGTGACGCTCGGTGCCGATGATGTGCAACCCGCCGGCATCCAGCACGCGCTGGTGGCGCTGCTGCCACTCAACGCGCAGCGCCGCCACCTGTTCGGGCGTGGCATCGGCGAGCTGCGCGAGCTCCGCCTCGAGGTTGCCGCCCAGCACGATGTCGGTGCCCCGGCCCGCCATGTTGGTCGCGATCGTGACGGTTGCGGGCCGCCCGGCCTGCGCGATGATCTCCGCCTCGCGCTCGTGGTACTTCGCGTTCAGCACCTGGTGCGCGATGTTCTGCTTTTGCAGGAAAGCGGACAGTTCCTCGGAGGTCTCGATCGACGCGGTGCCCACCAGCACCGGCGCGCCCTTCCCTGTGCACGACTGAATGTCGGCGACCACCGCCTCGAATTTCTCTTCCTTGGTCAGGTAGACCAGGTCGTTCAGGTCCTTGCGCAGCGTGGGCTTGTTGGTCGGGATGACGACCACGTCGAGGCCATAGATCTGGCGGAACTCGAAAGCCTCGGTATCGGCGGTGCCGGTCATGCCTGCGAGCTTGCCGTAGAGACGGAAGTAGTTCTGGAATGTCGTCGAGGCCAGCGTGTGGCTCTCGGCCTGGATGCGCACGCCTTCCTTGGCCTCGATCGCCTGGTGCAGGCCCTCCGACAGGCGCCGCCCGGCCATCGTGCGTCCCGTGTGCTCGTCGATGAGCACCACCTGGCCGTTCTGCACGATGTACTCGACGTCGCGCTGGAACAGGTGATGGGCGCGCAACGCCGTGTGCACGTGGTGCAGCAGGCCGAGATTGATCGCGTGGTAGAGGCTCTCACCCTCGGGCAGCAAACCCTCGCTGATGAGCATCTGCTCGATGAACTGGTGGCCTTCCTCGGTGAGCTCGACCTGGCGCAGCTTCTCGTCGATGACGAAATGCCCGTCGCCGCCCTCCTCCGAGCCGCGCTGCATGCGCGGCACCAGCACATTCATGTGCTTGTACAGGCGCGAACTGTCCTCGGCGGCGCCGGAGATGATCAGGGGCGTGCGGGCCTCGTCGATCAGGATCGAGTCGACCTCGTCCACGATCGCGAAGTTCAGCTCGCGCTGCATCCGGTCATCCAGGCTGAACACCATGTTGTCGCGCAGGTAGTCGAAACCGAATTCGTTGTTGGTGCCGTAGGTGATGTCGGCGGCGTAACCCGCGCGCTTGCTCTCGAGGTCCTGGTTCGGAAGGATCACGCCCACGCTCATGCCGAGGAACTGGTAGATGGGCGCCATCCAGTTCGCGTCGCGCCGCGCCAGGTAGTCGTTCACGGTCACCACGTGCACGCCCTTGCCCGACAGCGCATTCAGGTACACCGGCAGCGTGGCGACCAGCGTCTTGCCCTCGCCGGTGCGCATCTCGGCGATACGCCCCTCGTGCAGCGTGATACCGCCGATCAGCTGCACGTCGAAGTGGCGCATCCCGAGAGCCCGGCGACCGGCCTCGCGCACTGCCGCGAAGGCCTCGGGCAGCAACTGGTCCAGGGTTTGACCGGCCGCGAGGCGTTCACGGAACTTCGCGGTCATCGCGCGCAGGCCGGCGTCATCCAGCGCCTCGAACTGCGGCTCGAGCGCATTGATGCGCTCGACCACGCGACGCATGCGCTTCAGTTCACGACTGTTCTTGGTACCGACGAGTTTGCGTATCAGCGAAAGGACCATGGTTCTTGCAGTTTTCCAGCGTGGCGCGGCGATGCGGCGTGTATGCCCCTGCCCGGCGGCGCCGGATCCGGAACGTCCGGCACGGGCCCCGCGGCTGGGCGGCGCGAAATTATATACCGGGGCGACACGGCGCGGGCGCGCCGCGGAGAATTACCGAAGCCGGCCGTCGAAGGGCCCGCAAGGCGGGATCAGGCGTCGCCCCTGACCGTGCTGATGTAGTGCATCGGATCGATCTGGCGATCGCCGTTCAGCACCTCCAGGTGCAGGTGCGCACCGCTGGCGCGGCCCGTCTGCCCCACGCGCGCGATCACCTGCCCCTTCTGCACGATGTCGCCGGGCTTCACCAGATACTCGCGGTTGTGCGCGTAGCGCGTGCGATAGCCGTTGCTGTGGCGGATCTCGACGAGGTTGCCGTAATCCTTCTCGTAGCCGGCCCAGACCACGACGCCGGAGGCGATGGCGAACACGTCCGAGCCGGCGCTCGCCGTGAAATCCACGCCCTTGTGCATGGCCCTGCGGCCATCGAAGGGATCTGCGCGCGGCCCGAAGCGCGAGGAGATATAACCGTCGGCCACCGGCAAGCCCGCGAGCGAGATGTCCCCGGCCAGCTTGCGGTTGACCAGCAGTTTCTCCATTACATCGAGCTGACGCTCGCGGTCCTTGATCTGCGAGGCCAGCTGGCGCAGCGTCTCGCCCAGCTCGCTGCCGCCCAGGCTCGCCGGCTCCGGGCTGAACGGCCCGCCCAGCGCCGGCTCCTGGTCGAAATCGAACTCGCCCTTGTCGAGCTGCGCCGCGACCGCGAGCCGTTCGCCGACCGCCTCCATGCGCAGCAGACGCGCCTGCAGCGTGGCGATGCGCGCGGCATAGGCGCGCCCTTCGCGCTCCGTGCTCTCGTGCAGCTCCCCGGTGCGTACCGCCAGCGCGGACAGCTCGGCCCCCCAGGCCGTGACCAGGTCCGCGGGCAGTTCCCCGGCCTGCGCCAGCGCCAGCCGATAGCCCCCGAAACCGGCGGCGCCCAGGCAGACAACGCAAAGCAGCGCAAGGGCCCAGACCATGCGGACGGGAAGCGCCAGGGTTCTCGATGAGGCCGGGAAGTCCTGGAGCAAGATCACTCTCATGCGGCGGCACCAGATCCTGATTGCTTGTTTTTTGATCGACCTGGCGGCCGAACCGGATAGCAGACGGGCGCGAATATGCCACACGGACAGCAAAATTGCCAAATTGTACCGCGCGGCGCCCCAGGCGCGCCGCACGCGCAGGCGGCCCCCGGGCCCCGTGCGCGACGGGGTCCGGGGGCTGCGACGGCGATCCTCAGTCCGCCTGGCGGCGCAGGAACGCGGGGATGTCGAGATAATCGAGATCACGCTCCGCGCCGACCGCCATCGGCGGCCGCTCGGCGATCTCGCGCGTACCCGCCTGGCGGCGCCCGACCGCCGGCTTGTCGAGGTCGCGGTAATTGGGTTGCCCCGAGGCCAGTCCACCCCCGACCGTGTTGTCGATCACCTTGACCGGTGCCTTGCGCACCTCGCCGAGGCCGGTGGCGACCACCGTGACCTTGATCTCGCCGTTCATTTCCGGGTCGATCACGGTGCCGACCACGACGGTCGCCGTGTCGGAAGCGAACTCCTCGACGGTGTCACCAACCTCCTCGAACTCGCCGAGCGAGAGGTCGGGACCCGCGGTGATGTTCACCAGGATGCCGCGCGCGCCCTGCAGGTTGATGTCCTCGAGCAGCGGGCTGCGGATGGCCGCCTCGGCGGCCTCGCGCGCGCGGTTCTCGCCGCGGCCCACACCGGTGCCCATCATGGCCATGCCCATTTCGGACATCACGGTGCGCACGTCGGCGAAGTCGACGTTGATCATGCCCGGACGGATGATCAGGTCGGCGATGCCCTGCACCGCGCCCAGCAGCACGTCGTTGGCTGCCTTGAACGCATCCAGCAGGCTGGTGTTCTTGCCCAGCACGCTCAGCAGCTTCTCGTTCGGGATCGTGATCAGCGAGTCGACGTGCTGCTGCAGCTCCATCAGGCCCTCGTCGGCGATCGAGGCGCGCTTCTTGCCTTCGAACTTGAAGGGGCGCGTGACCACGGCGACCGTGAGTATGCCCAACTCCCGCGCCACTTCCGCCACGATCGGCGCTGCCCCGGTGCCGGTACCCCCGCCCATGCCGGCGGTGATGAACACCATGTCCGCGCCCGAGAGCACCTCGGCGATGCGGTCACGGTCCTCGAGCGCCGCCTGGCGGCCGATCTCCGGGTTCGCGCCCGCGCCCAGGCCCTTGGTGATGCCCGAGCCGAGCTGCAGCACGGTGCGCGAGGAAATGTCTGAAAGTGCCTGCGCATCGGTGTTGGCGCAGATGAACTCCACGCCCTCGACCGCGCCGCCGATCATGTGCTTCACGGCGTTGCCGCCGCCTCCGCCCACGCCGACGACCTTGATCACTGCGCTCTGCGCTACGTTGTCTACGAGTTCGAACATGGCTATCACCCTCCGAGGTTGAACGATCAATCGAAAAAATCAGAAATTGCCCTGGAACCACTGCTTCATCTTCTTCACGAGACCCCGCCCCGGGGACTCCTTGACCCCCGCGTTGGCCGTGTACTGCTTGACGCCGAACAGCAGCAGCCCGACGGCGGTGGAATAAATGGGGTTCTTCACGATATCGAGCATGCCCTGCACACCGGCGGGCGCCCCTATGCGCACCGGCATGTGGAATATCTCCTCGGCCAACTCCACGACGCCCTCCATCTTCGCGGTGCCGCCGGTCAGCACGATGCCGCCGGCCAGCACGTCCTCGAAGCCGCTGCGGCGGATCTCGGCCTGCACCAGCGTGAACAGCTCGTCGTAACGCGGCTCGACCACTTCGGCCAGCGCCTGGCGCGAGAGGTCGCGCGCGCCGCGCTCCCCGACGCCGGGGACCTTGATCGTCTGGTCCGCGCCGGCGAGCTGCGCCAATGCGCAGGCGTAGCGGATCTTGATTTCCTCGGCATACTGCGTCGGCGTGCGCAGCGCCATCGCGATGTCGTTGGTGACCTGGTCGCCGGCGATCGGGATGACGCCGGTGTGGCGGATCGCTCCCTCCGTGAAGATCGCGATGTCCGTGGTTCCGCCGCCGATGTCGACCAGGCAGACACCGAGCTCGCGCTCGTCCTCGGTCAGCACCGCGTAGCTCGAGGCCAGCTGCTCGAGAATGATTTCCTCGACCTCGAGCCCGCAGCGGCGGATGCACTTCTCGATGTTCTGCGAGGCGTTGACCGCGCAGGTCACCACGTGCACCTTGGCCTCGAGCCGCACGCCCGACATGCCCAGCGGCTCCTTGATGCCTTCCTGGCTGTCGATCACGTACTCCTGCGGCAGGATGTGCAGGATCTTCTGGTCGGCGGGAATCGCTACGGCCTGCGCCGCGTCGATCACGCGCTCCACGTCGTGCGCGTAGACCTCGCGGTCGCGGATCGCGACGATGCCATGCGAGTTGAGGCTGCGGATATGGCTGCCCGCGATCCCGGCATAGACCGAATGGATCTGGCAGCCGGCCATCAGCTCGGCCTCCTCGACGGCGCGCTGTATCGACTGCACGGTGGACTCGATGTTGACCACCACGCCCTTTTTGAGGCCGCGCGATGCGTGCGATCCGAGACCGACGATCTTCAGCGTGCCGTCCGGTGCCACCTCGCCGACGATCGCCACCACCTTCGAGGTGCCGATATCGAGGCCAACGATCATCTTTCCGCTCATTGCTTTCCCCATTCATTGATTCGGCGGGCGCGCCGCGGGAACCGGGCCCGCCGCTGCTGTGCCCCCGGGCCGGTGCGCCCGCGGCGCTTCGCCCTTCCACGCCACCGCCACGCCATTGCTGTAACGCATGTCCAGTCGCTCGATGCGGTCACGGTCGGCGGCCCATTCGCCGGCGAGGAGCCGCGAGACGATGCGCGCCTTGCGCTCCACCTCGCGCCGCCCGAGCAGCAGCTCGCTGCCGTTGTCGAGCGTGATGCGCCACGCGTGCTTGCCGTCGAGCGCGAGCCGCGCGATGCGCAGCCCCGTGGGCTCGAGCAGCTCGGCGAACGCATCGAAGCGATCGAGCAGCAGTTTCTCGCTGCCCGCGGGTCCCTCGACCAAGGGCAGCTCCAGTCCGGGCAGCGCGGCGGCGGGCCGGAAGACCTCGGCGTACGGGTTGAGGTAGGCGTCCTCGCCCAGGCGCAGCACCGGCACCTGCTCGGTGATGAACACCATCAGCCGGTCGGGCCAGGCGCGGCGCACGGTGACCTCGTGCACCATCGGCAGCCGCTTCAGGTCGTCGCGGATCCCCGCGAGATCGACCATGAAGTAGCCCGTGCCGAGGTGCGGCAGCATGATCTCCTCGACTTGCGCCTTGTCGAGGAAGCGGAAATCCCCGTTCACCGTCACCTGCTTGATCGGCACGTTGGCGACCTCGCGCAGCGCGCTGAAGCCCATCTCCCCGGCAGCCAGCAGCAGCGCCACGATCAGCGCCGGCACCAGCCATGCCGCGCGCGCGGCGCGCGGCTGCGCGCCACGGCGGGTCGCGCCGCGACGCGAGCCCGCGTGGCCCGACATGCGCAGCAGCAGCGCGCTCACCCGGCGACTCCGCCACGGGCGGCGCGCGCGAGGCTGGCGCTGAAGATGCGTACCACCAGGTCGTCGAATTCGATGCCCACGGCGCGTGCCGCCATCGGCACCAGGCTGTGACTGGTCATGCCCGGCGCGGTGTTCACCTCGAGCACGGCGAACTCGCCGCTGGCGGCATCGCGCATCACGTCCACCCGGCCCCAGCCGCTGCAGCCCAGGCTTTCGAAAGCGCGCGCGGCGAGCGCGGCGAGCGCGCGTTCGTCGCGGGCATCGAGGCCCGACGGACACAGGTAGCGCGTGGTGTCGAGCTGGTACTTGGCCTCGTAGTCGTAGAACGTGCGCGGCGTTTCGAGCCGTATCGACGGCAGGATCTCTCCATCGACGATCGCGACCGTGTATTCCGGCCCCATGACGCGGCGCTCGACCAGCACGCAGCTGTCGTAGCCGCTCGCCAGCGCAACCGCCGCGCGCAGCTCGGCGGCGTTGTCGACCGGCGTGATGCCGATGCTCGAACCCTCGCTGGCCGGCTTCACGATGAGGCGCGGCCCGAGGCGCGCGGCGAGCTCGTCGTAGTTCGCCGTGGCATCCACCACCGCGAAGTCCGGCGTCGCGATTCCCTCGGCCTGCCAGAAGCGCTTGCACCGCAGCTTGTCCATCGCGAGCGCGCAAGCCAGCACGCCGCTGCCGGTGTAGCTGATGCCGAGCGTCTGCAGGGCGCCCTGCATCGTGCCGTCCTCGCCGCCGCGCCCATGCAGCGCAATGAACACGTGCGCCACCCCGCCGGCGATCAGGCGCTCGAGGACGTCGGCGCCCGCATCTATAGCGAGCACCCCGTCGAGCCGGTGCGTCAGCGCCGCATGCACCGCGCGGCCCGACTCGAGCGAGACCTCGCGCTCGGCCGAGGTGCCGCCCATCAGCACCGCCACCGGACCGCGCAATGCCGCCCTGTCGATATCGAAACGTCTCATGTGCGCGCATCCCCGCCGGCCGTGCGGGCCAGCACCTCGGCGACCAGCCTGCCCACGCTGCCCGCGCCCTGCAGCAGCAGGAAGTCGCCGGGTTGCAGCACCGTGTCGAGGACGTCCATCACGTCGTGCACGTCCTCGACGAAAATCGGATCCAGCTTGCCGCGCTGGCGGATGCTGCGGCTCAGGCTGCGTCCGTCGGCGCCGGGAATCGGATCCTCGCCGGCGCCGTACACGTCCAGCAGCACCAGCACATCGACCTGCGACAGCACCCGCACGAAGTCCTCGTAGAGCTCGCGCGTGCGCGAGTAGCGGTGCGGCTGGTACACCATCACGAGGCGGCGAGCGGGCCAGCCCGCGCGCACCGCGGCGAGGTTCGCCGCCACCTCGGTGGGGTGATGCCCGTAGTCGTCGACCAGCAGGAAGCTGCCGTCGCGGCAGGGCTGCTCGCCGTGATTCTCGAAACGCCGCCCCACGCCCTGGAATCCGGCGATGCCGCGCACGATCGCCGCGTCCGCGATGCCCTCGTCGGTGGCCACCGCCACCGCAGCCGTGGCGTTCAGCGCGTAGTGGCGCCCGGGCAGGCCCAGCTGCAGCCGCAGCGGTTCGCGCCCGCCGGGACGCTTCACCGTAAACCCGGACCTGCCCTCGTGCTGGCTGAAATCGCACAGGCGGTAATCGGCCTGCTCCGACGCGCCGTAGGTGATCACGTGGCGCGTGACGTCGGCGATGATCGACGCGACCGCGGGGTCGTCGATGCACAGCACGCTCAGGCCGTAGAACGGCAGGTTGTGCAGGAACTCGACGTAGGTCCGCTTCAGCCGCTCGAAGTCGCCGCCATAGGTGCCCATGTGGTCGGCATCGATATTTGTGACCACGGCCACCATCGGCTGCAGGTGCAGGAACGAGGCGTCGCTCTCGTCGGCCTCGACGATGAGATAACGGCTGTCGCCCAGCCGCGCGTTGGCCTGTACCGCGTTCACGCGCCCGCCGATCACGAAGGTGGGATCCAGCCCGGCCTCGGCGAAGATCGCGGCGATGATGCTGGTGGTGGTGGTCTTGCCGTGCGTGCCCGCCACCGCGATTCCGTGGCGAAAACGCATGATCTCGGCGAGCATCTCGGCGCGCGGCACCACCGGGATGCGGCGTTCGCGCGCGGCCGCGACCTCGACGTTCTCGCCAGTAACGGCGCTGGAGGCGACCACCACATCGGCTCCCGCGATATTCTCGGCACGGTGCCCCAGGTGAACCGCGACGCCCAGCCCGCGCAGGCGTTCCAGCGCCGGCGAGGCCGCGGCGTCGGAGCCCGAGACGTCGTAGCCCTGGTTGCGCAGCACCTCCGCTATTCCGCACATGCCCGCACCGCCGATACCGACGAAATGGATGTGCCCGATGCGTCGCATCTCCGGCACCGGCGCGTATTTGAGTTCCATCATCGCGCCACCTCCAGGCAATTGGCCGCGACCGTGTCAGCGGCCCGGGGCATCGCCAGCGCGCGCGCGCGCGTGGCCATCAGCAACAAGTCGTCGCGGGCGTCGGACCAGCGCGAGAGCTGCGCGGCGAGCCACTCTGGGGTGAACGCGGCCTGCGCGACGGCAAGCGCCGCGCCGGCATCGGCGAGCCAGCGCGCGTTCATGCTCTGGTGGTCGTCGATGGCGGTGGGCAGCGGCACCAGGATCGCGGCGAGCCCCGCGGCAGCGAGCTCGCTCACCGTGAGCGCGCCGGCGCGGCACACCACCACGTCCGCCCAATCGTAGGCCGCGACCATGTCGTCGATGAACGCAGTGGTGCGCGCCGCGACGCCGCGCTCGCGGTAACGCTCGCGGCAGGCCTCGAACTCGCGCGCGCCGCCCTGGTGCCAGACCTCGGGACGCTCGCCCGCCGCCAGCAGCGCCAGCGCCGCCGGCAGGGTTTCGTTCAGCACGCGCGCGCCCTGGCTGCCGCCGATCACGAGCAGGCGCAGGGGCCCGGCGCGCCCTGCCAGGCGCTCGGCGGGCACCGGGATCGCGGCGATCGCCGCACGCACGGGATTGCCGGCGAGGCGGGCACGCGGATGCTCCGCAAACGGACCCGGCAGACCGAGCAGGATACGCGCGGCGATGCGCGCGAGCAGGCGATTCGTGGTCCCGGCGACGGCGTTCTGCTCGTGCACCACCACCGGCACGCGCAGCAGCCAGGCCGCGATGCCGCCGGGTCCGGCCACGAAGCCGCCGGTGCCGAGCATGCAGGCCGGCCGCAGTTTCAGCACCAGGAGCAGCGCGTGCACGATCGCCACGAGCAGCAGCAACGGTGCCAGCAGCTGCTGACTGCGGCTCTTGCCGCGCACGCCGCTCACGCGCAGGAAGGAAATGGGTATGCCGGCCGCCGGGACCAGGCGCGACTCCATGCCGGCATGCGTCCCGAGCCAGTGCACGCGTGCGCCGCGCGCCGTCAGGGCCGCCGCAGCCGCGAGCCCGGGGAACACGTGTCCGCCGGTGCCGCCACCGGTGATGAGGACCAGGGGGGAGCGCTCAGGCATGGCGCAGCCTCCACGGTGCCGTCGCCGCCACCGGCGCGCCACGCAACTCGACCTCGATGCGCAGGATCAATCCCATCATGGCGAACAGGATCAGCAAGCTGCTGCCGCCGTAGCTGAGAAACGGCAGCGTGAGCCCCTTGGTCGGCAGCAGCCCCGCGTTCACGCCGATGTTGATGAACACCTGCGCGGCGACCAGCAGCGCCACCCCGAAGCACACGTGCGCGGAAAAGAGCTGCTGCTTGCGCGCGGCCGTGCGCCCGATCCAGAGGATGCGCGCGATCAGCGCCGCGAACAGCGCGATGAACGCCACGCAACCCAGCAGCCCGAGCTCCTCGGCGATTATCGCGAACACGAAGTCCGTGTGCGCTTCCGGCAAATAGAACAGCTTCTGCACGCTGTTGCCGAGCCCGACGCCCAGCACCTCGCCGCGGCCGAAGGCGATCAGCGCCTGCGTCAGCTGGTAGCCGCTGGCGAACTGGTCGGACCACGGATCGAGGAAGGTGATCAGTCGCTGCATGCGGTACGGCGACCACACCGCCATGACAGCGGCGCCGACGAGGGCGAGGAGCATCAGCACGATGAACGGCAGCAGCCGCGCACCGCCAAGGAACAGCATGGCCATCGCGGCGCCGGCGATCACCACCGCGGCGCCGAAGTCGGGCTCCAGCAGCAGCAGCAGGACCACGGCGCCGAGCAGCCCGAGCGGCTTCAGCATGCCCGACCAGCTGTTCTGCAGCTCGCGCTGACGCCGCGTCATATAGCCGGCCAGGTACACGACGAAGAACAGCTTCATCAGCTCCGAGGGCTGCAGGTTCACCGGACCGAAACCGATCCAGCGTGTCGCGCCGTTGACTTCGCGTCCGATCCCCGGCACCAGCAGCAGCGCCAGTATCGCCATGCCGGCCACCAGCAGCGCAGGCCCCGCGTCCTGCCACAGCTTCACCGGAACCTGCAGCGTCACGTACATCGTCGCGGCGCCGAGCAACAGGTAAATGCCGTGGCGGATGATGTGGTAGAAGGGGTTGCCGTACTGCTCGCCCGCGTAGTCCATCGACGCGGATCCCATCATCACGAAACCCGCCGCGGCGAGCGCCGCGACCAGTGCCAGCAGCGCGTGGTCGAGCGCTCGGCGCTTGCGCATCAGTACCGCTTCGGTCTGCGTCATCGTCATCTCAGAGCGCCTCCGCGCCGGCAAGTGCGCGCGCCGCGCGGGTGAACTCGTCACCGCGCTCCTCGTAATTGCGGAACATGTCGAAGCTGGCGCAGGCGGGCGAGAGCAGCACGGTGTCGCCCGGCTGCGCGAGCGCACGCGCCCTGGCGACCGCGTCTTCCATGTCCACCGCACGCGCGAGCGGCACCGTGCCCGCGAGCGCCTCGGCCAGCAGCCCGGCGGAACTGCCGATCAGCACGGCGGCGCGACCCGCGCGCGCGAGCTCGGCGGCCAGCAGCGTGAAGTCGCTCTCCTTGGCCGCGCCGCCGGCGATCAGCACGATGCGCCCGCCGCCCTCGCCTGCGAGCCCGCGCAGTGCAGCCACGGCGGCGGCGACGTTGGTGCCCTTGGAATCGTTGTAGAAATCGATGCTGTCGGTGCGTGCCACGAGCTGGCAACGGTGCGGCAGGCCGCGGTAACTGCGCAGCACCGCGAGCTGCGCGGGACGCGCAATGCCCGCGGCCCCGGCCAGCGCCAGCGCCGCCAGGCTGTTGAGCACGTTGTGCCGCCCGCGCAGACCGAGCTCGCGCGCGGCGATCAACGCCTCGGTGCCGCAAGCCACCCATTCGACACCGTCGCGCACGAGGAGCCCGTAGTTGCCCGCCTGTGCGCTGCCCGCGCCGAAACTCAGGCGCCGCTGGCCGTCCTGCGCGCCGGGTACCGTCATTGCGTCGTCGCGGTTGAACACCACGCAGCGCGCGCCGCGGTAGATGCGCAGCTTCGCCGCGCGGTAGGCCTGCATGTCGGGATAGCGGTCGAGGTGGTCGGGCGCGATGTTGAGGATGGCGGCCACATCGGCCCGAAAATCGACGACGGTCTCGAGCTGGAAGCTCGACAGCTCGAGCACGTACAGCGCCACCTGCGGCGCGAGCAGATCGAGTGCCGGCGTGCCGAGGTTGCCGCCGCAGGCCACCTGCAACCCCGCCTCCTGCGCCATCAGCCAGACCAGCGTGGTCACGGTGCTCTTGGCGTTGGTGCCGGTGATCGCGACCACGGGCGCGCGCGCTTCGCGGTGGAACAGCTCGATGTCGCCGAGCACTGCCGCGCCCGCGGCGCGTGCGGCGCGGATCGCGGGCTCGGCGGGATCGACGCCGGGACTCAGGATCAGTTCGTCGGCCGTCGCGAGGAACGCCGCGTCGAACGCGCCGGTGCGCAATTGCACCTGCGGGAACTCGGCGCGAAAGCGCGCCAGCAACGGCGGCTCCACGCGGCTGTCGACCACCGCGAAGGACAGCCCGCGCCCGGCGAGGAAGCGCGCACAGGACAGCCCGGTCTGGCCCATGCCGACCACGACCCGCCTTGCCTCCCCGCCCGTGTTGCCCATTGCCCGTGCCGCTCCGCTCAGCGCAACTTCAACGTGGCCAATCCGAACAGGACCAGCACGACCGTGATGATCCAGAAGCGCACGATCACGCGCGGCTCCGGCCATCCCTTGAGCTCGAAATGGTGGTGGATCGGCGCCATGCGGAAGATGCGCCTGCCCGTCAGCTTGAAGGAGGCGACCTGCAGCATCACCGAGACCGTCTCCATCACGAACACTCCGCCCATGATGAAGAACACGATCTCGTGGCGCACGATCACCGCGATGACACCCAGCGCCGCGCCGAGCGCCAGCGCGCCCACGTCGCCCATGAAAACCATCGCGGGATAGGTGTTGAACCACAGGAAGCCGAGCCCGGCTCCGGCCAGCGCGCCGCAGAAAACCACCAGCTCGCCGGCGCCGGCGATGTAGGGAATGTGCAGGTAGGGCGCGAACTCGCTGTGCCCCGCGAGGTAGGCGATTACCGCCAGCGCGCCGGCCACCAGCACGCTCGGCATGATCGCGAGGCCGTCGAGCCCGTCGGTGAGGTTCACCGCATTGCTCGCGCCGACGATCACGAAATAGGCGAGCACGACGAACAGCGGGCCGAGCGCGAGCGTCACCTGCTTGAAGAAGGGCACGATCAGCTGTGTTTCGGCAGGCGACGCGGCGCTGGCATAGAGGTAGAGCGCGGCGCCGAGGCCCGCGAGCGACTGCCAGAAGTATTTCCAGCGCGCCGGGAGTCCGCGCGAATCCTTCTCCACGACCTTGCGGTAATCGTCGATCCAGCCCACCGCGCCGAATGCCACGGTGACCGCGAGCACGACCCAGACATAGCGGTTGCCGAGATCGCCCCACAGCAGCGTGCTGGTGACGATGCCGACGAGGATCAGTGCGCCGCCCATCGTCGGCGTGCCCGCCTTGCTCAGGTGCGACTGCGGCCCGTCGCTGCGCACGGATTGCCCGATCTGGCGGACGTTGAGGCGCCGGATCATCGCGGGGCCTACGAGCAGCGTGATCGCGAGCGCGGTGAGCGTCCCGAGAATGCCGCGGAAAGTGAGGTACTGGAATACCTTGAACACCGTGAAGTATTCGCTCAGCCAGTCCGCGAGCAACAGCAGCATCAGTGCCTCCCCGTCCCGGCGGCGCCGGGTTCCGCTTGCGCCAGCGCCGCCACCACGGCTTCCATGCCGGCAGAGCGCGAACCCTTGACCAGGATCACGCTCCCCGCACGATCGAATTCACGGCAGGCCGCGGCCACCTCCTCGCGCGAGCCAAGCACCGTCGCGCCCGGACCGAAGCCCTCGGCCACCGCATCGGCATGCGGCCCGCAGGCCAGCAGGCGCTCGATGCCGCGCGCGCGCGCATGCGCGCCCGCCTCGCGGTGCAACTCGCGGCTCTGCGCGCCGAGCTCGGCCATGTTCCCGAGCACCAGCATGCGCGTGCCGCCGAAGGTAGCGAGCGAATCAATCGCCGCGCGCACCGAGCCGGGATTGGCGTTGTAGCTGTCGTCGATCAGCACGCAACCGCGCGCGCCGCGGCGTCGCTGCATGCGCCCGGACACCGGAGTGAGCGACTCGAGCCCGTCGCGGATCGCCTCCGGCCCGAGACCGAGCGCCAGCGCCGCGGCGGCCGCGCAGACCGCGTTGGCGACCTGCTGCACACCGGGGACACCGAGAGCGATGGGCACCGCACCTGCCGCGGTCGCCAGGCGGAAACTCGCGTTGCCCTCGTGCATCATCACGTCCTCGGCGCGCACGTCCGCATCCACCGCGCCCCTCGCGCTGGCGCGCAGCACGGTGCGCGCACCGATGCGCGCGAGCCAGGCGTCGGCAAAGGGCTCGTCGACATTCAGCACCGCGACGCCATCGGGGCCGAGCGCGTCGTAGATCTCGCCCTTGGTCGCCGCCACCGCTTGCAGGCTCCCGAAACCCTGCAGGTGCGCCGGCAGCGCATTGGTCAGCACGGCGACGTCGGGCCGCACCAGCGCGCCCAGGTAGCGGATGTCGCCCGGCTTCGCTGCGCCCATCTCGATCACCGCGTAGCGCAGCGCCGGATGCAGTGCGAGCAGCGTGAGCGGCACGCCGATCTCGTTGTTCAGGTTGCCGGCCGTGGCCAGCACGGAGCCCGCACGCCCGAGGATCGCCGCTATCATTTCCTTGGTCGTGGTCTTGCCGGCGCTGCCGGTGAGTGCGACCACGGTGCCGGTGAACAGCGAACGGTTGAAACGGCCGAGTTCCCCGAGCGCGACGAGGGTGTCGGCGACCTGCAGCACCGGCACCGCGGCGTCGACCGGGCGGCTGCACAGCAGCGCGCCCGCACCGCGGCGCACCGCCTCGGCGACGAAATCGTGACCGTCGAAGTTCTCCCCGCGCAGCGCCACGAACAGGCTGCCCGGCGCGAGCGTGCGCGTGTCGGTGCTCACGGCGTCGAACGCGGCGTCGCGCGCCGGCGCGGGCAGCCCGAGAAAGCGCGCGAACTCGGCGAGGCCGATGGCGCGCATCATGATGCGGCGCTCCACGCGGCAAGCGCGGCGCGCGCTATGCCGGCATCGCTGAACGGCGTGCGCACACCGCTCACTTCCTGGTAGTCCTCGTGCCCCTTGCCGGCGATCAGCACGCAGTCGCCGGGACCCGCCGCGGCGATGGCGCTGCGGATTGCCGCTGCGCGATCGGGCTCGTGCGCGGCGCCGTGCTCCGGCAGGCCCGTGGCGATTTCGGCGATGATCGCCGCCGGATCCTCGCTGCGCGGGTTGTCGCTGGTGATCAACAATTCGTCCGCGTGCTCCCACGCGATGCGTCCCATCAGCGGCCGCTTGGCGCGGTCGCGATCGCCGCCGCAGCCGAACACGCACCACAGCCGTCCGGGACAGTGCTGGCGCAACGCGCGCAGGGTCTGCTCGAGCGCATCCGGGGTGTGGGCATAATCGACGATGACCAGCGGGCCATCGGCGGCCGCGACGCGCTCCATGCGCCCGGCCACCGGCGAGAGCCGGGGGAAGACCGCCAGTGCGTCGTCGAAGGCCACACCGTGCACGCAGAGCGCGCTGAGCGCAGCCAGGGCGTTGTGCAGGTTGAAGTGCCCGAGCAACGGGGCGCTGAGCGTGCCCCGCCCCCACGGAGTCACGACCTGCGCCGCCAAGCCTTCGGCGCTGAACACCGGATCGATCGCGCGCACCCGCGCGCCGGCGTGCGCAACACCGTAGCTGAGCGCATCGACGCCGCGCGGCAGCGCGTCCAGCAGTCGGCGACCGAACGGGTCGTCGCTGTTGACCACCGCGCTCGACAGACGCTCGCTGGCAAACAGGATCTGCTTGCTGGCGCCGTAGTCCTCGAAGCTGCCGTGGTAGTCCAGATGATCGTGGGTGAGGTTGGTGAAGATCGCCGTCGCGAAACTCAGCCCGCGCACGCGGCCCTGCTTCAATGCGTGCGAGGACACTTCCAGTGCGGCGACCGTGGCACCCCCGGCGCGCAGCCCGGCAAGCATCTGCTGCAGGCTGACGGCGTCGGGGGTGGTGTGCGTGGTCGCATCGAGGCGTCCCGGAAAGCCCCAGCCCAGCGTGCCGACCACGCCACAGCGGATGCCGAGCAGTTCGAACGCCTGGGCGATCAGCTGCGTGCAGGTGGTCTTGCCGTTGGTACCGGTGACGCCGATCAGCGCCATCGACTCCGACGGCGTGCCGTAGAAACGTCCCGCGATCTCGCTGACGCGCTCACCGAGACGGCTGACGCCGATCGCCTCGAGCGTTGTACCGGCTAACGCGTCGCCCTGCTCGAACAGCACGACGCGGGCGCCGCGGCGCGCCGCCTCGTCCACGTAGGCGGCTCCGTCATGACGCGCCCCGCGCAAGGCGATGAACGCATCGCCCGCGCTCACGCGGCGGCTGTCGAGGCAGACACCGCCGACTCGCAGAGCGCCGCTCGGCGTGCCCGCGAGCTCGGGGAGCAAATCCTCGAGCGCACGCTCGGCAAAGACCGGATCCCGTGGATTGCTCATGTCGGCGTGCGCCCCGCGTCGCGCTCGGCCACCAGGATCTCGGGCAGGTTGTCGGGCGGCACGTCCATCAGCCGCAGGGCGCCGGCCACGACGGTCGAGAACACCGGAGCCGCGATGGCCCCGCCGTAGTAAACACCGCCGCGCGGATCGCTGACGATCACCACCGCGACGATGCGCGGGTCGGTGGCCGGCGCGAAGCCGGCGAACAGCGACACGTAGCGGTTGGCCTCGTAGCCGCCGGGGCCGATGCGATGCACCGTGCCCGTCTTGCCAGCCACCGTATATCCCTTGATCGCGGCCTTGAGCGCGGTGCCGCCCGGTTGCGTCACGGTCTTCATCATGTCCACGAGCTGCGCGATGATCTCCGGCTTGTAGACTGGCTTGGCCTCCGGTGTCCCGCGACCACGCAGCAGCGTCAGCGGGTGTTCTACCCCGCCGGCCGCGAGTATCGAGTAGGTCCGCGCGAGCTGCAGCGGCGTCACCGAGAGGCCGTAGCCGAAGGCCAGGTTCGCGCGCGCAACATCGCTCCACCTGCGGTAGTCGGGAAGCACGCCGACGCTCTCGCCCGGGAATCCCGTGCCCACCGACTGTCCCAGTCCGGCGCGCACGAACACGTCACGGATCACATCGGGCTCCAGCGACATCGCTATCTTGACGGTGCCGACCTGGCTCGACTTGGTGATCACGCCGCCCAGCGTCAGCAGGCCGTAGTTGTGGTGGTCGCGGAAGGTCTTGCGCCCGACCCGGATGTAGCCCGGCGAGGTCTCCATGGTCATGCCCGGGTGATACTTGCCGCTCTCGAGCGCCGCGATCATCGTCAGCGGCTTCATCGTGGAGCCCGGCTCGACGAGGTCGGTGATGGCGCGGTTGCGCAGCGCCGAGCCGATGTCGCCGCCGCGGTTGTTGGGGTTGTAGGTGGGCTGGTTAGCCATCGCGAGGATTTCGCCGCTGCGCGCATCGAGCACCACGACACAGCCGGATTCCGCGCTCGCGCTTTCGATGGCCTTTTTCAGTTCGCGATGGGCCAGGTACTGGATGCGCAGGTCCAGGCTGAGGTCCAGCGCACGCCCGGGACGCGCCGGGCTCAGCTCCTGCACGTCGCGGATCACGTGGCCGTAGAGATCCTTGATCACCTGCTTCGAACCGGGCACGCCGGTAAGCCACTCGTCGTAGGCGAGTTCGATGCCTTCCTGGCCGCGGTCATCGACGTTGGTGAAACCCACGACGTGCGCGGCGGTCTGGCCTGCCGGATAGAAGCGCTGGTATTCGCGCCGCGAGTAGACCCCGGGAATGCCCAGCGCCATCACGCGCGCCGCGTCGGCGGGCGTCATGCGCCGGCGCAGGTAGACGAATTCACGGGTGGCGACGCTGCCGATACGCCGCTCGAGCTCATCGGGCGCGACCCCGAGTGCGCTGGCCAGCGGCCGCCAGTCCTCGATCTTTTCCACGAGCTGCTTGGGATTGGCCCAGAGCGTCTGCACCGGCGTGCTGATCGCGAGCGGCTCGCCGTTGCGATCGGAAATGATCCCGCGATGCGCCGGGATGGGCTCCACGCGCAGTGAACGCGCGTCACCCTGGCTCTGCAGGAAGCGGTAGCCGCGCTCGGTGTCGAGCACCTGCAGCGATACCAGGCGCCATACCAGCAGCAGCAGCAGGCAGCCGAGTCCCGCGGCGACCATCCTGATGCGCCATTCGGCGATGGCAGCGGGAGGACGGAGCTTCATTCGACCACCAGCACGCGCAATTCCCCCTCGACCGGGACCATCTGCAGCGCGCTGCCGGCCATGGCCTCGACCCGCGCATGCGAGGACAGCGTGCCGCGCTCGAGCAGGAGCTGGCGCCATTCGATCTGGATCTCGTTCTCGTCACGGCGCGCCTGCTCGAGCTGTCGGAACAGTTCGCGCGACTCGTGGGCGGCGTAGATCACACCGAAGGACGACAGCACCGCCAGCATCAGCAGCAGCGCGGCGAGCAGCGGCCGGCGATCGGGCGCCGCGGCGTCCCTGGCCGGCTCTTCAGCGGCCATCGACAGCGATTCCGGCAACGGTGAGCTTTTCCGCCACGCGCAGCACGGCGCTGCGCGCGCGCGGATTGCGCTCCACCTCTTCCTCGCTCGGGCGCAGCGCCTTGCCGAGCCGCTTGAGCTTCGGCTGCAGGTACGCCGGCAGGCCCGGCTGCTGCGCCGCACGCGAGTGATCTCGCATGAAGCGCTTCACGATGCGGTCCTCGAGCGAGTGGAAGCTGATCACCACGAGCCGGCCGCCAGGCAGCAGCGCGTCCAGCGCCTGGCGCAGCACGCTGGCCAGCGCGTCGAGTTCGCCGTTGATGTAGATGCGGATCGCCTGGAACGCGCGCGTCGCCGGGTGCTTGGCCTTTTCCCAGGCCGGGTTCGCCGCCGCCACGATCTGCGCCAGACGCGCCGTGGTCTCGATCGGCTCGACGCTGCGCTCGCGCACGATCGCCGCGGCCATGCGGCGCGCGAAGCGCTCTTCACCGTACTCGAACAGCACCTGCGCGATATCCTCGGCCCGGGCACGCGCGAGCCACTGGGCCGCGCTGATGCCACGCCCGGGGTTCATGCGCATGTCGAGGGGACCGTCCTGCAGGAAGCTGAAGCCGCGGCGGGGGTCGTCGAGCTGCGGCGAGGACACGCCGAGATCGAGCAGCACGCCGTGCACGCGTCCCGCCATGTCGTGGCGCTCCAGCAGCGTGTGCAGCTCGTCGAAGGAAGCATGCTCGATGACCAGGCGCGGATCGTCGCTGAACTGGCTGCGCCCGGCGGCAATCGCTTCCGGGTCGTGATCGATGGCGAGCAGCCTGGCGGCGGGGGCGAGGCGTCCCAGGATCGCGCGGGTGTGCCCGCCGCGACCGAAGGTGCCGTCTACATAGCTGCCAGCGGAATCTGTCACCAGAAAATCCACCGCCTCCTGCAACATGACAGGTGTGTGCATTGCGCTGCGCCCGCGTGCCCGTGGTTTACAAGGAAAGCCGCAGCATCTCGTCGGGGACTGCACCCTCGACGCTTGCCATCTGCAGCCACTTGTCGCGCTCAGCCAGCCACGTGTCCTCGTCCCACAACTCCATCTTGTTGCCCTGGCCGACCAGCACGGCCTTCTTGTCCAGCCCGGCGTATTCGCGCAGGGCCGGCGGCACCAGCACACGGCCGCTGCCGTCGCATTCGAGGTCGCTCGCGTAGCCGATCACGAGACGCTGGAATCGGCGCACCACGGGATTGAGGGTCGGCAGGGCCTGGATTTCGCGCTCCAGGTCCTCCCAGGTCGGCAGGGGGTAGACCAGCAGGCACTTGCTCTGGGTGTCTATCGTGGCCACGAGTTGCCCGGCGCTGATCGCCTGCAGCCGATCACGATGACGCGCCGGCATGGCCATGCGCCCCTTCGGATCGATGCTCAGATGGTGGACACCGCGGAACACTGTCAGTTTTTACCTTGTTCGGTCCCAGGAACGCCCATGCTCGCCACTTTCGCCCACTTTCACCCACTTTTCGACACTATATGGACGCACGACTTCCGGTGTCAAGGACGCCAGGACCATCAAGTGACGAATTTTCTTGTTGAAAAACCGGTACTTAGGTGAACAGAGCGGAGGCGAGGACAGGCTGCCACGGAGCTTGCTGACAGATAACATGCCATTGCGCAAGCAAGTTAAAGTGATCTCTCATGAATGAGAATATTTTGTTCTTGTTGGATGTTTCTTATATTCAAATAGGAATAAAGAAAGTTGCAGAGTCGGCCTGTAAGCCGGGTTCTGTCGAGGACAGTCATTCATCTGGGACGTGCGTCACCGCACGCCTCTAGCGACCTACCCGAACCCTGTGCGGGCCGCACTGATGGGTTCCTATTTGGTCTTGCTCCGGGTGGGGTTTACCGTGCCACGCCTGTTACCAGCCGCGCGGTGCGCTCTTACCGCACCCTTTCACCCTTACCTGCCAACTGCATCCGGAGATGCGGCCGACATCGGCGGTTTGCTTTCTGTTGCACTTTCCGTGGGCTCGCGCCCCCCAGGCGTTACCTGGCACCATGCCCTATGGAGCCCGGACTTTCCTCCCGGTCACTCACCACAGGCAGGCCGCTTGCGCAGCTGCGACATGCCTCTGGAGAGTGACCGAGCGACTGCCCGGCCGACTCTGCGCGCGGGAGTATATCACCCGGCGTCGCCGCCGGGCCGCAGGGCGAGCGCGGCGCGATAGACTTCGTTGCGCGGACGTCCGCTGATCTCCACGGCACAGGCGACCGCCTCCTTGAGCGGCAGGCGCTTGAGCAGCGCCTCGAGCAGCGCACCGGTACTGATCGCGGTTTCGTCCGCGACAACGGCCTCGGCGCCGGCGAGCACCAGCACGATCTCGCCCAGCTGCTGCTCCGGATCGGCCGCGACCCGCTCGAGCACCTCGTTCACCGTCCCGCTCAGCAGTGTCTCGTGCACCTTGGTGAGTTCTCGCGCCAGCGCGCAACGGCGCTCGCCACCGAACACCGCCGCGAGGTCGCGCAGCGTGTCGAGGATGCGCCGCGGCGATTCGTAGAAGATCAGCGTACGCGTTTCCATGCCGAGCCCTTCGAGCCGGGCTTGCCGCGCCGCCTGGCGGGCAGGCAGGAAACCCTCGAAGACGAAACGGTCCGAGGGCAGGCCTGCCACGCTGAGCGCCGCCACCGCCGCGCAGGGACCCGGCACCGCCACGACGCTGATTCCGGCCGCGAGCGCGTCGTGCACCAGGCGGTAGCCCGGATCGGAAATCAGCGGCGTGCCCGCATCGGACACCAGCGCAACCGAACTGCCGTCACGCAGCAGTTGAAGCACGTGCTCGAGCCGGCGCGCATCGCTGTGGTCGTGGTAGGCCACCACGGGGCGCGAGATGCCCAGGTGGTTCAGCAACTGCCGGCAGCGCCGGGTATCCTCGGCGGCGATGAGGTCTGCCGCGGCCAGCACTTGCGCGGCGCGGTGCGAAAGATCGCCGAGATTTCCGATCGGGGTGGCAACAACGAACAGCACTGCGGGCGTCTCCACGGCGGCATCCGGCGCCCCTGCCGGCGCGGGCGCCGGCAGGGGCGCCGGCGCATCGGTTTGCGCTAGTATACGGGCATGAACAGAGCCTTCGTCCGTCCGCTGCTCGTCGCCGCGCTGCTGGTTGCCGCAGGGTGCTCCGATCAGCCCGAAAAGCCGTCTTCCGAGCACATCCCGCTACCAGAGAAGCCCGCGACCCAGCCGGCTGAACCCGCGGACGAGGTGGAGCGGCTGCTCGCGCTGGCGGCGCGCAGTGACGGCGCTGCCGCACGCGAGGCGAGACTCGATGCAGCGGCCGAACTCGTGCGCCGCGGCGACCTCGCCCGCGCCGCAACGCTGCTGGACGAACTCGAGGCGGCAAGCCTCGACAGCGCGCAATGGATTCGCCATTCGCTGCTGCGCGCGCGTCTCGAGCTCGAGGGAGGCGACGCGGCGGCGGCTCTCGCGCGCCTCGACAATCCCGCGCTGCAGGCCGAAGGCGCCGCGGTGGGGCGCGCGTTGCAGGTCGAGCTCGCCCTCACGCGCGCCGACACACTCGCCGCGCTGCAACAGCACCTGGAGAGCGCCCGGGAACGCGTGCGGGTGCAGCCCCTGCTCAGCGACGAGACAGCGCGCCATGACAACACCCACGCGATCTTCGCGGCGCTGGCCGGCGCGGACATGGCCGCGCTGGAACGCGAGACCGGCGTCGCGGCGAGCGATGACTGGCGCGGCTGGCTGGAGCTCACGGCGCTCGTACGCGACCTGCGCCGCGGCCCCGATGAGCAGCTTGGCGCGCTGGCAAGCTGGGAACAGCGCTACTCCCTGATCGCCCCCCTGCAACCGGCGGTGAACGAACTACTGCCCGCCATCCGTGAACGTGTCCGCCAGCCTGCCCGCGTGGCGCTGTTGCTGCCGTTGAGCGGCCGCGCGGCGCCCGGCGCGACAGCAGTGCTGAACGGCTACCTCGCCGAGCACATGCGGCAGCTCGCAGCGGGCGAGCAGCCGGTGCCCGTTGCGGTGGTCGATACCGCCGCCGCGCCCGGGGGCTTCGCGGCCGCATATGCCAGCGCGGTAGCCGACGGCGCCGACATGGTCATCGGTCCGTTGCTCAAGGAGGACCTCGCGGCATTCGGCCCCACGCTGGCACCCTCGGTGACCACGATCGCGCTCAACTTTGCCGATAGCGCGAACAGCGACGGCGACATGCTCTACGAGTTCGGCCTCGACGGCGCCGACGAGGTGGCGCAACTCGCGACAGCGGCGCGGGCGCGCGGTTGGGCGCATGCCATCGTGGTAGCAGACGATTCCGATACCTCACGGCGCCAGGCGCAGGAGTTCGAGCGCCTGTGGAACGGCGGCGACACGCGGGTGCTGGGTACACTGTATCTTGCAGACATCAATGAATTCCGCCGCCGCTTCGAGGAGGCCCTGCTGTTCGAACAGAGCCGCCAGCGCAGCGCGGCACTGTCACGACTGCTGGGACTGGCGCTCGTGTCGGAACCGCGGCGGCGCCAGGACCTCGACCTCATCGTCATGTTCTCGGGACCGGTCGGCGCGCGCTCCATCCGGCCGCTGCTGTCGTTCCTGTATGCCGGCGACCTGCCCGTGTGGTCGACCAGCCAGGCCAACGGCGCGCGTCCCGACCGGCGCAACGACCGCGACCTGGAGTACGTGCGCTTCCTCGACCTGCCGTGGTTCTCCGGGGCCGAACGCCCGTTGCGCGAAACGCTGCGCCGCAGCGTACCGGCCGGCGGCCTGGAACGCTTTGCTGCCCTTGGCGCCGACGCCTGCCGCCTGCAGTCTCGCATCGGTTTGCTGGACTGGAACGGCGCGGCCGGCCTCGGCGGGGCCACCGGTGAACTGGTACTGGACGGCACGCGACGGCTGCACCGCAAATCACAGTGGTACGTGTTCCGCGACGGCCTCGCCGCACCGGAAATACAGCGTACCGCGCTGCTCGCCACACCCCTGAACCGTCAATCCACGGAAGGAGCGACACCATGGACCGACACCACCAGCGCGGCACCTCCGCCGCCACCGGACGCGCCGCAGAAGACCGCGCCCTGAAGGAACTCGGCGCGGCGGGGTTGCGCCTCGTCGCACGCAATTTCCGCTGCCGCCTCGGCGAGATCGATCTCGTCATGCGCGAGGGCGACACGCTGGTATTCGTCGAGGTGCGACAGCGGCAGAGCGCGCGTTTCGGCGACGCCAGCGAGAGCGTCACCGTCGCGAAGCAGCGCAAGCTACTGGCTGCCGCGGCATTGTTCGTGGCATGGCATCCGGCGCTGCGCGACCTGCCGATGCGATTCGACCTGTTCGCGCTGGACGGGAACGCGCACGGATCGACCACGGTGCCCGGCGCAAAATGGCTGCGCGGCATCATCAGCTGAAAGCGGAAGGAGGAGCCGTTGTCTCTCGATATGCTCAATGAGCCGCTGCAGGCGCTGTTCGCCAGCCACGTCGATACCGTGTACCGCGCGCTCGACGTCATGTACCCGGAGATTCACCGGGCGGTCGAACTGCTCTGCGACAGCCTGCTGGCAGACCGCCGCGTGCTCGTCTGCGGCAGCGGAACCGGCACCGCGCTGGGCCAGGTGTTCTGCACCAACCTGCTGAATCGCGCCCAGATCGACCGCCCGGGGCTCCCGGTGATCGCGATCGGCAGCGATCCGGCCGCCACCAGCGCGATCGCCGAGAGCTACGGCATCAGCGAGGTGCAGTCGCGCCAGATCCGCGCCCTGGGCCAGGCCGGCGATGCCCTGATGGTGATCGCGGGATCGCCGCGCGGTGCGGGCCTGAGCCCGGCGGTGCGCGCTGCCCACGCGCGCGAGATGCGCGTCATCGCCCTCACGGGCGGCGAAGGCGGAGAACCGGCGGCCGCCCTCGGACCGGCAGACATCGAGCTGCGCGTGCCCTCGGATGATCCCTACCGCGTCAGCGAATCCCAGCTGCTGCTGCTGAACGCCCTGAGCGCGCTGATCGAACTGCGCCTGTTCGGCGAGGCGTGAGGGCTCACTTCACCACGCGCAGCGACGGCTTGCCGCTCCGGGGCTCGTCGTCCGACGACGGCGGTGGCGCCTGCTCGGGCTCGAACACCATGCCCTGCCCGTTCTCGCGCGCGTAGATTCCCAGCACGGCGCCGATCGGCACGAAGACATCGATCGCCACGCCGCCGAAGCGTCCGCGGAACCGGATGTCGTCGTTGGACATGTCGATCCCGGCCACCGCCCCGGGCGCCACGTTGAGCACGATCTGCCCGTTCTTGACGTACTGCTGCGGCACCTCGACGCCCGCAACCGTCGCATCCACGAGCAGGTAGGGCGTGCATGCGTTGTCGAGGATCCACTCATAGAGTGCGCGCACCAGGTAGGGTCGACTGGATTTCATGCTCATATCATGGCGCCTGCCGCCGCCCGCGCGGGCGGATCAGCGTCGGCGAATCTCCTTTTCAGTCTCGGACAGGCTCGCGCGGAAGCCATCGCGCGCGAACATCCGGGTCATGTAATCGTGCAGCGGCCTGGTCTGCCGGATGTTGGGCAGGACGATGCCCAGCGCCGGCAAGCGCCAGAGTATTGCGCAAAGACAGCAATCGGCCAGCGAGAATTCCTCGCTCATGAAAAACGGCATTTCCGCGAATACCGGCGCTACGGCCATCAGCTCGTCGCCGACTTCACGCCGCGCCTTCGCCACCGCTTGCGGCGGGCTCGCCGGGCTCTCCATCACATCGACCCGCGAACTCCAGTCCCGCTCGAGGCGGTACATGAGCTGGCGGCACTCGCCGCGCGCAACCGGGTAGACCGGCAGCAGCGGGGGATGCGGGAAGCGTTCGTCGAGATATTCCATCATGATCCCGGGCTGGTAGAGCACGAGTTCACGATCGACGAGCGTCGGCAGGCTGCTGTAGGGATTGATCTCGGCGAGAGCCGGGGGATAATCACGGCCATCGACATCGATAAGCTCCGCCGCTACCCCCTTCTCGGCCAGCACGATGCGAACCCGGTGGCTGTAATGGCATCGCGCATCGGAGAACAGCGTCATCGCCGTGCGCCTGGCCAGTACGGCCCTGATGTCTCTGCCGGGGCGCATGGGGCAAGGGATCAGCGCCGCCGTGCCGGGCACGGCGGCAGCGCGGCCTCAGTGGACGTCTTTCCAGTATTCCCGGTTCAGCAGGTACGCGAATACCCCGAAGAAGGCCAGGAACAGCAGCACGTAGATGCCCATGCGCTTGCGCTCCAGCGCCATCGGCTCGGCCACATAGGCGAGGAAGCTCGCCAGGTCCGCCATAGCGGTGTCGAATTCCTCGACCGTCATGCTGCCGGCCTGCGCGACCTTGAGACGTCCGCACGGAGCTTCCAGCAGGTCTTCACCGGTCAGCGGGTCACGCTTGATGCCACCGTTGTGCGCCAGCACCGGGCCGGGCGCGCACTCGGGCAGGCCCTGCAGCTCGATCAGCACGTGCGGCATCGCGACGTCAGGGAACACGCGGTTGTTCACGCCCCACGGACGTGCCGGCGAATCATCGCGGTAGAAGTTGCGCAGGTAGGTATAGATGTACTCTGGCGAGCGCGCGCGCGAGATCAGCGTCAGGTCGGGCGGCGGCGCGCCGAACCACTTCTTCGCCAGCGGCACGGGCATCGCGTTCTCCATCAGCTCGCCGATCTTGGCATCGTCGAAGATCAGGTTCTGCTCTGCCAGCGGCAGCGGAATGCCCAGGTCCGTTGCGGTTCGCTCGAAGCGCGCGTACTTCAGCGAATGGCAGCCCATGCAGTAGTTCATGTAGTACTTCGCGCCGCGCTGCAGCGAGGCCTTGTCGTTCAGGGCCGGCGAGAACTCGTCGCAGGGAATCGTGCCGCAGTCGAACGCCGCTTCCGCCCCGACCGCCTTCAGCGGCAGGAAGGCCATGAGCCCCACCAGCACGAGCACCGCCAGGAACTTCCACGGCCCCATGCCACCATCCATGGTCACGCGCTCCGGCACGGGCCTGGTCTTCTCGATCGAGGTGTAGACCGGCATCAGCAGGAAGAACGCGAAATAGAGCACCGTGCAGATCTGCGCCAGGAAGGTACGCTCCGGGGTCGGCGCCTTCACGCCGAGCACGCCGAGGATGATGAACGAGGCCGCGAAGATCACGATCGCCGCACGGCTCAGCGCACCCTTGTAGCGGATGGACTTCACCGGGCTGCGGTCCAGCCAGGGCAGCACGAACATGATCGCGATCGCCGCCGCCATCACCACGAAGCCGCCGAACTTGTCCGGCACGGCGCGCAGCATCGAGTAGAAGGGCGTGTAGTACCACACCGGCGCGATGTGCGCAGGCGTCTTCAGCGAGTTGGCTTCCTCGAAGTTGGCGAACTCCAGGAAGTAGCCGCCCATCTCGGGCGCGAAGAAGATGATCGCGCAGAACACGAACAGGAACACCACCACGCCGACGATGTCATGCACGGTGTAGTAGGGGTGGAAGGCAACGCCGTCGAGCGGCACGCCGTTGGCGTCCTTCTTCTTCTTGATCTCGACGCCGTCGGGGTTGTTCGAGCCGACCTCGTGCAGCGCCAGCAGGTGCAGCACCACCAGCGCGAGCAGGATGATCGGCACCGCGACCACGTGCAGCGCGAAGAAACGGTTCAGCGTGATGCCCGAGATCAGGTAGTCACCGCGGATCCATTGCACCAGGTCTTCGCCGAAGTACGGGATCGCGCCGAACAGCGAGATGATCACCTGTGCACCCCAGTACGACATCTGACCCCAGGGCAGCACGTAGCCGAGGAAACCCTCCGCCATCAGCATGAAGTAGATGAACATGCCGAAGATCCAGACCAGCTCGCGCGGCTTGCGATAGGAGCCGTAGAGCAGCCCGCGGAACATGTGCAGGTACACCACGACAAAGAACGCCGAGGCCCCGGTCGAGTGCATGTAGCGGATCAGCCAGCCGTACTCGACATCGCGCATGATGTATTCGACGGCGGCGAACGCGCGCTCGGCCGAGGGCTCGAAGCTCATCGTCAGCCAGACGCCTGTCAGCAGCTGGTTGACCAGCACCAGCAGCGAGAGCACGCCGAAGAAGTACCAGAAGTTGAAGTTCTTCGGCGCGTAGTACTTGCCCATGTGGGTGTCCCACGCGCGCACGATCGGCAGACGCGCATCGACCCAGTCCCGCAGACCAACAAGCCAGTTCATTACGCGGTCTCCTGATCAACGCCGATTACCAGAACCTTGTCGCCCTCGTACATATGGGGCGGCACCTCGAGATTCAGCGGCGCCGGCACGCCCTTGAACACGCGTCCCGCGAGGTCGAACTTCGAACCGTGGCAGGGACAGAAGAAGCCGCCGAGCCACTGATCGCCCCCGAGATCGGTCGCGCCGACGTCGGGCCGGTACTTCGGCGCGCACCCCAGGTGGGTGCACAGTCCGACCAGCACCAGGAATTCCGGCTTGATCGAGCGCTGGACACCGCCAGCGTAAGCCGGCTGCGCGGATTCGGCAGAATCCGCGTCACGCAGCACTTCGACCAGCGATCCGGTCGTCAACGCATCCAGGCTCTCCTGGGTGCGGCGCACCACGTAGACCGGCTTCCCGCGCCACTCGACCACGATCATCTGGCCGGGCTCGAGCTTGCTGATGTCCGCCTTCACCGGCGCCCCTGCCGCCTTGGCCTTGGCGCTGGGATTCCAGGAAGACAGGAACGGGACGGCTACGCCGACGACTCCAGCCGCACCTACGACCGAGGTGGCGGCGGTCAGGAACTGCCGCCTCCCCTTGTTAACGCCTTTTTTACTCACGAGGGAGATTCTCCAATCCTGGATGGACGCAACACCGCGCCGCGGGGCGAATTTTGCGGCCGGAATGCTAAAGAAATTCCCTGCCGGTGACAAGGAATTTGGGGATATTGCGCTGTCATCGGCATCGTTGCGCGCAAACTGCCGCCCCGCACGGCAAAACGCCCGGGCCATTGCTGGACCGGGCGTTCCGGAGGATGAGCATTGATCGGGGCCCGGGCGGCAACCCGGGCGCCACGATCAGCGCTTCGAGTACTGCGGACGCTTGCGCGCCTTGCGCAGGCCGACCTTCTTGCGCTCGACCTCGCGCGCATCGCGGGTCACATAACCCTGCTGGCGCAGCGCGGATTTGAGCGTCTCGTCGTACTCGATCAAGGCGCGGGTGATGCCATGACGGATCGCGCCCGCCTGGCCGAAGCTGCCACCGCCGGCAACCGAGACGTGAATGTCGAATTTCTCGCCCAGCCCGACCAGTTCCAGTGGCTGGCGCACGATCATGCGCGCCACCTGGCGCCCGAAATACTGATCCAGCGGGCGATCATTGATCGAGATGGCGCCCCGACCCTGTCTCAGAAAGACTCGGGCAGTGGCGGTCTTGCGTCGTCCGGTTCCGTAATACTGCGTAGCGGCCATGTGTTTGTATGTTCCAGTCAGAGCTCGAGTGCTTTCGGTTGCTGCGCCGCGTGCGGGTGTTCGCTGCCAGCGTACACCTTCAGCTTGCGCGCCATGGCCCGGCCCAGCGGGTTCTTCGGGAGCATGCCCTTGACCGCCATTTCGATTGCCTGCTCGGGCGCTTTCTCGATCAGCTTCTCGAAGCTGATCGACTTCAGACCACCCGGATAGCCCGTGTGGTGGTGATAGATCTTGGCTTTCGCCTTGTTGCCGGTCACGTGCACCTTCTCGGCATTCACCACGACGATGAAGTCGCCGGTGTCCGTGTGCGGGGTGAACTCGGGCTTGTGCTTGCCGCGCAGGCGCGACGCAATGGCACTGGCCATGCGGCCAAGTGTCTGGCCGTTGGCATCGATTACGTACCAGGACTGCTCAACGCTGCCGGGTTTGGCGGAAATTGTCTTCATCTGCTCGCCTCAACGGGAAAGGGCCCGGAAAAGGGTGCGAATACTACACCACGGATATTGACCCGGACAAGCACGATGCCGGGAATTTTCACGCCGCCCGCGCTCACGCGCGATGCGCGCGCGCCAGGTACTCATGCGACTGCATCTCCATCAGGCGGCTGACGGTGCGCTGGAACTCGAAACCGAGCCGTCCACCGGCATAGAGTTCGGCCAGCGGTGCGGCCGCCGACAGCACCAGCTTGACGTTGCGGTCGTAGAATTCATCGACCAGGTTGATGAATCGCCGCGCCTGGTCGTCCTTGTCGGCGGTGAACACCGGCACGCCACCCACCAGCACCGCATGGAACTCGCGCGCCAGCTCGATGTAGTCGTTCTGGCTGCGCGGGCCGTCACACAGCTCGGCGAAGTCGAACCATACCACGTCATCGGCGCAGAAGCGCGTGCGTATGGGCCGCCCCTCCACCTCGAGCACACGCTCGCGCACGGGCTCCTCCGGCGCCAGGCTGGTAAAGCTTCGCATCAGGCTTTCGTCGGCCCTGTCGCCCAGGGGGCAGTGGTAGAGCTGCGCCTGCTCGAGCCGGCGCAGCCGGTGGTCGATGCCGCCGTCGACGTTGATGACCCGCGTATGGCGCTTGATCATCGCGATGGCCGGCAGGAAGCGCGCGCGCTGCAAGCCGTCGCGGTAGAGATCGTCGGGCTCCACGTTGGATGTCGCCACCAGCGTCACGCCGCGCGCGAACAGTTCCTCGAACAAACCTGCGAGCAGCATGGCATCGGTGATGTCCGCGACGAAGAACTCGTCGAAGCAGAGCAACCGGGCCTCGCGTGCGATCCTCTTTCCGATCAACCTGAGCGGGTTCTTCTCCCCGGCGCAGTCGCGCAGTTCGCGGTGCACGCGCTGCATGAAACGATGGAAGTGCGTGCGCAGCTTCTCGTCGAACGGGATGCTCGCGTAAAAGAGATCCATCAGGTGCGTCTTGCCGCGCCCCACGCCGCCCCAGAGATAGAGCCCCATGACCGGCTCACGGCTGTCGCCCGCGACCCGCGACACCAGTCGGCGCATGCGACCGCGCGCGGGTCGCGCCGTGAGTTCCTCGTAGACGCGTTGCAACTCCCCGACCGCCCGCTCCTGCGCCGGGTCGCGCACGAAACCGGGTCGCCCCAATTCCGCGCGATAGCGCTCTGCCGGTCCCATTCCCCTCAGCTCATCCACGATGCAACTCCCTGCGCGGTTGCGCAATGTATAGAGACGCCCCCGCGGTCGCAACCGTTGAGCGCCTACCTCGACCCCGGCATAGTGGTTATACTCTGGCGGAGTACGCCAAACCGACTCAGGAGAGCCGTTCCGTTGTACAGTTCTGCCGTTTTCTGGATCACCGTCGTCGCATGCCTGCTCGCCGGCGTCGCAGCCGGGTGGCTGATCCGGCGCCAATTCGACCCCGCGGAACAGCGTCAGCGCGACCTCGAGCGGCGGCTGCTCGAGAACGAACTGGCGTTGCGCGACTACAAGTCGCAGGTCACCGCGCACTTCAAGGGCACCGCCGAACGAGTGAACCGGCTCACGGAAGATTACCGCGAGTTGCACCAGCACCTTGCCGAAGGCGCGCTGGGGCTGTGCGAACCGCGCCAGCCCGGCGACGAGCCGCCGTTGCTGACCAGCCTCGGCGGCCCGGGATATCGCTCGGCCGCTTCAGTGCCGCCTTCCGTGAACCCGCCACTCGACTACGCGCCGCGCGGTTCGACGCAGCAGCCCGGCATGCTCAACGAGGAATATGACCTGGAAAGGGTCCATGCCGGCTGAGCGCACACCCGCACGCAGGGACGGCTCTTGGCCGAAACGCCGGGGTTGAACGGCTGGCGCGCCATGGGCTGGCCGGTCGCCACCGGACTGATGGCGGCGCTGCTGATCCTGCAGACCCTGCATTACCGTGAACTCGCCGGGCGGCCCACGACGAGCACCGAGGCTGCCAGCGTCGATGCACCGACGTCCTACGCCGCTGCCGTGCGCCGTGCCACGCCCGCCGTGGTCAACATCTACACGCGCAAGGTCGTGCGCCGTCCTTACAGCCCGCTGTTCGACGAGCCCTTCTTCCAGCGGCTGCTCAATCGCGGCACGGCTCCGCAGCGCGAGCGCATCCAGCGCAGCCTGGGCTCCGGGGTGATCATGTCCGGCGACGGTTACCTGCTCACCAACAACCACGTCATCGAAGGTGCGAACGAGATCCTGGTGCTGCTCGCGGACGGACGCGATGCGATCGCGAAAGTGATCGGCACCGATCCCGACACCGATCTCGCGGTGCTCGACATAGACCTGCCGCAGTTGCAGCCGATCCCGGTCGGCAACCCCGACGCCGCGGAGGTCGGCGACGTGGTGCTCGCGATCGGCAACCCCTACGGCTTCGGCCAGAGCGTGTCGCAGGGAATCATCAGCGCGACCGGCCGCTTCGGCCTGCAGCTGAACACCTACGAAAACTACATCCAGACCGATGCCGCGATCAATCCCGGCAACTCCGGCGGCGCGCTGCTCGATGCGCGCGGCAACCTGCTCGGGATCAACACCGCGATCTATTCACGCTCGGGCGGATCGCAGGGCATCGGGCTGGCGATCCCGGCGGACTACGCGATCAAGGTGCTGCGCGACATCGTCGCGCACGGCTACGTGGTGCGCGGCTGGCTGGGCGTGGAAGTGCAACCGTTGCCAGCGCGCATCGTTACCGCCGACGGAGCGCACACGGGGCTGGTCGTGAGCGAAGTCGAGCCGGGCAGCCCGGCGCAGACCGCCGGCGTACAGGCCGGCGACATCCTGCTCGCGCTGAACGGCACCGCGACCAGCCAGGGACGCAATGCGATGTACCGCATAGCACTGATGGCTCCCGGGGACGCGTTCGAACTGGAAATCTATCGCGGCGAGAAGCTCACCCGGCTCGCCGGAACCCTGGGGCAGCGCCCTCAGGACTGAACGGCCAGCTCGGCATCCAGCGCCGCGAGCATGGCATCGTTCTCGGGCGGCGCCCCGATCGTCAGGCGCAGGCAGTTCGCGAGCAGCGGGTGCCCCCCGTCGAGACACTTCACCAGCACGCCGCGCCGGGCCATGCCGGCATGCACGGTCCGGGCCGACGCCGCGTGCGGGCGCACCAGCAGGAAATTCGCCTCGCTCTGCCAGCAATGCAGCCTCGCATCGGCCTGCAGCCGCACGAGCAGCCGGGCGCGCTCGGAGACGATCAGCCGCGTCTGCGCGTCCAGCACGTCGAAATGCTCCAGCGCCACCTCGGCGGCGACCTGGTTCAGCGTGCCGATGTTGTAGGGCAGGCGGATCTTGTCGAACTCCGCGATCCAGCGCGGATCGCCGACCAGGTAACCCAGGCGCAGCGCCGCGAGCCCGAGTTTCGACAACGTGCGCATGATCAGCAGGTTCGGGTATTCGTCGAGCAGGGCGGTGTGGTCGCGCGAAGCGAACGCGAGATAGGCCTCATCGATCACGACCAGCGCATCGGCCGCCTCCAGCACCGCGCGCAGGCTCGCCTCGTCGAACAGGTTGCCGGTGGGGTTGTTCGGACAGGCAAGGAAGATCAGCCGCGGCCGGTGCAGCCGTATCGCTTCGCGCATCGCGGGCACGTCGAGCTGGAAATCGCTGCGCAGCGTCACTTCCTCGAAGCGCACGTTCAGCCACTGCGAAATCAGCCGGAACATCACGAAGGACGGTGCCGGGGCGAGCACGCAGCACCCGGGCCCCGACACGCCGGCGATCAGCATCTGGATGATCTCGTCGCTGCCGTTGCCGAGCAGGATCCCCCAGCGCGGATCGATCCCGAAGGTGCTGCGGATGCTTGCGCTCAGCGCCCTCGCCTGCGGATCCGGGTAGCGGTTGAGCGCCGCGGTGGCGACGCGCTCGCCGAGCAGCGACTGCAGCTGCGCAGGCAGCGCAAAGGGGTTTTCCATGGCATCGAGCTTGACCATGCCGCGCGCATCGGCGACGTGATAGGCGGCGGTCGCGCGCACGTCGGCGCGCACCAGCGCATTCACCCAGTCCGCGGCATCGCGTCGCGTCATGCGCCCTCTCCCGGTTTGCGCACCCGCGCCGCGGCCGAGAGCGCGTGCGCCTGCAGCGACTCGGATTCCGCGAGCACGCGCGCGAGCTGGCCCAGCCGGTCCGCGCCGCCCGGCGAACAGCCGATCAGCGAACTGCGCTTCTGGAAATCGTGCACGCCCAGCGGCGAGGCGAAACGCGCCGTGCCCGCCGTTGGCAGCACGTGGCTGGGTCCGGCGCAGTAGTCGCCAATGGCCTCCGGCGTGTGGCGCCCGAGAAACACCGCGCCGGCGTGGCGTATCGCCGCGAGCAGCTGCTCGGGCTCGGCGACCGAGAGCTCGAGGTGTTCCGGCGCGATGCGGTTGCTGATCTGCGCGGCCTCGGCGAGATCGCGCACGAGGATGAACGCGCCGCGCGCCGCCAGCGAGCGCCCGATGATGTCCGCGCGCGCCATAGTCGGCAGCAGCCGCGCGATACGGTTCGCCACCGCATCGAGAAAGGCGGCATCGGGGCTGATCAGGATGGACTGGGCGTGCTCGTCGTGCTCGGCCTGCGAGAACAGGTCGAGCGCGATCCACTCGGGATCGGTGGCGCCGTCGCAGATCACCGCGATTTCGGACGGGCCGGCGATCATGTCGATGCCAACCTCGCCGAACACCTGGCGCTTGGCCTCGGCGACATACACGTTGCCGGGACCGACGATCTTGTCGACGCGCGGCACCGTGGCCGTGCCGAATGCCAGCGCCGCCACCGCCTGCGCGCCGCCGATCGTGAACACGCGATCCACGCGGGCGATGTGAGCGGCCGCCAGCACCGCGTCGCTCAGTTCTCCGCGCGGGGCCGGCACGACCATCACCAGCTCGCCCACGCCGGCGACCCGCGCCGGAATGGCGTTCATCAGCACCGACGAGGGATAGCTGGCCTTGCCGCCCGGCACGTAGAGCCCGGCGCGATCGAGCGCGGTGATGCGCTGCCCGAGCAACGTGCCGTCGGCGTCGCGGTATTGCCACGATTCCTGGCGCTGGCGCAGGTGATAGGACTCGATGCGCGATGCGGCTGCCTGCAGCGCCTCGCCCAGCTGCGCGGGGATGCGCGCCGACGCCTGCGCCAGCGCGGCGGGCGCAACCTCCAGTCCGGTGGCCTCAACGAGCGCGCGCGCATCGAAACGGTTGGTGTATTCGAGCAGCGCCGCGTCGCCGCGCGCGCGCACGTCGGCAATGATCGCGGCGACCTGCTCCACGACACCCGCGTCGCGCTGCGCGCTGAAATCCAGCAGTGCCGCCAGTTCGCCCGCGAAACCGGGTGCCGACGCGTCGAGGCGACGCATCATGGCGCGCCGCCCGCCCCACCCCGGGGCGCAGCCGCATCGCGCTGCCCGACCGCCGCTGCGAGCCCCTCGATGAGCTCTCCCAGCGGCCCGGGCCGCAGTTTCATCGCGGCCTTGTTCACCACCAGGCGCGAACTGATCTCGGCGATGGTCTCGATGGGCTCCAGGCCGTTGGCGCGCAGCGTGTTGCCGGTGTCGACGATATCGACGATGCGCTCGGCGAGCCCCAGCACCGGGGCGAGCTCCATCGCGCCGTAGAGCTTGATGATGTCGGCCTGCAGGCCCTGGGCGGCATAGAAACGGCGCGCCACGTTGACGAACTTCGTGGCCACGCGCACCCGCGAGCGCAGCGGCGCTCGCTCGACCAGGCCGGCCGTCATCAGCCGGCAGCGCGCGATTCCCAGATCCAGCGGTTCGTAGAGACCCTCGCTGCCGGCCTCGAGCAGCATGTCGCGCCCCACGACACCGGCATCAGCCGCGCCGTGGCGCACGTACACCGAGACATCCGAGCCGCGCAGTACCAGCAACCTGACGTCCGCGCGGTTGGTGCCTATGACCAGCTTGCGGCTCGAACCCGGGTCTTCCTCGGGCACGATGCCGGCGGCCGCCAGCAGCGGCAGGCAGTCCTTGAGGATGCGCCCGCGCGTCAGCGCCAGCGTCAGCGGCGTGCCGGCTGAGGCGCTCATGCGCGTACCCGGCGAATATCGGCACCCAGCATCTGCAACTTCTCCTCGATGCATTCGTAGCCGCGATCGATGTGGTAGATCCGCTCGACCACGGTCTCACCCTCGGCCACGAGCCCGGCGATCACCAGGCTCGCCGAGGCCCGCAGGTCCGTCGCCATCACCGGCGCACCGCGCAGCGCGGACACGCCCTCGACGATGGCGGTATGCCCCTCGACGACGATGTGCGCCCCCATGCGGTTCATCTCGTGCACCTGGATCAGGCGGTTCTCGAAAATGGTCTCGGTCATCGTGGACGAGCCTTCCGCCACCGCGTTCATCGCAGTGAACTGCGCCTGCATGTCGGTCGGGAACGCCGGATAGGGCGCGGTGCGGATACTGACCGCCCGCGGTCGCCGCCCCTGCATGTCGAGCGCGATCCAGTCCTCGCCCTCCTCGATGTGCGCGCCGGCCTCGGTCAGCTTTACCAGCACGGCCTCGAGGATGTCGGCGCGCGTGTCGCGCAGCTTCACGCGCCCGCGCGTCGCGGCCGCCGCAACCAGGAAGGTGCCGGTCTCGATGCGATCCGGCATCACGGTATAGTCGCAGCCGTGCAGGCGCTCGACGCCCTCGATCACCAGCGTGTCCGTGCCGGCGCCGGCAATCTGCGCGCCCATGCGCTGCAGGCAGCGGGCCAGATCGACGATCTCGGGCTCGCGCGCGGCGTTCTCGAGCACCGTGCGCCCATCGGCCAGGCAGGCCGCCATCAACAGGTTCTCCGTGCCCCCCACGGTGACCTTGTCGAACAGCACGTGGGCGCCGCGCAGCCTGCCCTGCACCCGGGCATTGATGTAGCCGCCGTCGATCTCGATCTCGGCACCCATGGCCTGCAGGCCGTGCAGGTGCAGGTCGATGGGCCGGCTGCCGATGGCGCAGCCGCCGGGGAACGAGACCTGCGCCTGGCCGAAGCGCGCCAGCATCGGGCCCAGCACCAGGATCGAGGCGCGCATCGTCTTCACGAGCTCGTAGGGCGCCGTGAAACTGCCGATGTTCGCGCCGTCCGCCTCGAGACCGTGGCGTTCGTCGCGGCGCAGCACGACGCCCATGCTGGCCAGCAGGTCGATCATCGTGGTGATGTCCTGCAGATCGGGCACGTTGCGGATGCGCAGCGTATCGTCGGTCAGCAGCGTCGCGGCGAGGATCGGCAGGGCCGCGTTCTTGGCACCGGAGATGCGGATCTCCCCGTCGAGGCGCCTGCCGCCGTGGATCGAAAACTTTTCCATCAATGCAGCGCCCCGCGTCAGATCGTCGCCTGGCTCTCGGCCGCTGTCAGTGCGCGGATGTTCACCGCGTGCAGCGCGCCGGAACGGATCACGTCGGCCAGCACGCCGTAGACGAGCTGCTGGCGCTTGACGCGATTGAGGCCCTCGAATGCGTCGCTGACCACCGTCAGATCGATGTGGTAGCCGTCACCGCCCACCGCGACGTCGGCGCCCGGCATGCCGGCCATCACCAGAGCCCTGATTTCGTCTTCCGTCATTGCGCTTGACCCCGTATCGATGCGGCGAGAGCCGTGCTGTGCGGTCACGGGTACCGCAAACCCGCTGGGTCCGCCCCGCCGCAGCACGGCATTGAATCCGGAAACCGGCTATCATACGCGCCCGACAGAACCACAGTGAACTCCCGCGTCCGTGACTTTCACCGCCATTTGCACGCGCCGTCCGACACCACCGTGCCAGCCCCTGGGCGGCCTGCGGCACCGGCGTCGCGCCGCGACAACGAACACCCCGTGAGTCCGACCATGGCTGCGGACAACGCCTCCCCGAGCTCACCCTGGCTGCAGTCGGCCCAACGCACCGTGGCACTGGAGATCGAGGCCGTGACGCGTCTGCGCGAGCGGCTCGACGAATCCTTCGTGCGTGCCTGCGAGATCCTGCTCGGCTGCGCCGGGCGGGTCGTTGTCACCGGGATGGGCAAGTCGGGCCACATCGGCAACAAGATCGCGGCAACGCTGGCGAGCACCGGAACGCCGGCGTTCTACGTTCATCCCGGCGAGGCGAGCCATGGCGACCTCGGCATGATCACCGGCAAGGACGTGGTGCTGGCGCTGTCCAATTCGGGCACCACGCCCGAGATCCTCACGATCCTGCCGCTGATCAAGCGCATGGGCGCGCCGCTGATCGCCCTGACCGGCAAGCCCGAATCGACCCTGGCGCGCCTGGCCGACGTGAACCTCGACGTCGGCGTGGAAACGGAGGCCTGCCCGCTCGACCTCGCGCCGACCTCCAGCACCACCGTGGCACTGGTGATGGGGGACGCGCTCGCGATCGCGCTGCTCGAGGCGCGCGGCTTCTCGGCCGAGGATTTCGCGTTCTCGCACCCGGGCGGCGCCCTGGGACGCAAGCTGCTGCTGCGGGTCAACGACATCATGCACCAGGGCCGCGAGGTCCCGCGCGTGCCCCCGGAAACGGTGATCCGCGAGGCGCTGCTGGAGATGACTGCCAAGGGTTTCGGCATGACCACGGTAACCGACCCCGGGGGACACCTGCTCGGCATCTTCACCGACGGCGACCTGCGCCGTGCGCTCGACCGCGGCATCGACTTCCAGCACGAGCGCATCGGCGACTTCATGACGACGCGCTGCAAGACCGTCAACGGCGAGGCGCTGGCCGCGGAGGCATTGCACCTGATCGAGGAGAGCAAGATCACCTCGCTGGTCGTCCTCGACGACGAGCGGCGCCCCACCGGCGTCATTCACCTGCACGACCTGCTGCGCGCGGGCATTGCCTGAGCGCGCGCCCGGCCCGGAGCCACGCATGACCGAGGAACTGAAAGCCATCGCCCGGCGCATCCGCCTGCTGGCGCTCGACGTCGACGGCGTGCTGACCGATGGCCGCATCCACTACAGCGGCGACGGCGAGGAAATGAAGAGCTTCTCGATCCTCGACGGGCTGGGCATCAAGCTCGTGCGCCGCTGCGGGATCCAGGTGGCGATCATCACCGCGCGCCGTTCGGGCGCGGTGGAACGCCGGGCGCGCGAGCTCGGCATCGACCACTGCGTGCAGGGGCGCGAGGACAAGCTCGAGGCGCTACGGGAACTCCTGGCCAGCACCGGGCTGACACTGGCCGAGACCGCCTACATGGGCGACGACCTGCCTGACCTGCGCGCCATCCTGGCGGTGGGGCTCGGCATGACCGTGGCCAATGCCAGCAGCGAGATCGCGCGCCGGGCCGCGTGGCAGAGCCGCGCCCGCGGCGGTGAGGGCGCCGTGCGCGAGGCCTGCGAGATGCTGCTGCGCGCCCGCGAGCAGTGGACGGAGGCGCTCGCGCCCTATCTGCCCGAGGCCGGCGGCACCGCGGGACACCGTGGACTATGATCGAATCACGAGCAATGAGGAGGACAGGTGGGCGCTGAGACAGGGGTATTGCGTATTGGCCGGCTCAGGTTGCGCACGATCGCGGCCAGGGCCGCGGCGCTCGTGCTATGGGGCGTGCTGGCACCGCGGCCGGGCCTCGCATTGCCAGACGATCGCAATCAGCCCATCTATATCCAGTCCGATCGCGCCGAGCGCGACGAACGCAAGGGCATCACCGTCTATACCGGCGACGTCGAGATCGACCAGGGCAGCCTGCACATATCGGCCGACCGCGTGACGATCGCGATGGACGGGGACCAGGTCACCCGCATCGACGCCCTCGGTGCGCCCGCGAAGATGCACCAGAAGCCCTCGCCCGAGCGCGAGCCGGTGTACGCGCGCGCGACCACGATCCAGTACGACGTGGCGCGCGAGATCCTCACGCTGATCGAAAAGGCCGCGGTCACCCAGGAAGGCTCGACGGTCAAGGGCGAGCGCATCGAGTATTTCGTGCAGGAGCAGCGCGTCAAGGCCAGCTCGGGCAGCGCGGAATCGGGCGCCTCGCGGGTGCAGATGGTGATCCAGCCGCGGCGCGCCACGCTGGCGCCGCCGGCGAGCGACGGACAGCCGCCAGCCGAGGCATCCCCCGATGGCGCGCCTTGAAGCGCTGAACCTTGCGAAGTCCTACCGGAGCCGCAAGGTCATCCGCGACGTCTCCATCAGCATGGACAGCGGCGAGATCGTGGGCCTGCTCGGACCCAACGGCGCCGGCAAGACCACGTGCTTCTACATGATCCTCGGCATCGTGCCGGCCGACTCCGGGCGCATCCTGCTCGGCGGCGAGGACATCACCCGGCTGCCCATGTACGGGCGCGCGCGCAAGGGCATCGGCTACCTGCCGCAGGAGGCCTCCGTGTTCCGGCGTCTCACGGTGGCGCAGAACATCCTGGCGATCCTGCAGACACGCAAGACGCTCAGCCGCCAGCGCATGCAGGAGAAGCTCGAAGAGCTGCTGCAGGAATTCAACCTCACGCACCTCAGCGACGCACGCGGCATCGCGCTCTCGGGCGGCGAACGCCGGCGCGTGGAGATCGCGCGCGCGCTGGCCAGCGATCCATCCTTCATCCTGCTCGACGAACCCTTCGCCGGCGTCGACCCGATATCGGTGAAGGACATCAAGGACATCGTGCGCCACCTGCAGGCGCGCGGCATCGGGGTGCTGATCACAGACCACAATGTGCGCGAGACCCTGGACATCTGCGAGCGCGCCTACATCGTGGGCGAGGGCCACATCATCACCGAGGGCGACGCCGCCACGATCCTGGCCAACGACAAGGCCAGAGAAATCTATCTGGGGCAGCAGTTCCGCATGTAAATGCATAAGCTGGCGCGACTGTTGCATGCATTTGCCGCCCCGACTACACTGAATTTGCCACCCGCTCTTCCCGGTTGGCCACCATCACCGACAGGGTTTCCGTACACCGCTCATGAAGCAGTCGCTCCAGCTCAAACTGGGTCAGCACCTGACCATGACGCCCCAGTTGCAGCAGGCGATACGGCTGCTCCAGCTGTCGACGCTGGACCTGCAGCAGGAAATCCAGGAGGCACTCGACAGCAACCCGCTGCTCGAACTGGTCGAGAGCACGCCTGCCGACGATGTCGTGCCGGGGATGGCGAGCTCGCAGCAGGAGCTCCCGGAGGAGTACGCCGGATCGGCGGAGCGCGAAGTCGCAGAGCCCGACACGGTCGATGACGTGACCGCCGAATCGATGCCCTCCGATCTCGCCGTGGACACCAGCTGGGACGATATCTACGAGACCGGCAGCGCCGGCCCGGCGGGCAGCGGCGACGAGGGGCAGGACTTCGAGCAGTACACCGCCGAGGCCTCCACGCTTTCCGACCACCTGCTGTGGCAGCTGAACCTGACGCCGATGTCGGAAACCGATCGCATGATCGCGATGTCGATCATCGACGCCATCGATGCCGACGGCATGCTGAGCGTGAGCCTCGAGGACCTTGCCGAGGGCTTCGGCCCCGAGAGCGGGATCGAGATCGACGAAATCGTCGCGGTCCTGCATCGCATCCAGCATTTCGACCCGGTCGGCGTGGGCGCCCGCGACCTGCGCGAGTGCCTGCTGATCCAGCTGCGCCAGCTCGACCCCGAAGAACCCGCCGTGCGGCACGCGCGCGTGATCATCGACAAGCACATCCAGCTGCTGGGCGCCAAGGACTACGCCACGCTGATGCGCCGCCTGCACATCAGCGAACCGGAGCTCAAGGCGGCGATCCACTGCATCCAGCAGCTCAACCCGCGTCCGGGCAGCGTGATCAGCGCGAGCGCCGCGGAATACGTGGTCCCGGACGTGATCGTGAGCAAGCGCAACGGCCGCTGGCTGGTGGAGCTCAACCCGGAAATAGCGCCGCGCCTGCGCGTCAATTCCTACTACGCGGCGATGATCCGGCGCGCCGACAATTCCGCCGACAACGTCTTCCTGCGCGACAACCTGCAGGAAGCCAAGTGGTTCATCAAGAGCCTGCAGAGCCGCAACGAAACGCTGCTCAAGGTGGCGCGGTGCATCGTCGAGCGCCAGCAGGGCTTCCTCGAGCACGGCCCCGAGGCCATGCGGCCGATGATCCTGCACGACGTGGCGACCGCGGTGAGCATGCACGAATCCACCATCTCCCGGGTAACGACGCAGAAGTACATGCATACGCCCGGCGGGATATTCGAGCTGAAGTACTTCTTCTCCAGCCACGTGAGCACTGCCGCCGGCGGGGAATGCTCATCGGTGGCGATACGGGCTATCATCAAAAAGCTGGTCAGCGCCGAGCACCCGCGCAAGCCGCTGAGCGACAGCAAGATTGCGTCCATACTCGAACAGCAAGGCATCAACGTGGCGCGGCGCACCATCGCCAAGTACCGCGAAGCGTTGGGCATTGCGCCGTCCAACGAAAGGAAGCAGCTGGTCTGACGATGTCGCCGCCAGCACGGCGCGCACCGCAACGACAGCGCACACCACACCGGGCCCACAGCAGGAGAAACCCCATGCAGATCAACATCACCGGCCACCACGTCGACCTCACCGATGCGCTGCGCGACTACGTCGCCAGCAAGCTGGGCCGGCTGGAGCGCCACGAATCCCGGATCACGCACGCCGACGTGGTGCTGAACGTGGAGAAGCTGCGCCAGAAAGTGGAGGCCACGATCCGCATGGCGGGCGCCGAACTATTCGCCGCCGCGGAGTCCGAGGACATGTACGCGGCCATCGATGCGCTCACCGACAAGCTGGACCGCCAGCTGAACAAGCACAAGGGCAAGAGCCAGGATCACCACCAGGGCCTCGCGCCGCGCTGAGATCCCGGCACCAGACCATGACCATCACGGCGCTGGACGCACTGCTGACACCGCAGCGAGTGCTCTGTGGCGCGGATTGTGGCAGCAAGAAGCGGGTGCTCGAGACGATCGCAGGCCTGATCGCGGGCGGACGCGGGAAGGAAATCGAGGACCAGCTCTGCGAGAGCCTCAATGCGCGCGAGCGCCTCGGCAGCACCGGCATCGGCGAAGGCATCGCCATTCCGCATTGCCGCGAGGCCGACTGCAGCGCGCCGATGGCGGCCCTCGTCACCCTCGCCCGGCCCGTCGACTTCGCGGCCATCGACGACAACCCGGTCGACATCGTGTTCGCGCTCGTCGTGCCCGATGGCGCAACCGACGAGCACCTGCGCGTGCTGGCCCGCCTCGCGGGCCTGTTCAGCCGGCCCGGCGTGCGCGAGCGGCTTCGTGCCTGCCGCGACGACGAGTCGCTGCGCGCCACGATGCTGGCGGCCTGGGCACAGGGCGACGAGGCCTGAGGTCGCCGCGATGGACGGCACTCCCACCCCCGCAAAGCTCGTGATCGTCAGCGGCCGCTCCGGCTCGGGCAAGAGCACCGCCCTGCACGTGCTGGAGGACGCGGGCTTCTACTGCATCGACAACCTGCCGGCGCTGCTGCTCCCGGAACTGATCGAGCAGGCCCGGGAAAGCGACGGCATCACGAACAAGCGCATGGCCGTGAGCATCGACGCGCGCAACATGGCAGGCCACCTGTCGCGCTTCGGCGACATCCTGCGCATGCTGCCGCAGGACCTCCCCACCGAGGTGATCTACCTCGACGCCGATGACGCGACGCTGATCAGGCGCTTCAGCGAGACGCGGCGCAAGCACCCGCTGAGCAACAGGAATACCTCGCTGAACGAGGCGATCGCGGCCGAACGCATGCTGCTCGCAGCCATCGCCGAGCGCGCGGCGCTCACCATCGACACCAGCGCGCTGTCTCCGCACGACCTGCGCGAGCTGGTCGGCCGGACGGTGGCCGTGGAGACCGATGGCAGCATGGTGATCCTGTTCGAGTCCTTCGGCTTCAAGCGCGGCATCCCCATCTACGCCGACATGGTATTCGACCTGCGCTGCCTGCCCAACCCGCACTGGAACCCGGCACTGCGCCGGCTGAGCGGACTGGACGAGGACGTGGCGAAATTCCTGCAGGAGCGGCCCGAGGTCGGGGAGATGCTGGGCGACATCACCGCATACCTCGCTCGCTGGTTGCCGCGCTTCGCGCGCAGCAGCCGCAGCTACGTCACGGTCGCGCTGGGCTGCACCGGCGGCCAGCACCGCTCCGTCTACATGTGCGAGCAGCTCGAGCGCCACTTCCGGGACCTGTTCCCGGGCGTGCAGGTGCGCCACCGCGATCTCGCCGGCAACAGGCAGAACTGAACATGGTCAGCAGGGAACTCGTCATCATCAACCGCCTCGGGCTGCATGCGCGCGCCGCCGCGAAGCTGGTTTCGACCGCCGGGCGTTTTTCCAGCACCGTGCGCATCGAGCGCGACGGCAAGGGCGCCGACGCCAAGAGCATCATGGCCGTGATGATGCTGGCCGCCGGGAAGGGTACTGCGGTCACCGTGCACACCGAGGGTGATGACGCGGTGGCAGCCCTGGAGGCGGTCGCCGAGCTGATCAACGACCGTTTCGGCGAAGACGAATGACGCTTGCGTCCGGGCGCGGCTCGATCCGGCTGCGACTCGAGGAACTGCTGGCGGCGATCGACGCCGGCACGCTGGCACCGGCCAAGCGGCTGCTGAACCACCTGAGCGCGGTAGACGTCGCGCACCTGCTCGAATCCTCCCCGCCCCGCGCACGCCACGTCCTCTGGCAGCTGATCGATGCCGAGCAGGAAGGCGAAGTCCTGCAGGAGCTCGGTGACGACGTCAAGGGCGCGCTGCTCGAGCAGATGGATGCCATCGACGTGCTGGCCCTGATGGAGCACCTCGAGCCCGACGACGTGGCCGACATCCTGCAACAGCTGCCGGGGCGCATCATGCAGGACGTGCTGCGCGGCATGGACGCGCAGGATCGCCGCCGCGTCGAGCGCGTGCTCTCCTTCGAGGAGGACAGCGCCGGCGGCCTGATGAACACCGACACCATCACGGTGCGCCCGCGGCACACCGTCGATGTGGTACTGCGCTACCTGCGCCGCCTCGGCGAGATCCCGCATGCGACCGACGCCCTGTTCGTGGTCAGCCGCAACGACCACTTCCTCGGCCTGCTGCCGGTGGCCAAGCTGCTGGTCTGCGACCCGGAACTCACGGTGCGCGAGATCATGCAGACCGACGTGGACCCGATAACGGTCGACATGCCGGCGCGCGAGGTGGCGAAACTGTTCCGGCGCCACGACTGGGTGTCGGCGGCGGTGGTGGATTCCGAGGGCAAGCTGGCCGGGCGCATCACGATCGACGACGTGGTCGACGTGATCGTCGAGGACGCCGATCATTCGTTCATGGGCATGGCCGGCCTCGGCGAGGACGAAGACACCTTCGCGCCGGTGCTCAAGGCCACGCCGCGGCGCGCCATCTGGCTGGGGATCAACCTGCTGACGGCGTTCATCGCCTCCTCCGTGATCAACCTGTTCGAGCAGACCATCGACAAGGTGGTGGCGCTGGCGGTGCTGATGCCCATCGTCGCCAGCATGGGCGGTGTCGCGGGCAGCCAGACGCTGACCGTGGTGGTGCGCGGCATGGCGCTGGGCCACATCGAGCGCAGCAATGCCGGCTGGCTGCTGAACCGGGAACTCATGCTGGCCGGCCTCAACGGCATGCTGTGGGCGCTGGTGTGTGCCGCCGCCGCGGTGCTGTGGTTCGGCGACTACCTGATCGGGCTGTGCATCGCCGCGGCGATGCTGATCAACCTGCTGGCGGCAGCCGCCGCCGGCGTGCTGCTGCCGATGCTGATGCGCTCGTTGCGGATCGATCCGGCGCTGGCCGGCAGCGTGGTACTGACCACGATAACCGACGCCGTGGGCTTCCTGTCCTTCCTCGGCCTCGCCACCCTCTTCTACGCCTGAACAGGTCCGAGCGCATGTCCAGAAAGCCGCAAGCCGACGACGAACTCCCGCCGAGCAAATCGCAGCGCAAGCGCGAGCACCGCGCGCTGCAGACGCTGGCCGAAGCGCTGATCGCGCTGCCGCAGAGCCGCTTTCGCAGGCTGGCGCTCGCCGAACGCACGCGCGAGGCGCTCGAGATGGCACGCGCCATGAGCGCCAGCGGCGCGCGCAATCGCCAGGTGCGGCTGATCGCTCACCTGCTCGAGGACGAGGACATCGAGGCGCTGGCGCGGCCGGTCACGGAGCTGTCGGCCCAGGCTCGCGCCGAGACCGCGCTGCATCATCGCGCCGAGAGGCTGCGCGACGTGGTGCTGGAACAGGGTCCGCTGGCACTCGGCTTCCCGCTCGGCGCCGCCGACAGCGCGCGCCTCACCGAATTGCGCACGGAGGCGCTCGCCCCCCGGGATGCCGCCCGCGCCCGCCACGCACGGCGCGAGATCTACCGCGTGATCCTCGCGCTGCTGCCGGATCAGCCGGGAACGTAAAAACGCTGGTGCGCGCGCACCGGGAGCCGCTCGCGCGCGTCGCGCAGCACCGCGGCGTCGACCTCGGCCGCGATCACCGCCTCACCGCTGGCCGCGCTCGCCAGCACCCGCCCCCACGGATCGATGATGACCGAGCCGCCCCAGGTCTCGCGCGTGGCCGAATGCCGTCCGCCCTGGTCGGGCGCGATCACGTAGACCTGGTTCTCGATCGCGCGTGCGCGCAGCAGCACGTGCCAGTGCGCTTCGCCGGTGAGTCGCGTGAACGCCGAGGGCAGCGCGAGCACATCCATCCCGCGCTGGCCCAGCGCGCGGAACATCTCGGGAAAGCGCAGGTCGTAACACACACCCAGCCCGAGCATGCCGCACGCGGTCGGCGCGCACACGAGCCGCTCGCCCGGTGCGTAACTGTCCGATTCACGGTAGCGGCGCTGTGCATCGGGCAGATCGACGTCGAAGAGATGGATCTTGTCGTAGCGGGCGAGTTCGCTGCCGTCCTCGGCGTAGAGAAAGCACGCCGCGTGCGGGCGTGCCCCGGGCGCCTCCCCAGCCACCGGGATGGTGCCGCCGACCAGCAGGATGCCGTGCTCGCGCGCCGTCGCCGCGAGAAAGCTGCGCAGCGGACCTGCGGAATCGCGCTCGGCGCCGGCGAGTGCGCCCGCGTCGGCGCTGCCGTAGCACGCAAAAGCCTCGGGCAGGACCACCAGGCGCGCGCCGCCGGAGGCCGCGGTGGCGATCAGCGCGCGCGCACGCTCCAGGTTGTGCCCGATGTCCTCGCCGCTCACCATCTGCACGGCGGCGACGCGCACGCCGCTCACGGCGACTCCGACGCCGGCGCCGGCGTTGCGCTATCGGGGGATCGCGCGGGCGGCGCCGCGGAGGGCGCGGATTCGCCGCGCGCCGGCGCGGCACTCGTGTCGTCCTGCCCGTCCTCGGTATCGAACACTTTCACGAACTCGACCGCCGGATCGTCGAGCTTGCCGCTCACCTTGTAGATCGCGCTGGAAAACTTGCCGAGCTGATCCTCGAAGATGCGGCTTGCGACGTAGACGCCCGCGGCCGCGGGCAAGCCCCCGGCGAGCGCCGCAACCCACGGCAGGTTGCTGCCGATCGGCAGCGTCACGATGAGATCGGCGTCGATGGTCTGCGCCCGCAGGTCGGAACGGCCCGAGAACTTCATGCGCGCCGAAGGCCCTTCCAGCGTGATCGGCTCGAGGGTGTGCGCGAAACCCTGCCCGAGCTCGATCTCACCCTTGAAGCGGTCGAAGGCCAGGCCACTCTGGTAGAGGTCCTTGAAATCGAGCCGGATGCGTCGCAGCACCTGGTCGAAATTCATCAGCCCGAGCGTGCGCATGAACGGATTGTCGCCGCCCCCGAACAGCAGACGGCCATCCCGCCAGGAGAAGGCCAGCGTGCCGTTGACGTTCGCCATCTCGAACTGCGCCGGGTTGCCGGGCCAGCTGAACTCGATATCGGCCCTGCCCTTGCGCCCTTGCAGCACGTTGGCATAACCCCAGGTCGCGAAAAAACGCTCGATGTCGTCACTGCGCGCCCCCGCGACGAGTTCGCTGCGCGGCTCGCCGCCGATCCAGCGCAGGCGGAAGCTGCCACCGCTGTCCTTGCCGGTGCCGCCGAGACGCAGCCCGGGAAGCGTGGCACGCACGTCCGTCATCGCCAGCGCATCGACCTCGGACCCGATGCGGAACGTCCACTCGCCGAGGTCCTTGTCGTCGAGAGTGGCGCGGCGCACCTGCACATCGGTCTCGGGCAGGCGGGCATCCTGCAGGCTGCGCCAGGCCTGCGCGTCCCGGGCCATCGACGCGCCGCCGGCAGCGTCCGCCTCCCCGGCGACCGGCGTCGCCGCGATGGGCCCCAGGAAAGCGCGTAGCTGAAGTTGTTCGAGCGTCAGCGCAAAGCGCGCGCCGGGATCGGCGGGCAGGCGGAACTCGCCGCTCAGCGCATCGGAAACGAAATCCAGCACGAAATCGCGCTCCGCCCAGCGCGAATCGACCCGCAGCTCGTGCAACTCTGCGCCGAGCAGCGTGGCCGTTGCCAGTTCCAGCCCGTCCAGACGCAGCACGGTGCGCGGCCCGTCCTCGCGCGCGGCATTCGCGGCCACGACGTGCTGCACGGCCACGATCCAAGCCCCGGCATCGGCCTGCGGCACCCTCCCCCTGATGCGCAGGTCCTCGCCGCCCGCCACCGGCTCGGCGCCCAGCGCGATCTCGCCGCTGAAGCGTCCCTGCCGGTCACGTTGCATGAGCCCCCAGATATCCATGCCGAGCTGCAGGCTGATATCCGTGCCCGCGGCATGCGGCGACCAGCGCAGCTCGAGCGGCAGCGAATCGGCGGGCGCCTTCGCGAGCGGCGCCGGCAGCGTGCTGGCCGCGCCCGCGAGCGACGATCGCAGCACGAAGCCGAAGCCGTGCTCCGGTTGTTGCGCAAGCTCCACGCTGAAGGGCGCCACGCCGGCAAGGTACTCGTCGAGGTCCCAGCCCAGCCATTGGGCCACGCGCGGCAACTGCGCGGCGCCGTCTACCCGGATCGCGATGCGGTGCTCCGGACCCTCGGTGGCACCGATGGTCGCGCGCAGCGGCTGCCCCCACAGCCTGCCGTCCAGGCGCTCGCTGTAAAGGCCGCGCTGCAGGTCGAAACCGAGCCGCCCCTGCACGCCGTCGAAGGGCAGCCGCAGGTCGGCGACAAAGAGGCGCCCGCCCGCGATGTCGGCGGCCAGATCGAGGCGCGAGGTCTCCGGCGCCAGCCGCCCGCCGAAGGGCATGTCGAGATCGAGCCGCAGCGCCATGGCGCCGCTGGACTGCCAGCTGCGCAGCGCGCCACCCGTCGTCTTCGCCAGCGGCGAGGTATTGATGACCCGCAGGCCGTCGGCGAGATCGCCGTCGAGCTCGGCACTGAGGCGCAAGCGACGCTCGTCGCGTCGCGGCAGCACCTCGACCGTCGCGTTGCGCAGCTCGCTCTGCAGCATGCGCCCGGAACCGGCCCACACGCGCACACGCCGTTCGTCGACCAGGACGCGCCCCGCCGCCCCGCTCACCTCCGGCCAGTCGGGGTGATAGGACACCGCGGCGTCGCGCAGGTCGAGCCCGAGCTGCATCGCATACGAGAACGGACGATCCGGACGGCTGAATACCGCGTGATAGGTAAAGGCCGCGCTGTCGACATGACCGGCCTCGATGCTGGCATCGAGCCACTCGCGCAACGCCGGTGACACCGTGTATGGCAGATAGGTGCGGTAGGCAAGGGCATCGGCGTCACGCAGGCCGAACGCGAGCGAGAGGGTGTCGTCGGCCGCCGGATCCTTGCGCAAATCGAGGCCGAAATTCGCGCTGATCCCGGTGGCGCCCGTCACCGCCCGCAGCAGCTCGCTGCCGACCCGCAGTCCGCCGCCGTCGCGCTCCCAGTGCACGCGCCCGGCGACGTGATCGAACTCGAGGTCATCGCGGTAGAGCCGCGGGAATTCCAGCGAGATCGCACCGCTGTCGATATCCACGAAGCCCCCACGCGGAGTGATCTCCAGGTAACCGCGCGCATTGCGCACGCCCGGCGCCTGTCGCCTCGGCGAGACCGAGACGTCGACCATGGCGGCACGGAAACGGAAATCGGGCGCCGACGCGGCGGGCAGCGACAGGTCGAGGTGCGCATTGACCAGCCCGCCGTACGGCGAGAGCTCGGCGAGCGCCTCGCCCCACACCCCCCCGAGCAGTGTCGAGCTCTGCAGCGCGCCGGCCAGGGCCCCGATGTCGAGATACTCCGCGCCCACCCCTATCCGGTTCACGCCCCCGGCACGCTCGGCGTCGATGCGCACGCGCTCGAGCTCGAGCGGCTGCCCGAACCACTGGCAGCGCAGCTCGTCGAGCCACAGCGAGCCGCGGTTCCCGGCCCACTGCCCGCTGAAGCGCAGGTCGAGATCGCTCAGCGGCTGCAACTGCGCGCGCTCGGGCCAGAACGCGCGCGGGTCGAGCTCCGGAGCACGCAGCGCGCCGCTCAGGCTCACGATCCCCTCCTCCGACAGGCGCGCCCAGAGCTCTCCGCTCAGCGCCGCCTCGGGCATGCGCAGCGCGGGCGGCAGCAGCGGCTGCAACCGCGACAGTCGCGCAGAGTCCAGACGCACGTAGGCGGCAGCGGAGAATTCGTCGCGCTGCCGCGGGTCGCCGTGCGATTCCAGCACCAGGCTGAACTCTCCTCCGGGCGACTCGTCACGCGCCGTCACCTGCAGGCGGCGGAAGCGGCGGTAGTTCTGCATCGACAGCTCGGCACCCTCGGTCTCGACGCGCCCGCCCTCGTGGGCGCGCAATACCAGGCGCGTTCGCCGCAGATCGATCTCCTCGATGGCGAGGAAGAAATCGACGATCGCCTCGGGATTGGACGGCGCGCGGCCTCCGCCCACGCCGGCGATATGCCACCTGCCGTCGGCCTCCTCGGTGAAGCCGAGCTGCACGTCCTCGGCGACGATGCGGCGCAACCGCGGCGCCAGGCTGAACAGCGAGCGCAGCATGTCGATGCGCAGCTCCGAGCTGCTGGAGGAGAGGATCGTCACCTCGGGCTCGTCGCGCGCGAACAGGCGCAGGCCCCGCACGTGCAGCGTGGGTGCAAGACCGCTCCACTCCGTGCCGAGCCCCGCCACTTCGACGCCAAACGGCAGGTCCGCGGCGACACGCGCCAGCAGCGCGTCCTTGTGCTCGCCGAGGTAGGGAAAATAGTACTGCCCGAGCGTCACCAGTGCGGCGCACAGCACCAGCACGATGGCCGCGAGATACCAGCCCCAGCGCAGGAGCCGGCCCAGCACGCGCCTCATCGCCGCGCCACCCCGGCCGCGGCAGGCCGGCGCAATGCTGCCGGACTCTCAGAGCAGCACGACGTCATATTGCTCCTGGGTGTACAGCGTCTCGACCTGGAAGCGGATGGTCTTGCCGATGAACTCCTCGAGGTCCGCGACGTTGCCGGACTCCTCGTCCAGCAGGCGGTCGACGACAGACTGCGCGGCGAGCACCAGCAGCGTGTCGTTCTCGTAGCTGCGCGCCTCGCGCAGGATCTCGCGGAAGATTTCGTAGCACACCGTCTCGGCGGACTTCACCGTGCCACGGCCCTGGCAGGTCGAACAGGTCTCGCACAGTGTGCGTTCCAGGCTCTCGCGCGTGCGCTTGCGCGTCATCTGCACCAGGCCGAGCTCCGAGACCGTGCTGATCGCCGTGCGCGCGTGGTCACGCTCCATCGCGCGCTCGAGGTTGCGCAGCACCTGGCGCTTGTGCTCGGGATCCTGCATGTCGATGAAGTCGATGATGATGATGCCGCCGAGGTTGCGCACGCGCAGTTGGCGCGCGAGCGCGGTCGCCGCCTCGAGGTTGGTCTTGAAGATCGTCTCCTCGAGGTTGCGGCTGCCGACGAAGGCGCCCGTGTTGACGTCGATCGTGGTCATCGCCTCGGTCTGGTCCACGATCAGGTAGCCGCCGGACTTCAACTGCACCCGCCGGCCCAGCGCCTTCTCGATCTCGTCCTCCACGCTGTAGAGGTCGAAGATAGGCCGGTCTCCCTGGTACAGCTCGAGCCGCTCGACCGCTTCCGGTACGAACCGGCCCGCGAATTCACGCAGGCGCTCGAAATTTTCCGTCGAGTCGATGCGGATTTTCTCGAGATCGGGGCGCACGAGGTCACGCAGCGTGCGCATGGCCAGCGGCAGATCCTCGTGCACCAGGGCCGGCGCCTTGGCCAGCGCGATGCGCTCGCGCAGCGAACCCCACAACCGCACCAGGAAGCGCATGTCGCCCTCGATGCCCTCGCGCTCCACGCCCTCGGCCGCGGTGCGCACGATGAAACCGCCGGGCGCGGCGCTGCCCTCGGCGACGGCGATGCTCTCGACCAGCGTGCGCAGGCGCTCGCGCTCGGACTCCTGCTCGATGCGCTGCGAAATGCCGACATGGCGCGTGTACGGCATGAACACGACGTAGCGCGAAGACAGCGACAGATGCGTGGTGAGCCGCGCGCCCTTGCTGCCCAGCGGATCCTTCACCACCTGCACCACCACCGACTGGCCCTCGCACACCAGGTCGCGGATGTCGCGCGTCTCGTCGCTGCGCACCTCGACGCCGTTCGCGTCCAGCGTGACCAGGTCGCTCGCATGCAGGAAACTCGCACGCTCCAGGCCGATGTCGACGAAGGCGGCCTGCATGCCCGGCAGCACGCGCATCACGCGCCCGAGGTAGATGTTGCCGACCAGCCCCTTGTGGCTGCTGCGCTCGACGTAGATTTCCTGCAGCACGCCGCTCTCGACGAGCGCGACGCGGGTCTGCACCGGCGTGGAGTTGATCAGTATCTCTTCACTCATGGTCCGGCGCATCCTGTTGCCAGCCGCTGACACCCGAATCCTGCAGCAAGCGCGCGGTCTCGAAAAGGGGCAGGCCGACGACGCCGGAATAACTGCCCTCGATACGCTCCACGAAGGCCGCCGCCAGCCCCTGGATCGCGTAGCCACCGGCCTTGTCGCGCGGCTCGCCGGTATCCCAGTAGCGCTGCATCTCCGCGACCGAGACCGGCCGGAACACCACGCGGGTCGCGCTCTGCGCGGTATCGAGACGCCCCGCATGCAGCAGTGCCACGCCGGTCAGCACGTGGTGTTCACGCCCCGACAGCAGCGACAGCATCGCTACCGCCTCGTCGCGGGTGGCGGGCTTGCCGAGAATCCGCCCATCGACGCTTACGGCCGTGTCAGCGCCGAGCACCGGCCGCGGGTCATTGAGCGCCACCAGGCGCGCGCCCGCGGCGGCCTTCTGCCCCGCCAGGCGCAGCACCAGCCCGGCCGCGGTCTCGCCCGGCTGCGGCGTCTCGTCGATGTCCACCTGCAGCGCGGCGAAACGGTAGCGCAACTGCGCCAGCAACTCGCGGCGTCGCGGCGAAGCGGAGGCGAGATAGAAATCGGGGGCTGGTGTCGGCATATGGTAGTTCGTTGCGCCCGCGCCGCGGGCTCAGGGCGACGACCTCCAGCTTTCGAGGGAGCGCTCGCGGGGCGCGCCGAACGCGAACAGCGGCCAGCAGAAGGCACTGGTCAGGCTGCCCATCAGAAAGATCAGGCTCGAGGTCGCGTGGCCGGCCAGGTTCTGCACCCAGTGACACAGAACCTGGTCCGTTGCGCACAGCGCAAACACCAGCAGCATCTGCTGCAGCAGGCTGTAGTGCAGCATCCTTTGCCGCAGCAGGACGGCTGCGTAAGCGACAACGGACAGCGCGAGCGCGTGGCGCCCGAGCACACCGCCCTCGAGACCGTCCATCAGCAGTCCCAGCATCCAGGCCGATCCGATGCCGAAACCCTGGGGCAGGCGCAGGATCCAGAAGATCACCACCAGCGCGAGCCAATTCGGCCGCGCCGGCTGCAGCCACACCGGCAGCGGATACAGCGAGGCGAGCAGCGCGGCCAGCCCGGTCGCCGCCACCGCGAACGGTAGCGGGGCGCCCTGCTCGTCGGCCCTCACGGGGGGCCGTCCTGGCCGGGCGCGGCCGGCGCGCCAGCATCGGCTCGCGGCGCCGCCCCCGGCACTCCGGCATCCACCGGCTCCTGCGCGGTCCCGGACGGCGCGGCTTCGGAAGACGCGGCGTCAACGCTCGCCTCGCCCTCGGTGACGACCAGCACGTGACGGCTGCGATCGAGTTGTGCGCTGGGACGCGCCACCACCACCGCGAAGGGTTTGCCGGGATCGTTGGTCACCGACTCGACCACGCCGACCGGATAGCCTCCCGGAAACCGCTGCCCCAGCCCGGAGCTGACCAGGAGATCCCCGGGGCGCACGTCCATCGTCGAGGCGACATGGTTGACGTCGAGGACATCGATACGACCCTCTCCCTCGACCATCACCCGGACGCCGTTGCGCACCACCTGCGCGGGCAACGCATGCATGGAATCGGTGACGAGCAGCACGCGGCTGCTGAAACGGCTGACCTCGATGATCTGCCCGAACAGGCCGTAGGCATCGATCACCGCCTGTCCCTCGGCGAGGCCGTGGGCAGTGCCCTTGTCGATCACCACGGTCTGGCTGGACATGTCGGGCGAGACGCCGATGATCTCGGCGACGAGCACGCGCTCGTCGAGCAGCGCCGTGGAATTCAGCAACTCGCGCAGGCGCACGTTCTCCGCCGCGAGCGCGGCGAGACGCTGGGTACTGGCGCGCAGCACGAGCGCCTCGGCCCGCAGCACGCGGTTCTCCTCGATCAGGGTGTCGCGGGAAACGACCACTTCGCGCGCCCAGCCGAACAGTCGGCCGGGCAGCGTGGTCACCCAGTAGAACGGCACGGCAGCATCGGCAAACGCGACGCGCGCCGGCCCGAGCGCGCCAAAGCGCCAGTCCGCGAGCATCAGCAGCACGGACGCAATCACCAGCGCCGCAACACGCGCGCTTATCGACGGTCCGCTGCGGAATATGGGCTTGATCGCGTTTCTCCCCGTCACCACCGGCAATGCTCGGATCCGGTCCCGCCCGGCCGGGTCGGTCGCCGGGCCTGCTCACGCCACGCGGATCACTCCGACGACAGCAGTTCCAGGCGATGGCGATCCATCATCTCGAGCGCCTTGCCGCCGCCGCGGGCCACGCAGGTCAGCGGATCGTCGGCGACCACGACCGGCAGGCCGGTCTCGCGCGCGATCAGGCGGTCGATGTCGCGCAGCAGCGCACCGCCGCCGGTCAGCACGATGCCGCTCTCGGCAATGTCCGATGCCAGTTCGGGCGGTGACTGCTCGAGCGCGCCCTTGACGGCCTGCACGATGATGTTCAGCGGCTCCTGCAGCGCCTCGAGGATCTCGTCGCTGGTCAGCGTGAACGAACGTGGCACGCCCTCGGCGAGGTTGCGCCCGCGCACGTCGATCTCGCGGATTTCGCCGCCGGCCATGGCGCAGCCGATCTCCTCCTTGATGCGCTCGGCCGTCGCGTCGCCGATCAGGCTGCCGAAGGTGCGCCGCACATAGGTCACGATGGCCTCGTCGAAGCGGTCGCCGCCGATGCGCACCGAGTCCGAGTACACCACGCCGTTGAGCGACAGGATCGCGATCTCCGTGGTGCCGCCACCGATGTCGACGACCATCGAACCGCTGGCCTCCTCGACCGAGAGCCCGGCGCCGATCGCCGCCGCCATCGGCTCCTCGATCAGGCGCACGTCGCGTGCCCCGGCACCGTAAGCCGACTCGCGGATGGCGCGACGCTCGACCTGGGTGGATTTGCAGGGCACGCACACCAGCACGCGCGGACTGGGGCGGATGAAGCTGTGCTGGTGCGCCTTGGCAATGAAGTGCTGCAGCATCTTCTCGGTGACCTGGAAGTCGGCGATCACCCCGTCCTTCAGCGGGCGGATCGCGGTGATGTTGCCCGGCGTGCGGCCCAGCATGCGCTTGGCCTCGATTCCCACCGCCTCGATGGTCTTCTGGCCGTTGTGGACCCGGATCGCGACCACCGAGGGCTCGTCCAGCACGATGCCCTGGTCGCGCACGTAGATCAGCGTGTTGGCGGTTCCCAGGTCTATCGACAGGTCATTGGAGAAAAGTCCGCGGATTCTCTTGAACATACTACGTGTCTAAACCTCGGATGGAGCAACGCCCGTGCGCACCGGATGCCGGCGGTGGTGCCGGGCCGCGGCGCAACAGGCGAACCCGGCAGGCTGGAAGTGCCGGCGCAGACGGCACGGTTTCAAACCGGTCAATCTAACAACCGTGCGTATTCTGGGCAAGGCTGGAATGTGCTAAGTTTACGCCCCCTGACGCCCCGACGGCGAATGAAATTTCAGGGTAATCCACCCGGCAACACGCGCCAGCGGCCAGGGCCCGCCGCCCTGGCTCCTGCCGTATTTGGACCATTGCAGATGTCGATCAGTGAACAGGACATGGCCCGCGTCGCCGAACTGGCACGCATCCGCCTCGACGACGCCACCGTGGCCGACGTCACCCGCCGCATCCGGGACATCCTCGCGATGATCGACCAGATGCAGGCCGTGAATACCGACCACGTGCTGCCGATGGCCAACCCGCTGGACGCCACCCAGCGCCTGCGTGACGACGAGGTCACCGAACCCGACCAGCGCGAGCACTTCCTCGCGATCGCACCGGCGACCGAGGA
>Ga0138256_10000232_pt1 | contig 65922 bp, 75 predicted proteins | sample KNB2016incub_MG_FD_105486 | JGI IMG/M metagenome (GOLD analysis project Ga0138256, IMG submission 105486) | Active sludge microbial communities from wastewater in Klosterneuburg, Austria - KNB2014incub_MG | ecosystem: Engineered > WWTP > Activated sludge > Unclassified | place: Austria...
AAACCTTCGCGGCGCTCGGTGCTTACGGGATGGCGGCGATGACGGCTCTTACAGCGCAGAATACGCAAGGCGTCACCGGCGTTCACGAATTGCCGCCGGATTTCGTGGTGAAGCAGGTGGAAACGGTGTTCGACGATATTCGCGTTGATGCCGTGAAAATCGGCATGGCGGGCAGTGGCAGCACAATCACGCAGCTGGGCGATGTGCTGCAGAAACGCAAGCCCCCTATTATCATTCTCGATCCTGTCATGGTGGCCCAGAGCGGTGATTCATTGTTATCTGATGAAGCCGTAGGCCGTTTGAAAATCGCGCTGCTGCCGCTGGCGTCGGTTGTTACGCCGAATATTCCCGAGGCGGAAATCCTTTTGGGAAAAAAATTTGATGGCGATATGGAATATTTCGCGAAGCAGATTTTGAAACTCGGCGCGCGCGCGGTGCTGCTGAAAGGCGGGCATGTGAAAGGCGAGACGGCGAAAGATGTCTTTGCCGATTCTAAACAAATAATTACGCTGGAAGAAAAGCGCGTCAAAACAAAACATAATCATGGCACGGGCTGTACGCTGTCTTCGGCGCTGGCGGTCTATATGGCAAAAGGTTTGCCGGTCGATGAAGCCGCGCGCGCTGCCAAAAGATACGTGACAGGCGCTTTGCGTAAAGCCGAGAAGCTGAAAGTCGGGCATGGCGCCGGGCCGCTGCATCATTTCTACGCGCTGTGGAAGTGACGATGGATGAATTCGGTATCATAAAAAAATATTTTCGTCCGCTGACGATGGGCCGCGACGAATTACTGGATGATACGGGCGTGTTGCCGCCGCGCCGCGCGGGCGAAGACCTGGTGATCACGAGCGACAGCGTTGTCGAGGGCGTGCATTTTCTCTCCAGTGCCTCGCCTGCCGATATCGCGCACAAGGTTTTGCGGCGAAATCTTTCCGATCTCGCGACATCTGGCGCGAAGCCTTTATGTTATCAGCTCAACCTGGTTTTCCCTGAAAAGCCGCGCGATGCGTGGCTTGCGGCGTTCAGCAAGGCGCTGCTTAAAGACCAGAAAAAATTCGGGCTTTATTGTTCGGGCGGTGACACGTCGGGCGCGAGCGGGCGATTGTTTGTTTCGATCACGGCAATTGGAACCGTTCCGGCAAAAAAAGTCCTGCGCCGTTCGGGTGCGAAGCCGGGCGATCATGTCATTCTCACCGGGCCGGTGGGTGATGCGTTCATCGGCCTGCAGATGCTCACGAAACAAATCAAACCGGTTCATGAAAATTATTTTGTTAATGCGTATTACAAGCCGGTGCCGCGTACGGCGAATGTTGAGACGATCCGTAAATACGCCGCCGCCGCGATTGATATTTCAGACGGCCTCGTTGCCGATCTCGGTCATGTCTGTGAAGCGTCGAAATGCGGTGCGGAGATTTCACTGGTGCCGGGGATTTTTTCCGACAAGGCGAGGCGGGTGGGGCTCAAGCCTGCAAAATTGCTGACCGGCGGCGATGATTATGAGCTCGCGCTGGCCGTCCGTCCCCGTCATTCCGCGCCTTTATTAAAGGCCCTCAAGGCGCAGGGCCTTAAGCCCGTGAAAATCGGCGCATTCAGAAAAGGCACAGGGGTCAGGGTTCTCGACCAGAATGGCCGTAAAATAGACCTGCAAAAGACCGGCTGGCGGCACTTCTAGCCCTTGCCTTTCGCCCCGTGCGGGGGTATTTAAGGAAGGCAACTAATTCAATAAAAACAGGCCAAACATGACCCAAATCCTCGTCCCCGTCCTTGGAGAATCCGTTACCGAAGCCACTGTCGCGCAATGGCTTAAAAAAGAGGGCGAAACCGTGAAACGGGACGAGCCGATCGTCGAGCTCGAGACGGACAAGGTCACGCTTGAGGTCAACGCGCCGTCTGATGGCGTCATTTCCAAGATTATCGTCGGCGAAGGCCAGAATGTCGGCGTCGGTGCGATCCTTGGTGAATTGTCCGCCGCGAATGATGCCGCTAAACCTGCTGCTTCTCCCGCGCCTGCGCCCGCTCCGAATCAGGAGGCACCGAAAGCCGCTGCGCCTGTTGCTGTGGCTGCACCCGCTCCAGTAAAGCAAGAAGCGCCGAAGCAAGAGCCTGCGAATGAAGATATGAAGCTCTCGCCCGCTGTGCGCAAGATGCTGGCTGATAATAATCTGGATGCATCGCAAATCCAGCCTTCGGGCCGCGATGGCCGCGTCAGCAAGGAAGATGTCGAGAAATTCGTCGCCGCAAAAGGCAGCGCGCCGAACCCGATGACGTCTCCTGCCACGCAGGCGCCGAAGAAAACCGCGCCGCGCGAAACCGGCGCCCGTGAAGAGCGCGTGCGCATGACGAAGCTGCGCCAGGTGATTGCGCGACGCCTGAAAGAGGCACAGAACACTGCCGCCATGCTCACGACCTTCAACGAGGCCGATATGGGCCCGGTGATGGCGCTCCGTAATGAATATAAAGACGTGTTCGAGAAGAAACATGGCGTAAAGCTCGGTTTTATGTCGTTCTTCGTCCGCGCGGTGATCCAGTCACTGAAGGAATTCCCGTCCGTGAATGCCGAAATAGACGGCGAGGACATTATTTACAAGAATTACTACGATATCGGCGTGGCGGTTTCGACGCCGCAGGGTCTTGTCGTTCCTGTACTTCGCAATGCAGATGAATTGTCGATGGCTGAAATTGAGAAAGCGATCATGGATCTCGGCGTGCGCGCCCGTGACGGAAAATTAAAAATGGAAGAAATGAGCGGCGGTACGTTTACGATCACGAATGGCGGCGTTTTCGGCTCACTGCTCTCGACGCCCATCCTTAACACGCCGCAATCGGGCATTCTCGGTATGCATAAAATCCAGCAGCGCCCGATGGTGACGAAGGATGGCAAGATCGAAGCGCGCCCGATGATGTACTTGGCGCACTCCTACGATCACCGTATTATTGATGGCCGGGAGGCCGTAAGCTTTCTGGTTCGGGTGAAGGATGCGATCGAAGATCCGCAGAGACTTCTTCTTGATATCTAAGCCACTCGGCTTTTGACACCACTGCCTGGACGAAGTCCAATATAATTTCACGAAACGGATCGTTGTGCTTCAGGTCTTTGGCTGCGCTGGAAAGAGTCTGAGCCAGGTCTTCCGCATCTTCAACGCTAATATTTTTTTTGCTCGTTGCCAAAAGCGCCAGTTCGCAGGTTTTGCTCAGTAATCCTTCAAAAGCATCCCTGGTATCCAGGGTTTTAAAATCGTTAGATTTAATAAATCTCCTGATTTCACCGATTGTTTCTTTAAGCTGGGGCTTAAGCTCGCCTTCGTAAGGTGTGCCGGCTTTTATACCGTCTATGATTTCTGAAAATATGAGTGCTCTCAGCGTAACGAAATCCTCATTTTCTTTAAACATCATTTTTTTAATTCTTCTTGTAATTTTCACTTGTCCTACACCATTTAAAAAATCCGTCAAGATTGTCGGGGTTTTTTTTCTGTTTTTGCTAGTCATGGTTTCCCTCTCTGGTTTAAATTATTTCAGCGTTAATTAAAGTTGCGCGTGAGGAACGGGTCTGATTGCAGATTCAACGCTTTCTCTTTTTTCGGCTTCAAAAAGAAATTCACGAATGTCGATCATCATATTGTGAGCATACGGCGTCGCGCGGTCCCATATTTCAGCCATTTGGTCATCATCGAGCGAAACAAAAGCGCTCACCAGATTTTTTCGGCCTTCGGGGGAAAGTAAATTTTTCTCAAGGGCTGCGTTGGCAACGGCGATGGTCCGGGTTAAAACTTTGTATGCTAAACCGCGCGCATATGTGTTTTCAGGATTGCGCTCCGCGTACTGCATTGATTGCCGGTAGGCATCGCACATCTTGGCAATCATTTCAGGAGAAAATTGCTTGCCTGCTTCGAGATGGTCCGCCAAGAACGAATGCCTCAGCATGTGCCTGCTGACCGCCACATGAAGATCACTGTTTGTGAGTTTTGTTTCGCCGCCCATGTTTTTCCCTGGGTAATAAAATTTCGCGTTCGTTTATCCAAGGGAAATATTAGGATGGAAAAATTGAATACGTCAATTAAAAATTACTAATTTATGGCATAATCTTTATAATTTCTGCATTTACGAGCTGTTCGAGGGCCTCCAACCCGCCCGCATCGCGGCACTTTGTCCGGTCGCCGATGGTCAGTTTTGTCAGTCCCATGCCCACCATGTCCACCAGTTCGCGCGCGGTGGGCACCTGGCTGGAATACACGTAATCAGGGTCGATGCCGAGACAATGACGCTTTGCTTTTAGAATTACGCGTGTCATCGGCTGGAGAATGACGCTGTATTTTTCATCTCCTTGTTCAACCGTTTCGGACGTGTAGCCGGGGCAGGGGTGGGCCACGGCAGAGATCATATTACCCCTGTCCCATATTTTTTCGAGTGCCATCGCAAAGGGCTGGCCTTCATAGAATTTCTGTTCCTCTTCAACAAGCTCAAGAAATTTCTTCCGTGACGATTTTTCCATTATCAGAGTGATGCAGGATGGCTTCTCAATGACAGGGCTGAATCCTTTCGGAATTTCCAATATGGTTTCGATACGTTTTTCCTTGCGGAAAATTTTGTAAACGGCGATGCCCGCTTTTTCGCATATGCGCAGTGACATATTTTCGAAATGCCCGCCGCGGCGCAGGGCGAAATCTTTTGTGAAACCTTTATGATCGATATAGAGGGCGCGCACACCAGCCTCGGCCATGTTCTTAACGCAATTCGGGCAGGGCACATCGGTGACATAGAGGGACGTACCGTTTGTGTGTGAAGCATGTAGCAGGCAAGCGGTTTCCGCATGCACCGTGCCGCTGGCATTGCCGATCCGCGTTTCCCGGCCGATTTTTTCTGCAATCGCTTCAGGCCAGTAATTGGTGCAGGAGAGAGTATACGAAGGCTCCCCCGGGAAGTTATATGCTAGCGTTGCCGCTACCTTGTTCGTCGGATGCTCACTGGTGCCGACGATGTCGACGGCCTTCTGCATCAATTCATATTCGGAATAGTCCATTGCTGGGCCTTTCGGGCGGGAATTCACCCTTTAATCAATAACATATAAAGCAAAATGGTAAAAAAACATTGCATTTTCATAAGTATGTCTATAAGACAAAACTCATAAGAAAATTATCGCGGTAAAGGGGCGTTGCTGTGCCTGAAATGAAATTACTCTCCCGTGTATGGCCTATAGAGCACCTGCTTGAGGCTAAAAGCAGACCTTTATACACCGACCTGATGGGTACGAAGCTGACGCGCGAACATCCCGGGCTGGTGCTGGGTCCCGGCGGGTCCGTGTCTTACACCTCAACCCAGCCTAAAAAGCCGTTTGTTGCGGAAAAGATATTCACCGGCCTTAACGCCGATATCGAGATGCGCGATCCCATACCCGTCGTGCACTGGTTTCTTGCCGCGGATGAAAAGAGCGAAAGCTTTATCGGCAATGCCTATGAAAAAGCCGAGGCACTTCTCAACCGCGTGGACGATCTTGGCTATCCAAATGTCGCTGCCAATATGCGCAGGCATGGATACGACCCAAACAAAAACATTTACTGCGTGAATGATTGCGGCGCTTATTTCAATACAGATTATTCGCAGGAGCCGGAATTCGCAGATTGCCTCTCGCAGCGCGGCAAGGGCCCATGGCCCGGTGTTGAATTTTTCCCTGTTGTTGACGCGCAGGGCGGTTTTATTCGTTTCTTCTCTGCGCTTGATGCCATGAAACGCAGAAAGGAAAAAGCGGGCGAAACAGTCGATCTGACCGGCTACGATCACCAGACATACCTGTTTTTCAAGTTGATGCCGCGCCGCGAGGACGTGCAAATTTTTTCTTTTGAAGCCGCCGCCCCCATTAAATTCATCACCGTTCCGGTGCCTTTTGATGATGAGGTGCTGACGTCTTTCCATTTCACGCAAGCCGACGATGATGCCGTGCCGGACATATACCGGGGGAAAACGCGCGCGGAATATGAGGAAGCCTACATGACGCATTACAGCGGCGAGGCTGCCGCGCTGCGTGAATTCGTGAAGCATGCGCAAATTCCGGCAAAAACCAGCATCCATGTAAACGGGTTCAATGCCGTTGCTTTTAAAAAGCCGCCTTATAGTTTCGTGACACAACATAATATTCTCAAAGCACATGTCCGTGAAAAAGGCGGAAATTCGATGCTGGAGGACTGGCGGGAAGATACAAGGTCTTATGATTCCATGCAGCATGGCGTTTATGAAAGGCTTACGTCCGAAGCTGATGCCGTTATTCTCGGGCCTCATGATACGAAGATTACAAACAACTGGGATCGTTTTTTTCCTGATATCTCCGATCTCTTTTTCAGCCTTGCCGTCAACAAGCAGGTGCGCGCCCCGGCATTCGAGAACACGCCCTGGGCGGTACTAAACAGAAAAAGAGCGATTACTTACCGGGGCAAACAGAACGGCGATCTGGACTGGAATGATCCCAATGTCGAAAATTATTTCATCGATTTTCTGCGGGATATAAATCCGGTGGAAGACCCATGGCTGAAGCACATGTTGCTACTGCGCTTTTTCTATGAGAAAGGGATGATGAAGCAGGAGCAGCGCTTCATTTACGATTCTTTCGAGCCGGATGATCCTGCGCTTGCGCCGTTCCTGAAGGCGCAGATGGATAAAATCCGCGGAAAAGCGCCTCTCGAGCAGTATGAGGCCGAGGCATTCGGATCTGATGCAAAAAATATGTTCGAGGTCGTGCTGCTTGGCTCAGGCACTACGCGCGCTGCGGCCTATACGGATGAGGCCTTTGATTTTGGATATTGGGTGGTTTCAAAAGGGTGGCATTTCCGCACTGGCGGCGGACGCTATGGAATCATGGGGGCCGGCGCCGACGGCGCGTTGCAATGGATGGAGGAGAGGCCGGGCCTTGCATGGCGCGCTCATTTGTCAGCAATCCAGATGCTGCGAACGCTGCAATTTGAAGGCGCACGTCTTGATCTTCCGGATATGAAGAGGCAAGCCGCGAGCGGGCGGCTGGTCAATAAATTTCTGAAGGTCGAGCCCGATTTCGACAGGCGTATGCGCAATCTTTTCCGTTCGCATGTCCTTGTCGCGACCGTAGGCGGGCCCGGCACTTTCCAGGAGATCACACGTTTTCTCAGGCTGGTCATGGCCAATGACCCGCTCGTGCACGGCAAGAAAATGATTATCGTTAATCCCCGCCAGCCGGGTGCTTCCGACCGCTCGGTAAGCCTTATGGATCCGTGGCTGGCGATTTGCCCGAAACCCCTCAGGGAACACTTGATTGTTGTGCCGGATATGGACGGCGCGAAATTTGAGACTGCAAATCTTTATAAATCTTATTATGCGCAAGCCGCAGCCATGCTGCCCGAATACAATATATAGCCTTATATAACGTTTCCGCATATTGCCTGAGGGCCCCGTTTGCGCTAAATAAGAAGGGCCTTTAAACTCCTCTTTCAGCGGGAAAATCATGTCAGAAAAATTCGATGTCATCGTGATCGGGGCCGGTCCCGGCGGTTATGTGTGCGCAATACGCTGCGCCCAGCTCGGGATGAAGGTGGCCGTTGCCGAAAAGCGCGAAACTTTAGGAGGCACGTGCCTGAATATCGGCTGCATTCCATCGAAGGCATTGCTGAGCGCGTCGGAAAAATTTGAATCCGCCGAGCATCATTTCGCCGATATGGGCGTTGAAGTGGGGCGTGTGTCCGTCAATCTCAAAAAAATGATGGCGTTCAAGGACGAGGTGGTGAATTCAAACACCAAGGGTATCGAATTCCTGCTCAAGAAAAACAAGATCACGCATCTGAAAGGCGCGGGCGAAATTGTCGAGGCCGGCAAGGTCAAAGTCGGCGGCGCGGTTTACGACTGCGACAATATCGTTATTGCGACGGGTTCGGATGTTATTTCTCTGCCCGGCATCACGATCGATGAGACAAAAATCGTCTCCTCCACAGGTGCGCTGACGCTGGAAAAAGTGCCGGAGACGATGATCGTCATCGGCGGCGGTGTCATTGGTTTGGAAATGGGAACGGTGTGGCGTCGTCTCGGCGCGAAAGTCACTGTTATTGAATTCCTCGACAACATCCTGCCCGGTATGGATGAGGAGCTCCGCAAAGAAGCTGCGAAGCTTTTCAAAAAGCAGGGCATTGAATTCAAGCTCTCGTCAAAGGTTACGGCGGCGAAGGCTATGGGAAGGGGCGTCGAACTTATGGTCGAGCCCGCCGCGGGTGGCAAGGCGGAAAAACTCTCTGCCGAGATCGTGCTGATGGCGATTGGCCGCAAGCCTTATACCGAGGGGCTTGGCCTTGAGAAAGTCGGCGTGAAGCTGGACGAGCGGAAGCGCGTTGAAGTTGATGAATTCTTTGAATCCTCGGTTGAAGGTATTTACGCCATCGGCGATGTTATTAAAGGCCCGATGTTGGCCCACAAGGCCGAAGACGAGGGCGTCATTCTCGCCGAAATGCTGGCGGGGCAGAGCGGCCACATTGATTACGATAAAATCCCGGGCGTTGTTTACACGCACCCGGAAGTTGCCAGCGTCGGCAGGACGGAAGAGCAGCTCAAGAAAGACGGCGTTGAATACCGCGCCGGGAAATTCCCATTCATGGCGAATGGCCGCGCGCGCGCGATGGGCGCGATTGATGGCTTCGTGAAAATCCTGGCGGATGCGAAAACCGACCGCGTGCTTGGTGCGCATATTATCGGGCCGGAAGCGGGTACGTTGATTGCCGAGATTGTTCTGGCGATGGAGGCCGATCTAACGGCGGAAGATATCGCCCGCACCTGCCACGCGCACCCGACGCTTGAGGAAGTCGTCAAGGAAGCTGCGCTCGCGGTTCACAAGCGGCCGATTCATATTTAAGCCCTTGGGTGCGAAGCCCGGTAGATTTTCAGCAATTCTTCCGCGTTGATTTCGGTGTAACGTTGCGTCGTGCTGAGCGATGCATGGCCGAGCAGTTCCTGGATTTCCCTTAAATTAGCACCGTTCTGCAGTAAATGCGTGGCGAAGCTGTGGCGCAGTGCGTGCGGCGTTGCGTTCTCGGGTAATCCGAGCGTTGTACGGAGATTTCGCATGGCTTTCTGTGCGACGCCCTGGTTTAAGCGCTCGCCCTTGGTGCCGAGGAAAATCGCGCGGCCATCCTCCGGCGGGAAAGGGCAGGATTCGAGATAAAGCCCCAGATTTTTTTCGACAATCTCGATGACCGGTACCTGCCGTTCCTTGCGGCCCTTACCTGTCACGCGCAGATAACCGTCGCGGGGCATGTCGCCGAGGTTGAGCGAGAGCGCTTCGTCGATACGGAGGCCGCAACCATAGAGCAGCGTAAATAGCGCGCGGTCGCGCCGCCCGACCCAATCCTCTTTCGCGAGATCCTGCGCGGATTCCAGAACATTCCGCGCCTGAATCTCGTGCAGCGGTCTCGGAATTTTATGTGGCAGTTTCGGCGAGCGCAGCGATTCAATCGCCGCGTTGTGCATGACGCCGTGTTTATCCAGCCAGCTCAGGAAATTTTTGACGCCCGAGAGCGAGCGTGCACGCGAGGCATTCGATGTGCCGTCCATCGCCTTGCGGGAAAGCCACGCACGAAATTCGCGGATGCCTGCATCCGATAAATCACCAATCGAAACCGGCTTGCCGATATGGCCATTCATGAATTTCAGGAAATGCGTGATGTCGCCCGCATAGGCGCGGAGCGTGTGGCGCGAAACATTTTTCTCGGATTTGAGATAGGTCTGCCAGTCCTGCAATTGCTTCTGAAGATCAGGCGCGCAGAGAATGATAACGTCGTTTTTTATATGGGCAGATTCAGCCATGAGCGGAAGCACCGTTCGATCACGCGGGCGAGGAATAAAACCTGGTCGGTCGCCTGGCCCTCCTGGAACATGCCCGCATCGCGGCTGCCGAAGGCGAGAATGGCGGGCGGTGTGTTCATGGAGATATCGACGCGCAGGAGAATCTGGGATTTCACCAGCGCCGCACCGCCGCCGTAAATCGCCTCGATGCCTGAAATATTATCCTGCAACATCACGTTCTTTTCTCCCATCCATTTATCGACTGTGCCGGGCGGGATGACGCGCACGCCCGAAGTGTGGATGTGCGGAATTTCGTTGCCATTCGATTCAACGACAAACACGGCGATGTCGACATCGAGAATGGTCGCGAGGTCCATCGTGATGCTCTGGATGAAGTCTTCAAAATTGTTCGACTCGAGCAGGCGGAGCACGGCCTTGTGCACGCGCTGCTGGTTGTTCATGTTGGCGCGGCTGTTCTCGACGATCTCGCGCGTCGTGGTGATGACCTGTTCCTTGTCGGCCTTCAGGCGCTGGATCATGTAATTCTGGAAGTCGGCGACGCCCTTGCCCGCTTCGGTTTTCGGCGGGACGAGCAGGTCCATCGCCTCGGGGTTCTGCTGGAGGAATTTCGGGTTCTTGCGCAGATACTCGATGATATCGTCTGCGTTCATGGGGGCTTCCGGGGCAGTGGATAAATTCGATTCACTCATCCCCGGAGTTTATCACAATTTAGCGGCCGGTTCTGCGTTTTCTTCAGTGACTTGCGGTTTTTTTTCAGGCAGTGGTTCGGAGGGGTTGTAACCGAATTCAGTAAATATATCCCACATCATCGCTGCCTTGATTTCTGCCGTCTCGGGCGTGTCGGTGACCGGAGAGGCCGCAGCGCTTTTTTCCCATCCGAGAACCAGCGTGCCCGGGGTGCCATCTTCTTTTAATTTATGAACCATCAGCATGACCATTCCTGTGTCTTCAGGAGTAGGGCTTTTCGCGTGGCTTAAAGAGCCGGGGAAAGTCTTGTTGGCCATGATCTTGAATACGTGCGTCGGCTTACCGTTCCCGAGTGTGCCGGTGATGGTTTTTGATTTCGACTCCCAGCTTACGAAATCCTGTTTTTCAACTATTACGGTGAAAGACGGCGTGACCCGTGAAGGGGGTGTGGCTTGAGGAATTGATTCAGGTTCCTGGGTCATGCAATTTTCCCTTAGAGTTTAGGGGCTGCCGCTATAGTCGGGCGCGGCGCGGGCCGGGGAAAGGCGCTTATGAGCGTTTCAATAATTGCATGATGTTCTGCTGTTTCGGGTTTTTTCCCGACCAGCCATCCGCCATCAAAAAAGCACAGCATATCTCTTCCCTTGTCTTCGCCTGCGCCATTGGTTGAAACTCTGAGCTGGTGAATCCCTGAAGCGTCGTCCATGTATGCGTGCTTCAGGCGGTTAGTAAAAGAGCGCATGTATTTCAGGAAATCAATGTCTGTGACAACTGAAAAAGAATAGATTGTTCCGTCTGTGCTTTTCAGTTTACCGGTGTATCGGTCACCCTCCCAGCCATGATAAGTGCGGGTTTCCGTTTTTGCTTCGAATTGAGAGGATAAAGTTTGTGTCAATGCCTGTGTCATGTGATGACCTCGCTTAAATTACAAATGAGCAGTGAGATGGGCATGGTTGCCCAGAACTGATTTAATGACAGTTCTTTGTTCTTGCGTTAAAGCAGGTCTGTCTGCCGCCTTGGAATCGAAGATCAGTTTTAAATTTTCGAAAACTCTGAGGGCGTCCAACTCGCTTTTTTGCTGCATATTTGGAGGGTACCCATGCAGGGTCGTGGAAATGAAGGCTTGGACGTAAATGCCTTTAGTTTCTGTAGTTTCTCCCCAGCCTTGAAACTTGTCAGTTTTTCCGATGGTCGAATTCGGTGTTACGGTTACAACATCATCGGCATCTATAACATTTGCCATGTTAATTCTCCCTGTTAAGTTTTTCTTTTTTCCTTTTTTAAGGAGAGAATCGCCTTATGTCAACAAAGCTGTAGGAGTGGTCTACAGGATGGACTGGCCCGTTTTTTTCCAGTCTTCAACAAAGGCTGCGAGGCCTTTATCGGTCAGGGGATGCTTGTACAGCATCCGGATCGTGTCCGGCGGGCAGGTGGCGACATGGGCACCCATCTTCGCCGATTCGATGATGTGGCCCGGGTTGCGGACCGAGGCGACGAGGACCTGCGTGTCGAAATAATCGTAGTTGCTGTAGATGGTGACGATGTCCTGGATGAGGGTGAGGCCGTCCTCGCCGATGTCATCCAGACGCCCGACGAAGGGCGAAACGAATGTCGCGCCTGCTTTGGCGGCTAAAATCGCCTGCGCGGGGGAAAAGCATAGCGTCACGTTGACCATGGTGCCTGCGTCGGTGAGTTCTTTACAGACTTTCAAACCATCGGGCGTGAGCGGAACCTTCACCGCGACGTTGTCGGCGATGGCGGCGAGTTTCTTGCCTTCCTTGATCATGGTCGGATAATCGGTGGCGGCGACTTCGGCGCTGACCGGGCCTTTGACGACGCCGCAAATTTCCTCAATCAGCGGAATGAACTGCTTGCCTGATTTGGCGATGAGCGAGGGGTTTGTCGTCACGCCGTCCAGCAGGCCTGTCGAGGCGAGATCCCTGATCTCGTTGATATCGGCGGTGTCGACGAAGAATTTCATGGCGCTGCCCTTTTGTTTTGATGAAAAAGTCGTATCAGGTAATTCTGTAGCAATAAAGCTGCCTTTTTAAAATTTTTTCAAGGGGCAGGGTTTTATAGGGCGTCCATCCTTCCGGCATGCGGAAGGCATTGGAGAGCAGGATTGTGCCCGGTTTCATTTCTTTTTTCAATTTCGGCTCCAGCCGCGCCAGCACCGGCGCGGGCAGGAATGTCACCACGATGTCCGAGGCAGATAAATCATAAGCGAAAAAATCCTGGCTCAACAGGTGGGCGTTGCGCAGGCCGGACAAAGCGAGGCGAACGCGTCCCGTCCAGTAGGGAAGCGGTGAGAGCTCCAGCCCGGTCACTTGCGCGTTCGGAAAATGGCGTGCGATGGCGCGGGCCAGGCCGCCGGAGCCGCAGCCGGGATCGGTGATAATGATTTTCGCGTCGCGCGGGAAAAGATTTTCGATTTCCTGAAGGATGACACGGCAAGCAATGCGCGAGCTGTGCGATGTGCTGACCCCGAATTTGCGTGCGTGGTAATCGAAATTAAAAAAGAAGACGAGAATAAGGACTATGGCAGAAATCGCCAGGATGTCGGGTAACGTCATGAAAGCACGCGCCTGTTGTTCTCCGGGAGTCTTGCAGGATGGGCGTGCGAATTCAAGCGCCGTGCGGCAGATAGTCGTAGTTTGCGTTCTGTTGCGATGATTCTGACGGGTCGGTTAATATGGCGATGTAGGAGCGGACGTCGCTCAGGTCCGGCCTGTCTTTAGCCCTGAACTGGTAAGGTTTAAATAGGAGTACATCTCCTTTCGCGCTATCCCGGCTATTCAGGTCAGCGCGCATGGTGTTCCTGTCCAGGGGAAGCGTGCATAGAAGTTGATTTATTTTCTTAAGTGTCTTGTTTGCGTGCTCTTTTAAAAAGCCGCGGTCTTCTTCTGACAGGTCCTGAAAAACAAAACCCAGATCTGTGTCCAGCCTGTCGCCGATTTCTGAAATGATGCTGTAAAGTTTTAGAAAATCGCCGCGGTTATTATTGCCGCTTCTCTCGGCTGCCCAGTAGGCGCATCCGATGGCCTCGGCCAGTCTATACCAGGCATGCACGACCGCTTTACGGCTGTCCGGGTTCATTCCTGTCGTCCGGATGACGTGCTGTGCGACTTTCCTGATGTTTTCGAATGCGCCGAAGCCATCGATCAGAGCCAGGGGCTTGTATTCGATCACTGGCTTGGGGATCGGCATAGGTTGAGGAGCCGCGCTTTTTTGGAAAACATTCAAGAGGCTTCTAATGTTTTTTAGTACATTCCATTCCATGTTTTTCGACAGCCAAGAAAAACTCGGGATAAAGTCCCTGAATTTTTCGACGGGTGCCCCCCTTGTTTTATACTTGAGGGAAGCACTATAAAACTGGATTTTTAATATGTCAAACAAAGCGGAATCCGCGACGTTGGACCTTGGCCTGCCGTCTTCTTCCGTGGAGACGGGGGCGGCGCGGCGCGTGCTGGTCCCATACCCGGTCGACAAGGCCTATGATTACATCCTGCCGCCGGGGCTGGAGGCGCAGGACGGCGATTATGTCTGTGTGCCGCTGGGTAAGCGGGAAATCCCCGGCGTGGTCTGGGGCGAAGCGGAAGGGACGGTCGCGCCGGAAAAACTCAAGGCCGTGATTTCCTCTTATGGTTTGCCGCCGATGCCGGAGGCGCAGCGCAAATTCATCGACTGGGTTGCGTCCTATACAATGAACCCGAAAGGTTCAGTTTTGAAAATGGCGCTCAGCGTTCCGGGTGCGCTGGAAAAACCGAAGGCAGTGACGGCGTATAAAGTTATTCCCCATGTACCAGAAAAACTTTCGCCCGCGCACCGGAAAATTTTCGATGTGCTGAAGGACGGGCATGCAAAACGAGCCGCCGAGATTGCCGACATGGCGGAGTGCTCGGCGTCGGTCGTGAAAACCATGGCGAAAAAAGGATTGCTCGAAGCTGTGGAGATTTTTTCCGCCGCGCCGTGCCGCGCGCCCGATCCGGATCGCAAGAGCGCAATTCTTTCCGAAGACCAGCGGGCCGTTGCCGACCGTTTGAAAACTGCGGTGGAGCAGGGCGGTTATAATGCGTCGCTGCTGGATGGCGTTACAGGCGCTGGAAAAACCGAGGTTTATTTCGAAGCCGTGGCCGAGGCGCTGCGGCGTGACAAGCAGGTTCTTATTCTTCTGCCGGAGATTGCGCTCTCGAATGCGTTTCTTGACCGTTTCAAGTCGCGTTTCGGGTGCGCGCCCGCGCTGTGGCACTCGGCGTTGCCTCCCGGTCAGCGCAAGGCGACGTGGCGCGGCGTGGCGGAAGGTCACACGCGCGTGATCGTCGGCGCGCGTTCGGCTTTGTTCCTTCCCTATAACGATCTCGGCCTGATTATCATCGATGAAGAGCATGATCCCGCCTTCAAGCAGGAGGAGGGCATCATTTATAATGCCCGTGATATGGCCGTGGTGCGTGCACATCTCGGGAAAATCCCGGTCATCCTCGTTTCGGCGACGCCGTCGCTGGAGACGGTGCATAATGCTTGGAGCGGGCGGTACGATCATCTGCATCTGCCGGACCGTTTCGGTGGTGCGAGGTTGCCCGATATTCACCTGATCGACCTTCGCGAGGACAAGCCTGAGCGCCAGCATTTCATTTCGCCGACATTAAAAAACGCCATCGCCGAGACGGTGCAGAACGGCGAGCAGGTTTTGCTGTTCCTGAATCGCCGGGGTTATGCACCGCTGACGCTCTGCCGCACATGCGGGCATCGGTTGAACTGCCCGCGCTGCACGGCGTGGCTGGTCGAGCACAAGAAGGGCAGCCTGCTGCAATGCCACCATTGCGGCTATAACATGAAGCCGCCGAAAACCTGTCCGGAATGCAACGACGAACATTCTTTCGCGGCGTGCGGTCCGGGTGTCGAGCGCATCATCGAAGAAGTGAAGGCGTATTTCCCCGATGCGCGCACGATGCTGCTGGCCAGCGATACAGCGGAGAGCAATGATAAGCTTCGCGAAATGCTGCAGGATATTCGTGACCGGAAAGTCGATATCATCGTCGGCACGCAGATCATCGCCAAGGGGCACCATTTCCCGAATTTGACTCTCGTTGGTGTGATTGATGCTGATCTCGGGCTGAACGGCGGCGAGCTTCGTGCTGCCGAGCGCACTTATCAACTGCTGCACCAGGTTGCGGGCCGCGCGGGGCGCGAGGAGAAAAAGGGTACGGTCTATCTCCAGACCTTCATGCCGGAGCACGGCATTATGCGGGCGCTGGCGTACGAAGCGCGCGATAAGTTCCTTGAGGTTGAGGCGCATGAGCGCAAGCTCGCCGACATGCCACCCTACAGCCGCCTTGCGGGCATCATCGTTTCAGGCCGCGATGAAGCCGAAGCGCTGCACATCGCGAAGGAACTTGGCCGCACGGCGCCGCAGGATCAAGGGATTCAAACACTCGGCCCGGCGCCCGCGCCGTTTGCGCGTTTGCGTGGCAAATACCGCTTCCGTTTACTAGTGCGCGCCGACAAGGATGTGAATATCCAGAAGCAGATCGGCGCATGGCTGGATAAAATAAAACTGCCGTCGAACGTACGCGTGCAGATCGATATCGATCCGCAGAATTTCTTTTAAGATTTCTTCTGGGATTTTTTGCTGAACAATTTCAGCACGTCTTTTTTGACCGGCTGGAAAAGATGTGCGAACAAACCGGCGGGCACTTCTTTCTGGTCGCGCGGTGAAAGACCGTAACCTTTCGGCAATTCGTCGGGGTGATGATATGTGCCGAAGATCACATCCAGAAATGAAAATATCCCGCAGAAATTTTTATCATAAGCGGATTTGTCTGTCGCATGATGCCAGCGGTGATAATGCGGCGAGGCGAGAACGTAGCAAAGTGGTTTCCTGAACTGCACATTCAGGTTCAGGTGCGTGAAATAATTGTAAACCTGCGCAATCACCAGGGCTGCGGCAATTCCCTGGCCACCGAAGCCAAGAAAATAAAGAAACGTTGCATCGACAAGCATGGCGACGGCGTAATCCACCGGGTGCAGGCGGAGGCTGGTGATCCACGTAATCTCTTCCGCGCTGTGATGGAAGGAATGGTACTGCCACATATAATTGTGCGTGAAGCGGTGACGCCAATAGGTGCTGAAATCCACAAGCAGAAGGCCCAGCAGGATTTGCAGCGCCAATGGCAGATGCCTCAATGTTTCATCGAACATCTGGTACGGAACATAATTTTTCAACAGCTCGATGATGGAAATTGAAATCAGGAACGTAAGAAGGGGCAGAAAGAACAGCGCGTTCAGTACCGCGAGGCCGAATTCCTTCCTGAAATCCCGGCCGAAATATTTTGTATTTTTTTCGGCGGGGCGAATGCGTTCAAGAAACAGGCATATGGTGCCCGCGACGATGAGCCCCACCGCAAAATCTTCGGCATCGACAAGGTACGCCGTAAAGGCGTCCTGAAAATAAGCCATCCAGACATAGAGTTCGTCGCTCATAATTTTTAATACTTTTGAGGCTTATCGTAGAAAATACGGTTCTTGTTATCGGTATAGATTTCCTTCGTACTTTCATCCGTGTGCCGTTTGTACATATAGATGATGTTCTGGTTGTCCTCCGGCTTGTCTTTCCAGAGATTGTAATTCTCCATGATCACGTGACGCGATATGTGCGGGAATACCCTGCGCACGGTGTTGTCGAGGTTGCGGCTGAACGGCGTGGTGAAGCTCGGCGAGGCGATGAAGTTCATCGCGACGATGCCGTGATCCTTCAGGTGGTCCTTGACCTGCCTGTAGAAATTGGCGGTCACGAGATGCTCGGGCAGCGTGATGCCGCCGAGATAGGCATCGAGGAATATGACATCGTATTTTTTCTGCGTGCTCATCAGGTAGGCGCGCGCCTCCATGGGAATGAACTTTTTATTCTCCGTCAGCTTCTGTTTCAGGACCTGCTGCTCGGCGATGTCTTTCAGGCTGCCGTCGATATCGACGAAATCATAATTGTTCTTCGTGTCCTGCAATCCGAACGTGAACGCTCCCGCGCCGATGACGAGGATATCGTGGGTCTCGATGGTTTCCAGGATCGGCTCGATCGTCTGTTGCTCGACGAACTCGATATACATGTGCTTGGAACCCGTCTCCGGGTTGTACATCGACGATCCCATATGGTTCAGCGACATGTGAATATCGCCGTTCTCGCTGGGGTCGGGGAAGACCATGACCATGTTGTATTTATTGTTGTCGACGACGTGGAAGGCGGCCATGACGTAACCAGAGTTCAGGATGATGCCGACCACCGCCATGCCGAACGCGTAAACGACCCGCTCGGAAAGTTTTTTCTTCGACAGCAGGATGACGAGAACGGCGAGCAGGATGATGTTGAAGGAAACAGTGTTATGAACGCCGACGGTGCTCATCAGCACGAGCGTCGAGAAGACCGCGCCCATGAACGATCCCATGGTCGAGAAAAACAGCATGCGGCCCGTGATGCGCGAGAGTTTTTCCTTGGAGAAGTAATTGCTGATGAGTGGAATGGTCTGGCCGAGCAGGTAAACTGGCGTCACCAGGAACACAGCCGCATAGATCGCCGTGAGGAACAGGCGGTGATTAAGCCCCATGCCGAGCAGCGTGTAGAAGAACACGTTCATGCAGATATAGGACAGGCCGAGGATCAGGATGGCCATCGAGATCATGATGTTGAGGATCAGTTTTTCGCGGATGCCGATCAGTTTCCCGCGCCAGTAAAACGGTTTGAACAACCCGCCCTTGTAGTAACCGAACGCAAGCGGCATCAGTACGGCGGCGATGATGATCGATACCGTATCGGTTCCGCTGCCGACATAGGCGATGGTTTCACGGATGGCCAGAAGTTCAGTCGCCAGGACGACATATCCTTCGATGATGATGACGGCGAAAAGCAGCAACGTGCGTTTGAGACTGTCCATGCGGGGGCGGAGCCTGTATTATCGGTTGGCGTTAAAGAACTTCTTCCTAATTATAATACCAAGTCCTGGAAAGCAGGCATGAAAAAACCGGAAATCCTCAAGAGTTATGGCGACGCGCTCACGGCGCATGATGTCCTGAAGGCTTTTGCCGTCCTGACCATGATCGCCGACCATGTAGGGTATTTCTTTTTCCCTGAAGAGCTATGGCTGCGCGTCATCGGGCGACTTTCGGCCCCTGTGTGGTTTTACTTGGTCGGTTATGCGGGCGCGCGGCCTGTGCCGCAAAGCTGGCTGATCGGCGGCTTGATCGCCAGTGCTGCGGCAATTGCCTTTAACGGCTACGTCATGCCGTTCAATATCCTGTTCATGCTGGCCGCAACACGTGTGGCCATGCCATATCTGGAAAAGATCGCTTTTTCAGGCCGTATGGCTTTTATCGCTATCTTTGCCGCGCTTGTGCTGCTTTCAATCCCGACGTCATATGTCCTGGAATACGGGACGATGGGTCTGCTCTGGGCCCTTTACGGCGTTCACCGCCGCCGCGAACCCGGCCATGACCGGGCAGGCGCGCAGGCTCTGTTGCTGGGCGCTATGGTTGCCGCCAGTTTCCTGTTCCAGGGTTTGACCCTGCCGGCCATGGATGGCGACCATAATCTCGGGCTTGCTACCGGGATGGCGGGCTTATTCGTCGTTCTGCTCGGATTTGTGCCTGAGCGTTGGTCTGTCTCTTCTGCGATTGCCCTGCCGCTCCAGATTTTGGGGCGCTGGACGCTGGAAATCTATGTTTTCCATCTGGTTGCGTTCCGGATTCTGGCCTTTTTCCTGTACCCCGAAAAATACGCGTTTCTGCAACCTGAAATTTTCATACACTGACAGCCCGGAAAGCCTTATTTTAAGCACTTGTCAGGGCGTTTTTCGTGTGCTAAATCCCTCGCGAAACTTGAGAATCGTTAAATAAACAGGGAATCACAGGGACGTGTCTGCCAAAGCCTCTCACGCCGTAACTTCGCGCTACGCCCTCGCTTTGATCGAGCTGGCTCAGGAATCCAATAGAATTCAGCAAGTTGAGCGTGATCTGAACGAACTGGGCGCCATGATCGCCGCGTCCGCTGACCTCACCACCGTTATCTCTTCCCCGTCTTTAAGCCGCGACCAGCAGGCCAAAGCCATCATGGCCATCGCCGACAAGGCGAAATTCGACGGCCTGACCCGTAATTTTCTGGGCGTTCTTGTGAAGAACCGCCGCCTTGGTGCCGTCCAGGGCATCACCGAAGCTTTCCGCACCGAGTTATCCCGCCGCCGCGGCGAAGTCGCCGTCGAGGTTCAGACCGCGCAGGACATGAGCGCATCCCAATTCGAGGCGCTGCAACGCGCTATCGCCAAGGGCCTTGGCCGTGACGTCGCCCTTAAGGCGAAGGTCGAGCCGTCCATTCTCGGCGGCATGATCGTTACCATCGGATCGAAGATGATCGACGATTCGGTCGCCCGCAAACTCGAAAGACTTAAGGCAGCGATGAGCCGCCAATCCAATCAAAACGTTCAAACTGTAAAAGAGGTAGGTTAAGATCATGGAAATCCGTGCAGCAGAAATTTCTGAAATCCTGAAAAAGCAGATCGCTGAATTTGGCGCGCAGGCGGATGTCGCCGAAATCGGCCAGGTCTTGAGCGTCGGCGACGGCGTTGCCCGCGTTTACGGTCTCGACAACGTCCAGGCCGGCGAGATGGTTGAATTCCCCGGCGGCATCAAAGGCATGGCGCTGAACTTAGAGATCGACAATGTCGGTATCGTTATTTTCGGCGACGACCGCGACATTAAAGAAGGCGACATCGTCAAGCGTACCGGCCAGATCGTGGAAGTGCCTATTGGTAAAGAACTTTTGGGGCGCGTTGTTGACGGTCTCGGTAATCCGATTGACGGTAAAGGCCCTTTGAAGGCCAAGCAATCGAGCCGCGTCGAGCTGAAAGCGCCCGGCATCATTCCGCGTAAATCCGTTCATGAGCCGATGCAGTCGGGCCTCAAGGCCATCGATGCGCTGGTTCCGATCGGCCGCGGTCAGCGCGAGCTGATCATCGGCGACCGCCAGACGGGCAAGACCGCCGTTGCCGTCGACACGATCATCAACCAGAAAAACGTTAACCAGGACCCGAACCCCAAAAACCACCTGTACTGCATTTATGTCTGTATCGGTCAGAAGCGTTCGACGGTTGCCCAGCTCGTAAAAGAGTTAGAAGAGCAGGGCGCAATGGAATACACCGTTGTCGTTGCCGCTACGGCGTCCGACCCGGCCCCGATGCAGTTCCTTGCACCGTACACCGGCTGCGCGATGGGCGAATATTTCCGCGACAACGGCATGCACGCGCTGTGCATTTACGACGACCTTTCGAAACAGGCCGTTGCGTACCGCCAGATGTCGCTGTTGCTCCGCCGTCCGCCGGGCCGCGAAGCTTATCCCGGCGACGTATTCTACATTCACTCACGCCTTCTCGAGCGCGCCGCGAAACTCGGCGATGCGCACGGCTCGGGCTCGCTGACGGCGCTTCCCATTATTGAGACGCAGGCAGGCGACATCTCGGCTTACATCCCGACGAACGTCATCTCCATTACCGACGGCCAGATCTTCCTTGAGACGGGCCTGTTCTTCAAAGGCATCCGCCCGGCAATTAACGTCGGCGCATCCGTGTCCCGCGTCGGCTCCGCCGCGCAGATCAAGGCGATGAAACAGGTTGCCGGTACGATCAAGCTCGAACTCGCGCAGTACCGCGAGATGGAAGCGTTTGCTCAGTTCGCCTCCGACCTCGACGCCTCGACACAGAAACTGCTCGCACGCGGCGCGCGCCTGACGCAGCTTCTTAAACAGCCTCAGTACTCGCCGATGCCTATCGAAGAGCAGGTGTTCGTGATTTTCGCGGGTACGCGCGGCTTCCTCGATACGATCCCGACCGACAAGGTCAACCAGTATGAAGCACTGCTGCTCGAGCATGTCCGCGCCAGCGGCTCCGACATCCTGAAGCGCATCCGCGAGGAAAAAGCCCTGGCCGACGACCTTCAGAAGCAGATGAAGGAATTCCTCGAGGCCTTCACCAGCTCTTACTCGGCTAACAACCAGAAGGCGGCTTAACGAACGATGCCTTCCTTACGCGACTATCGCGACCGTATCAAATCGGTCAAATCGACGAAGAAAATCACCTCCGCCATGAAAATGGTGGCGGCGTCGAAGCTTAAGAAGGCGCAGCTGCAGGCTGAAGCCAGCCAGCCCTATGCCATCGCGATGGCGGAAATGCTGGGCCGGGTCGCGAAGAACGTGAATATCGGTCCGGGCAGCTCGAAACTCCTGGCCGGAACAGGTTCTGACCAGCGTCACCTGGTTGTCGTCGTTTCGGCGGACCGCGGTCTTGCGGGCGGCTTTAATGCCAACGTGATCAAAGAGGCGCGCCGCATGATCCGTGACTTGGTCGCCGCGAAGAAGGATGTTTTCATTATCTGCGCCGGACGCAAGGCGCGCGACCTGCTGACCCGCGAATTCAAGAGCCGCATCTGGGAAAGCTTCACCGGCATCACCGGCAAAAGCCGCGTCGAGTTCGCCGATGTCAATAAAGTCACCGAACTCGTGCTCGACAAATTCAACGCAGGCGAGTTCGATGTCTGCACGCTGGTGTATAACGAATTCAAATCGATCCTGACGCAGAAACCCGCGCGCCAGCAGCTCATTCCTTTCAAGCTTCCTGATGAAGAGGATGTTCAGAAAGAAAAAGATAAAATGGCGAAGGCCGAAGCGGCGAGACAAGGCATGCGCCGCAAGAAAACTGAAGTTGTTGAAGAGGCCGGGCCGATTTCGCCTTATGATTTCGAGCCGGAAGAGGGCCGCATTCTCGCGACGCTGCTGCCGCGCAATATCGGCGTGCAGATTTTCCGTGCGCTCCTCGACTCCGCTGCGGGCGAGCAGGCCGCGCGTATGACGGCGATGGATTCTGCAACGCGTAACGCGGGCGACATGATCAACAAGCTGACGCTGAAATACAACCGTGCGCGCCAGGCTTACATTACGAAAGAACTGATCGAAATTATTTCGGGCGCGGAAGCGCTTTAACGAGAGGAGTAGCTGAGATGATCATGGACATAAAAAGAATAACCAATGCTTTTGGAATGGTGACGGTGTCGGTAATTCCCGAGGATAAGCTTGGTCGTCACGGTATGGATTACGCGCAGAGTACCGAAGTTCCTGCTAAGGAAATTCTCAGGGAAATATTGAGTCAGAATCCGGAAAACCCCGCAAGCGAGATATAATTTTAAAAAAAGGAAAACGAAAATGGCAACGAAAAAAGCAACAAGAGGCGCAGCAGGCGCCAAAGGCAAAATCCTCCAGGTTCTCGGCGCGGTCGTGGACGTGCAGTTCGAAGAGGGCAATGTCCCCGGCATTCTGAACGCGCTGGAAACAACCAACAACGGCCAGCGCCTCGTTCTCGAAGTCGCGCAGCACCTCGGCGAAAACACCGTGCGCTGCATCGCGATGGACATGACCGACGGTCTGACACGCGGTTCTGAAGTCGTCGACACGGGCGATGCCATTACCGTTCCTGTCGGTCCCGAAGTTCTCGGCCGCATCATGGACGTCATCGGCAACGTCATCGACGAAGGCCCTGAGTTGAAAAACAAGGCGCGCTGGCCGATTCACCGCGCCGCGCCGTCTTTCGCGGAGCAGGCGACGGAAACCGAGCAGCTCATCACCGGTATTAAAGTCATCGACCTTCTCTGCCCCTACGCAAAGGGCGGTAAAATCGGCCTCTTCGGCGGCGCAGGCGTCGGCAAGACGGTTACGATCATGGAGCTCATCAACAACATCGCCAAAGCGCACGGCGGCGTGTCGGTATTCGGCGGCGTCGGCGAAAGAACGCGCGAAGGTAACGACCTCTACCACGAAATGATGGAATCGGGCGTTATCGTAAAGCACGATTCAACCAAATCCAAAGCCGCGCTTGTATACGGCCAGATGAACGAGCCGCCCGGCGCGCGTGCCCGCGTTGCGCTTTCGGCCCTGACCATGGCGGAATATTTCCGCGACGAAGAAGGCCAGGACGTCCTGTTCTTCCTCGACAACATCTTCCGCTTCACGCAGGCGGGTTCGGAAGTGTCCGCGCTTCTGGGCCGTATTCCTGCCGCCGTGGGTTACCAGCCGACTCTTGCGACAGAGATGGGCGCGATGCAGGAGCGCATTACCTCCACAAACAAGGGTTCGATCACGTCCGTCCAGGCCGTTTACGTTCCCGCAGACGACCTGACCGACCCCGCGCCGGCCACGACCTTCGCTCACCTGGATGCGACAACGGTTCTCTCCCGTCAGATCGCGGAGCAGGGCATTTACCCGGCGGTCGATCCGTTAGATTCCACCTCGCGTATTCTCGACCCCCGCGTCATCGGCGAAGAGCATTATGCCGTCGCGACATCGGTCCAGCGTACGTTGCAGACCTACAAGTCGCTGCAGGACATCATCGCCATTCTCGGCATGGACGAGCTTTCGGAAGAAGACAAGCTTACGGTCGCGCGTGCGCGTAAGATCCAGCGCTTCCTGTCGCAGCCGTTCCACGTTGCCGAAGTCTTCACCGGCACACCGGGCGTTCTCGCGAACCTGCAGGACACGATCCGCGGCTTCAAAGCCATCGTTGACGGCGAATACGATCACCTCCCCGAAGCCGCCTTCTACATGGTCGGCAATATCGAGGAAGCGGTTGCCAAGGCCAAGAAAATGGCGATGGAAGCGGCATAATAATGGCGCAGGCACAGGCAACAGAAACGACGGCGCAGGCCATCAAGTTCGAACTGGTTTCCCCCGAAGAGAAACTCGTATCCGAACCTGTCTGGCACGCTGTCATTCCCGGTGAAGACGGCGAGCTTGGCATTGGCCCCGATCATACATCTCTGGTTGTTGCGTTGAAGCCCGGCGTTGTGCGTCTCTACCGTGAGAAGGGCGGCGAGCCGTGGAGAATTTTCATCACTGGCGGTTTTGCCGACATCACGGGCAAGAATTGCACGGTGCTGGCGGAAGACGCTTATGAAGTCAGCGGTTTTGTGCAGGCCGAGCTCGAACAGGAACTCCGTAACTATCAGGAAGACCTTGGCCGCGCGGACGATGAAGTCTCAAAAGCGCGCGCCAACCGCCGCATCGCCATGACTAAGGCGAAAATCCAGGCCATCACCGGTCATATCGTATTCTGATTTGAATTTACGGGCGGGCTTTTTCGCGCCGCTCGCCCCACTTTTCCTTGTGCAGGTCGATGGAGACGGCGTGCTGGTTTTTCAGCAGGTCCTGCAGCGTTTTTTCATCCGGCGCGGCGTCGAAAAGCTTCAGGCACTTATCCGTGATGAAATGTTCCAGTGCCGCGCGCTCGAACCAGTTCAGTAACGCGTCAAACTGTCCGTCCTTGTTTAGAAACCCGATTGGCCTCGTGTGCTTGCCGAGTTGCTTGAGGCCGAGCGCGCAGGCCACATAATAGGCATTCTCGACGCTCGGCGTATCGATAATGATCGGCTCGCCGGTCTTGCGCATGATCTCGTCTTCGAAATGCGGGAAGTGCCCGTCCTGCTTTTCAATCGACGGCGCGTCCCAGGCTTTCAGGGCGGGAATGACACCCTCGATCGAATCCACGACGATCAAAAATCTCTGGTCGAAATCGCGGAGCGTGCGCAGGAAAGCAATCAACGGCGCCCAGTAATTCTCGATATTCACCAGCACCAGCGGCATCGTGTGCAGCTTTAATTTACCCCAATATAAAACTTCCAGCGTTTCATCCAGCGTGCCGAACCCGCCGGGCAGGCTGACAATCGCGTCAGCCAGTTCGAACATTTTCTTTTTGCGCTGCCACAAATCCTCGACCAGGACGGTTTCGGTCAGATCTTTTAAAATACGTTCGCTGTCCTGCAGCTTGCGCGGCACAATACCCGTGACCTTGCCGCCCGCCTGCTGCGCGCCGCTGGCGATCTGGCCCATCAGCCCGGCATCCATGCCGCCATAGACAAGATGGTATCCGCTTTCGCCGATAATGCGCCCAAGGTCCGCCGCCGAGTCCTGGAATACAGGCCGCGCGCGTCCTGAAGAGCCGAGATAAACCGTCAATGTCTTGAGAATTGTCATTCGCTCCTTGTCGTCATCCCGGCGGAAGCCGGGATCCGGTCGATTAATGTACCCGATTCCGGCTTTCGCCGGAATGACACTAATCTTTCAGATTAAATGGAATTCCTTATCAATTTCTAAAGAGGGGCGCGGCAGTTTTTTGCCATCCAGCGTTTCCACCGCCACCACGCCGCGCACGCTGCTGGTGAGGTAAATCCCCTCACTGGCTGCGAGGTCGGCGGCGGTGAAGCTGGTTTCTACCGCGCCGTGCTTTTTGATGAGATTTCTGCGGGTGATGCCGTCCAGCGCCCCGTCATCGAGCTTCGGGGTCAGGAGTTTTCCGTTCCGGAGGATGAAGATGTTGCTCGTCGACGCACAGGCAATATTTCCCCGGTTGTTGAGCATAATGGCTTCGTTCGCGCCTTTTTCATTCGCTTCGGCGAGGGCGAGGATATTGTCGCCGTAATTGCAGGATTTGATTCGGGAGAGGGGCGAGCCTTCATTACGACTCACGCTCGCGATGACCGCATGGACTGGCGGGAATTCGGCGGGCGCGGGGCTTACCGACATGACGCATTGGATGGCAGGATTCTTGGGTAGTTTCAGGCCGCGCTCGCCTGGTCCGCGGGTAATCACGGTATTGACCGCAAATTTTCCCGTGTCGGATTTATTCTGCTCTAAGAGCCCGTCAGCCGCCGCCTTCAGATCTGAAACGCTCCAGTCCGTTTTTATCCTGAGCACATCGGCATGGCCGAGCAGGCGCTTAAAATGTTCGTTCGCATGGACGGGGACACCATCCACCGCCAGCATCGTGTCGAACACGCCGTCACCGATGCGAATCCGGTCGCTGGGCAGGAAGACCGGGCTTTCGTTAACGAAACGGCCGTTCAGCCATATGATGTTCATGCAGCGATTTTTCTAGATTGGTGCCATTGACGGGCGATAGCTGTGAAATTGCCGATCATGTCGGCACCGCGTTCGGTCAGGACCGATTCGGGGTGGAACTGCACGCCGTAAATCGGCTGCGTGCCATGCTGCATGGCCATGATGATGCCGTCTTCCGTACGTGCCGTGACACGCAGCGGGGAGGTCGGAGGCAATTCGGTTACGAGCGAATGATAGCGTCCGGCGTCGAGCGTTGCGGGCAGCCCTGAGAAAATCCCGCTACCGTCATTTGTAATTGTACTGGCCTGTCCGTGGACCGGGTTCGTTCGCACGGTTTTTGCGCCGAAGGCTTCACCGATGCATTGATGGCCGAGGCAGATGCCGAAAACAGGAATGAATGCGCCGAGCTTTTTAATCAGCTCCACCGAAACGCCCGCTTCTTTCGGCGTGCAAGGACCGGGTGAGATAACAATCGCCAGCGGGTCGAGCTTTTCCGCTTCCTGTACGGTGATCTTGTCGTTGCGGATAACCGAGCAGGGTTCGCCCGCGCATTCGAAATAACGCGCGATGTTATAGACGAAGGAATCGTAATTATCGATGACGAGAATCATGCGATTTTCTTCTGGGCCGATGCGTCGAAGCTGCGGAAAATTTTCTCCGCCTTCGCCAGCGTTTCCCTGTATTCCTCTTCGGCGTCCGATCCGGCTGTAATCCCGCCGCCGGTCTGCAATGTGACCTTGTTGCCCTGGTACACAAGCGTGCGGATCAGGATGGAGCTGTTCATTGCACCGTCAAAGCCGATCCACGCCATCGCGCCGCAATAAGGTCCGCGCCGCGCGGTTTCCAGTTCTTCGATAATTTCCATGCTGCGGATTTTCGGCGCGCCGGTGATCGAGCCGCCCGGGAAACAGGCGCGCAACAGGTCAATAGGCGTTTTGGTGAGCGTGCCCTCGATCGTCGAGACGAGATGATGCACGCCTGCGAATGTCTCAAGCTTGCACAAATCCGTCAGCTCCACGCTGTCTGGTTTGCAAACCTTTGAAAGATCGCTGCGCAGCAGATCGACGATCATGATGTTCTCGGCGCGGTCCTTGGCGCTGTGAGCAAGTTCCTCGCGGTTGCGCTCATCTTCTTTTTTATCGCGGCCGCGCGGGCGGGTGCCCTTGATGGGGCGCGTTGTAACTTCGTTATCCTGCACGCTCAGGAATTGCTCGGGCGATGCCGATGAAATCACGATGCCGCCGAGATTCATATAGGCCGCGAACGGCGCGGGGTTCACCCTGCGCATCGTCAGATAATGCGAGAAGCGGTCGAAGGAAGGCGGCAGCACGGCCTCGAAACGCTGCGACAAATTCGCCTGGAAAATATCGCCTGCGTTGATGTATTCGATCACGCGCCTGATTTTCGCCTTGTAGCTTTCCGCGAGTTCGGCGGGCGACCAGTTCAGGACGGGGTTTTCCTTCGCCTCTGTTTTTCTGTTTTTAAGAATATGCATCAGCACTGTGCGCTTACGCTCGGCCTCGCTTTTGCTCTCCGCGTGGATGATCAACCACGCTTTATTCTTTTCATGATCGAAGGCGATGACGCGGTCGTAAATCCCTACCGCCATGTCCGGCATATGCGGGTTGAGGCGCGTGGCTGTGGGAAGTTTTTCAATCGAGCGCGCGAGGTCATATCCGAAAAATCCGGCCAGTCCGCCCTGGAACGGCGGCAGGCCTTCAACCGTTTCCGCTTCGCTCTTCCATGCCTCAAGGCGCTCGTTCAGAATTTCGAACGGATCGCATCGCAGGGCCGTTTGCTGCGCGGCATTGGTGACGGTGACGCGGCCGTCTTTCGCCTCGATCATTTCCACCGGGTGCGAAACGATGTAAGAGAAGCGCCCCTGCGCGTGCCCGGAATCAGCGCTGTCCAGCCACAGGCTATAGGGCTGGGTCTGCAACGCTGCAAAGGCCGTTTCAGGGTCGGTCTTTATGTCGAAAACAAAGGGCTTCATGTCTTATGTTTATAAGACGTTCGGGCGTTAACTTGCAATGTTCAAAAAGGCCCGGATTTGCTGCACTGCCTCGCCCAGCCCGCATTTGACCAGCACCGCATCCTTTGGAAACGCGGTTTGCAAGCGCGAGGGCAGCATCGGATCGAGCATCACGAACACGCCCTTGTCGTCGGCCCGGCGGATCAGGCGGCCAAAGGCCTGCTTCAGTTTCAGGCGGGTAATCATCTCGTCATAGTCTTTTTTACCGAATCGTTCGCGGCGGGCCTTGTGCAGGATGGTCGGGCGCGGCCACGGTACGCGGTCGAAAACGATGAGGCGGAGCGACTCTCCCGGCACGTCGACGCCATCGCGCGTAGCGTCAGTTCCGAGCAGACACGCATGTACATCATCACGGAAAATATCGACGAGTGTCCCGGTGTCGATTGCGTCCACGTGCTGCGCGTAAAGTGTAATATCTTTTTTCTCGAGCGGCAGGGCGATGCGTTCATGCACGGCGCGCAGTCTTTGAATCGCGGTGAAGAGGCCGAGCGCGCCGCCGCCGCTGGCCTCGAACAAGGCGCGGTAGGCGCCGCCGACCTGATCAAGATCGTCCTTGCGCACATCGTTGATGACAAAAATTTTCGTCTGCGTTCCGTAATTGAACGGCGATTCCAGCGCGACGAGTTGCGGGTCTGATGTCAGGTAATCCGCACCGGTGCGCAGCTTCGCATTGTCCCAGTTTTGCGCGTCGTCGCGTAATGTTGCCGATGTCACCGCCATGCCGTGCAGATGCGGGCGCACGCTGGCGGCGAACGGTTTCATCGGGTCGACCCAGTGGCGGTAGAGGCCGACATCCACGGCCTTGCCGTTCAGGCGTTCGACCTCCATCCAGTCGACGAATTCAGAATCTGTCGCCCCGGCGGAAGCCGGGGCCGGGTTGCCATCAATTCCCCGATCCCGGCTTTCGCCGGGATGACAAAGGGTTTCCAGCATGTTGATCCAGGCCTGCAATGTCATGACCGAACGTTTTTCCAGCGACTGGTTCACCGCATCGAGTCTCCGCCGCGTGTCGGGATCCAGCAATCCTTCGTCATTTGCCAGTTTTTTGCGGAACGCCACCACCAGTTCCTGCATCGGTTTTTGCAATTTGCGCAGTGCGTTTTTCAGCGCCCTGGCTTTTTCCGCGATGCCTTCATCCAGCGGCCATGTCTGCGTCTCTAACGAATAAGGGCCGCCGCGCCCCTCGGCCCGCGTGTAAACCTGCTTGTAAACCAGCGCGAGGAAATTTTCGGTAGGGCCGGAGGTGTTATCCTCGCGCAATCTTTTCGCCCAGCCTTCGCCAGTTAAACACGTCGCCTCGTAAATAATTTCCTGCAGTGCCTTTTCAGCTTCAGCATCGCCTTCCGCCAGTCCTTCGGCGCGGCGCTGCAGACCGCGTGCACGGGAGCGCCGTCCGCCTTCGGGTCCTAAAATCCAGCGCCTTAAATCGCGCGTTTCCTGCGCCGAGAGATGCGCGGAAAAGGCGCTGTCGGCGCTGTCGAACAAATGATGTCCTTCATCGAACACGTAGCGGTCCGGCATATCCTCGCCGGGCGCGGAGAGGGCGGACTGGATCATCACCAGCGCATGATTGGCGACGACGATGCGTGCGCGTTTCGATTTGCGGATGGATTTTTCGACGAAACATTTGTGGTAATGATCGCACGCCGAATAGATGCATTCGCCACGCCTATCCGCTAATCCAAGTGTGTGCTGGTAGCCGATCAACCCCGCCAGCCAGCCGGGAAAATCCGCACCGGTTAAATCTCCGTCGCGCGTCGCCGCCGTCCAGCGTGTCATCAATCCTGCCGCCACCGCCTGCGTGGGGTTGCGCGTCAAGCTCGCACCCGTTGCGGCCTCATCGAAATTCAGGAGGCACAGATAATTCTCGCGGCCCTTGCGGATGGCCACGTGCGCGTCTTTAACTTCTTTCGTCGGATACAGACGATCAAGCTCGCGGTCGATCTGCTGCTGGAGGTTTTTCGTATAAGTCGAAATCCACACCGTTCCTGCGTTCTTCTCTGCCCAGACGCTGGCGGGCGCGAGATAACCTAAAGTTTTTCCAATGCCCGTTCCGGCTTCGGCAAGTACGACATTCGGTTCGCTCTCCTCACGCGGCGGGGCGAAGGCAGTCGTGATCTGCTCGGCGTAATCGAATTGTTCCTGCCTGTGTTCCGCACCGGGACCTAGAAGCTGCTCAAGCCTCTCGCGGCTTTCATCAGGCGTTACGCCGTGATGCGCGTGCGGCGGCTCCGGTGCTTCCTCGGCCCATTCCGGCAGGTGCCGCCAGACATTCAGCGCGGTTTTCGAATGCGTGATTTCTTTCGGGTCATACGTCTGCCCCAGCGCCGAAAAAACAAACGGCGTCCACGGCCAGCCTTTGCCGTTCAAGCCCATCACGGCGGCGGTTTTCAGCGGGTCGGCCTTGTCACGCCATGGATCGCTTTGTAGATCCCGCAGCAAGGTCTTCACGATATCCATCAGCGCGAATGGCTGGTCCTCCAAAGAATTCGGCGCAGGCACATTCAGCGCACGCGCCAATCCGTGCGGTGTTGGCACGCAGAATTTTACCGGGTGCACGAAGGCGAATAATTCGAGGACATCGAACGCCAGAAATTCCTCAAGCCCCAGCCGCCCGCGCGTATAGGGCGCATGGCAGACCAGCACGGGTTGTTTATGGATGAGCATCTGCGCCTGGTCGTGGCTCATGGTTTTGAGCTCGCCGTCGGCTGTCAAAATGCAGGCCTGCACGGCATTCACCGCGAGGGCGGGAATATCAGGCAGAGCAAGCGAATCCTGCGGGGTTTCAAGTGGGGCTGAACGCATCCAACTGCATAGCATTTTTGCGGCATTCAGACACGAAAATCAGGCTTCACTCATCTGGTTTCAAATGGGGGGTTTGACAGGATAAATGTTTCCATATTATATAGACCGTTCATATAACTGCGTGGAGTGATGCTTAATGAGTAATGGTTTTGGGAATGGCGGATCGAATTCCGGTCACAGGGTTAGCAGGAGAGACAAAAAGCAGCAGCGCAGGGATGATGTTAATGGAGATCAGGATAGAACAGACGGCTTCAAGAAGCCCGCTCGTCCGGCTCATCAATTTAACGGCGGTGAAAAGAAAAACAGCAACGGCAATGGCAATTATTCCGGCATGCAGATAAGGCCATCCGACACGACGCGTTCCGCAATTCTGCAACAGATAGATGATTTGAAGCACCGGGGTAAGAAATGGAATCCTGTCGCCACATCGGGCGATGATTTTTACATTTCGCTGGATCCGGAATCCGACGCGGGTAAAAAGCATATGGCCGCTCTCCTTGGCCTGCTGGAGCACTTAAAAGCCGGTAAGCCGGAGCCTGGGTTATTGCCGCAGCATGATACCGGCCCTGTTCAAGACCGGTGAATAAGCCCCTGAATCATTATTGACAGGTTATTCTTTCCATATTATAAGAAAATGAAACTTTATTATCGGGAACGGGAGAAACACGCAATGTCATTGTTGGATACTGTTCGCCAGAAGGCGAAAGATTTTACGGCTGCCGTCGGTGAACTTTTCAATGACGAGGTGAGACAAAAACTTGAAACCCAGCTTGCTCTTGCAAAGCAGGGCATCATGTTCCCCGTGGAGTTGCCGCAAACATATGACACTCTTGGAACGTCCGGCTTTGCTGAACCTCCAATTCATTTTGATGTTAACAGCGATCCGGGCCGTGCAATTATCCAGCGCTTTGAAGAACAGCTGGCCGAGTTCAACGATAAACATCCTGATGTAAAAGCTCAGGCTGGGTTCAGTAATCCTGTCGCTACTTTGTAGGATGTGACGGAATTTTCTTAATTCAAAAAACCGGGGGAGTAACCAATGTCTGCAACATTAGAAACGAAAACCAAAGATCAGCTGCTTGTCGAGATGTTCCTGGAACAGAGCCAAGCGATTAAAGAAAAAGGGCTGCCGCAACCCGCGCCCGGTTTTGTTAATTCAGGTTCTGCTTTCAGAACGTTCACCGCAACTGAACAGGATTTTATAAACGCCCGTTATAATTTTGGTAGAAATTCCGGTCCCGTTTAATCCTTGGTTTTCTTCTTCGTCATGTCGTCGAAATTCTCGACGTAGATGGATTGCGACGGGAAGGCGAAGGACGCTTTTGCCTTCTCCTCGACGATCTCCCTGATCTTGAACGCAAGATCTTCCTTAATCGTCATCCACTCCTCGTAATCGATCGTGCGCGTGAAGCAGTTGATCAGCAGGTTGATCGTGGAATCGCCGAATGAATCGATACGCACCGTCAGGCCTGCTTCGTCGGGTTGTGCGAATTTATCCTTGTTCGTCGTCAGGTGATTCCTGATTTCATCGCAGATTATTTTCAGCTGCTTCACGTCGCTCTTGTAGCTGAGGCCGATGGTCCAGCGGATACGGCGGAAGGTCATGCGGCTGAAATTCGTTACGACGGCATCGGCGAGTTTTGAATTCGGCACGTAAATCGGAGCCTTGTCGAAGCGGCGCACTTTCGTCGAGCGGAAGCCGATTTCCTCGACCGTTCCCTCTACCACGCCTTCAACCAGAATCCAGTCGCCGTTCAGGAATCGTTTCTCGGAAATCAGCGACATGCCCGCGATCAGGTTCTTGAAGAAGTCCTGCGCGCCGAGTGCGACGGCGGCACCGAAGAGGCCGAGACCGGCGAGGAGGGGCGCGACCTTGATGCCCCAGAGTTCGAGGATCACCGCGCCGCCGATAAAGATGACAAGAATTTTCAGCACCTTGAAAATCCACTGCGTCATCATCGGCGTGAGCATGCGCTCCAGCCGTTTCAGGCTGTGACCGAACGGTTCAGCTGCGAGGTAAATCGCCCAGAAAATCGTGAAGGCGATCAGCGACTTTAATATTTTGACGAAAAAGATTTCATGGCCGCCTTCAAACTCCAGGTATTGGCCAGCGAAAAACACGCCGAGGAGGACGGGGATGAACTTCGCCGGGGGAACGAGGACGGGAATGATGCGGTCGTCGAGTTTGTTTTCCGAGCTTTCCGCCCAGACCTCGAGGCGGCGGAGGATGAATTTCGCCATGAATTCGCGCAATACAAGGAAACATCCGAAAATCAGAAGTGCTATAATGATGCTGCCGATATCGACGCCGAAAAGGCCGTGCGACCATACCTCCTTGACCTGCTCCCATAACGAGGTGGTAAAATGCCTTATATCGTCTGCGTTGCCTGCGTTTTTCATGGTTCATAAGATAATGCGCATAAGCGCGGATGTACAGGTTGTATGAATGGGTTTTTGCCTGTTTAAAGAGGCTGCGAACAGGGAACTTTTTTTCGCGGTTAACAGTTCCCATGTCGAGGAAGTCCTGCCCCAGCGGGATTCACCTGGGGGCCAGCCTGTCTGTCTTTTGAAGTTCAGCATATCGCCGAAGAAATTCCGCCCGCTGGTAATCGGGACGCGCGTTGATGTGCAGAATTTCCTGATGCAGTCCGCCAAGATCGGCGTGCGTAAAATCGAATGCCAGACTTTCATGGGCGATAGTAAAAAACTACGGCCCGCGCCGCTGCTTTTGAACAAGACCGACCGCATCGTGATCGTACGCGAAATGATGCCCGAGGAATTCGCGCGCAGCGGCATTGCCTCGGCGACGGCCAGTGAAATCATGTTAGAAGACGGTTCGTTGAAGATCATCGCCGAGCGGCCCGGCGTGTTCGCCGCGCGGGCCAATGCCGACCGCAAGGTCCCGATCCTCGATCCGGACGGTTAAATACCGTTTAAAATCAGCTATTTAATCAATTTTTGTTGATTGTCATAACGCTTTAGTTTATAAATTCCGCATTCAATCAAAATCTGCGAAGGCAAAGCAATGGGTAGAATTGGTAATTTTTTCTTGGACGCAATCATTGCCGTAGGCGATGCAAAAGCCAAGCAGATGCCTAAACACAGGCAGGTTGATGTATTTCAGGAAGAAGTGACCTGGACTTTACGCGACGGTTACAAGAGAAAGACAAAGTCTATTCATATGATTGAAACTGATATCCCGCGCTATGGCAGAGACGATATCGGCCATGAACGTTCTACAAAAAAAGCCCCGCATTCTTCCTTACTTGTGCGTGCAGCTTTTGCTCCGTTCAAGCTTACATGGAGCGGTATGCGCAAGCTCTCGGGTTTATTCGGGCGCGCGGCCGACGACAGAAACCATATTGCGAACGACTGGAACAGTGCGCAGGACAACAGGCCTCTTATTACAAGCACTCAGCAACCCGCCGGATCAGATGTTAAACCGCAAACTCATGACAGGCTCGTGAGAAGCGTTGATGCGCTTTTTTCTTCAGGCGCCGACAAGGAAAGCGAAAACGTAAGCCTTCCGCTCGCCGGTTCCAAAGCCGAAAGGAATGTTGATGGTCTTGGGCTTAAGGCCGGTGATGCAAACGTTCATACGAATAAGCGCGGCTTTAGCCTTTCGTCGTTTTATCGTACAAATGTGCGTAAGGTTGCTGACGAGACTAACCTTCGGCCCCAGAGCCTGACTTTCCGCGAGAATGTCCGCTTAGACCGCGAGCCGTAGTTACGCCGCCTTGGCGAGATCGCCCGACAATCCCTTACGAATAAGCGCAATGGTCTTGTCCCGGCCATAGAGCTGGATGAACGAGCCGAAGCGCGGTCCTTCGGATTGGCCTAACAGCACCTGATACAGCGCCTGGAACCAGTTGCGCAGTTCTTCCTTGGGATAGCCGTTTTCCTTGCCTGCGGCGAACACTTCGGTCTGCAGCGTGTCTAAGTCGGCGCCATCGGCGACTTTCTCCAGCCGCGCGGCGAGGTCTTCCATGGCTTTGCGCTCGCGGTCGTCCGGCATGCGGTATTGTTTATTGGGCAGGACGAAGTCTTCGTAATACTTCACCGCGTAACCGGCGAGGCGGTCAAGGAACGGCGCACTGTCGGGCGAGAGGCCCGGCTTGTGCATCTTGATATAGCTCCAGAGCGTTTCCTTATCCTGCGCGTTCGCAGCGCTGGCAAGATTCAAAAGCAGCGCGAACGAAATCGGCGAATGCTGGCCATTCGGCAACGTACCGTTGTGAATATACCAGGCCGGGTTCTCTAACTTTGCCTTGTCGTCCTGCGAGGGCAATTTCTCAATGAACTGAATATATTCGTCGACGGCCTTCGGAATGACATCGAAGTGGAGCTTCTTTGCCGAGGTCGGGCGGATGAACATATAATAGGCCAGGCTCTCATGCGGGGCGTAGGTTAGCCATTCTTCGATGGTTAAACCGTTGCCCTTAGATTTCGAAATCTTCTCGCCCTTGGCATCGAGGAATAAATCGTAATGGAAACCGGCGGGGCGCTGTTTTCCTAAAATCTTAACGATCTTGGCTGAAATATCCGCCGCGCTTTTCAGATCGACTCCCGACATTTCATAGTCGACATCCAGCGCGTACCAACGCAGCGCCCAGTCGGCGCGCCATTGCGCTTTGACATTGCCGCCCGTTACCGGAACTTCGGTCGGCGTGCCGTCCTCGTCGATAAACTTAACGGTGCCTTTCGATACGTCGACGCCCGTAATTTCGACCTGCAATACTTTGCCGGTTTTCGGCGAGAGAGGCAGGAAGGGGCTGTAGGTCGCGGCGCGTTCTTCGCCGAGAATGGGAATGACGGCTTCGCGGATCTTGTCATGAGCCGCCAGCATCTTGAGCAGCGTTTCGTCGAATTTGCCGCTCTTATAATAGTCGGTCGAAGAGATGAATTCATATTCGAAACCGAACGTGTCGAGGAAGGCGCGGAGCCGCGCATTGTTATGCCGCCCGAATGAATCATGCGTGCCGAACGGGTCGGGCACTTTCGTCAATGGCTGGCCGAGATTCGCCGCCAGTAATTCCTTATTGGGCACGTTCTCCGGCACCTTGCGGAGACCATCCATATCGTCCGAAAAGCATATGATCTTGGCCGGGATATCCGATATGCGGCGGAAGGCGCGCATGACCATCGTGGTGCGGCAGTTCTCGCCGAACGTCCCTATATGAGGCAATCCCGAGGGGCCGTATCCCGTTTCGAACAGGACGAATCCTTTTGCAGGAGTCTTGCCGTTCAGGCGCTTTACCACCGCTTTGGCTTCTTCGAAGGCCCATGTGCGGCAGGCGAGGGCGATCTGTGTGTCTGTATCAAGCATGACGTACTGATAACAAATCATTGACCAGTGTTCAAACGCGAATTTGTACAGTAGTCGGGAAATAAAAACGGGAATCACTTTGGGGGAGGGGCGGGGGGACTTTGGCGAAAGAGCCATAATGCAAAATTCTATTAGGTCATTAGGTCAAATCCGTGTATATTATTCGAAGTTGAGTAACTTTCCTTCCCGACCATTCCGGTCAAATTTCCTTCAAACAAAACTTCTACATTGGAGAAACTACTATGGCTAAGAAGAAAGCAAAAAAGAAAACAGTGAAAATGGCTGCAAAGAAAACAGCTAAAAAAGCAAAGAAGAAGCCCGCGAAGCGTAAGTCCGCTAAAGCGAAAAAGGCTCCTGCAAAAAGAGCAAAAGCGAAAAAGAAAGCCTAACTTCTTTTTCCACGAATTACGAAAGCGCCGCCTCCGGGCGGCGTTTTTTATTGTGCGCAGCGCGGTGTCACGCGAATTTCTTTCCGTCGTCATCGCGAGTGCAACGAAGCGATCCAGTTTTAAAAATGGATTGCTTTGTCGTTTCACTCCTCGCAATGACGTTGAAGTGACAAAAACTCCATCCACAAAAAATCAGGGATTATTTTTTTGTTTTGTTGATTTCTGTGTGTAAAGGTCCGAATCGCGAGTACCATAAGTTTCAGGCATCGGGTGTCTGATGCCGTGCCGTGATCGCTTCAGATCACATCTTTTTTGGGAGACCTCCAATGGCAGCCAAGAAAAAAGCGAAGAAGAAAGTTGCTAAGAAAAAAACAGCAACGAAAAAGAAAAAAACAACGAAGAAGAAAAAAGGTTAATTAACCTTTTTCTTTTCTGAGTATCTAAAACAGCGCGGGCCCATGGTCTGCGCTGTTTGTTTTTGTGAGGCACGGGTCGTATAATGGAAATATGAAGGATACGATCAAGTCGAATAAATATTCCTCGCTTTACAAGCCGCAGCAGCCTTTCGGGATGAATTATCTATATGGCATCATCCACCGGGTTAATGCCTATATAAAGCCGACTGAGGAAAAAGAGCGCGTGCTGGACGAAATCCCAAAACCCGATCTTGAAATACCCCCTGTGAAAGACGAATAACCCTGTTTTTAAGGGGGCTGGACAGGCCCGTTTTTTCTCATTAGAGCTAAGGGCTACTTCATGGGGAAAGGAACCAACAACATGAAAAACGTTAAAAACATCGTTCTGGCGTCCTGCACCGTGCTCGCTCTCGCGGGCTGTGCAGCTAATGCCCAGAACTCGGACAGCGCACGCAGCGAAGGCACCTTCCGCAGCAGCCAGTCCAAGTAACTTAATACCCAAGGGGGTACCTCATTCCTCCCTTAATCAACGCCGCCCGGTTATCCGAGCGGCGTTTGTTTTTGGGCCCCGGGCGCTTTATATAAAGGGCATGGTCCAGAAGCTGATGAACGAGATGATCAACCCCGATCTGCCCTCTGCCGAGGGGGCGGTCCCGTTCCGCATTCATTCCGATTTCCAGCCGGCGGGCGACCAGCCCCAGGCCATCCAAAAGCTCGTCGAGGGGATTAAAAACGGCCTGAGCGACCAGGTCCTGCTCGGCGTTACAGGGTCGGGCAAGACCTTCACCATGGCGCATATGATCCAGGCGCTGCAGCGCCCGGCGCTTATCCTTGCCCCGAACAAGACGCTGGCCGCGCAGCTCTACGGCGAGATGAAGACCTTCTTCCCCGAGAACGCGGTCGAGTATTTCGTCTCGTACTACGATTACTACCAGCCCGAGGCTTATGTCCCCCGCACCGATTTGTTCATTGAGAAGGACTCCTCGATAAATGAGCAAATCGACCGGATGCGCCATGCCGCGACGCGGGCGGTGTTCGAGCGGCGGGATTGCATCATCGTCGCGTCCGTGTCGTGCATCTACGGTATCGGATCTAAAGAGGATTACCTCGCCATGCGGTTCGACCTGCACAAGGGCGATAAAATCGACCGGCAGGAATTGATCTCGCGCCTCATCACGCTGCAATACAAGCGCAACGACATCGCCTTCGAGAGGGGCACATTCCGCGTGCGCGGCGACACGGTGGAATTATTTCCGACCCACATGGAAGACCGCGCGTGGCGGTTCTCGCTGTTCGGCGACGAGCTAGAAGGTGTCACGGAATTCGATCCGCTCACTGGTGAGAAATTCGGCGATCTGGACGGCGTGCGGATTTACGCTAACTCGCACTACATCACGCCCGGCCCGACGATGCAGCAGGCCATTCACAACATTAAAAACGACCTGAAAGCCCAGCTCGCGTTTTTCCAGTCGCAGAACAAGCTGCTTGAATACCAGCGCCTCGACCAGCGCACGCGTTTTGACATCGAGATGATGGAGGCCACCGGCTCCTGCGCAGGGATCGAGAATTACTCCCGCTACATGACGGGCCGCGCGCCCGGCGAGCCGCCGCCGACGCTCATCGAATATCTCCCACCGGACGCGCTCATGTTCCTGGATGAATCCCACGTCATGACCGGCCAGCTCCGCGCCATGTATAACGGCGACTTCAAGCGCAAATCGACGCTTGTCGAATACGGCTTCCGGCTGCCCGCCGCCGTGGATAACCGTCCGCTCAAATTCGAGGAATGGAACGCGATCCGCGGCCAGACCACCTATGTCTCCGCCACGCCGGGGCCTTGGGAGCTGGAGCGCACCGGCGGCGTGTTCGTGGAGCAGGTCGTGCGCCCCACCGGCCTGATAGATCCCCCGGTCGAGATCCGCCCCACCGTCCACCAGGTCGACGACCTCATGCATGAATGCCAGCTTGTGGCGAAGCAGGGGGGCCGCGTGCTCGTCACCACCCTCACCAAGAAAATGGCCGAAGACCTTACGGAATATTTGAGCGAAAACGGCGTGCGCGTGCGTTACCTCCATTCCGACGTCGAAACGCTGGAGCGCATCGAGATTATGCAGAGTTTGCGCAAAGGCGAATTCGACGTGCTGGTCGGGATTAACTTGCTCCGCGAAGGCCTCGACATTCCCGAATGTATGCGCGTGTGTATTCTGGATGCCGACAAGGAGGGTTTCCTGCGCTCGCGCACCTCGCTGATCCAGACGATCGGCCGCTCGGCGCGGAATATCGACGGCAAGGCCATTCTCTATGCCGATACGATCACGGACTCGATGAAGGCCGCTATCGACGAGACCGACCGCCGCCGCGCCAAGCAGGTTGAATACAACACGGAGCACGGCATCACGCCGGAATCGATCCGCAAGAATATCCATACCATCCTGGATTCCGTCTACGAGCAGGGCGACCATCTCGACGAAATCCTCACGCTTGAGGACAGCGGCATGCAGGATTTTATCGGCAAGCCCAACAAGCTCAAAAAGCACATCGAGAAACGGCGCAAGGAAATGCTTGCTGCCGCTGCCGACCTCGAGTTCGAGGAGGCGGCTTCAATACGTGATGAAATCCAGAAGTTAGAAACGCTGGAGCTGGCGCTCCGGTAATTTCCAGCGGTTTATCCGCCCTTGCGCTTTGCGAGGTCCTTTGTGAGCGTCTGCACGCAATCGTAATAGGCCTTGTAGCTTTCCGGCTGGGGCGGGGGGAGGGTTTTTTCAACCGCGGCTTTGGCGTTCTGGACCTTCGCCGTCATCGTCAGGCCACCCGCTTGGATGCCGGTGACAAACGGGATGTAGGCCTCGAACGGCATGTGAATTTCATAGCGCTGGCCTTTGATGATCTGCGGTTTGAAATCCTGCGTGGAGACAATTTTGCCGTCCTTCGGATTTTTTGTCGAAAAAGCCGCGTCTGTAATCGTCAGGCGCGACTGATCCTTTGCCGTCGTTTCCGTGCCGAGAACCCAGAAAACGGTTTTGTTGTTCATCGGGTTATTTTCAGCGATATGCCCGGCGACCATCAAAATGCCGCCGACTTCCTGCGTGCCCTGTTTAGCCGATCCGAAATTCCAGATGCAGGCACCGGGATTTGCCGGGTCGTCGATCATGGTCATGATTTTGTAGTTCGGGTCCTGCGGCTGCGCGGGCTGGGTCTGCGCGGTTTGGTGGCGCTCGTCCGGCGTGAGTTTGAAACCGGCTTTTTGCAGCGGGTCTTTGAGGCCCGGACTCATCGAAGCCGCGCAGCTTGCGAATTTATCCAGTTCCTCAGCCGGGATTTTCCCCGTCTCGAAGGCTACATTTTTGTCCCAGCCGGCGGCGCGCGCGCTGGCGATAAACGGGCCGGTCCTGAGATAGCTCAGCGTGGGCACGATCATCTCAACGGGCATGGTGCCGATGAGGATTTCCTGCCCGGGATTGCCCATCCGCGCCGAGAACCGCGTATCGACCGCGCCGAGGCTCATCCACGTGTCTTCCACGTTCAGGTGTTGCTCGCCTTCATGAATCTTGGTGCTGAAATCGTATCTGATTTTTCCCTCTTCATTGAGGAGCACGATGGCTGTGCTGATCATGCCCTTGGGCGTTTGGTGGGCGGCGCTGATGAAGCAGGCCTGCAGGCGGCCCGCATCGTCGCGCGACGTCGATATCTTGGCTTCGTGCGAGGATATCTGCGCGTAAGGCGTGATGGATGTCGTTTCCAGTTCGCGTCTCAGTTCGGCGCATTTGTCGGTTTCTTCCCGGCTGTCGATATGCGCCGCGATCTGCGCCGTGCCCTGGACCAGTTGTTTCTGGATGACGATATTACGCTGGAGATGCCCGCCCAGGATATACGGATCCATAAAATCGATTTGATCCTGCAGCGCTTTCAGTTTTTTCTGATTGCTCATGTACTCATCGATTTTCATGAGCCTGAAATTCTGCATCATCCGGCCGTGCGTGTGGGGCAGGCCGGGGCTCTGCTTGGTGCAGCTTTCATAGAGCGCGTTCGTGATCGTGACCTTGATCTGCGGCTCGCTGAGCACCGTCTGCTCTTTGTCCAGCTTATCCAGCATGGCCTGCTGCTCGGACGTCAGGGTTTTCTTGATTTCATCATACCGGTTCGAAATTTCGCCCAGCGTCATGGTTTTCGCAGGCGCGTCCTGCGCCTGGGCGCTCAAAGGCGCCGCACACAGAAGCGTGAGTAAAGCGGCGGCGATTTTTAAGGCATTCTGCGGCATCAATGGATCTCCCGGATGAACTTGCTCTTATCAGGATAAACCAAAATCAGAGAAAAAAGCATTTGGAATTGGGTGTGTGGGATTATAGTCCCAATTATATTGTTGATTGAGTAGTTCTGAGTGCGCGCCATGCATCCGCAACGAAATCCTCACGCTTGAGGACAGCGGCATGCAGGATTTCATCGGCAAGCCCGACAAGCTCAAAAAACATATCGAGAAACGGCGCAAGGAGATGTTTGCCGCCGCGCCGACTTCGAGTTCGAGGAAGCGGCCAGTTTACGCGATCAAATCCAGAAGCTGGAAACGCTGGAATTGGCGCTCAAATAAGGTAAAATAGTAATGGGGGTTATATGATTATATTCAAACTTATGGCCATTTTCATTTTTGTTCCACTTATAGGAGCAGTTATATCCGCCATTCCCGGTTCATTTGTTATCACCATTCTTTCTTCCACTGCAGAAAATCCGCTTGAATGGTATTTTATGCTTGTCTTTGGTTTATTTGTTGTGACTCATGCTTTGATGTGGTTTGCCATGATCCCCGTGTATTTTTTTTACCGGGAGGGCTTCAACATTTATCCTTATCTCATTCTTGGTTTAGCTTTTGGACTTATTTTTCCGCTTGGATTCAGTTTAGAGAAAGGTGCTGATTATGCAGAAGGTTTTATACCGTCTATTACTATCATAGGAATTCTGCACGGCTTGGTGGTCGCAGCGATTAGTTATTATATAATCAGAAAACGCTCCGCTGTTACTTAGTTTTTGATGCTTTCTCCTGTCTTTCTTAATTGAATCTATTAGAGTAATCTGTTGCCATGAATGCTTCTTCTCCAAAACTTATTATTTTTGCAGGCGCAAACGGTTCGGGTAAAACCACTGCAGCGAAATATCTTCTTCCAAAATTAAAAGTGAAAGAATTCGTGAATGCAGATGAAATAGCCAAGGGACTTTCTCCCCTGAATGCGCTTGAGCAAGGAATGGCGGCGGGACGATTAGTTTTAAAAAGAATTGATCAGTTTATAGAAGAGAAAAAGAGCTTTGCCGTAGAAACCACTCTTTCTGGTGGAAACATAAAAAATCTGATCAAAAAAGCTGCCGCTTTAAATTACGAAATAGAAATGCATTACATTTTTTGCAGTGATCTTCGTATTAATGTGAAGCGCATAAGCCAGAGAGTTAAAGAGGGCGGACATCATGTGCCTGCTGATGATGTAAAAAGACGATATTGGCGTAGTCTTAAGAACTTTTTTTCTTATATTAGACTTTGTGATACGATTATAATGTATGACACTACGGATGGCTCTGCCGAAGAGTTTTCCCGAACGGTCAATAAAAAAGCCTTTATGGTTTATAATAAAGTGCTATTTGACAGATTTGGTAAGAAAGTTATAGAAGCTCAGAATGAACATTGAAACCGTCCCAGCAAAAGGTAAACCCAAAAACGTTTTAAAAGGCGCTATACAAGTCGCCATTAAAAATGCTGAACGTTACAGGACTTCTTTAATAGTAAAGGGCCGGGATGGGCGCATTCAATCGCTCAATCCCTCGCAAATGAAGCGGCGTTTGAAAAGTAAATCTTGATTTATTAGGACTAAAATCCTACAATCTCCCCATGATGAAAACTGTCTCCCCACCTTGCCGGGGGCGCCGCCGCGATATTGGCGGGAGGCCTGTCGTGCGTTTTTATGATGAGAGCAAGCAGGGGATGCTTTCACCCTTGGCCCCTCCCTCCAAAAGCGCCGAAGTGAAACCGGATAACTCCGCCGATTCAGCGCCTTGCGATTTTCGCCCGCCCGTCCCTCGGCTATACTCGTGCCTGTAAGGACTTACCCGATGCCCCCCATCCCCGCTTCACTCGTCCCGGTTTTCACGATCCTGATGCTCGCCGCGTCGAATGTGTTCATGACCTTCGCGTGGTACGGCCATCTGAAATACAAGGCCGCGCCGCTGGTCGCCGTGATTTTCATCGCGTGGGGCATCGCATTTTTCGAATATTGCCTGCAGGTCCCGGCCAACCGCTATGGCCACAGCGTCTTCAACGCCGCGCAGCTCAAAACGATGCAGGAAATCATTACACTCGTGGTTTTCGTGGTGTTTTCGGTCTATTGGCTGGGCGAGCCGGTGCGCTGGAACCATCTTGTCGGCTTTGGCTTGATTGTCCTCGCGGCCTTCTTTATTTTCAAGAAATGGTAGGGAATTTGATGATACGGCGTTTTCTGATGACTGCTTCGGTTTTGTGTCTCGCGTTGCCTGCGTTTGCGCCAGCCTTCGCACAGGACGAGGGCGCGATTACCGTCATCCAGGATGACGGCACCAAGGTTACGGTGCCGATTGAAGGCGTCGATCCCGTGCTGCCCGGTGAGATGGACGCGCCGCCGCAGGCTGCCGCGCCGGTTCCCCCGGCTGAAAAACCGTTGATCGTGCCCGAGGTCGAGACGCGTTTTGTCGATCCGATTGTCGAGCAGCCTGCGCGCGCCGTTCATGAGGAAGCGCCCGCGCCGAAATCCTCCGCCAAGAAACCAAACCATCCGAAGCCGCCACGCGTGCCGATGCAAAAAGCGGTCAAGCAATCGCTGCCGCCGGGTACGGAAATCAGCGAACGCCAGGCGACCTCGATTGCGATGGATGCTGCGCCGGCCAGCAGCGGTTTCACGTCCTCGCGCCAGACTTACCAGGGCAAGCCCGTTTATGTTGTAACGTTCAAGACCGACGAGGGGCCTTATGATGTGCTGGTTGATGCGGCCAGCGGCGAAGTTGTCGTCAGCGCCTATGTCGAGACGCATGCGCAAAAGCCGACCGCGCCGGGGCATTTGCCGGCCGACTGGGAACCATATAACCCGCAGCCCATTGGCAAGCCTAAGGCTGCACCATAATTATTACTGAACGAACAGGAGACTAAAATGACTGACACACCACAAAAGAACCAGAACCTTGTTATCGCGCTTATTGTCGTGCTGGCGCTGGCCGCCGGCTATTACTTCTACGAGCAGAATAACAAGGAAACCGTGCTCGACGTGAATATCGGCGGCAAGCAGATTAAAGCCGAGATCGAACGTTAAGGTCCTTTAACCTTCTTCATAATTCCCCATGTTTTCGTGCTTTTTTGAGTGCGGAGGCGCATTTTTCCGGGCTTTTAACAATATTTTAAGCCGCCGGGCGTATAACTAAGCTTATACGCTGCGTCTCTCGCTGAAAAAGCCAACAATTAAACGAAAATTTTATAGGTGGAATTATGGGAGCTGCGAAACTTCATCTGTGCGCTTTTACCGCACGCGAAACAATTACGGCGATGATGCTCGCCGCGTTATTCCTTGTCACAGGTTGCAGCTCATCTGCGGATGACTTCACGCCGAATGCCGCGCTCGCGCCGCCTCCGCCTTTCATGGCTAGTGTCCAGTCTTACGGTCCTCCTGTTCCGGCGGAAATCGCCATGGTGCAGATGATGAATACGATCATGCCTGCTGCAGGCGATGGATTTCCCGGTGCCGAACTTCCTTCGATGCCTAACCGGAAATGTATGGTAAGCTCCGGCTACACGGCTGATGATGGCCGCGTCGGTGTTGGCTTCGGCGGCCCCGCTGGCCATGATACGGAGCACGGATTCGCGAATCTTTACTCCGGTGGCCAAATGACGGTGCAATTCACTTTTGCCCTGCCGTCGCCGGTGAAGAAAAGCTTCTCCTGCCGGTAGTTTCAACCTCCTGAATCTGTTCCTATTTTAGCTTAATTTTCGGTTGCGTCCTGCTGCGCCGCACCCCTGAAAGTGGCTCTGGCAGCCACTTTCGTGGTACTCTTGAGATATGAGAGTGTGTGTGGTGAAAAGAGGATATTTCATCGCGCCTGGCCAAAAACGTATAAACCCCGTTTTTCTTGCAGCAATCGCGCTGGCCATGGCAGGCTGCGCTCACTCTGATGAATCCCAAACCGCTCTTGCACCGCCGCCGCCGACATTTGACGTGTCCGTAGCGCATGCAACATTCGAGCCGCAGCCGCTCCGCACGTTCAGCGGCCAGCCGATCCCGTTCCCCTCGCATATCAAACTGAGCGAAGGCGTCACGCCGGTCGAGGACAGTTATTACGGCGGCACGAAAGCTTCGCTGAAAACCGAGCAAAGCAGCAAGAAATGCAGCATCAAGGACCGCATCGACCGGGACGACCTGATTGCCTATCAATGGGGCGGCCGCAACCGTCTGGGGCTTGATGTCGACGGCATCAATATGCGCAGCACCGAACTTGAAGGCTTCAAGCTGCAATACACGCTGCGCCTGCAGGCCCATAAAACCCGCAAGGAAAAATGCCGTTATGAATCGGGCTGGCAGGGCATGATCGGCTCCGGCTATAACGAGATGTTCCTCCGCCAGGAGGACACGATCTGGATGCAGATCGACAAGATCAAGAACGACGCCGAAGACGCCGTCGACAAGCTGTTCTAATCCCGCAGATACCCCTACAGGAACTTTTCCCATTGCTGCCCGTTTGACCTTACAAGCAGCGAGGAAAACCATGAATTGCAGAGTTCTCATAGCCAGTTTTATTTGTGCGGCCTGCCTGACGCCGGTTGCGGTCGAGGCACGGGACAGCACGCTCGTGCTCGATAACAATAACAACAACATTATTTCCGGCACCATCACGCGCATCGATGGGGATAGCGTGTTCGTCGATTATTCGGGCCGCGAAATTGAAATCGATATGGATGGCATTGATATCGAAGACGGCAGCATTAACGATTTTTTTGCGCCGGGCATGACGATCAGTGCCAAGGGTTCGTTTGATGATGACGGGCATACGCCGGTTCTGGATGCGCGGGAAGTTGTGCGCGCTGACGGTGCCACAGATTCCATGACGGGTGCGATTTTACTGGAAGACAACGACTAAAAAAACTTTTGAACAGGAAGGCCGAAGATGGACGCAATTCATATGCAGGTATGGGGAATCCTCATTCTTTACTGTGTAATACTCGCATGGTTATCCGTGCCGTTTGTCACAACGGATAAGGACGTACTGCGCCGCCAGGTGTTGTTCATTGAAAATCTGGAGCAGCAGATCGTCGCCGAAAGCAGCACGGTTCAGTAATCAGTTCGCGAAGATTTCCTTGAGGAAATCCAGCGTAGCCGACCATGAGCGATGGTCGGCTTTTTCGTTATAAGCCACGCCCTTGGACGGATCGTTGCCTGCTTCTTTTTCCGTGAAGGAATGAACGGCGTGCGCGTATTTCGTGACCATCCAGTCGGCGTCTGCCGTATTCATTTCATCGATAAAGCCGCGCACTTCCTCGGGTGGCACCATGGGATCGTCGGCACCGTGGTGGACCTGAACGGAGGCCTTGATCACGCCGGGTTCTTTTACGGGGGCGGGTGTAGCCAATGCGCCGTGGAAGCTGACCGCGCCGTCGATGTCGGCGCCCGAGCGCGCAAGTTCCAGCGCCATCGTGCCGCCGAAGCAATAACCCATCACGGCTATTTTCGAGGCGTCAATGCCGGGACGTGCTTTTGCGAAATCGAGTGCGGCGGTGATGCGTTTGCGGGCGAGGGCTGAGTCTCTTTTATATTTCGTGGCTTCTTTGCCGGCTTCGTCGTTGTTCGCGGGGCGGATGCCCTTGCCGTACATATCGACTGCGAAGGCGTTGTAGCAATCGGCGGCGAGCATATCGGCGCGGCCTTTTTCATAGGCACCGAGACCATGCCACTGGTGGACGATCAAGACAACGGGAGCAGGGGCGCCTTCCTTGCAGGTGCTGGCGGCCCAATAGCCTTCCAGCTCGACGTCGCCGTCTTTATAAACGACCGCTTCGCCCGCGTGCGCGGTGAAAGGCGTCAGCAGGAACGCAGCGGCAAGGATATAAAATATCGGTTTCATTTGGCTCTCCAGTTGTTCGGACCGGTTTAAGTTAGGGCGGCGGGGCCTGTGCGTAAAGGCCTAATCACCCCATGGATTAATAAAGCTTGTATGTGTAAAATAGAGGTCAGACCCGGGGGGAAGGCATGCAGCATCTTTTTCTAAGCGCACTCAGATGGTACATCGTTGTCGCATTCGTGATTGCGGGCATAGGCACGCTTCAGCTTGCAGATACCAGCGGCTCGATCAAGCCGGTGTTTCCGGGGCTTGTCTGCCTCGGCGGCGCCTTCGTGCTCGGCACGGCGTGGAAAGATCTGCGGCGTAAAATCATGTTCATCACTATTGTGCTTGTCGCGGCTCTTGCTTTCGCGGCGCAATATATGAGCTCGATTATTTTTGTCCTGACCGGCACGGCCATGGAGCTGAATTATTTCTTCGGCTGGGCTTTGCTGACGCTGGCTGTCGGTTTCCCGGTGATGATGCTGGTCTTCCGCAAATACGGCGATTAAGCCCGCATGCTGTCCTATCAGCACGCCTATCACGCTGGCAATAACGCCGATCTTCACAAGCATGCGCTGCTTTGCACTGTGCTGCAGATTCTGACGCGGAAGGATCGCCCACTGACTTATATGGAGACGCATGCGGGGAAGGGTGTTTACGACCTGTTCTCGACAGAGGCGTTAAAAACCGGCGAAGCGGCCGAAGGCTGGCTTGCCTTGAGCGAGGCGGAACGTGTGGCACTTCCGGCGGGCTATATCGAGACGGTGAAAAAAATGAATAGCGGGGCTACGTCGCCCCTTTACCCGGGTTCACCTTTACTGGCGGCGCATATTTTACGTGCGCAGGACAAGTTGCGCCTGATGGAATTGCATCCGCAGGAATATGCGGGGCTGGAGAAAATTTTCACGGACGACAAGCGCGTTCAAATTCATAAGCGTGATGGGCTGGAGGGTGTGCTGTCATTGTCGCCGCCGGAGTCGCGGCGCGGGCTGGTGCTGATCGACCCGAGTTATGAAGTTAAGGAAGATTACGAGGCCATTCCGGCCTTCATGGAAAAGCTTGTCCGGAAATGGCCGGAGGCCTGTGTCCTCACGTGGATACCGATGCTGCCCGCCGGGCGGCATGAAGGGATGTTAGAGAATTTGAAAAAGACATTTCCTGCTCTGCGTGTCTTTAAAGCCGAATGGGCGAAGCCGGGCCAGGGAATGTATGGCAGCATCATGGTCGGGATAAACCTGCCGCACGGCGTTTAGCACCTTGTTGTTGTATGCAATCGGGTTAATATATCCGTAATGAAAAAACATATCGAAACAGAGCGTCTTATTTTGCGCGAATGGAAAGAAGAAGACAAAGCGAGCTTCGCGCGCATCAATAACGACCCGATGATCATGGAATTTTTTCCGCGCCGTTTGACGGAAGCGGACAGCGACAGACTCATTGACCGCTTCCAGAAACATTTCGAGACGCACGGTTTTGGTTTCTATGCCGTCGAGATGAAAAAGACGGGTGAATTCATGGGCTTCGCCGGGTTACAGAATGTAGAAATGGATGTGCCGTTCACGCCTGCGGTCGAGATTGCCTGGCGGTTGGATTACGAATATTGGGGCAAGGGATATGGCACCGAGGCGGCGCGTGCGGTACTCGCGCATGCATTCGGAAAGCTGAAATTGCCCGAAATCGTTGCCTATGCCGTGCATGACAATAGCCGCGCGATCAAGCTCATGGAAAAGCTGGGCATGAAACGCGATGAAGCCAGCGATTTCGATTATCCCACCCTGCCGAAGGGCCATCCTTTGGGGCGCTTCTCCCTGTACCGCATCACCAAGAAGCAGTTTAAAGCCCAGTAGTTGAACTGAGGGGCTTTTTCATGTAGGTTGTCTGGGTGCATTCGCACGTTCTTATGCTCCACCCTATCCGAAAAGAGGCGCCTCATGCCTTCACGTTTCTTAAGATTTATGATTCTCGCTTCCCCGATCATGCTTGCCGCTTGCGGCGATGGCTGGGAAATGGTCCGTGTTGATGATGTTGTTCCATACGGCAATACCCGCACCGCCGGAACCGGCGTTGCCTATGTCCGGGCCAAGATGATGCCCGAAAAGGAATTAAAGCTTGAGCCCGCACCGATGCTCACGCCGATGACGACCCCGCCGCCTGCGCCGCCGCCGCCCGTAACGCCGGTGCCGAGCAAGGCCGAAGAGGTCTTCCGCGAAAAGCAGGAAAAGTAACCCGGCATAGCGGTTTTTAAGGAATACGGGCGGGGCCATAGCGGCCTCGCCCATTTCTTTTCTGGATAGTTGCAGAGCCCGGATGTGACAAAAGGGGCCAATAAGGTTAAAATAGTAAAAGCGGTCAATTTCACGGGGCGTTTCGTTGTCTATTTCCATCTGGGTCATTCTCTGGCTTTTTCTTTCCGGGGCTCTGCTTTATTTCCTCGGCTGGACGTTGTTTATCCTGTTTCGCCAGAAGCAGGCGTGGAAAAGTTTTTCGGTGCGCAAAAAACTGCGCTACCGTGCGCACAGCATGATGGCATCGCCGGAAATAAGCGGTGCGCTGAACGGGTATTCGATCAATTTCCTGATCGCCGAACATTTTACGCCGGATGGGCGTTCCTCTCGCAAGCTTACCGCCATCGAGGTGCAGCTCTTAAGCAAGATGCCCTTCGAAGGCGGCATTGCAAGCGGCGGCATGGTTTCCCTCATTCAGTCGATCCGCATGAGGGAAGAAACCAAGCCCAACCATCCGAAGTGGGATAAAAACTATATTGCCGCTTCGTCGAGCGGCGCGGCGATGGAAGCCTACCTGACGCCGGAGCGGATTGACGCGCTGACCTCGCTGATGAAAATCAGGAATGGCTGGGTGATCCTGATTTTCCGGGCCGATGCTTTCCTGCTGCGGTTTGACACGCCGGACCCGCTCGAAAGCCAGCAGAAGCTTGAGAAGTTAACCGATAAAATCCTTGAGATGGCAAAAATCCTGGAGCTGAAGCCGGGAGAAGATGGCCGCCTGAAGCTGGAGACGACGAAGAAGCCAATAAAAGAAAAAGTTCTGGCGGTCGATGATCGGGATTTTAAAGAGTCCGACGCGTTCCAGCTTGAGGACGATCAGCCTAAAGCCGATCAACCGGAAAAAGAGAAGCCGTAAGGGCCGAGTGTTTCGCCCTGCCATATTTTTTCATCAGGTCCCAGATTAAATACACAATTCAATGTGCCGCGTGAAAAAGCGAGGAGCTTTTTATCGCCGGTTTCAATGAATTTTATATCGCCGTCCCGCAATTCCGGTTTTGTTTTACGCCATTTCAGAAATTCGCGTGTGAAATTCAGGATGGAATCTTTGTCTTTTTCCTGCGCGGCGACATTGAGATCGTTATGCGAGGCCGGAACCGGCAGCCATGATTTCAGCGGCTTTTCATCCCACGGCATCGGTGTGCGGCAGCCATCGCGGCCCTGCCATTTCGGATAAAGGCGAATGCCCCACGGGTCGCGCAGTTCCTCGCGTTTCAGTTTTGCCTCGGGCAGGCCGAGTTCTTCGCCCTGATACATGAAAACGGTGCCGTAAAGCGTGCCCAGCAGCGCGATGAGCATTTTCGAGAGACGCGGATCGTGGCCGAACCCGTCACCCGGGTGCCAGCGGCTGGCGGCGCGGACGACATCGTGATTTGTGAAAGCCCATGACGGCCAGCTATCGGGATATTTTAAAAATTCTTCCAGCGGTTCGCGGATGATGGAGGCGGTGAGTTCCTTGCGCGCGCCGGACATCATATCGGTGTTGTAGCAGGTGTTCAGGCGTGTTTGCCCCCGCGTATATTCTGCGGAGCGTTCATTGGGGTAATCATCGCCGATTTCGCCGACGGTGAAGCGGTCCGGATATTCGTCTATCAATGCGCGGAAGCGCTCGAGAAATTCCAGATTTTCCGGCTGCGATTTATCGTAGACATGCTGCTGGTCGGAATAGGGATCGGGTATTTCCAGTTGCGTTCCGAAAGATTTTCCGTGCGTGCGCGGCGGGTTGTCGCGCAGTTGTTTGTCATGGAAATAAAAATTGACGACATCGAGACGGAAACCGTCCACGCCGCGATCAAGCCAGAAGCGCGCGGTATCGAGGATAGCCTGCTGGACTTCGGGATTGTGGTAATTGAGGTCGGGCTGTTCGGTCAGGAAATTATGCAGGTAATATTGCTCCCGCGTTTTATCGAACGTCCAGGCCGGGCCACCGAACACTGAAATCCAGTTGTTGGGTGGGTCATTATTTTTTCTTTCCGCCCACACATACCAATCCGCTTTCGGGTTAGTTTTATCTTTGCGGCTCTCGATAAACCATGGATGTTCGTCGGACGTATGGCTGAGTACGAGATCGATGATGATTTTTAAATCCAGTTCATGCGCGCGTTCGAGTAGCACATCGAAACCTTTCAGCGTGCCGAAGATGGGATCGACATCGCGGTAATCGGATACGTCGTAGCCGAAATCCTTCATCGGCGATTTGAAGAACGGCGAAATCCATACGCCGTCGACGCCGAGCGCGGCGATGTAATCAAGCTTTTGCGTGATGCCGGGAAGGTCGCCCAGTCCATCGCCGTTTGTATCGAGAAAACTGCGCGGGTAGACCTGGTAAAGAAAAGCGCCCCGCCACCATGGGGCAGCGGAGCGCTTTGTGTTCGAATTCATTAGTGGTTTGTGCCGGTGGCCGGTGCGGGTTCGCCTGCAGCGGGTTCAGCCGCGGGCTCGTTCGGCACGCCTGGCGCCGATTCAACAGCCGACTGATCGCGTTTCGGCGCGGTCTCATCGGCAGCGATCTGCAGTTTCACGATTTTGTCAGGAGTCGCGGGCGGTTCGCCTTTTGCGATCTTGTCGACATTCTCCATGCCTTCGGTCACCTGGCCGATGACGGTGTACTGACCTGTCAGGCCCGAGCAACCGGTGTCGGTGAAGCAGATGAAGAATTGCGAGTTGGCGGAGTCAGGATCGCCCTTACGTGCCATGCCGACGGTGCCACGCTTGTATTGGTACTGGCTGAACTCGGCCTTCAGGTCGGGTTCATCGGAGCCGCTCATGCCGGTGCCGGTCGGGTCGCCGGTCTGCGCCATGAAGCCGTCAATCACGCGGTGGAAAATGATGCCGTCATAAAAACCGGCGCGGGTCAGTTTCTTGATGCGGTCGGCGTGGCCGGGCGCGATATCGGGCAGCAATTCAATGGTGACTGCGCCGCCACTGGAGAGATCCATTTTCAGTGTGTTTTCAGGATCGGCGGCTTGGGCTGTAGACGCGGCTGCGGACATGATCAGGATGCTCCCGGCGGTGAGAAGGATTTTGTTCAACATAATGGACCTCTGGAAAAGACGTTAAAATATGTAACTTTTAGTCGTGCCATACGCCATGGGCTAAAGCAAGACCGGCTTTAATATTTATACGCGCGGAAGTGGAAAAGCCTGCGGTTTATGCGGTGGGGATACGGGGTTCATTCAGGACAGGAATAACGGTTTTATTTTGATCTTCGACCCTACCATTGTGCTCTTGAACCTTTAGCCTGAAATTGTCGACGCAGGAGTTGCAATCTCTCTTCTTGCCGCCCGAAGCGGCTTTGTAAACCTTGTTAAGCGTGGTCTTCTTATCGCCTACCGTGAGCAAATAATCATCCACGTCTTGTTCTTTAATTCCATTGCAGGAGCAAAGGATTGCCATGGCGGTGATTTCACGTAAAAGGGTTTAAAGTTGCCCGACTTATAGCGCGGATGGAATTAATCTGTCAAATAACGGAGGGTTAGGCGGCGACGGTCTTGTTGTGGGTTTTGACCATGTCCTTGAGGGTTTCAAGGCAGGTGCAGCACTGGGGTTTGTTGCCGCCGGAGCAGGTCGAATAGACCTCGGACATGCCGCATTTTGCGCCGTCTTTTGCAGACAGGTGCTCGCGTACTTTCTTGTCGCTGAAAGGGTGGCAGAGACAAACCATCATGATGAAAAACCCCGATCCCGAGAGCTGAGAGTGATTCCCAATCTCTATTAAGAATCATTATCACCATGACGCGGCAAATGCAAGTCATTCTCAATAAAGGCAAGGTGGCATAAAAAACGGGCCCAAAAGGCCCGTTTTGAAAGGGGTTGAGGGTTTCTAGCCCGGTTCTTCGTCGGGGCCGGAATTGAGCTGGATGTAATTCTGCAGGCCCATCTGGTTGATGAGCTTGAGTTGCGTTTCCAGCCCGTCGGCGTGCAGCTCTTCGTCCTTCAGGATGTTGAGGAACAGGTCGCGGCTCACGTAATCGCCGGCGGCTTCGCAAACCTGGATGGCCTTGCGGTAAGTTTGAATGCCGTCGAGTTCAAGTTTCAGATCGCATTCGATGACTTCTTTTACGTCTTCGCCGATCATGAGTTTGCCGAGTTCCTGAAGGTTCGGCAGGCCTCCGAGCAGCAGGATGCGCTTGATGAAGATGTCAGCGTGCTGCATCTCCTCGATCGATTCCTTATATTCATGCTTGGCGAGTTTTGTGACGCCCCAGTCTTCTAACATGCGCGCATGCAGGAAATACTGGTTGATTGCGGTCAGCTCTTTCTTGAGGCCCAGATTGAGCTGCTCGAGGACTTTGGTGTCGCCTTTCATGACGTCTTTCATACTTAACTCCTATGCGAGTGCGCGTTTGATGATTTTATCAACGTGCTTTGTGTAAGCCTTGAGATCAAAGATAGTGTCGAGAGCTTTTTTGTCAAGTTTTTCAGTAACTTGAGAATGCGTCTCAAGCGCCTTGCGGAGTGTAAGTTTTCCGTCGCTTTCCCAGACTTTCATCGCGTTTGACTGCACGATTTTGTAGGCGTCTTCGCGGCTGATTCCATTTTGAGTCAGCGCCAGGAGGGTGCGCTGGGAGAAGACGAGGCCGCCGGTGCGCTCGAGGTTCTGCTTCATGGTGTCGGGATAGACGAGAAGCTTCTCTATAATTCCGGTCAGTCGGACGAGGGCGAAGTCGAGCGTCACGCACGCATCAGGACCGATGTTTCTCTCCACCGACGAATGCGAGATATCGCGTTCGTGCCACAATGTCACATTCTCTAGCGCAGGTGTTACGTAAGCCCGAACCAAACGCGCGAGACCAGTCAGATTCTCGGACAAGATCGGATTGCGCTTGTGCGGCATTGCGCTTGAGCCTTTTTGACCCTTGGAGAAGAATTCCTCGGCTTCGCGAACTTCGGTTCGCTGCAGGTGACGGATTTCGGTCGAGAGATTTTCAACGCTGGCGGCGATGACGCCTAATGTTGCAAAAAACATGGCGTGTCGGTCGCGGGGGATGACTTGCGTCGAAACGGTTTCAGGTTTCAGGCCCAATTTTTTTGCGATGTAACTCTCAACGGCGGGGTCGACGGTGGCGTAAGTGCCGACGGCGCCGGAGATGGTGCAGATGGCGATTTCTTGCTTCGCGTTTTTGAGCCGTTCCTTCGCTCGTTTAAACGCTGCGTAGTGGCCTGCCAGTTTTAATCCGAATGTCGTGGGCTCGGCGTGGATGCCGTGGCTGCGGCCGATGCAGAGTGTGTTCTTGTGCTCCAAGCTGCGTTTCTTCAGCGCCTTCAGCAATCCGTCCAGATCTTCCAGCAGCAGATCGGCGGCTTGAGTCAGTTGCACGGCGAAGGCGGTGTCGACGACGTCGGAGCTGGTCATGCCCTGGTGGACGTAGCGGGAGTCGGGGCCGACATGCTCGGCGACGCTGGTCAGGAAGGCGATGACGTCGTGTTTGACCTCGCGCTCGATCTCGTCGATGCGGGCGATGTCGAAGCGGCCTTTTTTGCGCAAGGAAACGGGAACGGATTTCGGCACGGTGCCGAGCTCGGCCATTTTCTCGGCGGCGAGCGTTTCGATCTCCAGCCAGATTTTGAACCGGTTTTCGGGCTCAAAGATGGCGGCCATTTCGGGGCGCGTATAGCGGGGGATCATGCTTTTTCCTTATTCCTGTGGTTCGCAGGGTAAAGGAGCAGGGGCGCGTTGTAAATACTGGCTAATCCGGTTTCACTACGGCGCTTTTGAGGGGGGTGGGGGTGGCGCTTATCAGTTCGTTCGGCGGTTTTGCGGGGGGTGGGGTGGCCTCGGTGGTTTCGCGAGCGGCCATAAGGCGGTATGCGGGCGTTGCGCTAGGTGAGGGAAGTGTAGGATGGATTGGGCGTTATGGCAAGGAATTATGCAGCTACTTTTTTGTAAGCATCAGTAAGCCTCGGGGCAGTTGGATCAACAGCACGCTTGCCTAGCGATGTAGCCAAAATTCGATGATCAATAATATTGGTAGTTAAAATAACCTCATCTTTTTTACAATAAAAAGCAAAAGCGGCGTCTCCTAAAGATTTGCATTCATTATGTGTAAAAGTATTTAAAGAGCGATTCGTTAATTTTTTGAGAGCTTTGCTTCTTTTTTGATTTTCTTGTTTGTCTTTTAAAACGGGCTTTAATGCTTCACGCATTTTGTTGATAGCATCAGGGTCTTTTGCCATTTCTTTTGCTAAACAACAATTTTCAGGATTGCTGCATTTATTAGGCGATAAATCATATATCCCTTGTTTTTTTAGTTTAGGTTTACGTTCAGGGAAACAATCTAATTCTTTATCAACAATTGTCGTAAATTTTCTCCGATTTTCCCAAGATTGAATTATTTTTTTTTGTAAAAAAAACTTTATCTCATCTGTGCGAACTTGCTCTATTGAAGCTCTGGCCCCATATTTTTTTACAAAATTTCCACCCGTTCCTAATTTGGATGCAATGCTCGTATCGGCAAGCGTTAAGGCTTCTTGAGCTGTTGATTGTTTATTTTTGTGTCGTCGAATGGATTGTATAGATGCATAGGCGATGTTTAATGAATTAAATAATACAAGTTTATTGTATAGCCAAACATGGGCTTGAAGAGGTCCCTCTCTGTATTCTTTTAATGCGTATGCAGGTAAGCGAGTTTGATCAAATTTTTCCATCGCACTTTTCATGCGATTAGATATGTCTTTTGATTTCATTAAGCCGTTCACAAGAACGGTTGTGTCAATAAGTGCTTTAGACATCCATATCCAACATTTCAGAAATTATTGCGCCGTGTTTTGGGTCCGTATCAAATCCATTTCCATCTAAGTAGCGTGAAACTATTTCTAATGCTGATTCAGAATCTAAAAATGGCTGTTGCTGAATCCGATAAAGTGTAATCCTAAGAAATGCTAGTTCATCAAGATTTAAAGGTTCGCCGTTTTTATTTTGTAAGGCATGATATATACTTAAAGACGCATGTCCTACGCCCTCGCTATAATCTCTGAAACAAAATAGTTCGGTCATTAAAACTTGTAAATTTTGGACGTTATCATCTGATGCAATCAAATCCTCGTTTTCTATGTCTTTCATTGCATCGTCCAGTAAATTTATAGATTTTTGAATTAGTGCATCTAGTTCTGTGGGATTAACGCCAGGATTTTTTGTTGGATAAAGCCGATTTTGAGGCATGAATCCTAGTTCAACGTCGTTTGGTTTGATCGTTGTAATTTGCAATTTTTCAGATGAAGGAGGTGCTGCGGTTGATTTATCGTCAGCTGTATTACGAGTGAGAAGATTTATTCGCGCATTATCATTGGCCATGTTTTGGAAAGTGGCCATTCTTAGCTTACCAAAAACTTATCTAAATCATTTTCAATTAATTCTACTGCTTGCTTAAGCCATTCATCGGCTTTAAGTTGTGCGGCGCTTACTTTCTTTTTTGTGAAGTAATCGACGTCATATAGAACTCCAGAAATTTTTATTTCTTTTTGTATTTCTGTGGCTGGAACAAAGCGGCTAAACATTGGCTGCGTATTAATATTAAGAGTTTGATCAAAAACGCTTAATCTTACAGTAGTTCCGATATCTTCGTCTTCCCATTTTATCGCGCAATCGCCAAACGGCTGTTCCCCTTTGATATTAAAAAATTCTCCTTTAAATTTTTTTATCAAGTTATATTTGTGTAATTTTTCAGAAGCATCTTTTGTAGTTTCTGTTTTTTCTAATAATAAAATTCGCTCACCTAAGCGATTGTAATTTTTTATTTCTAGATATTTTTTGCATACCTCAATAATTCTTGAGCACACGTGATAATAATTTTTAGCTGCTTTATCTTTTTGAAACCAAACAATTGAGCTTTTCTCAATGCCTATGCTGACTTCAAATTCCTCATCGATAGTAAACTTAATTAAATTAGGCACTACGTCGGTGCTTTGAAGCTTAAAATCATTACTTAAATCACTCCAAATACGTCCTGCCCCATCCCATATCATCGGGGCGAAGTCATATCGGAATTCAAATATTAATTGATATATTTCGCGTTTTTTAGCCATAAAAACTCACTCTTCGACCTCAGATTGCTCTTTTATTGTAAGTTTTTCAAGAGCTCTAAAGGTGCTTTAAGTTTGTCCCGCACAGATAAACACGTGCGTATGAGCGCGTGGCCACCGTGCAACCGCTCATTAAATCAAAATTCCAAAAATATCAGGCGAATTTCATGCCCGGGGTGGGGTTGTTCATGCCCATCGCCATTTGCTGCATGGGATTGGGCGCGAGCGGATTGACGGCCTGTTCCGGCTCGGGCGTCTTGCCGGTTTTGGGATCGATGGACTCGATGTCTTTCGGAACGGCGACGGGCGTGCCGTCCTCCAATTTCAGATTTTTGAAGGGGGCGTTGCTGGCCATGCGTGCGCCTTCTTCATTGGTCGGGAGGAATTTCTTGAAGAGCGCCTGCAGGAACTCGCCGAAATTTGTGAAAGAAAAACGGCCTGACTGGTCCATGGTGTCGTACTGGCTCATAAAATTAGACGGGCCTTCTTCCGGATTGATTTTCTTCCACCATTTGTCCGAGAGCGGTTTTTCGCCGGGCATTGGCTTGCCGCTGTGCAGCGCGGCCTCGGCGGTCAGCGCGTCGGGGGTGTTGCCGGGCTCGAGTACAATGGTTCCGTCGGCGAGTTCGGTGCTGTGCGGTTTGATATTGCCGTTTAGCTGCGCGGCGGAAGAAGCTGCGGCTGCTGCTACGGGTGCGCTGCCGCCTGTGACGAAATTGAGGGCGCCGTCGAGGCCTTTATCGATCAGCTGGTTCTCTTCGATATATTGATCGGCTTTGTTGAAGCCTGCGTCCATGCCTGCACCGACGAGATCGGGGATGGCGTCGACGGCCTGAGCGACGAGTTTTCCGGCGGTGTTTACAGCTGTGTCGACGAGTTTATCAATGGTGCTCATGATGCCCCGCTATTGAACCATGCCGGTGAATTTCAGGAAGCGCGGATCGCTGCAGACATTATTTTCATCGACCATGACCAGGATGAGTTCTTTTGTCGCGCGCAGATTTTTTTCGAAGGGCGGGTGCATGCGCATGCCGAGATCCTGGATGTCGCCTTCTTCGGTGATGAACTGGAGGCTGTGATTGTCGCGGTCAAGCTGGACCCAGGAATAATCGCGCTGGAGCGGCCCGCGGTGCAAAAGCACGGCGTTGCCGATGGATGTGACGATGAATTCGACGTCATTTTCCTGAGATAGCGGTTTTAACGGCATGCGCCCCCTGCACCCTTTGATTTATAAAAGGATACAGATAAAACCTTAAAGTTATGTTAACTATTGCGGAAAACGCTGTGTTTAAAGGGGTTTAGATTGCGCCAGCGTAGATAAACACCTGCGGCGCAAAGAGGTAATGGCCGCCCTGTGCGACGACGTTCGGGGGGAAGCGGTTTTCCTCAAATAAATCATAGCCCTGTTTCAGTTCGGCCCAGAAGGGAAGCCACTGTGATTTTTCGTAGCGCTTCATGTTCGCCGCCGTCATTTTGAACGGGAAAATGTGGACGGGGACAGAGTCGTTTGATTTCAGGCTCTGCTCGGCGAGGAGATAGATTTCCTCGATGCCGGGGTCGGTCATGGCGAAACAGCCTTCGGATTTGCAGCCGCCGTGGATCATGAGCTTGTCGCCCGTGCGGTTATGCTGAAGGTCGTATGCGTTCGGATAGCCGATATTCATGGCGAGATGATATTGCGAGCCGGGCCAGAGGCGGTCTTCGGTTACGTCATAGAAACCTTCAGGCGATTGGAGGTCGCCGCGTTCCTGCTTGGGGCCGAGCGTGGCGTTCTGCGCGCAGATTTTATAGGTGCGGAAGGGAACGTAGAGTTCCTCGGTGTTGTTGCGGACCCAGACTTCGAGCAGGCCTTCCTCCTTGAAGACGCGGATATACATGGGCGCGGCGGATTCAAGATTGGCGGCGGCAAGCTGGGTCTCTAACTGCGGGAGTTTTTGCGAGCGGATGAAATTCAGCCGGGCGAGGTAATCGGGCATCGTGGCGCAGGAGGCGAGCAGCGGGACGCAGAGGAGGAGGGCTAAAAGATTCTTCATTCCTCTAGATTAAACCGAGGCTTTTGAAACTGGAATAACCATTTTTCGAAACAATGACATGGTCGTGGATAATTATGTTGAACGGCTCGGCGGCGCGGAGGATGGCCCGCGTCATTTCGATGTCGGCTTGGGACGGTTTGGGGTCGCCGGAGGGGTGATTGTGGACAAGGATGAGGGCGGTGGCGCTGAGCTCTAAAGCACGTTTCATGATTTCGCGCGGGTAGGCGGGCGTGTGGTCGACGGTGCCGCTGCCCTGGATTTCGTCGGCGATCATCTCGTTTTTCTTGTTGAGGAAGAGGATGCGGAAATGTTCGCGGGTTTCATGCGCCATGGTCGAGACGCAGTAATCCATCAGGCGGTCCCAGGAATTGAGAACGGGTTTTTTCATGAGTTCGTTTTTTTCGGCGCGGTGCGAAAGCGCGGCGATGGATTTCAGCGCGAGGGCGGTGTTTTCCTTGATGCCGTCGATTTTGGTGAGTTCCTCGGTGGAGGCGTTCAGCACGCCGGAGAGGCCACCGAAGCGGGTGATCAAATTTTTGGCGAGCGGTTTAACGTCGCGCTGCGGGATGGCGAGGAAAAGGACGAGTTCCAGCAGTTCGTAATCGGCGAGCGAGGACGGGTTCTCGCGGAAGCGCTGGCGCAGGCGGTCGCGGTGGCCGTGGTAGTGAGGTGTTTCTTTTTTAGCTTCGGCTGTCATAGGGCGGCTTCGTGAATCCTTTGGGGGAAAGCGTGAAGATTTCCACGCCTGACTCAGTGACGCCTAATGTGTGTTCGAATTGCGCCGATAAAGAACGGTCGCGTGTGACGGCGGTCCAGCCGTCGGAGAGGATTTTGGTCTCCCACGATCCTGCGTTGATCATGGGCTCGATGGTGAAGAACATGCCGGGGCGGAGGATGGGGCCGGTGCCCGCATCGCCGAAATGATTGACGGAGGGCGGGGCGTGGAATACGCGTCCCAGCCCGTGGCCGCAGAAATCGCGCACGACGGAGAAGCGGTGACCTTCCGCGATTTGCTGGATGACCGCGCCGATATCGCCGAGACGCGCGCCGGGTTTCACGATTTTGATCGCTTCCATCAGGCATTCATAGGTGACGTCGCAGAGTTTTTTGGCTTTGACGGAGACTTTGTCGCCGACGAGATACATGCGGGATGAATCGCCGTGCCAGCCGTCGACGATTGTGGTGACGTCGATGTTCACGATGTCGCCGTCGATGAGTTTTTTATCGCCGGGGATGCCGTGGCAGACGACGTGGTTGACGGAGGTGCAGATGGATTTCGGGAAGCCCTTGTACATGAGCGGGGCGGGGATGGCGCCGCGTTTTGTAATGAAATCGTGGCAGAGGCGGTCGAGTTCGCCGGTGGTGACGCCCGGGACGACGTGTTCGGTGATCATGTCCAGGGTTTCCGCGCACAGCTTGCCCGCCACGCGCATGGCGGCGAAATCGGCGGGGTCGTGCAGTTCAATGCCCTCGGCGGTGTAGCGGTTAGCCTGTTTCATATATGCAAGTTGCTCTTTATATTGATATTATTCAATATAATTATAATTTCCACTTTCGTCATCCCCCGGCTTGTCCGGGGGATCCATTGTGACATAAGTTCAATTCTGTTCTTTTGGAACAATGGATTCCCCGCCTTCGCGGGGAATGACGATGGTGGATGCGGGGAGTGACGTTTAGGTGAAGGACCTAAAGAATTATGAGCTTAAAAACGGACACATTAAAAGCGGCCCTGATCGTTATCGGCAATGAAATATTGTCGGGCCGGACGCTGGATGCGAATACCCAGTTTGTCGCGCAGAAGCTCTCGGGGCGGGGGATTGCGCTGGCGGAAGTACGCGTCGTACCGGATATCGAGGCGAAGATTATCAAGGCGGTGAACGAGTTGCGCGCCGAGGTGGATTACGTGTTCACCACCGGCGGCATCGGGCCGACGCATGATGATATTACAGCGGCCAGCATCGCGAAAGCGTTCGGCGTGACTTTGCAAGCCGACCCGCAGGCGCGGAAAGTGATGGAAGAACATTACGGCACGAAAGATTTATCGGCGTCGCGGCTGAAGATGGCGCTCATTCCGGACGGGGCGAGTTTAATTCCGAACCCGGTTTCCGGCGCGCCGGGATTTATCATGGAGAATGTGCATGTGATGGCGGGCGTGCCGAAGATCATGCAGGCGATGATGGAGAATATCCTGCCGCTGCTGAAAGAGGGACCGCCGATTTTGTCGAGCACCGTGACGTGTTCGTTGCGCGAGAGCGTGATCGCGGAAAAATTATCGGCGCTGCAGGATAAATATTCCGACATCGATATCGGCAGTTACCCGCAATACCGCGCGGGGCCGGGCAGTTTAAGTCTGGTTTTGAAGTCGACGCAGCCGGAGAGGCTCCGGGTCGCGACGGGCGAACTGATGGAGATTATCAAGGCGCTGGGCGATGAGCCTACATTGTCATTCTGAGCGAAGCGAAGAATCCCGTGAGATCCTTCGCTGACGCTCAGGATGACAGCAAAGCTGTCAATTCCTGCTGAGCTTCTGCACGCCTTTTTTCTTGTGCGTGCGGCGGTAGCGGACCTGTTTTTCCACGTGCTCGATCATGAGCGATGCGATGTCGATGCTGGTTGCGCCTTCGACGCCCTCTAAGCCCGGCGAGGAATTGACTTCGAGAACTTTTGCGCCGCCCTTGGAGCGGATGAGATCGACGCCAGCCACTTTCAGGCCGATGGCGCGGGCGGCGTTTACCGCCATGTTGCGTTCGGTCGTGTTGATTTTTACCGGGTAGCCCTTGCCGCCGAGATGGATGTTGGCGCGGAATTCGCCTTTCGCCGCGTGGCGTTCCATTGTTGCCACAACTTTATCGCCGATGACGAAGCAGCGCAGGTCGCGGCCCTTGGCCTCGCGGATGAATTCCTGGACGAGGATGTTGGCCTTGAGGCTTTTGAAGGCGTTGATGAAGTTTTCAGCGGCCTTGTCGCTTTCGGCGAGAACAACGCCGACGCCTTGTGTGCCTTCCAGCAATTTAATCACCAGCGGTGCGCCACCGACCATTTTAATGAGGTCCTTGGTGTCGAGCTGAGAGTTCGCGAAGCCGGTGCGCGGGATGTTGATGTTTTCCGAGCAGAGCATCTGGAGCGTCCGGAGTTTATCCTGTGCGCGGCCGATGGAGATGGGGCCGTTCAGGCAGTAGGAGCCCTGCATTTCGAACTGGCGCAGGACGGCCATAGCGTAAAATGTAAGCGCAGGGCGGACACGCGGGATGACAGCATCGAAGCGCTGGAGGATTTCGCCGCCGCGGTAATGGATTTCAGGTTTGCGCGCGGTGATGTCCATGTAGCAGTTGCGGATCGAGATGAAATGCATCTCATGGCCACGGTCGCGGCCGGCCTCCATCAAACGCCGGTTTGAATAAAGATCCGGGTCGGACGCCAGCACGGCGATCTTCATCGGTTTTTCTTTAGGCGGCGTTTTAGCCTTGGTTTTGGCTTTAGGTTTGTTTTTCAATAGAGGCTCTCCGGTTTTTTTATCTTTCCAAGCAGGAATGATTTGGACGGCTCTACCACAAACCGCGCTTTCCGCAAAGCCTCACGGCCGAGCAGCATCCTGAAGTTCATCTTATGCCTGGAGGTCAAGGTTAGTTCCGCGCCAAACAACATAGAGTCAAAACTAATGGTCGTTAAAATGACGGGGCGTTCCTCGCGCTCGCCGTTAGAGCTTGTAATTACTCGCCTTTCCACCAGAGGGGCTTCGCAGACGCGGACCAGTTTTTTGCGGGTCTGCAGGGGCTGGACCTTGAACCGGACGAAGGGGACGCGGTGATTATCATAAACCTGAATGTCGTAGGCATGCAGGGCCGAGGTCTTGGCCCCGGTGTCGATTTTTGCTTTCACGGCGGGAAGGCCGAGGCCGGGGAGGGCGCACCATTCTTCCCAACCGATGATGGTTTTTTCTTTTTTTACCATGGGCGTCTCGTTTTCTTTTTCACTTTGGAGCCGAGCGGCAGGGGGTCGTCGATCAGGATGTTTTTCAGGAAGCGGAAATAATTGCGGATGGCGAGGCGCGAAGTGGTTTCGTTCGAGGTGTGATACATCATGGTCGGGATCTGCACCGTCGCGCCGCTCCATTTCTTTTTCGTGTGCTGGACGAGGCGGCCGAGTTCGGTGGAGCCGAGTTGCGAAACGCTTTTGCCTTTCGAAAGCAGGACTTCGTCCTTTACCTGAAACGGAATTTCCATGACGCCGCAGCGGGTTTTAAGTGCGCCCACTAAAGCGGGGTTGAATTTCGCGCTCATGTCGCGGTTACGCAGGATAATCATGCCCTGATCGATGGGCGCGGCGTCGACGAAGGGCGAGGTGTCGATGACGAGAAGGGTTTTGTTCTCGATTTTTGTTTTCTTCAGCCATGCGGCGATGTGAATCCAGCTTTTGCCGATTTCCTCCTCGCAGGAAAAAAGCGTGGTGCCTTGATAGCCGTTTTTATAGAGCGCGTAGAGGATGCCGAGCGAGAGGGCGTTGTCGATCTGGCCTTTAATATAGCCGTCCTGCTCGCGCGCGGTGCGGGCATAGGCGACGGGAATGCCCTGACGCTGGGCCTTCATACCCTGAATGAAGAAGAGCGCCTCGCCCATCATCATGAGCGGGTGACAAACTTCGATGACGCCTTCGCCGAGATGGTCGTTGGTTTTGGGGTCGTAGGCGAAAACGGTTTCACCGGCAAAGCGTTTGCCGAGGCCCTCGAGCTCGCGGCGGGAGGCGCGGTTGGCTTCGCCGTATTTGATCTCGCGGATGAACTGTGCGGCGTAGGCATATTCGCCCTTGCCGAGGCTGATGAGGCCGTGGCGGTCGATATGGGCGCAGACGATTGCGGAATTTGGTTTATCGCCGTGAATTTCAAGCAGGCCGTGATGCTTGACGCCCTGCATGCCGATGGCTTCGAAATCTTTTTTAAGATAGTCGATGAAGAATTGCTCGTGACCTACCACAGAAGGCACGGCGAGATATTCCATCGTTTTGGCGATGACGGTTTCGATATCGTTGAAACCGGCGGTCAGCGCCTTGTCGGCGCTGTGCGGGTCTTTGGGATCGTTTGTCGTCGCTGTCATGGTTTCGTGCGGGTCGAACACGGTTGAACGTCCTTCGTCAAATGAGTTTCTGCGAAGTCAGTTCATCCTTGAGATAGGCGTAATAAATGGGCGCGGCGATCAGGCCTGCAATACCGAACGCGGATTCCATGACCAGCATGGCGATCAAAAGCTCCCACGCGCGGGCGCGGATCTGGGTGCCGATAATGTGGGCGTTGGCGAAATATTCGAGTTTATGAATGACGACCAGGAAGGTCAGCGAGCCGAGGGCGACCAGCGGCGAGATGCTGAGGCTGATGAGGACGATGACGGTGTTGGAGATCAGGTTGCCGATGATGGGCAGGAGGCCTGCGAAGAACGTCACGGCGATCATGGTTTTGGTTAATGGCAGGTCGGTGCCGGTGAGCGGCAGGATAACCACGAGGTAGATCGCGGTTAAAAATGTGTTCAGCGCTGAAATGCGGAGCTGGGAAAATACAATACGGCGGAAAGCGCTGCAGAGGTGATCGACGCGGTCGCTGATGCCTTTGGCGAGGGGGCCGTGGATTTCCTGGAAGGCGGGGCGAAGCGCGATCATGCCGCCGATGATCATGCCGATGACGACATGCAGGATGACGAGGCCGGCCTCTTTACCGACGATGCCGAAATGGGAGGCGTTTTCGCGGAGCCATTCGGCGCCGCGTTGCTGCCATTCCTCGATGTTGGCGGGGAGGTACTGGTGTGTCCAGACCGGGAGATAGGCGCGGCCCGTGTCTACGACATCGGCCATACGCTGGAAGAGGACGGTGAGGCTTTCCGGTCCGCTGGTGATGTAGGACACGAACTCAGCCGAAGCCATGGCAAAGGCTGCGATGACGAGCACCGAGAGGATAGCGAGCAGGATGATCTTACCGTCGAAGAGGATGACGCCAAGGCGGCTGAGGCCGCGCGCGCCGAATTCAACCAGATGATAACCCAGCAGGCCACCGAGCAGGGCGGGCAGCAGATGGAGATTAAGGATCGCGAACAGTGCCACAAGCGCCAGGAGCTGGGTCAGGAGATATATTTTGGTG
>Ga0138256_10000233_pt1 | contig 65913 bp, 64 predicted proteins | sample KNB2016incub_MG_FD_105486 | JGI IMG/M metagenome (GOLD analysis project Ga0138256, IMG submission 105486) | Active sludge microbial communities from wastewater in Klosterneuburg, Austria - KNB2014incub_MG | ecosystem: Engineered > WWTP > Activated sludge > Unclassified | place: Austria...
CGACGGACGGAAACAGACATGAGGCTTGCCGCGACAGCGCGGCCGAGGTTGCGAAGCATGGATTTCCCCTGGTGCGGTGGTGGTGCCGCAGCGGCGGCAGCCCGTGGATTCTGACCCAAAACGTGGGTCGGTAGCATGACGGTCAAATACGCATAATGTATATTATGTCAATATCAGAATACCTCTTGGGAATTCGCGCGCCCTGTCGCCGACTGCCTAAGCCTGTCTCCTGCTCACTAACCCTAGCGTGATGCGTTACAGCGTCGCCAGGTTTCGCGCTTTCCCAGCCTTTCCAGCCAGTTACCCCTCCATGCCGAATCGGTCATGGAAGTCGGAAGCTTGCCGATGGATTTCTAACCCTGACATGTCGCGTAACCGTGTCATGGGTGACCTCGTTGAGAGCGAAGACGCCAGCCGCCGCTCTGGGGTCGCGCACTACCGGCAAGAACGGTCGCCGCGTCACTTTCCTAGTCCATATAAGACTAGCCGCTCACTGGAGTGAGCCAACGGATCCACGGGTATCCGGTATGGAACCTTAGCTCAATGGCGGTCCTGACAGGACCGTGGTACCAAACGTCCGCAAGACTTACCCTCAGCCTGCTCCTGTGAACTTTCTTGCCAACTTTGCCCATGCCGTTGCTGTGCTCTCTTTGGGGTTCTACCCCCCTTCGAGGACACTGCGATGCCCCGCCTATCTAGTCTGCCAGATCGAGTCACGCGTGCCTTCGAGCGAGCCTGTCGGCATTGTCTGGGGGATGTTACTGAGCTGACGCGGGTCACGTCGGATGCGATTGCGGCCGTGACCGCGGGTCGGAGTGCGCGAACCATCCGATCCATTCATTACCAGATCGACAAGTGGATGGACTGGTGGGAATCAGCGGGCCGACCAGAACGGCCAGGCTCCATGCGCTCGGTGAGCGACTATCTGGGTTATCTCGAGGCGTCCAAGCGCGTGCCAAGCACGATCGCGCTTCGTCTTGGCACCATGATCCAACTCCTGGCTGCGATTGGTTGGCCAGATCCTCAGGCAGCAGGGGCACTGCAGCAAGCAAGAAGGCGGTATCACGTATTGATGCGACGTTTGCGAAAGCCAGTATCGCCCCGGCCCATTGGCTGGGATCAGATCCAAGCCTGTTTGCCTTTGGTTGACTTGACGAAGAAACATCAGGTCCGTGCGATCGCGGTTCTGCTTGTGCTTTACGACAGCCTGGCGCGCGAGGACGCGGTTCTGGGGCACAGCGAGGGTCGAGTATGGCAAGTGAATCCACCGCGGCGATCTGACCTGCGTCGTATGCCCGATGGAAGCGGGCGACTTCGACTTCGAACGCCTACCCGCGCTGTCGGCTACTTCGATGCGGTCCTCACGCCAACCACGATGACGTGGCTGGATCGTGTGCTTTCGCAGCGGCGAGACGCGGATGGTCCATTGTTCCTGTCTGGCTGCGGACGTGCTTGGCACATGGGATCTTGGCGGGTCACGGTAAGCAAGCTGCTGGGACGCGCGGGCGCTGCGGATCGGGTCATCACCGGCCGGGCAGTGCGCGTGGGTAAGGCAAGGGATCTTGCGCGCGCTGGTAGTTCTCTGCATGCCATTCAACGAGCCGGATTCTGGGCTTCGATCGAGTCCGTGCGTCATGTGGTCGGCTCGGCGATTCCACCTGAGCCCCAGACGGGCGACCTCTTCCGCGACGCCTGCCTTGCGGAGGCGGGGTCGGCCGACCCGGCGGTCGCCCCGCCGTATGATTCACGCCCCGCTGCCAGGCTCAGGAGATTTGCCCTTTCTGGTCCAGTCGCGACCAGCCCGCCTGGAAAGCGGGCACCCGCCTTGCCCCACCCTGCCCACGCGGGGTGTAGCATAGGGGTCTAAGGTGGAGGAACGGGTCATGGCCGCCGATAGCCGCCTGCCTGGCGCGCTGCAGGATGTCAGAGAACGGCTTCAAGCCGCGCTTGAGGCTGGTGGCGAGTTGCCACCGGGCTTCGATCTGGACCAGTGGCTGCAGGAGTGGCTCGAACGGCCGCAACCCGCACTGGGCGGTGCCCGCCCCGTCCAACTATTGGATTCGGCGGAGGGGCAAGAGTCCGTCCGCAGGGTCTTGGGTGCCCTGCTCAGTGGCGCCTACCAGTAGTCGGCGCGCGATGAGCACGACCATTTCCAGTCCCCAGGCCCGTCCGGAACTCGCCGGCGCCGGCATGCGCACCTTCTTCAATATTGCGCAGAAGTGGGGATTATCGGATGGCGAAGCGCGCGGCTTGCTCGGCTCTCCGGCTGTCGCCGTCTACTCGCGGTGGAAGCGCGACCGAGAAGGGCCGGTGCCCGCCGATACTATGGTGCGCATCAGCTATATCCTGGGCATCTACAAGGCTTTGCACCTGCTGTTCACGGAGCCATCCCAAGCCAACAGTTGGGTGCGACGGTCCAACGCCGCCCCGATGTTTGGCGGGCACAGCGCGCTTGATCACATGATGGCGGGGCACCTCGCCGACTTGTCCGCAGTCCGGGAGTACCTCGATGCTCAGCGGGGCTAGTACCGCTGTCTGCAGAAGCTAAGCCTGCACCGCATATGCCGTATCCGTGAGACGTGGGCTCTGAAACATCGGCTATACCGCGCGCCGCAGAATAGCGTGCTGCAACCTGAGCAGATCCGCGCCCCAAAGGGAATTCGGAGGGCGGGTTCGGCGTTTGCCCCCTTACTTCGGCAGGGCTAGCACGGAGTCGATATCGACGGCTAAGGGCGTCGACGTAGCAATGCCAGTCAGTCGCAATCCGTCGAAACGGGTGGTGATGAGTTCGCGAGCGATAGCCTCTCGACGTTCATTCTCGTGGGCTAGAAGTTCGTCTCGAACTCACGCGACGTGGGGTTCGAGCTGGCGGGCGATATCGGTCCCCAGGGAAATAACTCGGCGCGCGGGTGCCTGTAGCCAACCAACTGCACACCGTTTTCACTGTAGCTGACCATCGTCGCCAGCTCAACTGACCACTGCTTTCAGTTCTGCTCACCGTCGCCAGCCTGACCAGCGTTTTCAGACCTGCACAGCGTCACCAGAACTGACCAGGAGACTCAGGGTGGCCGGTGCTACTGACCGACCACCCCGGAAGCCTTCAGCCGCTTGCTTTCTGCTTGCGCATGGACTCGCCCTTGAGGGCCAGCTTGTGGCTGCTGTGGATGAGGCGATCGAGGATCGCATCGGCCAAGGCCGGATCGTTGATGAAGCCATGCCATTCCTTCACCGGCATCTGGCCGGCCACGATGGTGGCGCCGCTGCCAACGCGATCATCCAACACTTCCAGCAGATCAGAGCGACCCCGCGAGTTCAGCGGCACCAGACCGAAGTCATCCAGCACCAGCAACTGCATCCTGGCCAACTGGTTGCGTAGCTTGCCCAAGGAGCCGTCCGCGTGGGCGATCTCCATTTCCTCGAGCAAGCGGCCGACACGCTTGTAGCCGACGGTCATGCCTTTGCGCGCCGCCTGCATGGCCAGGGCGCAGGCCAGCCAGGTCTTGCCGGTGCCCGTCTGGCCGGTGATCAACACATTCTGCCGGCGCTCGACCCAACCACAGGTCAGCAGGTCGGCGACCACCGCGCGATCCAGGCCGCGGCCCGGCCGATAGTCGATCGCCTCCGGTTCGGCCTGCACCTTGAGCTTGGCGTTGTACAGCAGTCGCTTGAGCCGCTGGCTGTCACGCTGGCTGGCCTCGGCATCCACCAGCTGGCCGAAGCGTTGCTCGAACGCCAGCTCGGCGTATACCGGCTGCGTCAGCTGGTGTTCGAGTCCTGCGCGCATGCCCGTCAAGCGCAACTGGCCCAGCAGGTCCATGGTCTGTTCGATCGACATCGTCATTCTCCTTCGTCGGGGGTGTGGAAGTAATCGGCGCCGCGCACGTTGTCGTGCGTCGGCATGGGGAAATCGTTGGCGGCCTGGTCGACGGCCACTGGGGCGTTCTCCAGGCCGCATTGCAGCATCGATTCCACCGACAGCACGCTGGCGGCCCCGATCGTGTTCGCCCGAGCACAGGCGGCCTGCAGCCGCGCCATGCCGTACTGCTCCGCCATCCGGCGCAGGCCCTGGCAGGCCCGCACCGAGAGCGTCGGCTGCCGATGGCGGTCGATGTGGTGCTGGATGAACGCGTGCACGGCGCCGCCCTGGGCCGTCGCCCAGCTCAGCAGCGAGGCCGGCTTGTTCTCGGCAAACACCCGATGTGCCGCCGGCCGGTGTTCGGCCAAGATGCTGTAGCCGCCCTTTTGGTGGGAACGCGGGTGCGTCGCGACGCGGCGATCACGGTGAAGGACAGCTACCTCGCGCGGCGAGACGCGGACATTGACCTTCGCCCCGACCAGGTGGAACGGCACCGAGTAGAAGTGCTCGTCGACCATCACCAGGTAGTCCTGCCCCACCCGGACATTGAGCAGCCAGTCGGCGAACTCGTACGGCTGCGGTGGCAAGGGCGTGAGCGCCGGCCGGTCCAGGTCCGTAAACAGCTGGTTGCGGGTCTTGCCGCCGGCCGAGCGCATCGGGCGGTCGTTCAGCGTGTCGAGCAAGGCGCGGATGGCGACATTGAGCTCCGTCAGCGAGTAGAAGACGCGATTGCGCAGCCGGGCGAGAATCCAGCGCTGCGCCACCATCACGCCGACCTCGACGCTCGCCTTGTCCTTGGGCCGACGCGGTCGGGTCGGTAGCACCAGCACTTCGTAGTGCCGGGCGCACTCGCTGTAGGTGGCGTTGATGAGCGCGCCGTCCTCCTTCGATCGCTTGGTGACGGCGGACTTGAGGTTGTCCGGCACCCAGTAGCGCGTGCTGCCGCCGAAGAAGCGCATCGCCTGCGCGTGGGCCTCGATGAAGTCAGGTAGCTTCTGGCTGTCCGTCGCCAGCGCGAAGGTCTTGCGACTGGCGCCCATCACGGAGACGAACAACTCCACGGGCGTCGCGATGCCGGTGTCCGGTCCCGTGATCGACGGCCGCTTGCCCGAGTAGTCGATGAACAACGATTCGCCCGGAGGGTGAATCTGCCGCATCACCAGGCCATGGGCCCGGCGGTGCTTTTCGTAGCGCCGGCGGAACTCCGATTCCGACATCGCCCCCGACGTCAGGCTTGCGGCGTATTCCTCGTGCAGCAATCGGATCGTGACGCCGACCTTGCGCAGCTCGCGGTCGACGTCGGTCCAGTCCGGATCGATGAAGGCCTTGAGCAGATGGCTGCGGCCAGTGTTGAGCCGCCGATCGATCTCCAGGTCATCGAAGGCGTTGATGGCCTCCCAGTTCAGTCCCTTCTCGCTCAAGACCTCGCGGTAACGGCAGACCGTGTTGGGCGAGACATGCGTGGTGTCGGAGATTCGGCGATTCGACAGCGGCGTGGTCAGGATCAAACGGCACACGTCTTTAAGGCTCTTCATCTTTCCTCCTGCGGTCCGCAGCAGCCCACGGCGGCGACCCATCGGCCGAACGTAGGCAACAGTTCCCTCTGAACCAGGCATGCGTGCCGGTCCGGCTTGACGGTCAGGGGAAAACCACGGAGGATGCAGGCACCAACTGCTTCTGCTTCCCCAGGCCCTCGACGCTCGATACGTCGGGGGCGTGTGCTTTTCCCGCCCCGATATTCGCGGGTTAGGTCATGGCAGTTCCCCAGGTGTGGCACGGTAACGCTCGGGCCAGAGTTGCTCGGCAGTCACGCCTAGCTTCGCGGCGATCGCCGCTTCAATTCGTTGCGACCGGCACCGACCCTGACAGACGGCCGTTACCGTCGTGCGGGTCACCGACATTTCCCGGGCCACCTCGGCCAGCGAGCTGCCATGCAGCCGAAGGCGCATCTTGATCTGCTCGTGCTGTCGCCGGGCCCGGGTCATGTGATAGCGTTCGCGTGACAAGTGAGGCCAGCACTAGCACAAATGAGTAAGCTTTCAACTGACGATGACAATCTCGCCGTGGGCGAGCGCCTGGCGGCGGTTCGGGAAGACCAGCGCTTGTCTCAGGTCGAGTTTGCCGAGCGGCTCGGCCTGTCGCCGCGGGCGTATCAGAACTACGAACGGGGCGAGCGCGAGCTGCCGGCGGCCGTGCTCACCACGCTGCACGAGGTGGTCGGGCTCGATCCACTGTGGGTGTTGATCGGACCGGGCCGCGATCCGCGCAATGCAGGTGCCTCGGTCAAGCCCGACATCCTGGAAGCGGTGATCATCGGCGTGGAAGCGCATTTGCAGCGCACCCACAAGAAGCTGGCGCCCGCCAAGAAGGCGCGGCTGATCAAGGTGCTGTATCTGCAGTTCCGGGACAAATCCAAGGTCGACTCGGCGCAGATGGCCGATGTGTTGTCGCTGACGGCGTAAAGGCGGCCACGTGGAGGAATTCGGCAACGATCCGAAAATCTCCCGCCTACCGGTGCGCGGGCTGACCCAGGACCGTGAGTCCATCGTCAACGTGCGCCAGGAAGTGGAGCAGTTGCTGGCGGAGGCCGAGCCGCAGATCGCGCCGGAGCCAATATCCTTGCCACAGGGGCCCGAACCGCCGCCGCCCCTTGTCGTCCTAGTGCCTGAAGTACCCAAGGGCCCGCCGCCGCATCATCCCAACGCGATGGTCTGCCCGCAGTGCGACGAGTGGACATGGCGGGCGACGCAGGAATGCGTGCGCTGCCGCTACGACCTGTTCCTGCATGCGCAACGCGAACAAAGCGCTCGCAATCTGGCCTGGAAGGCTGAGCGCGATCAGAAGTTGAAGGTGTGGGCCATCTTGCTTGGCGGTGGCGGCGTGCTTGCCATCTTTGCGTCCGCCGAGGTCTCAGGCTCGCTCGGCGTCCTGGGGGCCCTGGCCGGAATGGCTGCGATTTTCGGCGCGTTCGTCTGCGTCAAGGTGGTTGAACACGGAAATGGGAAGAACAAGGCGTTGTGAGCGCCCTTGGGGGCGGAACGTGATCCTTCAGTCCGTCGTGTGCAGGATGAAGCATGGCCCTGGGCTTGGAACGCAAAGGCTGTAGTGGCGCAGGATCGGAATTCTCACCTGTATCAAACAAGACATGATGGGAACAGTGATGTCGTCAAAGTTCGAGACGCTAGATGATTCGTCGCAAAGGCGCGTATTGCTCTCGTTTTCTCTGGTTTCCGCTCCACTCTACTTGGCAGCGGCAGTCTTCCAGTGGGCACAGGCGCGACCTCTCATGGCGCTGTCGAATGCGGCCACGGCGATAGTGTTGGTGCTCACGTGCGCTCTCCTGCACAGGCAGCCCATGACACGAACCAGCGCTCTGCTCTGCATCTGGTCCGCTGTAGCGAATGCCGGCCTGCTCGCGTTGGTGACGGGCGCCAGTTCGATCGCCGCGTTGGCGCAGGTGCCGGTGATTGGGCTGAGCGCGTCCTACCTGCTCGGCGAGTCTGACTTCCGCCGCGTGTTTGTCGCGCTCACGGGTATCGTGTTTTTTAGTCTGATCTGGCCGGCACTGGGGCAGCCCTCGCCCGAGCACGTGCCGCCTGGTGAAACCGTTCGCTTCTTGCAGGTTCTCCAACCCGCCATGCTTCTCCTGACGTGGCTCACGACGAGCACCTATCGGAGGGCGAGTGCTTCTCTTATAGCCTCGCTTGTGCTCGAGAAAAAATTTAAGCAACAGGAAGCAGAGTCGGCCGAGCACCTTCGGCGCCAGGCTAAGGACTTGATTCGCATCGCCTCCGACGGCTTCTGGGAAACCGACGCCGACGGGAAACTGACACTGATTTCCGCTCCGATTACATCACGGCTGGGCATTCGGGAGGCGGACCTGCTCGGCCTGACGCCTTGGGACATCTATCGCCGACTAATGCCTGACGCCGACCCCATCGAAGCGCACAATGCGCACGAGATCATGCGGCGGCACATTCCGCTGAATTCACAACGGCTACACCTGCGCGACCGCGACGGGCGCGGGCATCTCTTGATCGTGAGCGGCCAGCCTTGGCGCCTCACTGACGGCCGTTTCGGCGGCTACCGAGGCATACTCCGTGATGAAACCGAGAGCGAGCGACGGCACAATGCGACGAAGCGCCTGTCCGAGACCGACCCACTGACCGGCCTTGCCAATCGTCGCGCCTTCGACGATCGCCTGCGCGAAGTCGCCGTGGGCACCGGGGCAATCAGGTGCTGGCTGGCGTACCTGGACCTGGATGGTTTCAAGCGGTTGAACGATATCGACGGGCATGCCGCCGGCGATCGTCTGCTCAAGAATTTCGCCGAGTGCATGAAGTCGGTTTCGCCGGCGTCAGCCACGCTCGCCCGTGTGGGCGGCGACGAGTTTTGCGTAATTCTTCCAGACTTCGACGAGCAGCGGGCTCGAACCTGGGCCGATTCGTTGCTGTCAGCCACCGAGCACGCCAACACGAGTCGTGGTGGTGTGCGGGTCGGCGTCAGTATTGGCCTGGCTGGCCTGGCCGCGTCGCCGATCGACCCTGACACATGGCTCAAGGTAGCCGACGACGCGGCGTACGGCGCCAAGCGAGCCGGCGGATATCGTTACGAGGTGCGTTATGCCTGAGATCGATCGCATCGACGACTCGCCCGCGTCAGGTTCGTTGGATGTTCTTCTGCAGCCGCCGGATCAAGGCCTGCTTTCCAGCATGGCGGGCGCTCTCACTGCTCTAGTGGCCGATCCGAACCTGCATAGCGGCGATTTGCCGCGCTTCGCCCAGCGAGTTTGCCTGGCAATTTCGCAGCTTGCGGGCATCTCGGACGCTGTCGTGTACTTGTTCGATCAGGCGCGCGGCGTCGCCGTGCCCATCGGGTTCGAGTCTTGCCGGCGCCTTGAACTGGAAGCGGCGGGCGTGCTCGGCGAACTGGCGCTCGCTGATTATCCGGATTACACGCAGGCGTCGCTGTCCGGTCGATGCCTGTACGCGACGGATGTCGCCACCGCGCCCTGGTATGGCGCGTTCTACGCCGATGTGCTGCAACCCTTGCAGGTGCTCTCACTCGCGGACGTGCCTATTCTGGCCGACGCCACTGTTAAGGGAACTCTATCGGTTGCAGGCACCGACAAACCCGTACTTTGGGGCAGTAGCTGGCAGTCGTTCCTGCAGGCCGCCGCTCAGCTGATCGGGCAATGCTATCTGGCTGGTGATCGCGCGCGGAAAAGCGTGCTGGTGGAGTACTCAGAGCGCTTGCTGGCCGACGCTCAGGAGTTGGCACATCTCGGTAGTTGGCGCGCCGAATTGCAACCCAAGTCGCTGTGGTGGTCTACACGTTGCTTCCAGTTGCTGGGTGAGAGTCCGGAGTCCTTCACGCCGTCGCTTGAAAACTTTATCGAGCGCGTCCATAAAGAGGATCGCGAGGCTTATGAAACGCGATGGAGGTTGGCCATCGCGGGCGAAGCGCGCCACCATGACTGCGAGTACCGTGTTCGCCACCGCGCAGGACACTGGCGCACGTTTCGCGAGCGTGGTCGGGTCGTTCGCAACCCGGAAGGGCAGGTCTCCTCGATTTGGGGTTGCAGCCAAGATGTGACGGAAGAGCGTGAGCTTCAACAGCGAGTGCTGCGAGACCTGACACAGGACCGGCTCACCGGGCTAATGAATCGCCCTGGCCTCGAGAAAGCACTCAATGGTGTTTGGCCACAACTCGTACAGAATCACTCGACGCTGACCCTGGCACTGATTGATCTCGTCGATTTCTCCGACATCAATTGGTCACTTGGCGCCTCGGCGGGCGACCGCGTGCTTTCCGAGATAGGCCGCCGCCTACATACACTAGGGGGATCCTCGCTGGTTGCGCGACTATCAGGCGATGTGTTTGCGATGGTCTTCCTGCAGACCGATCAGGAGGTAATTTTCAGCCACCTCACGACAGTGATGACGCAAGTCGCCTATCCGGTGGAGATTGGCGACGCGAACATCAAACTGTTCGCACGCGTCGGCTTCGCCTCGGCTCCAATACATGGCCGCGAGCTGAGCACCACACTTGCTGCTGCCGAACTTGCCCTGATGAAGGCAAAATCAAGCTTCGCGAATCTGCCTGTGGGGTTCCGAGAAGAGTTTCGAGAGCAAGCGGCCCACCAATTTGGGTTGGTGAGCAAGATGCATGCCGGCCTGCTCCGAGGCGAGTTCTCGGTGCATTATCAGCCGGTCGTGCGCAGCGATGGTGGGGACGTGGTAGGCGCAGAAGCGTTGCTGCGGTGGTGCCATGAGGGCCAATGGATACCGCCAGCGGCATTCATCCCGACCGCTGAAGTCGCTGGCCTGATCAATGACCTGGGCGCCTTCCTGGTCGAACAGGTGACCATGCAGATTTCTGCGTGGCGCAGGGACGGATGGGTCGTTCCTCGCATTTCAATGAATGTGTCGCCGCGTCAACTCGTTGACCCCAAACTCATGGAGACTCTGGACGCCTGCCTGGAACGGCATGGTGTCCATGCGGCGGACATCGCCATCGAGTTGACCGAAAGTGGCTCCGTGGCCGACATCCAGTCGTCGCGCGAGTTCATGCTAAATCTGCGGCAACGAGGCATCGCCACCTGCATCGACGACTTCGGCACGGGACTGTCGTCTATGCAGTACCTTGCGGAGCTGCCCCTGAGCGTGCTCAAGATCGACCGGTCCTTCGTGAACAAGCTGCATTCAAACGAGGGAAAGTACCGCTCCTTGGTCGCCGGCATGATCGATATGGCCCACCAAATCGGCCTGAAAGTGGTCGCCGAAGGCGTAGAGTATGGCTGGCAGCGGGAATTCCTTGCCGAATGTCGCTGCGACTACGTGCAGGGCTATCTCATTGGTCGACCGGCATCCGCAGATGAATTTCGGCGATGGCTCGATGAGGCACCTGCAGCAGGCCGCCAGGCCAGATGATTCCGTAGGCGGGTTGCTTCGGGGCGGCGAACACGAACAGGAACGACGGCCTCTAGAATCCCAAAGAACGACTCCATCTTTCGCACTCGAACCGCTTACAGACCATTGCGTCGTTGATCAGTTCGTTAACGCTGGTCAGGCTGGCGGCAGTGTGCAGATCTGAAAACGGTGATGAGTTTGGCTGGCGACGCTGATCAGTTTCGTTGGCGACGGCGTGCAACCAGTTGGCGGTATGCACGCGGGGCCATACATTCCAATCTCGAGAATCGAGCGTGGGGGTGACGGCGGCAAGTAGATCGCGACGGTCTTGTCTTCGCCGAGCCCGTCGTCGTGCGCCGCCCAACGATGGCGCAAGCGGCGCAGGTACTCGTGAAGCCGACGCCCCTCGTCACTCAAGCGCGCATTGAGAAAGGCATTCGCGTCGAAGGCGCCGCGGGCGTCGTTGCGACCGAACGGTTTGGCGTAGAAGACGACGGCGGCGACCCATAGGCTTTCCTCACACTCGCCCGGGCGCTCGCTGTCGTTGTCGTCGAGGCAACGGGCAAGGAAGTCGTAGGCCTTGGCGACATCACGCCGGGCATACCCGATCTCGGCCAACTGGCGTACCCGTGAATCCTCGACACAGTAGCTGGACCCGGTCCGTACGGTGTATGTCCCTTGCGCGTCAAAGACGGCTCGTGGATAGGCGTCGTTCGGCCCGCTCATGGTGTCCGACGCCCCGTGGTCCGTCGGGCCGGCCGCCGCGTCGGCGACGGGGCGTTTGGGGGCGGGTCGCGACGACGTGGCGGGGTGGCGCTGCTGGGTTTCCCCGGCGACGTTTCGAGCAACGCGTCGAGGCGGCCGCGCAATGTCGCCGCTTCACGCTGAGCGCGCTGTGCGTCTGTTTCGGCCGTCCGCCGGGCTTGCTCCGCGGCGCGCAGGGCCGTGGCGTGCTCGCGGGCCTGACTCTCGGCCTGGGCCTTGAGCCCCTTGGCCTCCTGGCGCAGCCGGTCAATTTCGGCATGGCTGCGGTCTTCGACCTGGCGTACGTGGGCCTGCAGTGCCGAACGTTCCGCCGCAGCCGCAGTGCGCGCGGATTCCGCCTCCCGGAGCGTGAGGTGAAGCCGGGCGTCTAGGGCGTCGCCCCGGACGGTCAGATCTTGTATCCGGGCTTCGAGCTGCGCGACCTGCCGGAGGAGGTCGCTGACCCGCTGATCGCTGATGGCCAGCGCTGCCTGGGAGGCCTCGGCGGCGGCCACGGCGGCCTGGCGGGCGCGCTCGGCCGCTTCGGCCGCGGCCCGTTCCTTGGCCATGGTCGCCTCCATAGTGGCCAAGGCCTCGGCTAGGGCGGCCCGCTCCTGGGCCAGGGCCGCCTCAGCGTGGGCCTGCCCCGCCGCCAGTGCGGCCTCCCAGAGCGCGGACGCGGCGTCGACCACGGCCGCCGGCGCCTCGGGGACGGCGGCGGAGCGTCGCTGGGCGGTGAGCCGTTCGCCCAGCCCCTGCCACCAGACGTCCAGCATTCGCGTGAGCGTATTGGGCGAGCCGGTACCGAGGGTCCCCCGGACCCGCTCGATGGTGGGTCGTTCGCCGGCGAGCAGCAACTGCTCGATGGCGCCGTTGACCTGGTCCTGCGTAACCCCGCGTGCCATGGAAATCGCCTCCGACTGCCGTACCCTGCCCCGTTGATTCGCTACCTCCGATAAGATATATTTATCGGCAGTATCGCCCCCTCGTTGTATTGAAACATATGTAGTATGTAGCATAACTATGGCCAGATCTCGCCTCCCCGTGGCCCCCGCCGACGCCGCCCGGCTCCCGGCCGATCTGGCCGCCAGTGCCGCCGCCGCCGTGCAGGACATCCTGGCCGAGGCGGCCTCGGCCAACACCACCCGCAGCTATGCCAGCGCCCTGCGCTACTGGGCCGGCTGGCACTTGGTGCGCTTCGGCCAGCCGATCGCGGTCCCGGTTTCGGAGGCGGCGGTCGTGCAGTTCATCGTCGATCACGTCGCCCGCAAGGCCAAAACGGGCCTGACCTGGGAACTGCCGCCGGCCGCCGATGCCGCGCTGGTCGCGGCGCGGATCAAGGCCCAGGCGGGGCCGCTGAAGCTGAGTTCGGTCACGCACCGGGTCGCCGTGCTCTCGAGCCTGCACGCGCTCAAGAAGCAGCCCAACCCCTGCGAGCAGCCGGCGGTGCGCCATCTGCTGTCGCGAGCCCGCCGCGCCGCCATCAAGCGCGGCGAGCGGCCGACCAAGAAGACGGCGATCACGGCCCCCGAACTCGAGGCCATGCTCGCCACCTGCGATGACGCCCTGGAGGGGCTTCGGGACCGCGCCCTGCTCTGCTTCGGCTTCGCCACCGGCGGCCGGCGACGCAGCGAGATCGCCGCGGCGCAGCTGGCGGATCTGCGCCAGATCGATGCGGACACGTACATCTATCGACTCGAGCACAGCAAGACCCAGCAGGCCGGCCCGACGACGGGCTCCACCCCCGACAAGCCGTTATTGGATGTGGCCGCACACGCGATGTCGGCATGGTTGGCGGCGTCCGGCCTCACCGATGGGCCGATCTTTCGCCGGCTGTGGGACACCCGGCTCGGAGACGGGCTCTCGCCCAAGGCGGTCGGTGCCATCGTGCAGCGCCGGGCGGCCTTGGCGGGACTGACCGGGGATTTCGGGGGACACAGCCTGCGTTCGGGCTTCATCACCGAGGGCGGCCGCCAGGGCATCGCCCTGCCCGCCCTGATGGCCATGACCGAGCACCGCTCGCCGGCCAGCGTCATCGGCTACTTTCAGGCAGGGACGGTCACCGACAACCCTGCCGGACGCCTGCTGCGGCCGAAGCAGAACCAGGCCTGGCCCTCGGAATAGATCTCCACTGTCAGGCGCCGCGAAAACCACGGCTGCCGAGCGCGCTTGACGGCGACTGAAGCCTGCCTGAGCTGTCCTGCGGGGGCGCTTGCTCGAGTTTGGGGGCTGTGCTTTAATCCGCTCAACAACTAACCCGGTCTGACCGCTTCGACAAGAACGAAGGGGCGGCCGGGTGCAAAAGCCGCCGAAAGGCGGTTTTTGCGTTTCTGGGCCCGGCAACGAGGGTGGTTGTTTCGATGACGCTGCGTACCCGGGTCTACGTTGATGGCTACAACCTCTACTACGGCTGCGTACGCAAGACAGCGTACAAGTGGCTGGACATCCGTGCCCTCGCGGCGCAGATCCTCGCCACGATCCGGCTCGATGTCGACGGCGCGCCGGCCACCTTCGCCCTCGATCCGCTGGCCATTAAATACTTCACAGCAGCGATCCTGAAGAACTTCGCACGCCACGAGGACTCGGTGCCCAGCCAGGCGGCCTATCACCAGGCGTTGCGTGGCCACTTGGGTCCCGCCGTGAGCCTGATCGAAGGTTACTTTGCGGCGGAGCCGGCGCGAGCGCATCGCCATATCAAAGGGCAGCCCGCGCGGGACTGCGAACTCGTGGATATCTGGAAACTGGTCGAGAAGCAGTCCGATGTGGCGCTGGCCCTGCATGCTTACAGCGATGCCCTCCGGGGGGAGGTGGATCATGTGGTGCTCGTGACCAACGATACCGACGTGGTGCCGTGCCTGGATTTGATCCGGGCCCACACCGCCGCGAAGATCGGGCTGATCGTTCCGACCCGTGACGGGATGCGGCCCGTCAATGGCGATCTTTCCCGTCGCACCGATTGGGTGCGCTCCCACGTGCTCGATGCCGAACTTGCAATGTCCCAACTACCCGCCATGGTGCGCTTGGCGGGAGGGCCGGTGCACAAGCCGATCAGTTGGTATCCCCGTCCGGATTTGCTTGCGCCCTTGCTGGCCGAGGCGGTCCGCGTCAAGCGTAGTCGGGGCGCGGCGTGGAAATGGATGCACGCGCCGTGTGCCCACCTAGGTGGTCAATGCCCGATTGACCTGGCCCAGACCGATGCGGGCGCCCTGTCGCTGCGCAACTACATGGTTCAGTACGCCAACGACTTTGGCCACTAATTCACCGGCCGCCACACAGGGCCACCGGCGGCCCTGCCCGGGAGGTCGTGGTGTCTTTCGCCCGCGACGGCCGCACGCCCGCGCACCCGTCGACCAGCTTGGGTATGGGAGCTGGTAATAAATAAAGTAATAATTTGACCTATGTATTGCAGCATGGTAGCGTGCAGTCACGTTCCCTCAGAGAGCCTGCCCATGCCCCTGGCCCCCCAAGCTGAAGTTGAGGTGCAGATCGCCCCGTACGCCGCCCGGTTGGTCGGGATTGTCGAAGGTGCCTGGCAGGCGTGGCGGGAGGCAGGGCGCGGCTATTGGCGAGCCAATCGCAGTCGGGCCAATTTCGTCTGGGAGGAAATGGTCGAGCGGGCCCACCAGGCGTTCAGTGGCGATCCGCGCGTCCACATTGTGGGCCGCAACGAGACCTTCTACTTCGTGCTCGACCAGAGCGTGGTCTTTCGCTTCAAGAAGGGCGATCCGTCGGACCTGACCTGCAATGTTCCGACCCAGGCCAGCCTGGCCTTCCACGACCCGCAACGCGAGCTTGATGGCATCCCTGAAGCAACGCGGGTAGACGTCCTGTATGTGCTCAACCCCCTGGAAACGGCGGTGGTGGACGTGCGCGTGGTGGCCCGCGATGGCGATCGCCTCGCGTGGCGCTTGAGCTTGATGGCGCCGGCGCAAGTGGTGCCCATGCCGATGCCGAAGGCCGTGCCACAGACGCCGCACGACCCCGCCCGACGTTCGTTGGTGCAGGCGCCGGCCACGGGAGATTCCCGGCGCAAGCGGCCCTGAGTACCATGGCGGCCATGAATCCCGATTGCATCAAAGTGGCCCGCCAGGCCCGCGGCCTGAATCAAGCCCAACTGGCCGACGCCGCGGGCGTGAGCCAAGGCTTGGTTTCGCGGCTGGAGAACGGGCTGTTCGAGCCGAATGAGGAGACCTTGGGAAAGGTCGCGGCAGCGTTGCGCTTCCCGGTGTCGTTCTTCCGACTTCCCGATCGGGTCTTGGGTTTGCCGGTGAGCATGCAGTACCGAAAGAGGGCGAGCGTGGGTCAGCGGGCCATCGAGCAGTTGGAGGCCGAGGTCAACCTGCGCCTGATGCATTTGCGGCGGTTGCTCTCGGCGGTGGACTACCAACCGGAGCTGCCTTTCCCGCGCTTGGAGATCGACGAGTTTGGCGGGGACCCGGAAGCCGTCGCCGAGATGGTACGTCGCGTGTGGCAATTGCCGTCGGGCCCGATCCGGGATCTGGTGGGGGTGGCGGAGCGCGCGGGGGTTATCGTGTTCCTGTGCGATTTCCAGGTCACGGGCGTCGACGGGCTGACCTTGCAGCCGCCGGGCTTGCCCATCTGCATTTTCCTGAATGCAGCGATGCCGGGCGACCGGCAACGCTTCACGCTGGCCCACGAACTGGGACACGCCGTGATGCACCCGGTTCCGAGTTCAGATATGGAAAGTCAGGCAGACCGCTTCGCCGCCGCGCTGTTGATGCCGGCTCGAGACGTCGCGCCTCAGCTCAGTGGCGGCATCACCCTGCCCCGCCTGGCGGCGCTCAAGCCCGTTTGGCGAGTGTCGATGGCCGCGCTGCTGATGCGGGCCAAGACCCTTGGAGTTTTGAGCGAGAGCCAAAGCAGTTACCTGTGGCGGCAATTCAGCCGATTCGGCTACCGGACCGCGGAGCCGCAGGACGTGGCGGTGGCCGCCGAATCGCCGCATGTGGTGGCAGACGTCCTCAATGTCCACCTTACCGAACTGGGCTACTCGCTTTCCGAGCTGGCGGCGTCACTGCACGTATACGAGCCGGATCTGCTGTTGATGCATCACCTGCGATCGCCCTCCGCGCGTCCGGCGCTGCGCGTCGTGCGCTGAGGGCAACGCTGCCTAGGTTAGGATTCTACTGCGTGAATCGTCCGGGGTTTTCTAGACGTACGAAGCACGGCTCGTGCGCGAGGTTACGGGAGGGTGTCGACTCCAAATGACAACCCCCATGCGACCGTGCCCATTCGAGGCCGACCTGGCCATCGTGGATGCCGCATTACGCGCCACCTTTCCGAACGACTTTGACCGCCGATGCATGTACGCCGCCTTCGGGCTGCGGGATCGCCTGCGCGCCGCCGGGCACCTGGCCGAGATCCTCGCGGGCGATTTCCTGTGCTTCAGCTTGTCGCAGGATGGCAGCCAGGCGATCTTGGATGGATTTGGAACGGTGTCCGCAGACCCGCCGTCACACTTCTGGGTAGAAGCCGCCGGCGTCCGGCTAGACCTAGGTCCTCACTACCTGCCGCGGCGCGCTCGCTTTGCCGCCGTCGACATTCCGCCGCTATGCTGGGCGCTCTCGGTTCCGCTGCCGCACTACCTGCGATACCGGCGGAGTCTGCGCTACCACCCTGACGTCGAACTGGCCCCCGATAGCCCGCTGATCGACCGCCTGGCGTCCTTTCGAGCGGCCTGCACTCGCGACGTGGCGACTACGCCCCAGTCCCCTTGGCGCTGGGTGCTGCGCAGCCCCGGTGCGCTCACGGCTGCCGCCCGATCGGGCGATCCTTGGGCGCGCGGAGCAAGGCGTTTCCTGGCGGTCGCGCAGCCCTCGGAATTGCCGTTCTAGCGGCAGGTCGACCTACTGCCCCGACGAGGTAAGCGCAGGGGGGGCTGGCGATGGGAGCGAAAGGCGAACTGCAGAGAACCGAGTCGAGCAATTTCCGAGTGTCCTAGCTCCCTACGATGAGTGAACTGATCGGCAATCTCACTACTCGCACGGCTACAGGTTTCGTCTCAGGTCGATAGAGCTACTGTATTGAAGCCTTAAGCGACCACCAAAGCCGGAACGAGGCGCTTCAGGGCTGCAAGTTTCGAGGAGGAGCCAATTACCGTAGCTCCTGTATGCTCCATTGAGGCTAATAGGACGACGTCCTTGGACGTTGCAATTGCGGCTTTAATGCTTGCTGCGATTGCCGCCCTACTGGATGTGCTTTCAAAGATCCAAAAAGAGGTGGGCTCATCCCATGCATCAGTGGCATGTGCGTTAACTGCATCTACGAGCGCCTGATATCGCGTGTCGTAGGACCTACCACCAACAACACTCGCTTCTATCCGAAATGTAATCCACTGCACACTCATAACAGCCCTCTGCACTTTCGCCGCGAAATTCGGCATAGAGACCAACGCCAAGCCGCAGCAAACGAGGCCATGCGGGTTTGTTAAGGATCCAGTCGCTGAACCAAATGTCTGATTCGGGTCGGAAGCCGCCCTCCCCCACCCCGATAACGTGCCCTTACCGCCGACGCTGGGCCAACGGTCTTACCAGGCTTTGGCGGCCTCCCGCCGCAGAAGCGCCCAAACAAAAGCCTGTTCGGTGCCTCCGGGGGTGATATGGCGCTCATGGAACTGGTCGACCAACCGGAACTCCGGCCCAAGCAGTGCCGCAACTTCCTCAGCGGAGCGGCGCGCCACGGTCAACCCGCTGCACCGTTCCGGCCCGTCGGGGGCGAACCCACCGATCACCGCGTGACCGCCAGGCCGAAGAGCCCACGCCACCTGCTGGGCGTAGCGCGATGCGTCACCGGCGTCGGTGAGGAAGTGAAGCACCGCGCGATCGTGCCAAAGATCGAATCCGGCCTGGGGCAATAACGTGGTCAGCAGGTCCCCAGGGAGCCAGGTCACTTGGTCGCCGCGCTCACCCAATCGCGCTCGCGCCGCTGACAAGGCGTGGGCTGACAAGTCGAGGACCGTGACATGCGCGACGCCAAGCGTCACCAGGTCGTCGACCAGCGTGCTGGCGCCTGAGCCTACGTCGATCACCCTGGACGTTGATGACAGCCCGACCTGCCCAAGCAACCTCAGTGAGGTCTCCAAATGGGGCCGGTACCAGCTCACCGAATCGGCTGCCTTGCGCTGGTAGACGTCTTGCCAATGCGCTTGTGGACCCTGGCTTGGCGATTTGGTCATGGGTGTTTCCTCCAGCGGACGAGGGAGACCCTCAAACGGTTCCATGGACGTTCTCCCGGCGATTGCGCACGAGAGCCGCGGGTGCGGGCTGCTGCAACACCTCCAGTATCGCGCAGGCCCCCCGGCGCCCACCCGCGCAACCGGCAATGGTGCGTTCCAGCTCGCGGGCGATGCGCCGAAGTTCCTTCTGCCTGGCCTGAATTTCCATCAGATGCTGGCGCGCCAAGGCATCAACGTGCTCGCACGACAAGTCGGGGTCCTCCGTCAGGCGCAGCAGGCTACGTATCTCATCGAGGCTGAACCCGAGATCCCGGCCGCGGGTAATGAATCGGATGCGGGCGACGTCCTGGGTCGTGTAGGCCCGATACCCGCTTCCGGTGCGGCTCGGGCGTGGCAAGAGGCCGATTCGCTCGTAGTAGCGGATAGTCTCAAGGTGGCAGCCACTGGCCGTCGCCGCCTCGCCAATCTTCATGAAAACCTCCCGCAGGGCTTGACCCTGTAGCGACTACAGGCTTTACGGTAGCGCCAACAAGGAGAAGCTGCCATGCCTGGCTGCCACAGCAACGACACCGCCACGACCCTGTGCCGAACGTCCGACCGCGCCCGTCGGCGAGTCTTGTGGACCGTCCACCTGGCAGGTGCTGCGCGAGGCCTGGCCGGGCTGGCGCCACCCCGCCATTCACGACCAAGAGGACGCGACGCCATGAATCGCCTTACCACTGCATTTTCCAATGAATGGGTTCTGGCCCAGGCCGCACGTCGCACCGGTGATTTGGATCTTGCATTCCATCATCTTGAGCGCGCCCACATCCTGGGCCAGCGCCGCCCGTGGCTGCACGTGAAAAGCCATCTCGGCATGCTTTGTGTCGGCTGGCAGCGGCGTGACGCCAGGGAGATCGTTGGGCAGCTCACGCGCATCGTCGCAGCGGCGCTCTTCTCGCGAATATGGGTGCCGATAGGCAACACCGGGGGCGCCAACGTGAGCGCAACCCGGCCCATGCCGGTGCCACCAGACATCCAGGTCGTGCTGGAAGAGATCGAGTAATGAAATTGTGTAACCCCCCGCTAACCGGCTACCCTGCCCCCATGTCGCGTTCTGCCTCGCCCCTTTTGTTGGCCCGATTTCGCGCGTCCGCGCGACTGGCTGCGTGGGTATTGTTGGTCTTCATGCTCAAGATCGGCATGGTCGCCGCCTGCACAGTTGATGAGATGCAGGACAGCACCGGCGTCATGACCAGCGCCGCCGCAGTGGCGGCAGACAGCGTCGCTTTAGCCGACCGGGCAGATGCTGATGCGCCTGCCGCGGCCTTCTCTCATGCCGCGGGCGGCTGCGTGGACTGCCATTGCCACCATGCGACCGCATTGCCGCCCGTGATGGTCACCCTGGCGGGTCCTCCGGCTATGACGCGACGCGTTTTGCCCACCATTGCCATGCCGATCGGCGTGGTGCGCAACGAACTGCGCCCTCCCATTCTCTGAAAGCCCTCGTTATGTGCTCCCTGACGCCGAGGCGTTGGGGTCAACGTGTGCTCAGAGGATGTTTCCATGCGTTCGAATACTCCCCCGCGACGCCTGCGCGTCGCGTCGCTGCCGACGATCGTGCTGCTTTTGGCGGGATCGTGGGCCGCTCCCAACTTAGCCGCCACCCCCGTTGCGTCTCCCATGGCACTGCGCGACGCAGTGGCCGCCGCTTGGCGCGCCCACCCCATCGCCCGTTCAACCGAAGCGACCCTCGCCGCCGCTCGCGCTCGCGCCGACGCCGCTGGCCGCCCGCTTTACAACCCCGAACTGGAATTTTCGGCCGATGACGAAGGGGCGGACCGCACCACCACTGCGGGCGTCAGCCTCGCCCTGGATCTAAGCGGCAAACGTCGTGCCCGGCGTGATGCGGCGGCGGCGCAGCTGGATGTGGCGGTTGCCGAGGCCCGGCTGAGTCGCCGCGATTTCGTAGCCGCGTGGCTGGTGGGCTGGGCCGACTGGCAGAGCGCATCGCGGCGGGTTGAACAAGGCGAGCAACGCCTGGCGCTGATCTCCCGCTTTGCGGACCTCGCCGACAAGCAGCTCGGCGTGGGTGATATCTCATCGCTTGAGCGAGATCTGGCCAGGCTGGCCCGCGACGAATCTGAGGCGGAACAGGCGGCGTTGCTGGCAGAAGCGGCCGAGGCCGAGGAGGCGTTCCGAAACGTCGGTGGGCAACCCGACGCTGTTGTTTCGGCCCCGGAATGGTCGCAGGCGCTACCGGGCGTTACACCCCCGCCGACGACGTGGGAGGGCTTGCCGGAGTGGCAAATCGCCCAGGCCCAATCAGAAGGGGCCTCGCGCCTGGTCACTGTTGCCCAGCGGAACCGGATTCCGGACCCGACGGTCGCCCTCACCGGCGGCCGCATCGACTTCGGCCCGGCCTCGGAGAATGTGGTGGGCGTCTCGCTCAGCGTCCCGCTGTTCGTGCGCAACCCTTACCGGGCCGAGGTCGTGGCCGCGCTCGCCGATGCGGATGTTGCAGCAGCCCAAGCCGACATCACCGGGGCGCAGTTGGCCTCGCGGGCCCAACGCACGGCGGCCAGCTACGCCGCGGTACGCCGCGCCTTTGCCCGCTGGAGCCAAAGCACCGGGACGGATGTCGACAAGCGAGCCGAGTTGCTGGAACGCCTCTGGCGCGCTGGCGAACTTTCGACCGCCGACTACCTGCTCCAGCTCAAACAGACCTTGGATACCACCCTTGCCGGTGCCGCGCTGGAAGGTCAGCTATGGCGCCGCGCCACCGATTACCTCGCCGCAACCGGCCAGCTTGAAGCTTGGCTCGGAATGGATGATGCGACTGGAGAGAATTCCCGATGAGCCCGAAAAAATACCCTTTCATTCCCGCCGGCGCGGTACTGGTTCTGTCCTTGGCAGGATGCGGCGCCGAGCCCGCAGCGACGCCTTCACCCCAGGCCGTTGCAGCCGACTCGAGCGCGCCACGCGGCGAAGACGCTGAGCACGCCGAGGAGGCGGGCCAAGAAGAGGCCGGCCACGACGAGGCGGAAGAAGGCGCGAAGCCGGTTCGCATGGACGCGGCGGCACTGGAAGCCGCTGGTATCCGCCTCGCGACGCTCGATGCTCGGTCGCTCAACGAACCGCTGCAGGCCCCTGGCGAGGTTGTGGACAACGCTTACGGCACTACGCTGATCACCCCACGGGTAGAGGCCTTGGTAGTCCGCCGTCACGCCAAACTGGGCGATGAGGTCGCCGCAGGCGCGCCGCTGGTGACGCTTTCTTCGGTGGAAGTGGCCCAAGCCCAGGGCGCGCTGGCCATTGCCGAACAGGACTGGAGGCGCGTGCAGTCCCTGGGCCGCGAGGCGGTCTCGGGCCGGCGCTACCAAGAGGCCCAGGTCACGGTCGAGCAGGCACGAGCCACGGCACGAGCCTACGGACTGCCGGGCACAGCGACGGGCCGATCCAATGGCGAGTTCACGCTGACCGCTCCGCACGCGGGGCGGTTGACAGAGGACGCCTTCGTGATCGGCGAGCGGATAGAGCCGGGGCGCACCCTGTTCCGATTGGTCGATGAGGCCGTCGTGTGGGTGGATGCCACGCTCCCGGCCGAACAGGCCCGACGCATCGCCATCGATGGCACCGCGCAAGTGGTGCTGGGCCAGGTTCGACTGCCCGGAAAGGTAGTTCAGCGTGCCCACCGTACGTCCGAGAACACGCGCACCGCGCTGGTTCGAATCGAAGTCGCGAACGATGGCGATCGTCTGCACGGCGGTGATTACGTCGAGGTCTACCTCGATGCCGGTGGTGGCAGCGACCCCCAGCTGGCGGTGCCGACGGCGGCGCTGTTGCAGCTGGAGGGCGAGAACGTGGTCTTCAAGGAGACCGACGGTGCCCTAGCGCCCGTGGCGGTCCGCCCCGGCCCGGTGGTCGGTGACCAAACGGTCATCGCCGACGGCCTGGCCATTGGCGACCGGGTGGTCGTGGAGGGCGCCTATGTGCTCAAGGCGCAGATGCTCAAGGCGCAGCTGGGAGAAGGTGATGCTCACTGACACCCGAGCCTTCGAGCGCGGAGGTGCGCCATGCTGAATCGCCTGGTCGAACTTTCCCTGCGCTACAAGTTCCTGGTCCTGATCGTTTTCGCCGTGGTGGCTTTCCTGGGCCTGCGAGCGGTTAGGGACGTTCCTATTGACGCCTTTCCGGACGTGACGCCGTCCCAGGTGAACATCTACACCGAGTCGCCGGGCTTGGCGGCCGAAGACGTCGAGCTGCTGCTGACCACGCCCGTGGAATCAGCTTTGGCCGGCTTGCCAAAAGTGCAGGAAATCCGCTCGGTAAGCCTGTTTGGTCTCTCCTACGTGTCTGTCTACTTCGAGGACGACATGGAGATCTACTTCGCTCGCCAGTTGGTCAATGAGCGACTGCAGGAAATCGGCGACCGCCTGCCCGAGGGTTACGGCAAGCCCAGCATGGGCCCGAACAGCTCAGGCCTGGGCCAGGTCTTTTGGTACACCGTCGAACGCGCCCCGGGGGTGAGCAAGGAACAGATCACCGACATGGACCTGCGCACCTGGCAGGAGTGGACGGTGCGCCTGATCCTGCGGACGGCGCCGGGCGTGGACGACGTCAGTTCCTGGGGAGGCGGTGAGCGCGAGTACCAAGTCCGAATCGATCCGCAGCGGTTGTACGCCCGTGGCTTGGGCTTTGCCGACGTGATTGCAGCTTTGCCCGCCAACAACGGTCAGGTCGGCGGCAATGTGATGGACGTGGGCCGCGAGCAGTATCTGGTGCGTGGCCTGGGCCTGCTGTCCTCGACCGAGGACATTGGCGCGATCGTGCTCAAGTCCGAGGACGGCGTTCCGGTCTACATGCGCGACGTTGCCCGGATCATCGAGTCGCCGGCGCCGCGCTTTGGCGCCGTGACCCGCAATGGCGAAGAAGTTGTGCTGGGCATGGCCTTGGCCCGCATCGGGGAGAACGCCAAGGACGTGGTCGAGGCGGTCAAGGCCAAGCTGGCGACCGTGCAGGACGCGCTGCCAGAGGGCATGGTGGTGCGGCCCATCTATGAGCGCACCGATCTTGTCAACAAGGCCGTGGGCACCGCGACGCGGGCCTTGATCGAGGGTTCGATCCTGGTGGCGATCGTGCTGTTCCTGTTCCTGGGCGAGCTGCGCTCGGCGCTGGTAGTGATCGTCACCCTGCCCCTGGCGATGCTGATGGCGTTTATCGGCATGGGCCAGTTCGGACTGTCGGCAAACCTGATGTCACTGGCAGGCCTGGCTATCGGCATCGGTATGATGGTGGACGGCGCCGTCGTGATGGTGGAGAACGCTTACCGCATCATGGCAGAGCGCCACTCCCATGGCGAAAAGGTCGATAGGACCTCCGCGGTTCTGGCGGCGGCCAAGGAAGTGGCCAACCCGATCTCGTTCGCGATCCTGATCATCATCGTGGTGTTCCTGCCGCTGTTCAGCCTGGAGGGTCTGGAGGGCAAACTGTTCAAGCCCATGGCGTTCACGATCGCGTTCGCGATGGCCGGGTCCATGCTGCTGAGCCTGACGCTGATCCCGGTCCTGGCGGCCATGATCCTCAAGCCAAAGGAAGAGAAGGACACCCGTCTGGTGGCCTTCCTCAAGCGGCGCTACCGCCCGCTGCTGGAGCGTGCCCTGTCGGCCAAGCGCACCGTGGTGATCACGGCCTCCGTGGCGCTTGTGCTGGCTTTGGCGCTATTCCCGTTCCTGGGCAAGGAGTTCATGCCCCAGCTGCAGGAAGGCTCGATCATGTGGCGGGTGACGGGCATTCCGTCGACCTCGCTGGATGAATCGATCCGCACCAGCAACGTCATTGCCGAGGCCTTCAAGAAGTTCCCTGAGGTTGAGACTACGCTCGCCATGATCGGCCGCGCCGAGAAGGGCGAGACCGCCGACGTCAACTACATGGAGATATACACCGCGCTGACGCCCGAAGAAGACTGGACGACGGGCCGCTCGATCAAGGAGCTCGAGGTGGCCATGCAGGAGACGCTGGAGGAGGTCGTGCCCAATGTGGTGCCCGGCTACACACAGCCGATCCAAATGCGTGTGGAGGAGCTGATTTCCGGCGTGCGGGCCACCCTGGCTCTCAAGCTGTACGGCGAAGACCTGGCCGAGCTGGATCGCCTGAGCAGCCAGCTCAAACCCGTGCTGGCGGGAATTGAGGGCGTGGCCGACCTGTCGCTGGAGGCAAACCTGGGCAAGCCCCAGATCCGCATCGAGGTGGATCGGGCTGAACTGGCCCGGCACGGCATGAACGCCGAGGAGGTGCTGACCATCGTGCGCAATGGGTTGGGTGGCGAGCCGGTGAGTGTGTTGCTGGACGGCGTGCGGAGGTTCGACATCTCCGTGCGGCTCGACGATGGCACGCGCAGTTCGGTCGAAGCACTGCGACGGATCCCGCTCAAGGCTGCGTCGGGAGCGCTGGTGCCACTCTCGGAAGTTGCGACAGTTTCCGTAGCCGAGGGTTACTCGTTCATTCGCCGCGAGCAGCTGCAGCGCTATGCGGTGATCCAGATGGACGTGCGGGGCCGGGATGTGGATGGTTTCGTAGCCGACGCCAGGGCAGCCATTGAGTCTCAGGTGGACCTGCCGCCCGGATATTGGATCGAGTGGGGCGGCGCGTTCGAGAACCAGCAGCGGGCCTTGGCCAAACTGGGCCTGATCGTGCCGATCACGATCTTCTTCATCTTTGTCCTCCTCTACACCGCGTTCAACTCGATCAAGTTCGCGGCGCTGATCCTGGCCAACGTGCCCTTCGCCACCATCGGTGGCCTGCTGGCATTGTTCCTGACGGGCCAGTACCTGTCGGTTCCTTCTGCGATCGGGTTCATCGCGGTGTTTGGAGTGGCGATGCTCAACGGCATCGTGCTCGTGAGCTTCCTCAACGAGCAGCGCGAACGCGGGCTATCGGTGCGCGAGGCGGTTCTGCAGGGTACCGCCCTGCGGCTGCGTCCGGTTCTGATGACCGCCAGCGTAGCGATCCTGGGTCTGGTGCCCATGCTGATCTCCAGCGGCGTGGGCGCCGAGACACAGCGGCCCCTGGCGACTGTGGTGGTGGGCGGGCTGCTCAGCGCCACCCTCTTGACCCTCTTCCTGCTGCCCGTGCTCTACGAGTGGCTGGAAACCCGCGCCGAAGACAAGAACCCGGAGATCACATCATGAAGCGCATCACTGCCTTGCTGCACGCCCATCGGATGAGCGACATCGTGCATGCCCTCGACGCGGCTGGCGAAAAGAGGATCAGCGTGATCCAAGCCCGCGGCCTCCTCCGGGCGTCGAGTTCGCGCGAGCAGGACTATTCGGTCGAGCTCGGCGAACGGGTGACGCAGGAGATCCAGCTGGATGTTTTCTGCGAAGCCGAGCGCGTGGACGAACTCGTGGAGCTGATCCGCAAGAACGGCCGCACTGGCCAGTCCAATGCCGGCTGGATCTTCATCAGCACGGTGGACAGCGGCTTCCCGATTGATCGGGCGCAGCCGGTGGAGTGAAGGCTGGTCCTTCGACTAGGCTTGGCGACGGAACGGCGCGCACCCCCGGGTGCGCGCCACACTGAAAGATTTGGAGAGAACCATGGCACAAGAAAAACATTCCGGCGGCGACCACGACAGCCAAAGCCACGGCGAGGGCGGCCTGCTGGGCGGCCGCGCCGAGATGATCTTCTCGCTGGTATGCGGCGCGCTGCTGCTGGCTGGCTGGCTGCTAGGCCGCACGCAGGGGGAATCGGCCACGGTTCCGCTGGCTTTGTTCGTGCTGGCCTACCTGGCGGGCGGATTCTTTACCGTGCGCGAAGCTTTCGAGAACCTGCGCGCCAGGCAACTTAAGATCGACTCGCTGATGATCGTCGCGGCCGCGGGCGCGGCGGCGCTGGGCCAGTGGGCCGAGGGCGCGCTTCTGCTGTTCCTCTTCAGCATCGGGCACGCGCTCGAGAACTACGCGATGGGCCGTGCGCGCCGTGCCATCGAAGCGCTGGCGGAACTGCGCCCGGAGGTGGCGTTGGTCCGTCGCGGAAACGAACTGGTGGAAGTGGCAGTGGGCACGCTGATCATCGGCGACGTGGTGGTGGTGAAGCCCGACGAACGCGTGGCCGTGGACGGCTTCGTGATCCTGGGCGAAAGCAGCCTCGACCAGTCGGCCATCACGGGCGAGAGCGTGCCGGTGGACAAGCGCCCGGTCGCCGACGCAGCCAAGGCTCGGGCGAAGCCCGACGCGGTCGGCTCCGAGCATCGCGTCTTCGCAGGCACCATCAACAAGGGCCGGGTCCTCGAGGTCGAAGTGACGCGGCTTGCCAGTGAAAGCACGCTTTCCCGGGTGGTTGAGCTGGTGCGATCGGCGGAAAGCCAGAAGTCGCCGACTCAGCTGTTCACGGACCGGTTCCAGAAGTACTTCGTTCCTGCGGTGCTGGTGCTGGTGGTCCTGCTGCTGTTCGCCGGCGTGGTCGTGGACGAACCGTTCAGCGCCACCTTCTACCGCGCCATGGCCGTGCTGGTGGCGGCCAGTCCCTGCGCGCTTGCAATCTCCACGCCGAGCGCGGTGCTCAGCGGCGTCGCCCGTGCCGCGCGCGGCGGCGTGCTGATCAAGGGTGGCGGGCCGCTGGAGCGGCTCGGCATCCTGCATTCCCTGGCGTTTGACAAGACCGGCACGCTCACCGAAGGCCAGCCGCGGGTCACCGAAGTATTGCCCGCGGACGGCGCGACGATGGAAGAGCTGCTGTCTGTCGCAGTGGCCGTGGAGCGGTTGAGTGACCACCCGCTGGCCGCCGCCGTCGTCCGTGACGGCAGCGCTAGACTGACGGCCACCGACGTGCCCCCGGCCACCGATCTCGAAAGCTTGACTGGCCGCGGACTGAGCGCCACGGTAGCCGGCCTGCCCGTGCACCTGGGCAAGAAGGGCCTGTTCGGCGAAATCGGCGGAACGGCGATGCCCGCTTCGTTGCAGCAGGCAGTGAACGGGCTTGAGGAACAGGGTCGCACTGTATTCGTAGTGCGTCACGGCGATCGCTACCTGGGCGCGGTGGGCTTGATGGACACGCCGCGCGAAGCGGCCAAGGCCGTCATTGCTCGCCTGCGCGAACTGGGCATGACCCGGATGGTGATGCTGTCGGGCGACAACCAGCGTGTCGCGGACGCGGTAGCGGCGAGTGTCGGCATAGACAAGGCGTTCGGCGACCTGATGCCCGAGGACAAAGTCGAGGCCATCAAGAAGCTGCGCGTCGATGGCGAAGTCGCGATGGTTGGCGACGGCGTGAACGATGCGCCCGCCCTGGCCAGCGCCTCGGTGGGCATCGCGATGGGTGCGGCTGGCTCCGACGTCGCCCTTGAAACAGCCGACGTGGCGCTGATGGGCGACAAGCTCGAGCACCTGCCCTTCGTCGTAGGCCTAAGCCGCCAGACCCGCCGCATCATCCGCCAGAACCTTTGGGCCAGCATGGGAATGGTGGCAATCCTGATCCCGGCCACCATTCTGGGCATGAAGATGGGCATTGCCGTGCTATTCCACGAAGGATCAACGCTACTGGTCGTTGCCAATGCCCTGAGATTGCTTGGCTACAAGGACAAGGCGTGGTGACGCAAGGTTGTATCCGCTGGATAGCCACCGTCGGGCTGAGCTAAATGCCGGCCTGAAAGGAATGAAGGCTTGATGCAGATCACCCTCCGACAGCCCTTTCGGGCCCAACCCAGCGGTGCGACCCCGGACCGCACAGACACGCGGCCACGGGGTGCAGGACCGGGCCGGTAGCTTACTCGTCGTTATTCGGAGCGGATTCAGCGTCGGCTTTCGTTGGGTCCTCGGTGCTAGAGGTGGCTGCGTCGGCCTTGCAGCGAACCTGGAGCTTCTTCACCTCGGCATCGGTCGTGTCGATCTGGTCCGAACGCGAGGCATCGAGTTCCGAACAGGTGGTCGGCTTCTCCTTGGCTGGCGGCAGCGAATCAAGGAACTCGCTGGGATCATGGGCCATCGCGGTCGCCGAGAGCGACGCACTGAACAGACAGGCAAGAATCAAGTGGCGCAGAGTCATGTGGTTTCCCTAGTGAGTGGGTGACGATGGGTTGCCCGGACTCGTGCCGGGTGGTGGAGTCGCTTTCGCGCTCAGGGGCGATAGAACGCCCCCAGGAAGCCGCTGGCCTCCACGGTGATGGTGACCGGCGTGTCGCCGCGATTGTGCCAGTACCATCCATGGGAACCCTCGAATGGAGCGGTGAAGCTTCCCGATGCGCTGGCCTGCGACGGTTCGATCCAGTAGCTGGTGTATTCGTCCTTGGCCGCGTCTACGCGCTCGCCGTGCATGTCGACGGCGACGGGGCCGCCGACCGCCCTCCACTGGAAAACAAAGGCACCGCCAGCCTTCATACGCGTCTTGATCTCGGCGCCTTTCCCGGGCGCGAGCGTCAACGACATTATTTCGCGGGCAACGGGAGCCGAGTTCCTGGCGACGGTCTCGGCAGCCACCGGGGCGGGCGTCGGCACCACCGTTGGAGCGGTCCCGATCGAGGCCTCGCTGGACGCGGGTTCCGCTTCCGGGACTTCGGCCAGCCGCGTCAACCCGAGGCGCGCACCAATACCGGTGGGGTCGATGCCGTGTTCGGCCGGCAGCACGGCGGTCACCAGGATCAGTCCGGCCACCGCCGCGGCGACGGCCGTGGCTTTGAGCAACTGCATTCTGGACGGAATGGGGCGCGATGAATTCAGTGACATGTCTTCGGGTTCCAAGTCAGGAGATGAAGTAAGCGGTGAGCTGATGGCCGATGAGCACGAAACCGGCGGTCATCAGCACCGCGTTGGCGGTAAAGGCCTGGCGCTCGAACGCATGGGAGCGCCTCCAGAAGCTCATCAAAATCAGAATGCCCGCCAAGGCCAGCAGTTGGCCCAACTCAACGCCGACGTTGAAGGCGAGCATGTTTGCGACCAGGCCGTCTGGCGACAGCTCGAAATCCTGAAGCTTTGTCGCCAGACCGAAGCCATGGAAAAACCCGAATATCAGCACCGCGGCCTTGGTATTGGGCTGACGACCCAGGAGTCGCTGGAACCCGCCGAGGTTGTCGAAGGCCTTGTAGACCACCGAAAGCCCGATAATGGCGTCGACCAGGAACGGGTTCACATGGGTACCGCTCAGGACGCCGAAAAGCAGGGTCGTGCTGTGGCCAATGGCAAACAGGGTGACGTATAGCCCGACTTCTCGTAGGCGATACAGGAAAAACACCACCCCGGCCAGAAACAGAAGGTGGTCGTAACCCGTGACCATGTGCTTGGCACCCAGGTAGGTGTAGGCCACCAGCTGCATGCCGGTGCTCTGCTCCAGGAACGCCTGGTCGTCATCTGCCACACCGTGCGCGAGCGCGGCCGTGGCGCACAGCATCAACGAGATCAACACCGACCACTTCGCCAAGCGATTGGACACACTGCGGAGCCATGGACCAACAACACTTGAAGACATTCTTTTTCTCCAGGAGGAACCGCGGGACGTCGTACTCATCGCGACGGCCAACGGGTATGCAGTTCGTCGATCACGTAGTCATGGCAGTGCCCGCCCTCCGCCGACCGGGTGTGCTCGGCCAGATGCGGGTGGTCCGGCGCGAGGTCGTCGTGACGGTGGGTCAGCGGACCGGGCATTTCAGCGGGCCAAACTCGCCAGGCCAGCACCGTGCCCAAGGCGGACAAGGCGGCCATTGCCCCAAGAGCGACGGCCGTGCCTTGGGCCGCGCCCAACCAACCCACCAACGGATAGGCCACAAGCCAGCAGGCATGCGACAGCGAAAACTGCGCGGCGAAAAGCGCGGGGCGTTCCGGCGCGTGCGCCGACCGCCGCAGAAGTCGTCCGCCGGGCGTCACCAGCGCGGCATAGGTGGCTCCCAGCAGCGTCCAGCCGGCCAGCAGCAGCCACCAGCGATGCTCTACTCCCAAACGCGGCCAAAGCAATGCCAGTATCGTCAATACGCTGGTCATCCCCGCGGCGGCGGTAAACATCACCTTGCGGTCGGAGGAATTCTCGAGCCAGCGCGGCAGCAGGAACGCCACCGCCATGGATCCTGCGCCGAACGCGGCCAGCGCAAGCGCCACTGCGCTGTCGGGACGCGCTAGACCATCCCGGACGATCACGACGGTGCTGACGATCACCATGGCACTACCGGCCGCCGCGGCCAAAGTGAGCGCCAACAGGCCGCGCAGTCGCGGTGTCGCCAGGTAGAGCCTCGCGCCCTGCGTCAGTTTTCGCCAAGGGCCCTTGCTGGCAGGGGCCGCCGACAGTCGCGGCAGCGCCACCGAAACGACCAGCAGCGCCGAGCCGATGAAGCCCACGGCCGTGCCAAGGAAGAGACCCTGGTAGCTGACCAGCAACAACAGGCCCGCCGCCAACGCGGGGCTGAGCAGGTTTTCCAGGTCATAGGCCAGGCGGGACAGCGACAGCGCGCGGGTGTAATCGGCTTCGTCCGGCAGCACGTCCGGGATGGTGGCCTGGAACAACGGCGTGAAGGCTGCCGACGCCGATTGCAGCAGGAAGATCAGCCCGTAGACCTGCCAGATCTGGTCGACCCACGGCAGGGCCAGCACGGCCACCAGACGGACGATGTCCAGCGCCACCAACACGCTGCGGCGCGGGAGGCGGGTGAGGTAGGCCCCTGCCAGCGGCGCCACCAGCACGTAGGCGATCATCTTGATCGCCAACGCTGTGCCAAGCACGGCCGTGGCTTGGCCTCCCGCCAGGTCGTAGGCGAGCAGCCCCAGAGCGACCGTTGCCAGGCCGGTGCCTGCCAAGGCAACGACCTGCGCCAGGAACAGGTGGCGATAAGTGCGATGTTTCAGGATGGCGAACATGGGCCAACCCGACGGCAATCAATCAGTTCGGAACAAAACGCCATGAGCGCCTCCACCGGCGACGGCATGCAGCAAATCGAGCCCGCCGACAGGCGGCAGGCGGACGATGCAACACGGTCAGGCGATGGGCGGACGGTGGGGCGTGGATCTGACGCCCATCTCGAGCGGCGTGCTCACCATGGGCGAACGCAATGGACCAGCGCGCAAGACGATGACTGCCGATGCCAGCAGCGCAGGCAGGGCATGGAACGTCGAGGTGGCATCGTGCAGATGGACAACAACGGGGGATTCCTCCCCGCCCTGTGCCGGTAGCTTCCCCGGCCCCTCTGCCACGTCATGGGCGTGGCCATGTTCGACGGGATGCACTGAATGAGCATGCAGCTCGCCAACGGGCAAGCCGGCCAGCAGCACCGCGAGCGACAAAATGGAGACGAGCACTCGCATTCCCGATCGGGAGCGCGAGAAGGTCATTCGGACATGGTTGAGCAGGGTCGCCACGGGTCAAGGATGCCGCAGGCAGTCCCTCGTCACAACCCAGAGCGCTCGTTGCGGCTGAACGAAACTCTACGAGGCCAAATGCACAAAGTTGTGCAACCCTGAACAATGCCGTTAACCTAGCGACCTGTGAAAGCCACGGCCCTCCTTCTTCTTCACCCGCTTCGGAGCCTTATCCTGGGCTTTGCAGTGCTGTGCCTGCTCGTCCAACCGATCCTGAATGCCGCGCACGAACTGCACGAAATCGAGCATTCCCTCGCCGTCGAGACGGGTAAAGACCTTGCGGTGGCGGACACGAGCGCGAAGCCTGACGGCGGGCTCGACGGCGTTTTACACGGTTTGGAAGGTTGCTTGCATGGCACGCCGCTGACGACCATCAGCTACCACTGGACGCCCAGAATGCTTCGTGGCGCCCCGCCGATTTCGGAGCCGGCGGCCATCGCCCCCTCCCCGCTTTCCCGATTCCTTAGACCTCCGATTACCGCCTGACGCTCGTCTGGCGCGGGGCCCGCTGGCCCCGGTATCTGGTATTCGGAGAAACATCATGTTGAAAGCCTTGGCGGCCTGGACCGCCCTGAGCTGCTGCGTCGCGTTCACGGTTCCCGTGAATGCCTCGGAGCAGCGCCCTGCTACCCTGACCTTGGATCAGGCCTTTTCCCTAACCCTCGATCAACATCCCGACCTCAAGCGCCTGCCGCTCCGGCAGGCGGCGCTAGCCGCCGAGGCTGACATCGCGGCGCAAGCCCCGCCGCTGATGGCGGGCGTCGAGCTTGAGAATGCCCTCGGCAGCGGCGCATACCGCGGCGCCGATGGCGCCGAGCTCTCGCTCACGCTGGGCTCGGTGCTCGAGCGGCCCGAGAAACGCAACGCCAGGATCGAACTGGCCCGCTCGCGCCTGGCCGGTCTGGACGTCGATGCGGAAGCGCGGCGCCTGGACCTGCTCGCCGAAGTGGCCCGCCGCTATCTGGATGCCCTGGCCAGCCAGGTCGAGCTGGACGCCCTGGGCGCGAGCGTGGTGCAGCGGCGTGCGGCCGCCTCGGCCGCCGCAAGACGGGTTTCCGCCGGCGCTTCGCCGCAGTCGGTGAAGCTCGGGGCTGATGCCGCCCTCGCCCGCGCCGAGCTTGAACTTGAGCGCGCCCGGGAATCGGGGCAAGCCGCGCGTCGCCGCCTAGCCCTGCTGTGGGGCGAAGCGGACTCGCAGTTCGACGCCGTGGCGGGCGACATGATGGCCCTGCCCGACGTTCCCGATTTTGCCGCCCTGGCCGCGATGATCGAGCGCACGCCCGAACTTCGGCGCTTCGCCGATGAAACCCGCATTAGGGAGGCGCGCCTGCAGCTGGCGCAGTCGCAGTCGCGCTTCGACCTGCAGTGGCAGGTGGGCCTGCGCCGCCTGCAGGAAAGCGACGACTGGGCCTTGATGGGCGGCGTGTCCATTCCCCTTGGCAGCCGCAGCCGTGCCCAGCCGGCCATCCGAGCCGCCCAGGCGGAGCTGAGCGAACTGAGCCTGGACCGCGAAGTGGGCCAACTCAGTCTGAAGGCCACGCTGGCCGAAGCCCACGGACGCCTGCGCGTGGACGCGCTCACGGTGGACCGCTACGGCGACAGCGTATTGCCGGCCCTGGAGCGGGCGGAAGGCGCCGCGGGCCAGGCCTACCGCGCCGGAGCCCTGAGCTATCTGGAATGGTCGCAGCTACAGGCCGAGCTGCTCTCGGCCCGCCGCGACCGCATTGCCGCCGCCCGCGACTTCCACCGCGCCCTGATCGAAATCCAGCGCCTGACCGCCGAGCCCTTCGTGCTCGCGAATGGCGCCCAGACGGAACCGACCCCATGATTCTGCGCCATCTTCTTTTGCTTCTTCCCCTCGCCCTGGCCCTGACGGCCTGCGGCGGCAACGACGCGCCGACCGACGACCATGACAACGCCGAAAGCGAAGCTGCTGGTGAGCACGGCGAAGCCGCCGAAGCCGAGCCGGCAAAGGGCGAGCACAACGGCCGCCTGCTGACGCAGGGTGACTATTCGGTTGAACTGGCCATCTTCGAGGACGGTGTTCCTCCTGAATACCGCGCCTGGTTGTATCGCGGCGGCAAGCCGCTGCCGCCCACGGCCGGCCAGCTGACGGTGATCCTGTCGCGTCTGGGCGACATTACCGACACCCACACATTCAAGGCCAAGGATGACTATCTACTTGGCAGCTTGGAGGTCTACGAGCCGCATTCCTTCGATGTTGCGGTGACCGCCGTGATCGATGGCGAAACGCTGGAGTGGAAATTCGAAAGCTACGAGGGCCGCACGCGTATCCCGGTGGACATCGCCAAAACGTCTGGCATCGTCATCGCGCCGGCGGCGGCGGGCGTGATCCGCGACGAACACGAGGTTCAAGGCCTGCTCACGCCGATCGAAGGGCGGCATGCGCGCGTAGTGGCTCGGTTCCCAGGACCGGTGCGTTCGGTCACCGCGGGCGTGGGCGACGCTGTAAAGGCGGGCCAGACCCTGGCCACGGTGGAAAGCAACGTCAGCCTGTCCAACTATGCCGTCACCTCGCCGCTCGCCGGCACGGTGCTGGCGCGCAACACGGGCGTGGGAGACCTCGCCGGCGACCAGCCATTGTTCGAGATCGCGGACCTGTCGACGCTGTGGGTAGACCTGCACCTGTTCGGCGCCGATGCCCAGCACATCACCCCGGGCCTCCCGGTCGTGGTCACGCGGCTCAGTGATGGCGTCACCGCCACCACCAGGCTGGATCGCGTGCTGCCCGGGACTGCCACCGCCAGCCAGAGCACCGTCGCTCGCGCCACCGTGGCCAACGACGACGGCCGCTGGCGCCCGGGCGCCGCGGTGCGCGCCCGCGTCACCGTAGCGGAGGAGCCCGTGGACCTGATGGTGCCGCTGGCTGCGCTGCAGCGATTCCGGGACTGGGACGTCGTGTTCGTCGCGTTCGGCGACGACTACGAAATCCGGCCGCTGGAGCTGGGCCGCCGCGACGGCGTCAATGTCGAAGTCCTGGGCGGCCTGAAGGCCGGCGACCCAGTGGTGGTCGAGCAGAGTTACCTGGTGAAAGCGGACATTGAAAAGTCCGGCGCCTCCCACGATCACTGAGGCGACGACCATGCTTGAGAAAATCATCCGATTCGCAATTGCGCACCGGTGGCTTATGCTGCTGGCCACGCTTGCCGTAGGCGCGCTGGGCATCTGGAGCTTCACCAAGCTCCCCATCGATGCCACGCCCGACATCACCAACGTGCAGGTCCAGATCAACACCGAGGCGCCCGGCTATTCACCGTTGGAGTCCGAACAGCGCGTCACCTTCCCCATCGAGACGGCGCTGGCCGGCCTGGCAAAGCTCGAGTACACCCGGTCGCTTTCGCGCTACGGGCTGTCGCAAGTAACGGTGGTGTTCGAGGACGGCACCGACATCTACTTCGCGCGGCAGCAGGTGGCCGAACGACTGCAGCAGGCCAAATCGCAGCTGCCGCCTGGCCTGGAGCCTGAACTGGGCCCGGTGGCCACTGGCCTGGGCGAGATTTACATGTACACGGTGGAGGCCGCCCCGGGCGCCACCCGGCCCGACGGCAAAGCCTGGACACCCACCGACCTGCGCACCCTGCAGGACTGGGTGGTGCGACCGCAGCTGCGCAACACGCCCGGCGTGACCGAGGTCAACACCATCGGTGGTTTCTCGCGGCAGATCCACATCACGCCCAGCCCCGCCAAGCTGGTGGCCTACGGCTTCACGCTGCAGGACGTCGTGGACGCGGTGGCACGCAACAACCAGAACATCGGCGCGGGCTACATCGAACGCAACGGCCAGCAATACCTGGTGCGGGTGCCCGGACAGGTCGCCGACCTCGAGGCCCTTCGTCGCATCGTGCTGGATCGTCGCGACGGCGTGCCGATCCGGGTTGGGGATGTCGCCGAGGTCGGCGAAGGTCCGGAGCTGCGCACGGGCGCGGCCACCCAAAATGGCGAGGAAGTGGTGCTGGGCACGGTGTTCATGCTGGTCGGCGAGAACAGCCGGGCCGTCGCAAAGGCCACTGCCGCCCGTCTGAGCGAGGTGTCCAAGAGCCTGCCCGCGGGCGTCGTGGCCACGCCGGTCTATGACCGCACCTCGCTGGTGGACCGCACCATCGCCACGGTGACCAAGAATCTGGTCGAGGGCGCCATCCTCGTGGTCGTGGTGCTGCTACTGCTGCTGGGCAACTTCCGGGCCGCGCTGATCACCGCGGCGGTCATTCCATTCGCGATGCTGATGACGATCACGGGCATGGTGCGCGGCGGTGTCTCCGGCAACCTGATGAGCCTGGGCGCGCTGGACTTCGGCCTGATCGTGGACGGCGCGGTGATCATCATCGAAAACTGCCTGAGACGATTCGGCGACCGCCAGCATGCGTTGGGACGTGTGCTGACCCGCGAGGAGCGCTTCGACCTAACCGCCACGGCCACCGCGGAAGTCATCCGGCCCAGTCTGTTTGGCATCGCGATCATCGCCGCGGTGTATCTGCCGGTGTTCGCGCTGACCGGCATCGAGGGCAAGATGTTCCACCCGATGGCCTTTACCGTGGTGCTGGCGCTGACGGCGGCGATGTTGCTTTCGCTGACCTTCGTGCCCGCTGCCGTGGCGGTGTTCCTTGGCGGCAAAGTTCAGGAGAAGGAAAGCCGGGTGCTGCTGGCCATCCGCGGGGTTTATGCGCCGGCGCTGGATTGGGCCGTGAGGCTGCGGATCCCGGTGGTCGCAGCGGCTGGCATATTGGTGGTTCTGTTCGGTCTGCTGGCCGGGCGGCTGGGATCGGAGTTCATTCCCAGTCTGGACGAGGGCGATATCGCCCTGCACGCACTGCGCATCCCCGGCACCAGCCTGGGCCAGGCGGTGAGCATGCAGAGCACGCTTGAAGCCCGCATCAAAGCCTTCCCGGAAGTCGAACGCGTGTTCGGCAAGCTGGGTACGGCCGAGGTGGCCACCGACCCCATGCCCCCGTCGGTCGCCGACACCTTCATCATGCTGAAGCCTCGCGAACAGTGGCCTGATCCGCGCAAGACAAAGGCCGAACTGGTGGCTGAGATCGAGGTCGCGGTAAAGCAGCTGCCTGGCAACAACTACGAGTTCACCCAGCCTATCCAGATGCGCATGAACGAGCTGATCTCTGGCGTGCGTGCGGATGTCGCGATCAAACTGTACGGCGACGACATCGAAACCTTGGTCGAGGTGGGCGAAAAGCTCGAAGCCGTTGCAAGGACCGTCCCCGGCGCCGCCGACGTCAAACTCGAACAGGCCACGGGCCTGCCGCTGCTGACTATCACGCCCAATCCGGAAGGCCTCGTGCGCTACGGCCTGAACCAAGTGGCGGTGCAGGAGGCAGTCAGTACCGCCGTGGGTGGCACCGTCGCGGGCCAGTTGTTCGAAGGCGATCGTCGCTTCGACCTCGTGGTTCGCCTGCCCGAGGAACTGCGCAGCGATCCGGCGCGCCTGGCCGATCTCCCGATCCCATTGCCGATGCACACCGAGGCGGGCGATGAGACTGGGCGCGGTGAGAACTGGGCCAGCGGTGCACCGGCCACGGTGCCCTTGCGTGAACTGGCCACGCTGGAAGTGATCGAAGGCCCGAATCAGATCAACCGCGAGAACGGCAAGCGCCGCATCGTGGTGACGGCCAACGTGCGCGGGCGCGACCTGGGCGGCTTCGTGTCCGAGCTTCGCGAGCGGGTAGACGCCGAGGTGGAGGTGCCAGCCGGTTATTGGGTGGAGTACGGCGGCACGTTTGAGCAGCTGATCGCCGCCAGCCAACGCCTGTCGATCGTGGTGCCGGTGACGCTTGTGCTGATCTTCGGGCTGCTGTTCATGGCGTTTGGCTCCGGGCGCGATGCCCTGATCATCTTCAGCGGCGTGCCGCTGGCGCTGACGGGCGGCGTGCTCGCGCTGTGGCTGCGCGATATCCCGCTCTCTATCTCGGCGGGCGTGGGCTTCATCGCGCTTTCGGGCGTGGCGGTGCTCAACGGCGTGGTCATGATTTCCTTCATCCGCAGCCTGCGCCTACAGGGCGACCGACTGGACGACGCCATCCGTGACGGCGCCCTGAGTCGGCTGCGACCGGTGCTGATGACGGCGCTGGTGGCATCGCTCGGCTTCGTGCCCATGGCTTTCAACGTCGGTGCCGGCGCCGAGGTCCAGCGCCCACTCGCCACGGTAGTGATCGGGGGTATTGTCTCGTCTACTCTGTTGACCCTGCTGGTGCTACCGGCACTCTATCGCCTGCTGCATCGGGACACGGAGAGCAAGGACGCCATCGAGCACAGTTGACCTGCGGTACCCATGAACGAGTCTCTGACCTCGTAAGCATGGGCTGTTCCTACGTTCAGAATGGGCGCGGGCGCCGAATTCAAGCGACCGCGGCCCAGTGGATCGAAGCAACGGGGCCGCCGGCCAAGCGCCGGCGGCCCCATGGATTCAGGCGCGTGCCTGGGCACTGTCGCCGACATGGGGAGTAGTCGCACATGAACGTGAAAGGACCAACCAGGGGCAGTCATTCGCACGACTTCGCGCATGACACCACCGCTGCCGAGCGCGGAACGCGTTGGGTGCTGGGCATTACGTTGATCACAATGCTGGTGGAGATCGCCGCAGGCTGGGCATACAACTCGATGGCCCTGCTGGCAGACGGCTGGCACATGAGCTCCCACGCACTGGCCATCGGCCTGAGCGTTCTCGCCTATGCCGCGTCCCGGCGCCTGGCGGCGGATCCGCGCTTCGCCTTCGGGCCATGGAAGATGGAGGTCCTGGCCGCCTACACCAGCGCGGTCCTGCTGTTGGGGGTGGCTGCCTTGATGGTGTGGGGTTCTGTGGAACGCCTGCTTGAGCCCCAGCCGATCCAATACCGCGAGGCTTTGACCGTGGCCACGTTCGGACTGGTCGTCAACCTCGTCTGCGCGGCGATTCTCGGCCGCGCGCACACGCATGGGCCAGGCCACCGTCATGACCACGAGAAATCCGGGGATACCTATCACGGCCATGGCCACGAGCACGGCCAGACGCCGGCACCGGACCTGAACCTGCGCTCGGCCTACCTTCATGTCGTGGCCGACGCAGCGACATCCGTACTCGCCATCCTGGCACTGGTGGGCGGCTGGTTCTATGGATGGCGCTGGCTCGATCCCGTCATGGGCATCGTCGGCGCGGCGCTGGTAGCGACTTGGGCCCGAGGCCTGATCAAGCAGTCATCCGCCGTACTCCTTGATCGGGAGATGGACCACCCGGTCGTGGAGGAGATTCGAACCGTGATCGAATCCTCGGGAGATCCTGGCGAGGCCCGGGTTACCGATTTGCACGTCTGGCGGGTGGGCCGTGCCGCCTTCGCCGGCACGCTCACCGTCGTGACCCGCAGTCCTCGCTTCACGGCAGACGACTTCCGGAGCAAACTGGCCATCCACGAGGAAGTCGCGCACATCACCATTGAAGTGCATCGGGACAATGACGCGGCGCACATCTGATTCCGCCCTGACGCGGCCACGGGGATCGCAGTGAAACCGCCCGCCATACCACGGACGATTTGGGCGCTTGGCTTCGTGAGCCTGTTTACTGACCTTGGGTCGGAGATCGTTCATAGCCTGCTTCCCGTTCTCCTCGCGGGAACGCTGGGGGCCAGCGTGTTCGCAATCGGCCTGCTGGAAGGCGCCGCCGAAGCATTGGTCTTGATCACCAAGGTTTTCTCAGGCTACCTCAGTGATGCTTTTGGAAAGCGAAAGCCGCTGGTGGTGCTCGGCTATGGTCTGGCCACACTCGCCAAGCCGATCTTCCCCTTGGCGGACTCCGTCTCTACCGTCGTGGCGGCACGGATGATGGACCGGTTCGGCAAGGGGATCCGCGGTGCGCCCCGGGACGCCCTGCTGGGTGACCTCGCGCCGCCTCAGATTCGAGGAGCGTGCTTCGGACTTCGCCAGTCGATGGATACCGTGGGCGCAGTTCTGGGGCCGGCACTCGCGGTCGCACTGCTGTGGGGACTGAGCAATGACATCAGCACCGTTCTATGGATCGCCGTTATCCCGGGCGTGATTGCGGTGGGTCTGCTGCTCTTCATCAAGGAGCCGGACCGCACAGAACGGCCGCCCGCCAGGCTACCCATCACCCGCGAGGGCTTGTCGCGGCTGGGCCGCGCCTTTTGGAAGCTCACGGCGCTCGGCGCCCTGATTGCGTTGGCGAGGTTCAGTGAAGCATTCCTGGTGCTGAGGGGCTCCGAGCGTGGCCTCAGTATCACTTGGGTTCCGCTCGTGCTGGTGGTCATGAGCCTAGTTTATGCGCTGAGCGCCTACCCCGCCGGCATCCTGTCCGATCGCTTCCCTCGACACTGGTTGTTGGCTGCAGGCATGTTCACGCTTGTCCTGGCCAACGTCGCACTGGCCACGGCGAGCGGCTACGGGGTCTTGTTCCTCGGCATCGCCCTGTGGGGGATGCACATGGGTCTCACCCAGGGATTGCTGGCCAGCCTGATCGTCGACACGGCGCCGCCCGAGTACCGCGGCACCGCGTTCGGTGTGTTCAATCTGTTCTCCGGCGTCGGACTACTGGTGGCCAGCGGGGCGGCCGGCTGGCTGTGGGATCAGTCCGGACCAGCGGCGACCTTCTGGTTGGGAGCCTGCACCGCGGCGCTGGCCACACTGGCCATCCCGATGCTGATCAACCGATCACCCACGGCCCTCCACACCTAATCTTCGGCTCGGGAGCCTTCCGGGCCAGCCTTCGGCTGTCTTGGTTCGACGCACGACTGTGGGACGGCCGTGCCCGGCACCAGAACCCACGACCGACGGTTGGAACGACCAACGGATTCGACAATACTGGCGTCCACGCAGGGCGGAAGAACCTCCTGCAGGACGAACAGCCAACGCCGGGCCGGAGCCTCGCGGACCCACGGAACGGCTTGCTCCCACTGCTCCGCAGGCGACGCCTTGAAGCCGAAATCGACGGTCGGTCGATCCGCCTGGAGCCGATTCTGTTCGGCCCAGGCCACTAGACCCAGCTCGGCCGTGGGGCCGATCCGCTGCCCTACCCGCTCCATCACGGCACGTGCAGAACTCGCGGCGTCGACGGCCGGAGCAAGCCCCATCCCATAGGTGAACCAGAGCATGCCGGTGAAGATCACCGCCGCCATAACCGCGCGCCTGACTCGCGTCAGCAGTACAAGGCCGAGGCCAGCGGCGCCCAAGGCGGCCAGCCACACCAGGAACTGGCGAAGGTCGTCAGCTCCAATATCCCGCTGTTGCGCCAGTCGCTGCGCCCAGTCACTGATCCCGAACAGGCCGGACGCTCCAAGTGCGAACGCAACCGCCGCCATCAGACCGGTATAGGCCGCCAGGGTCCATAGTGCCGGGCGTTGCGCCATGATCGCGCGCAAATACGGCGAAGCGGCAACGCACAGGATGGGCAAGATCGGAAAGATATAAACCTCCCGCTTGCCGGGACTGATCGTGAAAAAAACCAGAACCAGTGCCGCCCACGAGAGCAGCAGGATCTGCTTGGGCTCGCCCTGGCGAATGTCGCGACACCAGGCGCGTGCGAGCCATGGCAGGAACAAGACGCCAGGAAGCCAGAGGGTCGCCATGACCTGGAGGTAATACCAGGCCGGTTGAACGTGGTGCCAGGCATTGAGGTAGCGCTCGCCCGTCTGGCGGAACAGCAGTTCGTTCGCGTAGGCCTGAAGTTCGGGATCGCCCGTCCGAAGCAGCTCGATCAGCAGAGGCCCCAGCCAGACTGAAACGCCCGCCAGAAAAGCAGGAACCATCATCGACCATTTCCATGCCCTGCCCACTTCCGGCGTGGCCGAAAGGCGGCCGCGGGCGCGCAGCAAGCCAAATGGCACCAGCAGCAGCAAGGGAAGGAAACCAACGCCCTTGGTGACGGTTCCCAGGCCCGCCGCGAACGCGCCTACCCACAACCACCGCCATGCTGGGCCTTGCAGGAGGTGTCGAGTTATCGCCCACACTGACAAGGTGGTCATGGCAACGAGGGTCATGTCGATCTGTCCGCGCTTGGCCTGCAGCCCGAACTGCAGGCACAGCCACAGTGCCGTGGCCGCGGCGAAGCCCGCCTCTCGACTCCAGAGGCGTCGGGCAAGGTCGTAGGTCAACCAGAGCGTGAGCATCGCACCGAGTAGGGAAGGCACGAGGAACGCCACCCGCCAGTTGCCCACGACAGATTGGGTGGCAGCCTGCATCCACATGAATAAGGGTGGTTTTTCCGCGTAGAACTCCAGACCTCGGTGCGGCACAAGCCAGTTTCCGGACTCGACCATGTCTTTGGCGGCCATCACGAAGCGAGGCTCGTCCGGCGGCGAGGGGTCCCGTAGCCCCATCCCAGCGGCGAGGCACAAGGTCGCCAACGCAAACAGCCAAAAGAGGCGAAAACTCCCGGCTTCGTTCCAGACTGATGTCTGTATTGGTGCAACAGGCGCGTTCACCAGGGCACTCCACTTGTCACATCCAGCGCAACTCGCACAAAGTGGAAAGGCATTGCAGTTCGCTCATCCATATAATTTCTCGCGCCACGCCTGAAACATCAGAATTGGCCAAAGGTGAGAATGCCATTTACGACGCCCCGCCTGAAAATCTCGCCAGATGGCGAGAACGGGCTCGGGATCAAAATGTCCCTCTTCACGCAGACGGCGTTCACTGAGCTGCGCCTCGGCCCATTCACGAAGCGGCCCCCGTAACCAATCGCCGACAGGCGCACCGAACCCGGACTTGTTCCGGACAATCAGTTCCTGAGGCAGATAACGACCCAAGAGTCGTCTCGGCAGGACCTTGAGCTGCCCTCCCCTCCTCTTCATGCCAATCGGCAGCGACCAGGCGAATTCCGCAACGCGATAGTCCAGGAAGGGGGCGCGGGCTTCAAGTGCAAACGCCATGCTCGCACGGTCGACTTTCGTAAGGATACATTCCGGCAAGTAGCAGGCTGCATCGAGCGCCATGATCGCGTCTTCACGATTGCGAAAACGATCAGTGAACGAAGGGTCGTCATAGGGCGTCGAAAGCCTTCTCGCCCCCCGTATCACCCCCTCCGGCCGCTGCCAGCGGGTCATCCGCTTGCGTGCCACGTCCTGGAAGTTCTGCGTCCCCAGTTCAGAGCGAAGCGCCGCGAGCCCGCCTAAACGCGACCGTTCACCAGGATCGCCAGCCAGACGAGCCAGCGCCCCCCTTGGAAGCAATCGCAGCCAACGGTCGTTTCTCAAAATTCGCCCGTAACGACGATAGCCGAAGAACAGTTCATCACCACCATCCCCTGAAAGAGCCACAGTGACGTGCTTTCGGGTCAAGCCGCAAAGTAGCACCATCGGTATCTGTGAAGAGTCGGAGAAAGGCTCGTCGTAGAAACGAGGAAGATCCTCGACCACCTTGAGTGCGGCGCGAGCATCCGCGAAGATGGACGTATGCTCGGTACCCAGATGTTTTGCCACGGCGCTTGCGTGGGCGCTTTCATCGTGAACATCGTTGTCGAATCCGATCGAAAACGTCCTGACAGGAACCCCGCTCTGCACTTGCATGAGCGCTGTGACCAGTGACGAGTCGACGCCACCCGACAGAAAGCTACCCAAGGGAACGTCGGCCTCCAGGCGCAAGCCAATCGAATCCCGCAGCAGGGCGTCCATCGCATCCAGTGCTGACGCCTCGGTCCCGTCGAATCCCCGATCTATCGCTTTCAACTGGGATTCAAACGCGCTCCACCATGAGATTGGCGCTGGGAGTGCATTGCCCGGCAACGCGTCCCGATCAACACGCAGAAGTTGACCGGCAGCCAGCTTGTGGACGCCGCGCAGGATCGAGTGGGGCGCAGGGATGAAATCAAATCTTAGCAGCAGGGCGAGGGCGTCCGGCTCCACCTCCACCGGAAAACCAGGATAAGCTCGAATGGCGGCGAGCTCACTTCCAAAAACAAAGCTGCCGTCACCCGCGCTACCGTAATAGAGCGGCTTTTTGCCCATCCTGTCCCGGGCCAACCACAGTAGACCCTCCTTCCGGTCCCAAGCGGCAAACGCAAACATGCCATTGCTGCGAAGAAGCGTACTCTCCAGCCCCCATTCGGCGATGGCCTCGACCAAGACCTCGGTGTCTGAGCGACCACGGAAGCAGCGCCCGAGCGCTGTCAGCTCAGACCGGATCGCGCCATGATTGTAGATCTCGCCATTAAACGTGAGGACCCAGCGCCCATCGTGGGACGTCATGGGTTGAGCGCCTTGCGCACTTGCATCTATAACTGAAAGGCGACGATGCGACAGGACAACCCCGCGCGCTGGATCGACCCAGGTACCAGAACCATCGGGTCCCCGGTGGGCGATGGCATTTCCAAGTCGTTCGCCAATCGCGGCGAGAAGATCGTGACTCATTCCAGGCTGAACCAGGGCGCCCGCGATTCCGCACATGGTTAGCCCTCACCCGTTCGGCTTTGTGCGTCATCCTCTTTGGTCGATACTGGCGTAACGTTTGTGCTGTTCGTAACGGGCTGGCCGTTCTGTATCAGCCACAACATGATGGCTTTCTGGCGCACATAGTTCGCTCTGACGTAAGCGTAGATGAGGCCATGCCAGCCATCAAGGAAGCCTGCCCTCAGCACATAGCCACGCCAGAACCTCCAGGCGGGAGAAAGCAAAAGCTTGATGATCGATGCACGCTTTCCCCTTGAGAACTCGTGCTCGGCCATCATCCGAGCATAGTTCTGCGTCTTCTCCAGTTGATGCTGAAGTGAGCGATAGGGGAAATGGGTCAAGTCGCCCGCTAGCGTAGCCACCACGCCATCGACAACGGCTGTCTCGTGTATCTCGCGGTCGCCGCGCCAGCCACCGCACCGACGGTCGAACAGGCGCAGCACCCGGTCCGGGTAAGCGTTTCCGTGTCGGAGAAATTGTCCGAAATAGTTGGATAACCGTGCGAAGCGAAAGCCTTGGGCGCCGTTGAAGCCGTGGTTTGCAGCTGCAAGTATGCTGGCGCGGAGGCGATCACTGACACGCTCATCTGCGTCCAGACAAATGACCCAGTCGAACCTCGCTTGCTCGACGGCAAATTGTTTCTGGCTTCGGTATCCGTCAAACGCCCGCGCAAGCAGTCGAGCGCCGCGCGCCTCGGCGATTTCGCCGGTGCGGTCCGTCGAAAAGCTATCCACCACGAGAATGTCGTCGCAGAAGGCCAGGGACGCCAGGCAGTCGTCGAGGCGATCCGCCTCGTTGTAGGTGATTACGCAGGCCGAAATGGTGGCCTTTTTATCTTGCGTTTCGCCCACCTTTCGCACCCCAATCATCAGCGAGGCGCCACGCATTTGGAGAAAACGTCCCATTCCGAATCGTACTCGCGCGTATTGACCTGCATGAGACCGAGCGTGGAGCTGAAAAGGTTGTCGTGGCTCGCCGGCACCCTCGCCCTCTTCCGGAGACAGGCCATCGATATCCCTTGCGACTTTTTGATCGAGTCAGATAGCCACAGGACCATAGGCACCTTCAGTTGGACGTCTGGAGCTATGGCGTAAGGAATGCCATGCAAGTAGAGCCCGCTTTCTCCTAGCGACTCACCATGGTCCGAGATGTAAATCAGCGCAGTGTCTCTACCCGCTTGCTTCTTGAGGAAGTCGATGGTTCTGGCGATAAAGTGGTCGGTATAGAGGATGGCGTTGTCGTACGCGTTGACTATCTCTTCCGGGGTGCAGTCCCCCAGCTGCGCGGTCTCACATGCTGGTGTGAATCGCTTGAACTGGGGCGGGTAACGACTGAAATAGCTGGGACCGTGATTCCCGAGCTGGTGCAGCACGACCACTTGGCTCGATTTCGAGCTTTCAACCTCGGACTGGAGTTGGTCCAGTAGCACCTCATCAAAGCACCTGGACCCGTCGCACACTCCGGGGATATTTGCACTCAGGTACGACTGGAATGGCAGGTCCATGCATACGCCCTTGCAGCCGGTCTGGTTGTCCCGCCACAACGTGCGGATGCCGGCGTAGTTGAGAACATGCAGGAGCGACTCTGATCGTTTGATTGCGTCCTTGTCGTAGTTCCTCCGCCCACGGGCCGAGAACATGCATGGGAGGGAAACCTCCGTGCTTGTGCCACAGGCCGTCACGTCCTCGAAGTTCACCACGTCCAACCCCTGCAGTTCCGGGGTGGTGTTTGTGAGGTAACCGGACAGCCCCCAGTTGGCGGCACGAACTGTCTCTCCCACGATGATCACCAGTAGTTTCGGCCTGCCATCCGGGTCGCTACGCTCGATCGCATCCTCGCCGACCTTGATCCGCGGCTTGGCCGCGCCCTCCATTGCTTCTTGCGCCACCCGTCCCAGCGAGGCCGCCACATTGCCGGGCGTGATGAGGTACCGCATGGATTTGTTGTTCCGCATCATCGCCGAGACATCCTGGAAGGAAGCAAGGATCGCGCCTGCCGTGACCGCAAGGAGGATCAGCAGCGTGGCCATCCGGACGACAACTGATCGTCCCAGCGGGCGCGGTACCAACTCGATTCGCCAGAGCACGGCGATCGGAATAACGGCATAGAACACGACTGCCCAAGCCAAGCCCGGCGTCACCAGCTCCATTGCTTCCTTTGGTTCGGTATGCAGTACGTTTCGGACCATGTCCGCATCGATGAAGACCATGTACTGATTCATGTAATAGACCGCGAATGCGGTCACCGCGAGAACGGCGGTAAGAACGCCCTTCGCATTCCAGCGTGCCAGGACCATGCACAGCAGCCCCATGTGCAAGCCCGTAATCCCGATCGCCAACGACAGGCCAGTCAGCCAGCCCCGTGGCACAGATAGATCTGCCAAAGAGCCATAGAAGGCCCAGAACGCGTTGTTGCAGAAAACTGTGAAGTACAGGCTAGTCAACAGCGCAAGGCCCTCGACGCTGATCTGCGGTCGGCCCGCCAGAGTTGTTTTGACGCGATCAAAGGTATTGTGGCTAGGCATAGTCTCAGGCGTTCTTGGCGATGACGGCACCCGCGACTGGCGTAGTTCGCGGCAGGGTGCGACAAGGCTGCGGGTACGCCCCGTGGGTTCCCCTCAGGAGAACCTCAGGCGGTTGTTAAGCAGCCACGGCGGCGACACGCGGTCTTCACCGCTGTGACCTGAGACGGATCGTGTAGCCAGTTGGCTGGTGAGTTCTCTACCCTTAACAGGCAAGGAGAGCTCCATGAAGAAGCGATTCACCGACGAGCAGATCATCGGCATCCTGCGCGAGGCCGAGGTCGGCGCCATGTCGATCAAGGCCCTGTGCAAGAAGCACAACCTGACCGAGCAGACCTTTTTCCGCTGGCGCAACAAGTTCGGCGGCCTGGACGTGCCCGACGCCCGGCGGCTCAAGGACCTCGAGTCCGAGAACGCCCGGCTCAAGCGGCTGGTGGCCGAGCAGATGCTGGTCATCGACGGGATGAAGGAGATCGTCCGAAAAAAATGATGACCCCGTCGGAACGACGCGACACGGTCCAGATGCTGGTCCGTCGGGGACTCTCGCAGCGAAAGGCCCTTCATTACCTGGGCCTGAGCCGCCGCATCGCCAGCTACGCCCCGCGCCAGGCCGCCAAGGACCAGGCGGTGGCCGAGCGACTGCTCGCCGCGTCGCCGAAGGTGCCGCGCTTCGGGTATCGCCGGATGGCGGCGTGGCTGGATCTGGGCGAGGCCCGGGTGCGGCGTCTGTGGCGCCAGCTGGGGTTGAACATTCCCCGCCGCCGGCCGCGTCGCCGCCGTTCCGGCAACGACATTCGCCTGCCGGGCGCGGTTCGCCCGAATGCGGTTTGGAGCTACGACTTCGTCCACGACCAGATGGTCGACGGGCGCGCCCTGAAGATGCTGTGCGTGATCGACGAATACACCCGCGAATGCCTGGCCATCGAGGTCGGGGCCAGCCTGCGGGCGCAGGACGTGATCCTGACCTTGTCGCGGCTGATGCGGATCTACGGCAAGCCGGCTTTTGTCCGCTCCGACAACGGCGCCGAGTTCACGGCGGCTAAGGTGATGCGCTGGCTGCGCGACGCGGCGATCGGTCCGGCCTTCATCGCGCCAGGCAGCCCCTGGCAGAACGGCTTCGTCGAAAGCTTCAACGGCAAGCTGCGGGACGAGCTGCTGAACCGGGAATGGTTCCGCAGCCGCGCCGAAGCGAAGGTGCTGATCGAGCGCTGGCGGCAGTTCTACAACGAGCAGCGGCCGCACAGCGCCCATGGCTACAAGCCCCCGGCGACCGTTCGCCGGAACTGGTCGGAACCCGATACCATCTACCCCGGACTCACTGGCTGATTGGCTACAAGTTCCATACTCAGGTCAGCTGCAATCGCGAGCTTTCAAGGGGTTAACATTTGTCTGAGGTGACCGCTCTAACCTGAGTCCTTGTCGGTCCACGGATCGTTGGGGACGGGATGACCAGTCGGATCGCTTTCTCGGTCGTGCTTTGCTTGCTCTCGGGCTGTGCGTCCATGGGTGAGGCACCGCTGGCACCCCCTGAGCAACTGCTGCCGGGAGCGCCAGAGGCGCAGATGACTGCACCAGCTCACCCCCTAATTCCTGCCGCGCAGGTCGATACCCAGGTCAAGCTGTCCGAGATGGACCTTGCGCGGATGACGCTGGCCCTCAATCCCGACCTGCAGGCGCAGCGCGCCCGGCTAGGCGTGGCCAAAGCGCAATTGACCGCCTTGGGAATCGTGCCTGACCCGCAGGTGTCGCTGTCCCGGGATCGCCCCTCAGGCATTGGGCTGGTGGATGCGCTGGGCGCCGGCCTGAATCTCGACATCGCCTCGCTGTTGACGTTGCCCCAACGCCGCCGCGGCGCGTCGTCGGCTGCTCAGCAGGTCAGCTACGAAGTGGCCTGGTCTGAGTGGCTCACGGTCAATCAGGTGCGGACCTTGGCTCGTCGTCAAGCGGCGTTGGAGCGACAGGTAGCGCTGTCCAACGAGGCCGCGGCAGCAGCGCACGGGGTATTGCAGCTCGCTGACGCCAGCCTGGCCCAAGGAGACGTACGAATTGACGACGTGAGTCTTTACCGCGCGGGCTACCTGGATGCGAAGGACCGCGCGATGAGCCTTGAACGTGCCTTGTCCGCCGCACGCATTGAGCTGCTCACCTTGGTTGGGTTGGCACCCGATTCGGTCCTACGTCTCGCTCAGCCCTCATGGGCGCCACATGATGTGGCCAACCTTCGTCCACAGGACCTCGCCGCGAGGGCATTTCAGGCGCGCCTTGACCTCGACGCGCTCCGCGAAGGCTATGCGGCACAGGAAGCATCGGTTCAGGTTGCCAATCTCACTGCCCTGCCCTTGCCCCAGCTATCGCTCAGCCGCGCGAGAGACACGGGCGGCATTTGGAGCCACGGCATTGGGCTTGGTTTCTCCCTGCCCTTGTGGAACCGCAACCGCGGGGAAATAGTGGTCGCCCTGGCCACCCGTGCGCAGTTGGCGGCGGAGTATCGGGCCAGGCTCCACCAGACGCGGGCCGACATTGCGGCGTTGTGGACTGAACTCCAGGGGCTGGAAGCGGCACGGCGAGAGCTGCAGGCGCAATTGCCGTCCCTTCAACGCACACGCGACACCCTTGCCCTCGCAAGTCGGGAAGGGAGCGTTCCCGTGGTGACCTATGAGGCGATCCGGGCCACGCTGCTGGACAAGGAGTTGGCGCTGTTGGGCATCGAGCAGGCCATCGCCGAGGGCGAGGTTGCGTTGGAAGCAGCCACTGGCGACTTCATCTGGGAACAACAATGAATTCACGATCCTGTCTTTGCCTGGTTTTTGCCGCGTCGGTGCTTGCCTTGGCTGGATGCTCGGCGCCAGCGCCCGAGCCTGCTGGCCCGGCCCCCACGGCCGAGGTCCGCGTCGCCGAAGTTCGGGCCATCACGCTTTCGGATCACTTGGAGGCCTACGGCGACGTTGGTTACTCACCCAAAGTGCTGCGCGTGATCGACACGACGGCCGAGGTTATTGTCGAGCAGGTTTACGCATCGGTTGGCCAAGCGGTCGCTGAGGGAACCCCGCTTCTGCGCATCCGACCCACTTCAAACTCATTGCTTGAGCTCAACAAGGCAGCCGCCGATCGTGTCTTTGCGCAGCAAGAGTCAGACAGAATCGCCCGACAGTTTGCCCGTCAACTGGCCACCAATGCCGACCGGGCCGCTGCCGCGCAGGCCTTGCGGTCGGCCGAGGCTACCTGGCGCAGCGCCGCCTCGCGCGTTGGCGATGGCAGCGCTCGGGATATGAAGGCCGAGACCGATGGCATCATCGCCAGTATCGACGTGGAGCGTGGTGACATCGCGCCAGCGGATACCGCGTTGGTTCATTTGGCCGACACCGGCATGCTCCAGGTCAGGCTGGGCATCGAACCCTCCGATTTGCCCCGTGTCAGCGCCGGCCAATCGGTTGTCCTGTCACCAGTGTATGACCGAGGCATAACGCTGCACGGCACGGTCGCGAGCGTCGTAACGCAGGTCGATCCCGGCACACGATTGGCAGAAGCGCTGGTGGATGCGACCACGCAGGGAGACCTGTTGCCGGGGTCGACGGTCCGCGCGACGATCCAGGTGAAGGCCCGGCCCGGCGTCATTGGTATTCCGCGGGCGGCGGTACTTTATTCGGGAGACAAGCCTTACGTCTTCATCGTGGCCAACGGCCACGCCCAGCAAACCTGGATCCAAGCCGGACAGGATGATGGCAATCATGTCGAGGTCCTGGGTGGCCTCACGGCGGGTCAGTCGGTTGTCGTGGAGGGCAACTACATTCTCGAGGACGGCATGGCCGTCGCGGTCCTTCCTCCGGCGACATCCCCATGATTGCTGGGTGGTTGGGCCGGCATCGATGGTCTGTACTTCTCGCGGTTGCCCTGCTGGGGCTCGGGGGCGTAGCGGTCATGCCCCAGCTCCCGGTGGGTCTGTTCCCACTGGTTGATTTCCCACGCATCGTCGTCAGCCTTGATGCCGGCGACCGTCCTGTGGATCGCATGGTGGTCGAGGTCACGCGCCCGCTCGAAGAGGCCCTGCGCGCGGTTCCCGACGTAAAGGCCATTCGTTCGACAAGCAGCCGAGGGTCGGCGGAGGTATCGCTTTCATTCGCCTGGGGCAGCGACATGGTCACGGCGCTACTGCAGGCCGAATCAATCGTGAGTCGCACGCTGCCCCAGCTTCCCGCCGGAACGGGATTTTCGATCCGCCGGATGGACCCTACTGTCTTCCCGGTGCTGGGCCTAAGCTTGACCTCGGCCGGACGCCCCCTGACCGAGCTGCGCGATCTGGCCACGTTTCAGATCGCTCCGACGCTATCCGCCGTTGACGGGGTTGCCCAAGTAGAGGTTCTGGGCGGGCGACAGTCGGAATACCAGGTATTGCTCGATCCTGCGCTGCTGCAATCCCATGGGTTGACACCCGCCGATGTTGCCAACGCCCTGACCGCCAGCAATGTCGTCACCGCCGTGGGCCGCCTGGAGGATCGTTATCGCCTGTACCTTGGCCTGTCCGACACGCGCCTGACCAATGAAGAGGACATTCGGCAAACCGTGCTCAAGAGCGGACTCGAGGGCTTGGTGCAACTCGAGGACGTGGGAGAGGTGCGCCTGGGCGAAATGCCCGAGTGGACTCGCGTCAACGCGGATGGGCAGGATGCCGTGTTGTTGAACATCAAGCAGCAGCGAGGCGCCAGCACGGTCACGCTGGTCAAGGCCATTCGGGCGGCCTTGCTGGCACAGCAAGCGGGCCTGCCGGGCGATGTCCGCATCTCGACCTATTACGACCAGTCCGAGCTGATCATAGCGGCCGCCGGCAGCGTAAGAGACGCGATCCTGATTGGCGCCGTGCTGGCGGCCATCATCCTGTGGGCGTTCCTGAGGAACCGCCGCATCACCCTGATCGTGAGCCTGGTACTGCCCGTCGTGTTGGCCGCAACGTGCCTGCTCCTGCATGCCTTCGGGCAGAGCTTCAACATCATGACCTTGGGTGGTATGGCCGCAGCCGTCGGATTGGTGGTGGACGATGCCGTAGTCATGGTGGAGCACATTGCGCGCCGGCTGACCGAACGAAAAGCGGACGCCGAATCCAGTAATGGGGTTCTCGCTTACTCAGCGGAGATGCTCAAGCCTTTGGTGGGCTCGTCTGCGGCTACCGTCATAGTATTCATCCCGCTGGCCTTCCTGGGTGGGGTGGCGGGCGGGTTCTTCCGCCCGCTCGCCTTGACCATGGCCGCCACTCTGGTGGTGTCTTTCCTGGTTGCCTTGCTCGCCGTGCCTCTCCTGGCAAAGTCCCTTTTACGGCGCCAGGAAGCCGAGGCCATGGAAGTCACCGGTGCACGCCAGGAACGCTTGGGTTCGCTCATCAGCAATGGCTTGCGCCGCACGCTCGCACGGCCGCGCTGGCTGGCCCTGCCATTGGTTGCCCTGGCGGTGCTCGGATACGTCGGCTACTCACATTTGGGCAGCGGATTCATGCCCCACATGGACGAAGGTGGTTTCATCTTCGACTACCGGGCGGCACCGGGAACGTCCCTGACCGAAACCGACCGCCTGGTTCGACAGGTCGAGACGATAATCCGTGCCATGCCAGATGTGGAGAGTTACTCACGCCGAACCGGCCTCCAACTGGGTGGCGGCCTCACCGAGGCTAATGAAGGCGACCTGTTCGTCAAGCTCAAGGGCGGAAACCGTCGTCCCATCGAGACGGTCATGAGCGATTTGAGGCAACAGGTGGAGAATCGCGTCCCCGGCCTGCAGGTCGAAACAGCCCAACTGATGGAGGATCTGATTGGAGACCTGATTTCCAACCCGCAACCCATCGAAGTCAAGCTGTTTGGTCCTGACGCCGGCCAGCTGCGCGTGCTGGGCGTGCAGATATCCGAGGCAATCGGAAAGATCCCGGGGGTCGTTGAGGTGTTCGACGGCACCACCATTGCCGGCGACGCCATCGAAGTGAAGGTGGACCGTGCCCAGGCTGCTCTCGAGGGCCTGGACCCCGACGCGATCACCTTGCAGCTGGAGCAGCTACTCGGCGGCGTCGTGACCAGCCAGATCCAGGCCGGAGAAAAGATGATTGGCGTGCGGGTATGGACCGACGAGTCCCTGCGCCAGCGAATCGGGCAGGTGGGCGCGCTTCGCCTGCGATCACCCAATGGGCATTACTTGCCCTTATCGCGCGTCGCCACCGTGACTGTTGCGCAGGGCCAGGCCCAGCAGGACCGGGACAACCTGCGGGAAACCGTGCGCGTCACGGGTCGGCTGGAGGGAATCGATCTGGGTTCGGCAATGAAGGAAGTGAAACAGACCATCCAGAAGCTGAACCTGCCACCGGGCTATAGCGTCGAATACGGCGGGATATTCGAAGAACAGCAGCGGTCGTTCCGCGAGCTGGCGATGGTTTTCGCCGCCGCCATGTTGCTGGTCGCCACCTTGTTGATGTACCTCTACGAACGCGTCGCCATCGTTGTGTCGATCCTCGCCACGGCGCTACTGACCTTGCCGGGCATCTTCATCGGCCTGTGGGTCACGGGCAGCGAACTTGATCTCTCATCCATGATGGGGCTGACAATGGTCATCGGCATTGTGACCGAGGTCGCCATCTTCTACTTCGCCGAACTCGACGTAACTGGAAAGATAGGCCCGGAAGACCTCATCGACGCGGCCCGGATGCGGCTGCGGCCCATCCTCATGACCAGCAGCATTGCCATCCTGGCCTTGATGCCTTTGGCGCTGGGCTTGGGAGCCGGCTCCGCCATGCAGCGCCCATTGGCGATAACCATCATCTCCGGGCTGTTGGTGGCGGTTCCCTTGGTGTTGCTCGTGATGCCCGCGCTGTTCCATGCCATGAACCGCGAGTCAGGGTTCAGCGGACCAGGCCAGGCAGAGTCGTCGCCAGCCCATTGACGGCGATCGCAAGCACGAGAACATTGAATGCGAAGGCGATCGCCCCGTGCAGCATTACGAATCGCCATAGACGGCGATCGGTAAGGCCCCGCTGTTCGCGCTCCAAGTCCGCACTGCCCTGACCCGCATGCAGCACGGCTGCGAGGCTGGACCAGGCAGGCCGCCCGCTACCCCGGCAGCCGCCGCCAGGGCTACCCGGTGGTGGGCTCTTACCCGGGCTGCGAGCGAGTTACGAGGAACTGGAGCAATCACGAAGGTGGCTGGAAATCGAATAGCCGCTCGACAGGGCCTTTGGCGCCGTAGATTAGCAAGGGGATTGCCGCTACGGCCACCGAGCGTCGGGCCAGCCAAGCAACGCCCACCAAATCGGCAAGCCCGACCCACAGCCGGTTCCAGACGCCGTACTTTGACTCACCTGCCGAACGTGGACGATGAGACACCGGCACACTCTGGGACCGCCAGCCATCTCGACGCATCAGCGCAGGCAGGTAGCGGTGCATGTGCTGGAAGCGCGGCAATCGGAGGAACGCTTCGCGCTCGAAGAGTTTGATCCCGCACCCCGTATCGGGTGTGTCGTCGGACAGCAAACGTCTGCGTAGCCGATTGGCAATCTGGGAGGAAAGACGTTTTACGGCGTCGTCGTGACGCTTCGTCCGCCAGCCCGCAAACAGCTTCACGGAAGAATCCGCGGCTTCCCTGTGCTGGAGTAAGGACGGAATATCGGCAGGGTTGTTCTGGCCGTCTCCGTCCAGGGTGACGACCCAACGAGCACGTGCCGCCTGCACCCCGGTCCAGAGCGCCGCGCTCTGGCCACTGCGTCGGGTGTGCGAGAACGCCTGCAGTTCAGGGATGCGCGCCGCTAACTGGCCCAGCAAATTGGCGGTGCCGTCGTAGCTCGCATCGTCGACGTAAATGATCTCGAAGTCCAACCGGCCCCTAAGCACAACGAGGATCTCATTGATCAGGAAAACCAGGTTCCTCTCCTCGTTGAATACCGGGACGACGACAGACAGCTCAGGATGTTGCGTGGAGGCATGCCTCATGTCATTCATGGCTCAATACTCGTTAGAAGTGGGCTCACGAAGTCCACTCCCCGTGGACACCAGTTCTGCAGCTCGGAACATCAGCAACGTGTCGGACCTATATCGTTGTTGATACTCCGGACGCGGCTCCCCTTCGAGCCTGAGCCGCTTCAGGCGCGACACCACCAAGCCGTCGGGATGCTGGTCGATCCAGCGTTCAGCCAGCTCGGGCGAAAGTTCGATGACCGGCTGTCGCAGCCGACCAAAGAAGCCGAATTCACCTTGATAATTTCCCACGTAGATAACCGGACGCCCTCGGGCTTGCTGGCGCCCGACGTAGTCCCCGGCCGCTGCTGAATCGTAAACGGGCCGGACGATGGGGTAGATCACCAGCATCGCTATGGCACAAAACGTCAGGCTAGCTGCGGCAAGCCTCCGGGCGGCGAGCACTGGATCGCTGGGCGGCGAAAGCATCAGGCTGATCGGGATAAGCGTGAGCAGCGCCAGGCTCCACAGGGGAATCTCTGCAATCCCTGCACGCAGGTCGACCCCTGCTGCTTTCCCCGCCAGGATGATGACCATAATCAGCAAGGGCGACATCACAAGCGCCGGCACCAACATATGATGGCGCGACACCCGCCAGCGCGGATCATGCAGGCCACGCGACAGTGCCAGTGAAAACAGGGCAGACAAGGGGATCAGATAGTGAACTTGCTTACCGCCCACCAAGCTCAGTATCAGTAGCGTGGCGCCCATCGCAACGACGAGGAACCGGTTGGCGCGGTCCTCCATGTTGCCCAGCGTCTTTCCAAGACCCCTCCAGGCAGGCCACCACAGGGTCCAGGGGAAGGGCAGCAACACCAACAGGGGTAGATACCAGTACCACGGTCGCGGATGACCCATCTCACCGCTGACGCGGTTCAGCGTCTGGTCCAGCAGCAGCTTGCTGAAATACGCTTCGGATCCATGCCACCAGGCGGCCGCCAACCACAGTCCCGGGACGGCGAGTGCCAGCAAGGCAATCCACGCAGCGCTCGCCGGGGCGAATTTCGGCGCGTCGACGGGGGCCCACCAACGAAACGCGAATGCGACGGGCAGCGTGTACACCAGAGCCACGGGTCCTTTTACCAGCAGGCCCAGACCGAGGGCGACGCCAAACCCAACCCAGTATCGCTTCAAGCCAGTGTGCGCTGCGTTCACCAGGCACAACCACGCAAGGGCAATAGTGGCCAATAGCGGCATGTCGAACATCAAGGCGGTTTGGTAAAAGGCGATGAACCAGGACCCCAGAAACATCAGGGCGCCCACCCGGCCGATACCAGGGCGCTCGGGCCAGAGTCGCGAGCCCAGCCGCATGAGCAGCCACAGGCTCAGCAGCGTTGACAGTGGGCCAATCAAGCGCGGCCACCACTCGTTGACGCCGGTAATGGCCCAGCCCGCATGGATCAGCCAGAACAGCGCAGGCGGCTTGTGGTCGTAGAACTCGCCGTTGAGGTACGGCACGAGGAACTGACCGCGATCCCACATCTCCCACGCGACTGTGATGTACCTGGTCTCGTCCACCGCGATCAGGGGTCGAAGGAACAGGGAAATGATTGCCAAGATGCCGACGCCGCCAATGGCCATGAGCCACCATTGCCGATGACTCACGACACGCCTCCCGCGTCTGCTTCCCGGCCGGCGGCTGACAGTCGCAGGTTGCGCACGTAGATGGCGAGGCCGGCCCCCTGCCCCACCATGAACACCGGATCCTGGCGAGCGATGGCATAGACGAATAAGGTCAGGCCGCCACCCAGGCTCAGCCACCAGAATACTCGCGGCACGACGCTACGCCGGGCACGCTCCGAGGCGATCCACTGGACCAGGAAGCGGGCCGAGAACAGTGCCTGCCCGAAGAAGCCGAGGATCAATAGGCCGACGTCAGACACGCACGCGACCTCGGCTTTCAGGTGAAAGAAAAACTGCGTCGCACATGCCGGCTCCCCGCCATTGGTGGGCGGGCGCGACGGATGAGCGAGGACTCCTGTGCAAGCCCCACCCAACGCATTTCACGCCCACCCGTTGAAGGTGGTGTGAGCTTGCGGAGTCAATGTGTAAAGGCTGCTGAGGCAGTTCTCAGTCTGAAGTTAACGGTCAATGCTGTGCACCGCGAGGCGACGCCTGATCGACCAACGCCACGAACGCGCGCCAGAGCGAGATGTTCCAGAAGATCGACAGCGAAAGGCTGACCAGGGACGTCAACCCTTCCGGGCCGACGACCGGGCGCATTGCGACGCGGGCGCACATCCGTTCCCAGATGCCGACGGGCTGCGCGGGAACGGGAGGAGATTCATCTGGCTCGCGAACTTCGGCGTGTGCGCTCATGAGGCGCAGGGTGCGGGCGCACTACGTCGGTGGAACTGCGAAAGTTCTGAGGCCGCCGTTAAGTCGCAGGGGCCTATGCCCGGCAGGATATGCCAATTCTCGGTGTCGATCCCGCCTGCAACTAACGCAAACCTCAGACACACCTCAGGTGCCTCTACACGAAGATCGGCCAGGCTGGCGTATCAACCACCGACTGCCGGATCAAGATGGACGCGCAAGGCTCCGAAAACCCCGCATCCTTCATTCCTGCACATGCGAGCGTGTCGAAGTGAGTATTGCGCGATTCGGGCCCGGGTCGCGAACGATGGGATTCTGGGTCACTCACGCCGTCCTTCCGGTCCTGGCGACGGCGATTCTGACGGGCCTGCTGATGGGCCTGCACGGCGATCTCGTCGTCGCAGATTCGCTTTACGCGCTGCAGGGCAACGAGTGGTTGTTCAAGAAGACGTTTCTTGCCGAAAAGGTCATCCACATCGCTGGCCGCAACGCCAGCATCCTGCTGTGGTTGACGGCCCTCGCCGTCTGGTTGACTTCCTTCAAGGTGGCCCGATGGGCAGTGTGGAGAAGGCCGTGGGGATACCTGGTCCTCGCTGTCGCCGCCGGCGTAATTTCGGTTTCGATCCTGAAGGCCATCTCGACCTTGGACTGCCCCTGGAGCCTGACCCGCTACGGCGGCTCGCGCATCTACTTCGGGTTCTTCGACCTCCGTCCGGACTTGATGACTGGTGGCGGCTGCTTTCCCGCCGGCCATGCGAGCGCGGGTTATGGCTGGCTGGCCCTCTACTTCTTCCTGGTCATCGTGAAGCCCGAGTACCGCTGGCACGGCCTCGCCTTCGGCCTGCTGGCCGGGATCGTTTTCGGCGCCACGCAGCAGCTGCGCGGCGCCCACTTCCTGTCGCACGACGTCTGGTCGCTTGCGATCTGCTGGTTAGTCTCCCTTGGAATCTTCCTGATCATGTTCAAGACCGAAACAATCCCCCAGGCCAGCGCGAGCATCACTGATCATGGCTGACGTCTATGGTCACACGCCGCGCGGACCGGGCCGCCTCCTCGCCGCCACCCGATGGTCCCTCCAGGGTCTTCGGGCCGCATGGCTCCACGAGTCGTCCTTCCGTCTGGAGGTGTGCTTGTCCGGCGTGCTGGTTCCCCTGGGCACGTGGCTCGGTCGCACCGGCGTCGAGAAGGCGCTGCTGGTCGGAACTGTGATGCTGGTTCTCGCGATGGAATTGCTGAACTCGGCGATCGAAACCGTCATCGAACGATTCGGGCCGGAGCATCACGAACTCGCCGGCAGAGCAAAGGATATGGGTTCTGCGGCCGTCTTCGTCTGCGTCTTAACCGCAGCCTCGACTTGGACATTGGTGCTGTTCTGACGCGCCGATCAGAGTCTTCCGAATACCAGGCCAAGGCCGACCCCACACTGCAGGCGGGCGACGATGAGTTGAACAAGGGGGGGGCGAGCGAAGGGCGCCTGCAGTCGGTCACCCCACCAGCGCGAGCTTGAACAGGCCACTAAGAAAATGCACCACGCCGGTCACTGCCACGGCCTGGTCGATTGGGGAGAACAAAGCGAACGCGGGCAACGGCAAGGTCCCGAGCCCGCAGCCATTGAAAAATGAGCTTGCGGGGTCAGTTTGTAAAGGCTGCTAAATCAGTTCTGAGTCTGACGTTATCGGTCAAGGCCGCACAGGCTAGGCAGTCAACCCATTTGTCGCCTCTTTTTCGGAGGTGGCAGAGACGCGCATCTCGATGCACAGTTGCCCATCGGCATCGTGGCCCTGTGTCAGCGTCCAGCCCAGACCCCGACAGAGCTTCTCGACAAACATCAGCCCGAGACCCAGGTCACTGCGTTCAACAAGTTGACCCATGGGCCCGGACCGACCCGACTCATTGATTGTGATGCAACCGTCGGACACCGTGATGTGCCAAGACTTGTTGGGTGCACGGCTAAGCACGCGCTGGATTAGCACCGTCAGAATGCAATCTACCCAACGCCGCGGCGCGACTACCCTGGCCTCGCCGTCGTCCAGCACGGCAAGTTGAGTGCTGGAAGGATACACACCTGAAACCCGCTGCAAGGCGTCGTCAAGTGCCTCCCTCAACTTGATTGGTTCGAGTTCGTTGGGAACACCCTTGGCCGCAAGCATGAGTGCTTCAAGCAAAACCGCGAGCTCCATGACAGCCCGATCAACGCGGTCCAGCCTCGAGCGCTGGCTCACCAAGACATTGGCGTCTTCGCGCATGACCTCGATGGCACCCTGAATAACCGTGATGGGAGTCCGTAGCTCGTGGTTTGCATTGGCGAAGAAAGCAATTTCTGTCGAAGCGGCATCGGCCAACCGCAGCTGATAGGCGTCTATCGCTGCAGCAAGCTCACCTAACTCGTCCTGGCTGAACTCCGATACCAGGCGCGTCGCAACCGGTCGGACCGGCAACTCACGTACGGCCTGCGCGAGTTGACTCACAGGGCGTACGGTATGCCGGGCCAACATCCATCCCAGCCAGCCAGACGCCGCCGTACCCAATGCAATGATGAGCACCATGATCTGGAACAGGTAGTCCTCAAGCGTCTCGACCTCCCCAACATCCATCACAATGACAAGGCGGGCGTCGGGCTCACCGAAGACAGCGAAGTGAACGCCCTCTCTGCCTGGGATGTCAGGCTCGTGTATGCCAGGCTCGTGGCCCTGGAACTCGATTGGGGCATCGGCCTCGCGGAACGCCGAATAGCCGCGCGATGCCGGAAGGACCGCCGCAGGATCTTCCACGATGCGGTCTAGATAATTGTCGCCTTGCCCCTTGAGCAAGGCTTCAATGAGGATGTGTTCGTAGTCCTCGGCGATGAACGTGGTCGCGACGGCAAATCCGAGGCTCAACGCGAAGCCAATCAGCCCGTACGCCAACGCTACCCTCCAGCGCAGGGGCAGTCGGGTGATCACGTGACTTCTCCAAGCCGATAGCCGATGCCGTGAACAGTCTGGATCAGAGGTCGATCGAAGGGCTTGTCCAAGGCGACCCGCAGGGCGTAGATGTGTGTGTGCAATGCCGCCGAGTCGCCGCCCTCGCCTCCCCATACGGCACGGGTAAGGCGCTCGTGCTCGACGACCCTCGGGGCCTCGCGCAACAGGCATTCCAGAATGCGGGTTTGCGCCTTGGTCAGGGCAATGGTCCGACCTTCCCGGCGAACCGTATGGGCCCTCGGGTCGAGTTCGAGGCCGAGCACACCCAATATCGAGCCGGGCATCGGTTGGCCGCGCCGCGACAGCACGCCGATCCGGGCCTCGAGCTCCTTGAGCGCGAAAGGTTTGACCAAGTAGTCGTCCGCCCCCTCCTCAAAGCCCTTGAGCTTGTCGGCCAGCTGGTCACGGGCAGTGAGCATGATTACCGGCACTCCATGCCCAGCCGCACGCAGGCGACGGCACAGGACGAGCCCGTCGAGGCGAGGCAACCCAAGGTCCAAAACAATCACGTCGTAGGTGCCCGACATGGCCATCCGCAGGCCAGTGACACCATCGGCCGCGTGATCGACCAGATGGCCACGCGCCGAGAGGAAATCCCAGATGTTGGCGGCCACATCCGCCTGGTCTTCAATGATCAATAGATGCAGCGCTTGCATTACGAAACGCCTCGACGGGGGTCGCGGTCCAGCGTGCCGCGCAATGTGCGCCATATTGCCACAGCAAACCTCCTCATTCGACGCTGTCCGGAAGACCAGGGCGGGCCTAACTGCCCGGTCAACGTGGCCTCCCAGCAAGGACCTCCGGCGTACTCAAGCACCTCTGGCAGAAACTTGTGGATGCGCGGCATGACCGGCAACGCCAGAAAGGCGCCCCGCGCAAATAGCACCGGATCACGGGGCCCGATGAAGACGCAGTCGAGCGCCACCGATGGGCGCGTGGCCAAGGCCCACAGTGTCCGTCCGACCTCGCCCTCGGTCCGATCGTTTCCGTGCTCGACGAGTTGGACAATCCATTTCGCCTTGGCGAAACCGACGCCGGCGACAAATGCTTCGGTGGCCGACGATTTCCGGGTATGCAGGAGGGGGCGACAACGCGGGGTCGCATGGGCCATCTCCCGAAATGAGGATGCGAGAGCCTCTGGATCACCGTAGCCGACCAGAACCACTTCGTAGTCCACTCGACCGTTCAGCAAGGTATCGAGCCGTTCCAGGCGCTCCGTGAGCTGGGCGGAAACGCAGGTCTCCAGACACAGAAGAAAGCAGAGCTCGGGGGGGGAATGCATCATTTCGCGGCTCCGTTCATCGGAACATGGAGACTGCGCCCACCGGACGAAAGCCGGCCTGAGACGATTCTGAGGCATTTGTTAAGCCGGTATGGCCAGCGCGATACCCATGGCACCACGAGTCGATGTGCGGTCACGGGCCGAAGTAGAGCCGGCGCCCTTATCGGCGCGGTGTAACGCGCTGAACAGCCAAGTTACGGCATCGCCGATACCCGCCCCGGCCGACCAATCGATTGAGGTGCCAGCCTGTGCTAGCCCCGATAAGCTGACCTAATCAGCAAATTGAGTGCGACACCGCCGAGCAACGGTTGCCGACGTGAATCGGTGCTTCTTTTCTACTAAATCGTCAGAAAGATCAATCGGCTGAACCAACACCTCCGCATTGGGGACCCTGGCCCTACCTGTGCCGCCAAGGCGCTCACCTACGGACTCAACCGCAAGTCGACGAAGTAGCTAGCGGTCAGCGAACCAACCCAGAAGGGAAGGCGCGAATGCGCCCCCAACGGGCCAGGATCGACAAACGGCTAACCAGTCGCCGTTTGCCGTTTGGCGAGACTGATTACCTGCGTGCTCGGCCGACGCAGGCCCATTGGGCAGCGCTAGGCTTTTTCGAGCCCCGACCACGTGCGCCCCGCAGACTCGGTGACCAGCACCGCGTAGGACGTGACTACGCGGCCCGCGGCCGCTTGCGCCTTGGCCAGCACCTCGGCGCGCGTCGCGGTGCCTTCGAAGTTGTACTCGGCGGGCGGCATTTTGACTGGCCCCTGCTCGGTCACGAGGGTATCGGTGAATCCCTGGTGCGCCATGGACTCATACAGCTTTTCGTAGTGCGCCCAGGTATCGGCGCCGTGAAGTTCGACACGAACGGTGAAGCGTGGCATGGCATCAGCTCCTGGCTGCGGTGAGAGGATCATGGCGTGGACGCGAGGGCGGGACGATGGGCCTGGCCCCAGACGACGTCGCCCAGCGCGAGGGGATCATCGTAGTGAGGGCAGCTGTGGCCTTGAAGCGCCTGTAGCTTGCGGCTGGGCATCAGCGTCAATCGGTTGCCGTCGTACTCGGTATAGAGCGCCGGTCGCTCGGGCGACCACGGCGTGACAAGCTGCATGAACTTTCCGACGGCCGTCGATGCCAAGGTGCCGTTGGGCCATATGACTTGGGGTCGACCGCCGGCGGCGCCATAGCGCTGCGCTTCTTCGGTCAGGCGGTGCTCGGTGATAAATCCGAAGCAACGCAGGCAGGGACCCTCGGGTACGGAGAGAATCACTTGGCCCGTGATCGTGTAGGGCACTTGGTCGCCGTGCACATCCATGCCCAGGTCGAGATAGGGAATCAGGAAGCGACGGGCAAAGCGCTCGAGCTCGTCGCGGGCGCGGTAGCTGTCGACGGCGCCAAAGATCACGTCGCTGAACTTCAAGGCGTCGCTCACCTCCTGCCAAGGGGCGGCGAAGATCGCCACCTGTGCGCCCGGCTGGATCGCGAGGATGCGCTCGCGGATCACGTCGACCTTGCGGTCCTTGCGCGCTGCCGCTGCGGCATCGAGGCCGACCATCCGATTGCTGTTGCTGACATCAGCCCGATCAAAATCCACCAAATTGAAGCGGCCGACGCCGATGTGGGCCAACAGTTGGGCCAGATGAGAGCCGCCCCCGCACAGCCCTACGATCGTCACCTCGGTGTGGGCCAAGATTTCTTCGGAATGCGGGCCGAGAAAGCTCTGGCGGGCGTGGCGCTCAGTCATGGGCCGCTCCTAGGCGGGTCAGTCGGGTGCCGACCGACACGATGGCGGTCAGCGGCCGTGCTTCGCGGTCACGGGGACACCACACCCGCCCGGTCGCCGCGTCGTGGCTCAGCACCATCGCGCCGTGCGGCATCTTCGGCGCGACCTTCCAAAAGTCGGGAACGAACTTGGCGCTCTCGCGCAGGTCCACCCGACTGAAGCCGGGAATGCCGTCATGGTCGTGGCGGTGCACATGGAACACCGGCCCCTGGTGGCGGTAGACGGCCTGCAGCGCCAGCCGGATGGCCGTCGGGCCCATCACGGCGCCCATCACTTCACTTTCCAGGTAGTCGGCATCCGCAACCGACGCGTAGTCCTGGGCGAGGATTACGCTGCGGTGCGGGCCGGCGCCGAAGCGGCAATGGATGAAGCCCACACGCTCATAGGCATGGGCGTGGGGGCGGGACAGGTCGGCGTGTATGGCCGCCAGGAGACCTTCGGCGATCCGAAACTGGTAGTTCATCGCAGCGCGTGCAGGTGGGCGAGCAGCATCTGGTGCAGTGGCAGGCTGGCCTGGACGTTCTGCCAGGACCACGAGTGCCAAGCCCGGCCCAGGATCGAGTGCACGGTCCAATTGGCAGCCTGGCCCTGGATGCGATCACGCTCGGGGATCGGCTCGGCGAGAAACAACCGGGTCGCGTACCCCGAATGCGGGCCCGGACACAGCAGGGCGTCCAGCACGCGCCGCCGCTCGCCGGTGTCCACCGGCTGGGCGGGCAGGTACACAAAGCGGTGCCCGCCTTCCTTCACGAGCTGGGCGCCCGGGTTGATGCGCCGGGCGCTGGCCAGCATTTCCTCGTCTGCGCTCACGAGGAGCCACCCTGGCGGACATGGCTCACCAGCACCTCGCCGCCGCGGATGTGCAGGGACCGGGCGTCGTTGAGGGCCGTGAACACGCCATCCACGACCTGGTCGAGCTCGTAGTCCAGCGGGATGCCAAACTGGTGCTTGAGCGCGCTAACCTTGTAGACGCCATCGGCGATGGTGCGGTCGACGCCGTCTACGCTGATGGTGACCGGTTCGCCGTGTTGGTGGCCGGGACCCTGGCCGGGAGGATCTTGGGGCTTGTTCATGGGGAACTCCTTGGATCTCGGACCGAAACCACTGGCGGCAGAATGCGTCTTTGCCAGCATCTATCGTTCGCTGTACCGAACTTGTGCCCAGCTTGAACAGGATTTGCGTGCATGTCAAACATTTTGTTCGGTATAGTGGTAGCTGATGTTACTTGACACAAAGGCCACACCCTGTTATGGCGACAAAGCTAGGCGACAAGCTCAGAGCGCTGCGCAAGAAGAACGGCAGCATGACCCTGGACAAGCTCGCGGCTACGGCGGGCATGAGCAAGAGCTACTTGTGGGAGCTGGAAAACCGGGACTCCCCGCGCCCCTCGGCGGAGAAGCTCGCGGCGCTGGCGACGATTCTTGGCGTGACCACCGACTTCCTGCTCGATGACACGGTCGATGAGCCCGAGCAGCGGCACGTCGAAGATGCGTTCTTCCGAAGCTATTCCAACCTGCAGCCGGAAGACAAAGAAACCATCCGGCGCATCGTCGAGTCCTTCCGGAAAGACGCGTGACGCCGGAGATCTGGACGCCGTCCAAGGCCGCTTATCGCCTCACGAAGGTCGTTAACGCGTTCGCCGCCGCGCATGGTTTGGATCGTTTTCCGGTGGCGGTGCCGGAGCTGGCCCGGGAGGTCGCCTCGATCTTTCACTGGGACGACCCCATCACCCAGGTTCACGCCGCAAACATTCCTCGCTTTGAGGGGGCCCTGTATCCCGGCGACGATCGTCGCGAGTGGTATCTGCTGTTCAACGATCGGCTGACCTCGCCCGGGCGGATTCGGTTTACCCAAGCCCATGAACTGGGGCACTACCTCCTTCACCGCCGCGGTCGGGCGTCCTTTGAATGCACCGAGCAGGACATGCTCGACTGGTCTGACGACGAAAAGAATATCGAGGCTCAGGCCGACCTGTTCGCGTCGGCGTTGTTGATGCCACTGGACGACTTCCGCCAGCAGGTCAACGCCAAAGTGGACTTCGATTTGCTGGGCGCGTGTGCAGATCGCTATGGCACGTCCCTGACGGCAACGACGTTGAAGTGGCTGGATTTCACCGAGGAAAACGCCGTCCTGGTCGTGTCGCGCGACGGGTTTATGCGTTGGTCGCATGCCAGCAAGGCGGCGATGCGTGCCGGCGCATTTTTCCGCACACGCGGCCGCCCAGTCGAAGTACCACCCGGAGCGCTAGCCTCCGATGATCAAGTAGCGGTGGATCGTGCCGGGCGTACGATAGATGCCCGCACTTGGTTTGCACATGCGGAGGCGGGAGCCTCCCTGCGAGAGCTCAAGATCACGGCCGACCAGTACGATAGCGTGATGTCCCTGCTCATCCTGCCGCGCCACCTGCGTGTTTGGCCCCCCTGGGAGCCGGACAGCGACTGACCCGTTTGCACTACCGAAGCCGGTAGGCGACACGCGGCAAATCGCTGATGTCCTCAAATCCCTAGTACCGGGTCGCTGCGCTTCCCCTATTTGAGGCCGAGCGCCTTTCTCGCCTTGCTTCGGGCGGCCAGGGTCGCCTGACTGTAGGTCAGCAGCAAGGTGGCTGAATCCTCATCTTGGCAGTAGAAGTACGCGACCGGGACCTTCAGGACG